>Ga0326728_10002111_pt1 | contig 67445 bp, 55 predicted proteins | sample MB3enrmetagenome_FD_207602 | JGI IMG/M metagenome (GOLD analysis project Ga0326728, IMG submission 207602) | Lab enriched peat soil microbial communities from McLean, Ithaca, NY, United States - MB31MN | ecosystem: Environmental > Terrestrial > Soil > Wetlands > Peat | place: USA: New York... | reverse complement strand
AAGCCACAAGGGTAGTGGGTCAATTTGATTTGCTGTAGCGGCGGTCTCCGACCGCCGGCTTTTTGATTCAATAGATTGCGGCGGTCGGAGACCGCCGCTACAGCAAATTGACCCACTACCGTTCCATCGGGTACTGGTGCAGTTTGACGTCGAGGCGGCTTAACGCCGCTAGGTGGCGAGGTAAACTCGCCGCTACGACATTAGCCAGACACACTAACCTCGTCCCGAATGGTCCTGGCCAATCGTTTGGCGACGGACAGGTGAAAATATCAGCTAAGCCCTTCTGTATCATATAGTAATAGAGAAAACATGTTAACTCTTTTGTTTTCAATAAACTCTGAGGACCACTTTTTTTGCCCCTTTGTTTTCAATCAACCATTGGGAGCAACCTTCATTTTTAACATCTTTTTGTGTTGGGTGATTTCGAGAGCGCCTTGGTGATTTTGGGAGACTCTTACGGGGGCCGTACAGCATCTGGCCTTCATCGCGGGTATAGCCTATACCCATCGGCTTATTTTGTCAAGAGACAAAGTGTCCCTGGCGCAAGGCCGGCAACAATGTTTCTTGCCCGACGCGCGCGGACGGGAATTTTCGTTTACCCCTGCACGACACTCATGAGATACTGGCTCGCCTTCGCAAGAAATGTCCTGCTCACAGGGGTTGCGTTAGGGCGCAGGGTCTTGCATGGGCGGCGGATCGTCGGCAGTCGCGAAGAGCGAAGTCTTGCGGGAGCAGGCCCAGGCCCCGCCCGAAAAAAGACCCTATTGACATCAGGAGATGAAAGGATGCGGCGTTAGGCTGCCTTGATCTGACCCCGCCACACACGCATGGGACAACCTGTCGAAGCAAGCCCATCAACCGGAAGCCCCCAACGCTTGAGCCGCGTCCTGGGTCTTTGGGACGTGGTCTTCTTCGGCTTGGTCCTGGTCTCTCCCATGGCCGCTGTGCCGCTGTTTGGTGTGGCGCAGCAACTCTCGCACGGCTTCGCGACCACGTGCATTCTGCTTTCCATGGGGGCGATGGCGATCACGGCGGTGAGTTATGGCCGGATGGCCAGCTTGTACCCGTCCGCGGGGTCGGCCTACACTTACATCAGCCAGGGGCTTAACCCCCACCTGGGTTTTCTGGTCGGCTGGGCGTTGCTTCTTGACTACCTGGACCAACCCATCATCAACAGCATCTACGGCGCTCTTACCATCCAGAGGTTGGTTCCCCACGTCCCGTACATTGTTTTGTCGGCCCTATGCGTAGCGTTCATGACCTACATCAATCTGCGCAGCATTCGGGTCTCGGCGCGCGCTAATGAAATCATGCTGGCCGTCATGACCGCCGTGATTGGGGTTTTCATCGTCCTGGCCATTCGATATCTTTTCAAGGCCCAAGGGATTGGCGGGCTTCTCTCCGTGCAGCCGTTCTACGACCGGCACACGTTTCAATTACCGGCCATCGCCACCGGGACGTCCCTCGCCGCCTTGACGTATATCGGCTTCGACGGAGTCACGCTCCTGTCGGAGGAAGTGAAGAACCCCAAACGAAACATCCTTTTGGCGGGCGTGATCGTTTGCCTCTTTACGGGCGTCTTCAGCGGATTGCAGGTTTATCTCGCCCAACTCGTCTGGCCCGATTACCGTACCTATCCGCAAGTGGAAACTGCCTTCATGGATATCTCCAGGCGGGTTGGCCATTTGGGGTTGTTTGACGCCATGGCGGTGGTCCTGGTGATTTCCAGCCTGGGGTGCGGAGTCACGGGACAACTGGGCGCCGCGCGGCTTCTGTTCAGCATGGGGCGCGATAAAGTGCTGCCGAGCAAATTTTTTGGCTACTTGGGGCGCACCAATGTCCCTTCCGCCAACGTCATGATCATCGGCGTGCTGGCTTTCGTCTTCAGCCAAATCTTCAGTTACGAGCTGGCCGCCGAGATGATCAACTTCGGGGCATTCCTGGCCTTTATGGGCGTGAACTACGCCTGTTTCAACCAGTTTTATCTCGGCGGGCAGCCGGGGCAAAAGCGGCATCTATGGAAGGATGCAGTGATCCCCCTGGTGGGATTCGTTTTTTGCTTGTGGATCTGGTGCAACCTGTCCCGACCCTCCTTGCTCAGGGGCGCGGTCTGGCTGGGGGCCGGGTTGATTTACGCGGCCATCAAGACCCGCGGGTTTCGCGGGCGCCCGCTCACCATGGACTTCCGCGACATGTAGTGAGGGTTTGGTGTGGTGAAGCGATGCGGCTTCACGCGCCTTCGACGCCGAAGGAAAGACCCATTTCGCGTGCCACCTTCTGAATATAGTGCCGCCCCTCGTCGTACTCCTCAGCGGTTTTCAAATGCTCCAGCATCAGGGGAGCGTCCACCGGAAGCCCCGAAAGCCCTCTCAGATAGGCGCGGTAATCAAGTTGGCCACGGCCCGGAATGACTTCGCGCAAGCATACTTGGACGTAGTCCTCCCAGCTCAGGTCTTTGGCATGGCAGGATACAATCCATGGCCCCAGCTTCCGGAAGCACTCGTCGATGACCGCGCCGTTGTTGTACATCCGCTCGGGGCAGTTCATGACGTTGCACGCATCCAGATGAACTCCGAACCCCGGCCGATCCACCTTTTTGATCAACTCCAGGTAATCATCCGGTCCCGTAGGGAAATTGAAGGGCATCATTTCAATTGAGAATTTGGTGCGGGTGGGTTTGACGGCGTCGATGACGTGGCGGCAATTCTCCACCGTGGCGTCGATAAACTCCTCCGTGAGGTTTTTGGGATCAGGGCCGCACCAGTAATGGGGATTGAAGGAGCCGGCAATATCCACGCAACAACGCGTGCCCAGCATTTCGGCCAGGGCAAGGCGCTCCTGCACGTACGCGAGGTTCTGGCGCCGCTTATCCAAATCAGGATCGAGCATGTTGCGCCACGCGCCCACTTCCGCCAGGGTCACATCCCGGGCGGCGAATTCCTTGATGATGGCTTTTATTCTGTCCGTATCCTTGATCTCCACAGGGGGAGCGTAGGCGGCACGGTACCCCAGCCGCCGATGCTCCTGGGCAAGCTCCGCCGGGTCCGGCGATTTGAGGAAAATGGGGCCACCCAACCGCATGGGCCGGGCACTTGAGTTATCCGCCTTTCCCCACACGGGAGGATTCGACATGGCCAGAGCAGCCATGGTGCCCGTCTGACCAAGAAAGGCACGTCGGGAAAAATGATTGGGCATTATTGCCTCCTGTCCCAGAGTTTAGCGACCACGGTTTAAAAATTCATTAGTAGGGCCCATGCGGGCTTCCGATTTCAGGTCCTTATTCCGCCCTATAGGCGGGAAATCAGCTTCTCGTAATCTGCGTGTGACCCGATCCAGTACCAAATCATGTTGTCGCCTCGTTGGAGGCCGACGGCTCGCCAGCCGAGTCCGACGCGGACCGAGTAAATGGGTTTGGTTGAGTGGATGCGTTTGAAATGCAAACCGGGATGTTGAGGGTCTTGCTGCCAGAGGCGGTAGGCTTCTTGCGCGTTTTGGCGGACCTCCTTGGGAAGTTGTTTGAGAGCCTCGCGGAAACGCTCGGTGGAGTGAGAGTTCACAGCTCGTCCAGGGGCTTGGTCTTCCCAGCTTCAAACTCGGCCAAGGCTTCATCGGCGAGTTCTCCGAGCTGATTCTGTGAGTTGGCGAAGGCTTCGCTCCAGCGGCTCTCCGAGGCCAGATCAGCAAGTAATTGGCGAGCGATCAAATCCTGCTCCGGTTGTGGGAGTTTCGCCGCTTCCGTGAAAGCCTTTTCCAGCAGCTTCGTCATAAAGTCGACTCCGAACTTTCCGTCGGACCTGAAGTTTAGTATATCCCGTCGGGGGGACAATATCCATCCTCGCTCACGCCGATGCCTGTTCCCCCGCGCGTCGCTGGAATATCTCGATATAGCAATTGACGAGGGAGACGGCGGCGGGGGTAATGCCGGGGATGCGGGATGCTTGCCCCAGCGTCAGGGGGCGGACTTTGGTGAGCTTCTCCACGACCTCGCGCGAAAGGCCGGAAACCTTGCCGTACTCGAACCACTCCGGAATGTGCCGCGATTCGGCGCGCTTCATTCGTTCCATCTGTCGTTCCTGCTGCTGCAAGTAACCTTCGTATTTGAAATCCGTTTCCACGCGCCGAGCTTCCTCGCGGGAGAGTGGCGTTGATTCATGGATTGCCCCTTCCAGGGAATCAGCACCCTCCGGAGGGGCGGTTCGCGAACCGCCGCTACGAAAGCCCTCGGTGATCCATTCCATCAGATCATCAATCCTCAGTTCCGGCCGCTTGAGCAGTTGCGCGCCAGTCAAAGGAGATGGCGCGGTCAGGTGTCCGTTCTCCATCAGTCCCAGCTTCGTGTAGATTTCCCGGCCCACCCGCGAGCGTGGGTCTAAGCGAGTCTCAAGGAGGAATTTCGTTGCCGCACTGATGCGCAGCTTCTTTTCCACAAACGTCTCGTAATCCTTTTGCTTGATGGTGCCGACCTGGTAACCGAGCGGAGTCAGGCGTTCGTCAGCGTTGTCGATGCGCAGATGCAAACGAAACTCGGCGCGCGAAGTGAACATGCGGTAGGGCTCATCCACTCCCTTGCTCACCAGGTCGTCAATCAGGATCCCTGCATATCCCTGCGTGCGGTCGATGGTTACGGGCTGCTTGCCTTGCACGCGCAGTCCGGCGTTGATTCCGGCCATCATCCCCTGGCAACCCGCTTCTTCATACCCGGTGGTTCCATTGATCTGACCGGCGAGAAACAGATCCTGGATCTTCTTCGTCTCGAGCCACGGATAGAGTTCGGTGGGCTGCACCATGTCGTACTCGATGGCATAGCCGGGCCGAATCATATCCGCGCTTTCGAGGCCCGGAATCGACTTCACCATGGCCATCTGCACATCAATGGGCATGGAGGTTGACATGCCGTTGACATAGATCTCGTTGGTGTCCAGGCCCTCCGGCTCCAGGAAAATCTGGTGCTGCGGCTTGTCCGGAAACTTCACGATCTTATCTTCAATGGATGGGCAATAGCGCGGCCCGATGCCTTTGATTTGCCCGGAATAGAGCGGGGCGCGATGCACGTTCTCGCGTATCGTACGATGCGTCTCCGCATTGGTGTAAGTAATCCAGCAGACCGCTTGCGGCTGGGTGATAGCCTTGGTGCGAAAGCTAAAAGGAGTGGGGATCGGATCGCCGGCCTGGACTTGAAACTTGGAGAAATCAATGGTGCGCGCGTCGAGTCGCGGCGGCGTGCCCGTCTTAAGCCTGCCCACTTCAAAGCCCATGCGGCGAAGCGCTTCACCCAATAACACCGAGGGCGGCTCACCCGAGCGCCCGGCCGGATATTGGTTTTCCCCGCAATGGATCAAGCCGTTGAGAAAAGTGCCGGTGGTAATGATGACCGCGCCCGCCTCCACCGTTCGCCCGTCGAGCAGGCGTACGCCGCGCACGCGTCCGCCCAGTCCGGCGGGTAGGGGCGGTTCGCGAACCGCCCCTACGTCCATGACGAGATCGATAACTTCCGCCTGCTTGATGCGCAGGTTCGGTTCTGACTCGAGCACCTGCCGCATCTTGGCGCGATAAAGCTTCTTGTCGGCCTGTGCGCGTGGCGACCAAACCGCCGGGCCGCGGCTGGTGTTGAGCAGGCGAAACTGGATTCCCACGGCGTCGATGACTTCGCCCATCACTCCGCCCAGGGCATCGATTTCGCGCACCAAATGGCCCTTGGCGATTCCACCCACGGCAGGATTGCAGGACATCTGCGCAACCAGGTCAAGGTTGATGGTGTAGAGCGCAGTCTTCAGCCCCATGCGCGCCGCTGCCATCGCCGCTTCGCAGCCTGCATGCCCCGCGCCCACCACCACGACATCGTATTTTTCGGAAAAGCCCATCGACATTGTCAGTTTGCCCGCCTGAGGAGGCCCAGTTCATTCTACCAAGGGCCTTCGCCGGAGACCAGCCGTGATTCCCACCGGCCATTTCATCTTCGGCTATGAAGCTTCACTTGGAGAACTTTGACTGCGACTCGCGCGACGAGGAGGCAAGTAGCAGGTCAGTGGGTCGTGTGTTAGGATTCAACTACCGCATCGACGGGGCAGCCTGATCTGTAATTCTGCCTGATCGACACCCATGCGGTTGCGCCAAGGTACCGGGAGTGCCTCGGGATGAATTCTTCAGGCCAAACAGTTGCCGGTAAGGGCGAGCAGCCCTACCCGGAATGGGCGAAGCAGGCGCGAAGGGATCGTCTGCCCACGAACATGGACGAGTATTTCCAGTCCTGGGCGGATTTCTTCGATCATTACTCTTCCACCGTCGAAAAGTGGCGGCGCAGGAACGCCGGATACCACCGCGCCTTGTCATCATTGGCTCGCTTCCATGTCCCGGAAGGGTCGAGCGTCCTGGAGGTTGGAAGCGGGACGGGGGACTTGCTCGCCGCCACACGACCCCGGCGTGGTGTGGGCATTGATATTTCCGGTGAAATGGTCCGCTTGGCACAGAAAAAATTCCCTGACCTGGAATTTCACCAGATGGCGGCGGAGAAACTGGACTTGGGAGGCGAGAAGTTTGATTACATCCTGCTCTCGGATTTAACCGGATTCCTTTTCGACATCCGGCTGGTCCTGGAACGGCTACGGGCCGCGTGTCACGCGGAAACGCGCGTGGTGATGCACTGGTACAGCCGGGCGTGGCAACCGATTCTAACCGCAGCGGAAAAGCTGGGCCTCAAATACCCACAGCCGTTGCTCAATTGGACCACGGTGGAAGACATCCAGAATCTTCTTCACCTTACCGACTTTGATGTGGTACGGACCCGCAAACATATTCTGATGCCCAAGCGATTCCCCCTGCTCAGCACGCTGGCCAATCGGTACTTGGCACCTCTGCCTTTCTTCCGTCATCTGTGCTTAACCAACTGGATTGTGGCCCGGCCGCTGCACCTTCAGGATCGAACTCTGCCGCGGGTTTCAGTGATCTGTCCGTGCCGGAATGAAGCAGGCAATATTCAACAGATTGTCGAGCGGTTGCCCGCGATGGGAGCGCAGACGGAGTTGATCTTGGTGGAGGGCCATTCCCAGGATGAGACCCTGGAGGTCTGCCGGAAGATGGCCGCCTCCCTGCCGGAAAAGAATATTACCGTTCTCGTTCAGGAAGGCCGGGGAAAGGGCGATGCGGTGCGACTGGGTTTTTCGCGCGCCAGCGGCGATATCCTGATGATCCTTGATGCGGACGCCAGTGTGGCGCCGGAGGATTTACCGCACTTCTACGAAGCGCTGGTGAGCGGCAAGGGAGAGTTCATCAATGGCTGCCGCCTGGTCTACACCATGGACCCCAAGGCCATGCGCTTCCTCAACCTGCTGGGAAATCGCTTCTTCGCCCTGTTGCTGAGCACCCTCATCGGCCAGCCCATCAAGGACAGCCTTTGCGGCACCAAGGTCCTCTGGCGGTCCCGGTACGAGGAAATAGCCCGAGGCCGGGCCTATTTTGGACCGTTCGATCCCTTCGGTGATTTCGATCTCCTGTTTGGCGCGGCCAAGCTGAACCTGCGGATCATCGAGATGCCCATTCGATATCGGCAACGAACCTACGGGACCACCAATATCAGCCGCTTTGCCGATGGCTGGCTCCTGCTGCGCATGTCGGCCAAGGCGGCAGCGAAACTGTTCTTCATCACCTGAATTCATCCATCATGTGCAGCGCGCCGCCACGGTCATCCGATCTGGAATTCATTCAGCGGCACCGGAGCGTCTGGGCGGCTCGCCCCGAATTGCGCGCCGTTTATCACGGTTTTTTTGCCGAACTGTTGCGGGTGGTCCAGGGGCGAACACCGATTGTAGAGCTGGGCGCCGGACCCGGATTTCTTAAGGAGTACTACCCCGGATTGATTTCCACCGACGTCATCCCAACAAGCTGGGTGGACGTGGTTTGCGATGCTGGCGCCCTCCCGTTTCCCTCGGAATCGGTGGGGGCAATCGTGATGCTGGATGTGCTCCACCATTTGCCCCGCCCTCTCGACTTTATGGCCGAGGCAAGCCGCGTCCTCAAACCCGGCGGATTGATCGCCATGATCGAGCCTTGGATTACTCCTTTCTCCTACCTGCTCTACCGATACTTCCATCACGAAGACTGTACGCTGCATATCGACCTGCGCTGTCCCTTCGAGGCTCGCCAAAAGAAGGCTTTTGAGGGGAACGCAACGATTCCCTATAAGCTGGTCCAGTATTACCATCGCCAACCCGGGTTACTGCGACTGACACGACAGCAGCCCTTCCTGGGATTACCCTATTTGGCGACTTTCGGGTTCAAGCGCACTCGCCCCCTGCCGGGGGGGGTGATCAGCGCGTCGCGTTTCTGCGAAAAAATGCTCGGACCTCTCGGGTGGTGGAACGCCACCCGCGCACTGCTGGTTTGGGAGAAGTCGGTTTGACGAATCTCCAGTGGGGCAGTTCTCCAAATGGAAATACTTAAAGATCTCGATATGCTCGCCTGAACAAGGCCAGAGTCTGTATTATAAGAGTGGAATAGAGTCGTGGGAATTGAGGCGTAACAATGAAAAGAGCGCTTATTACCGGAATCACCGGGCAGGACGGTTCATACCTGGCCGAACTCCTCTTGGCAAAGGGTTATGAAGTGCATGGGATTAAGCGACGCTCCAGCAGTTTTAACACGGGCCGAATCGACAAGATTTTCCCGGATTTTCATGACCCCGGCGTTCGCCTTTTTCTGCATTATGCTGACTTGTCGGATTCCACCAGCCTGATCAAGCTGCTCTACCAGTTACAACCCGACGAGGTGTACAACCTGGGCGCCCAAAGTCATGTCAGGGTGAGTTTCGATATTCCCGAGTACACAGGTGACATCACGGGGCTTGGAACCACCCGCCTTCTGGAGGCCCTGCGCGTAACGGGAATTAAGGCCAAGGTCTATCAGGCCTCGAGTAGTGAAATGTATGGCGATGTCGCAGAGACTCCGCAGAACGAAAATACGCCTTTTCGCCCTTGCAGCCCCTATGGCTGCGCCAAACTCTACGCCTACTGGATAACGGCAAATTATCGGGCTGGATACGGAGTATTCGCCTGCAACGGTATTCTGTTCAATCACGAATCCCCACGCCGGGGCGAAACTTTTGTAAGCCGAAAGATCAGCCGGGCGGTGGCACGCATCAAAGCGGGGTTGCAGGACAAACTATTTCTAGGAAACCTGGATGCGAAACGCGATTGGGGTTATGCGCCGGAATACGTGGAAGCCATGTGGCAAATGCTGCAACTGGACAAGCCGGATGACTTCGTCGTGGCCACCGGTGAGATGCATACCGTCAGGGAGTTTGCCGAATTCGCGTTCGAATGCGCCGGGCTGGATTGGCGCCAATATGTTGAAATCGATCCCCTTTACTATCGTCCCAACGAAGTAAACTACCTGCTCGGTGACTCCCGCAAGGCGCAAAGGGTCTTCGGGTGGGAGCCGAAGGTTCGGTTCCGCGATTTGGTCAAGATCATGGTTGAGGCGGATATCCAGATGTTGAAGAACCATGACGATAGCTCCCGATAAGATAGGATGTTGCTGAGTCACCAAAGCCATTGCCGCAGGAGAATGAACGGGGGCCGGAGTACATGATGGACCTAAGGGACAAGAGAATCGTGGTCACAGGGGGCGCCGGCTTTTTGGGGCGCGCCGTAGTTTCGACCTTTCAGAGTCGGGGTTGCGCAAATATTTTCGTTCCGCGCAAAAGGGAATACGACCTGCGCGACCGCGCGAACGTGCAACGGCTTTTTCAAGACTTTAATCCGAATTTGGTCGTGCACTTGGCGGCCACTGTGGGAGGAATCGGAGCGAACCGCTCCCAACCCGGCACTTTTTTTTACGAAAACGCCATCATGGGGATCGAACTGATCGAGCAGGCACGAAGAGCCGGGCTGGAGAAACTCGTGTTGGTCGGGACGGTTTGCTCTTATCCGAAATTTTGTCCCGTACCATTTCGCGAGGACGACTTGTGGAAGGGGTTCCCGGAGGAGACCAACGCCGCTTACGGCATCGCCAAGAAATCGCTGTTGGTGCAGGCGCAGGCTTATCGCCAGGAATTCGGATTCAACTCCATCTACCTGCTTCCTGTAAACCTTTACGGGCCCGGTGACAACTTTAACCTGGAAACGTCGCATGTCATCCCTGCCCTCATTCGAAAGTTTCTTGAAGCGAAGGAACAGAACAGGGACACGGTGGTGGTTTGGGGGACCGGCCAGGCGACGCGGGAATTTCTCCATGTCGAAGACGCGGCGGAAGGGATTGTCCTGGCCGCGGAGAAATACGAGGGAGGGGAGCCTGTGAACCTCGGATCGGGCTTTGAAATTTCCCTTAAGGACCTTGTTCGACTCATCGCCCGCCTCACGGGCTTTGAGGGACAGATCGCATGGGATTCCTCCCGACCGGATGGCCAGCCCCGCAGGAAATTGGACACGTCGCGCGCCGAACGGGAGTTTGGGTTTACAGCGAAAATTCCTTTTGATGAGGGATTGAAGGAAACTATCGAGTGGTACCTCTCCTCACGTGGCTGAAATCTTGGCCCTTCCAGCCTTCGATACGCCAGGGTACTCGAGGTAGCGCGAATCCTTTTAAGGGCATGCGGTTCGTCTCCTCTTGACAACAAAAAGCCACAAAAGTTGCTCATGCTTGCAGCCCCGCAGGCGAGTACAATGGCAGGGACCTTGAGGTCTTCGCTTGAAAACTCTGTTGCCACATCCTGTAAAGGTAGTTCGCATTCTCGGCGCACTGGGGATCGTGGGTGGCATCACGTTTTTCTACTTCCGCGTCTTCAGTGTCAACAACGTGACCGTGGCCCTTTCGCTTCTTCTGGCGGTGCTGGCGATTGCCACGCGTTGGGGGCTGATGGAAGCGCTGGTGGCCTCGGTGGCCGGCATGCTTTGCTTCAATTTTTATTTTATCCCTCCCATCGGATCGCTCACGATTGCCGACCCCCAGAACTGGGTGGCTCTTTCTGCTTTCGTCGTGACGGCGATAATCACCAGCCATCTTTCCGCCAGTGCCAGGAAGCAGGCGCTGGAATCAACACACCGCCAGCACGAAATGGAGCGGCTTTACACCTTGAGCCGTAATTTGCTGCTTCTGGAAGTTCGCGGCCCCCTGGCCCAGGAGATTACGAATTCAATCGCCCAGGTGTTTGAGTTGCCGGGACTGGCGTTTTATGACCGCACCAGCGACCGCGTTCACCGGGCCGGTCCGCACGACATTCCTGTGGAGGGCAGCAAACTGCGGGACACCGCATTGAATGGCACGGTTTTTCACGATGCCGCAACGAAAACCACGGTCATTCCCATCAGCCTGGGAGGTCAACCGATGGGGAGCCTGGGAATTCAGGGTTCGCAGGTGTCGGAAACGGCCTTGCACGCCATCGGCAACCTCACCGCCATCACCTTGGAACGCGCGCATGCTCAGGATGTCGCCACGCGAGCTGAAGCCGCCCGGCAGAGCGAGGAGTTGAAATCCACAATGCTCGATGCCCTGGCGCACGAGTTCAAAACGCCCCTTACGCCGATCAAGGCGGCGGTGACCTCCATGTTATCGGACAGCGACATGAACCCGACCCGCCAGGAACTGCTCCGCATCGTTGATGAGGAAACGGACCGGCTGAACACCATGCTTACCGAGGCCATCCAGATGTCGCGGATCGAGGCGGACCAACTCCAGTTGCACCGAAGTCCGCAGTCCCTGATCAAGATTGTCCAAACGCAATTGGACAAGCTGGGAGAAAGCCTGGAAGGCCGGCAGGTGACGGTGGAGGTTCCCGAAAAATTGCCCCGGGTGAGTGTCGACCCGGAATTCACCGGAATCGTGATCTGGCAGTTGTTAAGCAATGCTCTGAAGTACACTCCGCCAGGCAGCCCCCTTACCCTGAGCGCCAGCGCGGGGGAAACAGAAGTCATCGTGAGCATTGAGGACTGCGGGCCGGGGATTTCCGAACCGGAACAACGGAAAGTATTCGATAAGTTTTACCGGGGGAAAGATCAGCGGGAGAGGATCCCGGGTACGGGCATGGGTCTTACCATTGCGCGGGAAATTGTGCGCGCCCACCACGGCCGGATCTGGGTGGAGAGCGAACCAGGAAAAGGGGCAAGATTCTTGTTTTCTGTCCCCCGCGCTTCCAAGGAGTCATTACTGTGACCAGCGCCAGAATTTTGGTTGTCGATGATGAGCCGCAGATTCGCCGCGTGATGCGCGCGACACTGGTGGCGCGCGGCTATATGGTCCATACCGCGCGCAACGGCGAGGAGGCTCTGGATAAAGTTCGAGAAGAGCGCTTCGACCTGGTGCTTCTCGACATTAATATGCCGGGAATCGGGGGTATGGAAGCCTGCCGCATCATCCGTTCCCAGAGTGACATTCCCATCGTAATTCTTTCCATTCGCAACACGGAAAAGGAAAAGGTTGAAGCACTGGATGCCGGCGCCGATGATTACGTCACCAAACCCTTCAGCATGCCGGAACTCCTGGCCCGCATTCGCGCCGCACTTCGCCGGGCGCCGCTTTTGAGCCCGGGCACGCCGGATTTGCTGGACCTCGGCAAAACCGTCATCAATTTCGTCGCGCGCCGGGTCACGGTGGATGGCACGGAAGTGCGCCTGACGCCCAAGGAGTTTGATCTTCTCCGCTACCTCGCCAGTAGTCCCAACGTGGTCATCCCCCATGCCAAACTTCTTCAGGCGGTGTGGGGACCGGACTATGGTGAAGAGGTGGAATACCTCCGCGTCTTCATTAACCAGCTTCGCAAGAAGATTGAGCCCGACCCTTCGCACCCGGAGTATCTCCTGACCGAACCCTGGGTTGGTTATCGGTTTAGTCTTTCCAAAAAGGGCTAACGAAATCTTGACCAAGTCTTTATGATTTCTTTATGGGCCTGAGAGCACCATCGCTAGGGTGACTCTCATGGAAGCCAATTCAGGTGATGAGTATAGTCTTGCCTCCCCGGTTTTTTCTCATGACGCCAATGGCCATGATACGATAGATGGGCATACCGAGAAGGGGCTGGAAGTCCTTGTAATCTTCACGGACGCACCGGGAACGCTGGCGGCCCTGCAAATGGCAGATGAGCTGGGGCAAAAGCTGGAGGCGCACATACGGTTGCTGGTGCCCTGTGAAGTGCCTTACGCGCTGCCCCTGACCCAGCCTGCGGTGCCGGTGGAATTTCTGGAAGGCCAAATCCGCGACTTGGCCGGTAAGACTCGCCTGGAGGTCGCAGCCCACATTTATTTGTGCCGCGATAAGAGGCGGACTTTAGCCTTCCTCCTTAAGCCGCATTCCCTGATCGTCGTGGGCGGCGCGAAACGCTGGTGGCCAACCTCCGCGCAGAAACTTGCGCGGGCTCTCCAGGAGGATGGGCACCAGGTGATTTTCGCGGAGCTGAGGTAAGGTTGAATGATTGAACTTCTGGATGTGATCCCCGTCGTGGCATTCCTTGCCGGCGCCTGGGTTTTCAACCGCGCGTGCGATCGGCTCGGAAATCGGCGGATGGACGGGACCATGCCGCGAGCTCTGAGGCAAAAGGACTAAGGGGATCGAGGTGGGAGAATATGTTGGATCTGGCATACATTTTGATTGGTGTGCTGTTTTTCGTCGGTTGCTGGATTTTCACCCGCGCCTGTGACCGGCTTTAGGAGGCCGCTCGATGGACTACATCATTGCTGGCATTACTGCGCTATTCCTTTTCGCTTATCTCGTTTACGCGTTGCTGCGGCCGGAACGGTTCTGAGAGGACACCATGACCCCCATTGGCATTCTGAACGTGCTGGTTTATTCCGCGCTGATTCTGCTGGTCACGAAACCCCTGGGCGTTTTCATGACCAAGCTGTTCGCGGGCGAGCGGACTTTTCTCCACCCCGTCGTGCGCCCGGTGGAGAAGTTGACCTACCGCCTCTGCCGCATCCACGAGACCACCGAGCAGCGCTGGACCCAATATGCCGCCTCACTTATTGCCTTCAGCCTGATGGGATTCATTTTTGCTTACGTAATCCAGCGCCTCCAGGGTTTCCTGCCCTTAAACCTCCTGCACTTTGGGACCCCGAAAGCGCCCGCCGGCGCCACGCCCGTAACCGCCGATTTGGCCTTCAACACGGGCGTTAGTTTCGTGACCAACACGAACTGGCAATCCTACGGTGGTGAGACCACCTATAGCCATTTTGTGCAAATGGCCGCGCTCACCGTGCAGAATTTCCTCTCCGCCGCCGCCGGCGTGGCTGTGTCCATTGCCCTGATTCGAGGCTTTGCGCGCAAGCAGGCGAACAACATCGGCAACTTCTGGGTGGACCTGGTGCGGGCAACGCTTTACATCTTTCTCCCGCTTTCGTTGCTGGGCGCCCTCTTTCTTTGTTCGCAAGGGGTGATTCAAAACTTTAAGGGAAATACGAGTGTCCAAACGGTGGAAGGCGCGACGCAGACTATCGCCCAGGGGCCCGTGGCTTCCCAAGAGGCCATCAAGATGGTGGGAACGAACGGCGGAGGTTTTTTCAACGCCAATTCTGCTCACCCTTTTGAGAATCCCACCCCGCTGACCAACCTCGTTCAGCTCATCATGATCTTCGCCATCCCCGCCGGCCTCACCTACACTTTCGGCATGATGGTGGGAGACAAGCGTCAGGGTTGGGCTTTGTTTGGAGCAATGGGCGTACTGTTCCTGGCCGGCGTTTTGGTGTGCTACCCGGCGGAGCAGGCGGGGAATCCACAACTTACCAAGCTCGGCTTGGAAACCAAGGCCAGCCACACGCAGCCGGGTGGAAATATGGAAGGGAAGGAAGTGCGCTTCGGCATCCCCACCTCCGCGCTGTTTGCCGTGATCACGACCGACGCGAGTTGCGGGGCCGTAAACAGCATGCACGACAGCTACACTCCTCTCGGGGGCCTCGTCCCGCTTTTCAACATCCAGCTTGGCGAAGTGGTTTTTGGCGGCGTCGGCGCCGGAATCAAAGGCATGCTGCTTTTCGCCATCCTGGCGGTCTTCATTGCCGGCCTCATGGTAGGCCGCACGCCGGAATACATCGGGAAGAAAATTGAGCAAAAGGAAGTGAAGATGGCGATGCTGGCGCTCATCATCATGGCCGCCAACATCCTCGTCTTCTCAGGAATCAGTTCCGTGGCCAAATTCAAGCAGAACGGCTACTGGAACCCTCCCGGGGCTGCCACCGCCAATCTCACCAACAATGGCCCGCACGGATTCAGTGAGATCCTTTACGCTTACACCAGCACAAATGGAAACAACGGCAGCGCCTTTGGAGGCCTGAACGCCAACACGCCCTGGTACAACTTCAGCCTGGGTTTGGCCATGCTGATTGGCCGCTTTCTCTTTATCATTCCCCTGTTGGCCGTGGCGGGGAGCCTGGCGGCCAAGAAGAAAATCCCCGTAACGGAGGGAACTCTGCCCACGCATGGCCCCCTCTTTGTCGGCCTGTTGATTGGCACGGTGATCATTGTGGGGGCGCTGACCTACTTCCCGGCGCTGTCCCTCGGACCCATCGTCGAGCATTTCCTGATGCAGCAAGGAAAACTCTTCTCGATGGTCTCTTTCTCGATTTGGAGCTGAACCTATGGGAACTCTCGTAGCCCCGCCGGTGATTGACGAAACCGAGCTTCTTCCGAAAAAGCTGGCGCACTCGCGCCCGCTCTTCGACCCGCCTATCGTCAAGAGGGCGGCGCGAGATTCATTCCGGAAATTGAACCCGGTCACGCTCGCCAAGAATCCGGTCATGTTGGTCGTAGAAGTGGGAGCGGCGCTGACCACGGTCTTCCTGGTGCGCGATATCTTCATTCACGCCTCCGGCACCGGCTTTTCCGTGCAGATCGCGCTCTGGCTGTGGTTCACGGTGCTCTTCGCCAACTTTGCGGAGGCCATGGCGGAAGCGCGCGGCAAGGCCCAGGCCGACACCTTGCGCAAGACCAAGACCGACTCGATGGCGCGGCGGATTGTTTCCCCCGGAAACACGGAAATCGTTCCCGCCTCCAAACTGCGCGCCCAGGACGTAGTCATCTGCGAGGTTGGCGACATCATCCCCGGTGACGGCGAAGTGATCGAGGGCATCGCCACCGTGGATGAGTCGGTCATCACCGGGGAAAGCGCACCCGTGATCCGCGAATCGGGCGGAGACCGCAGCGCGGTTACCGGCGGGACCAGGGTCCTTTCCGATCAGGTCAAAATTCGCATTACCTCCAACCCCGGCGAGACCTTCCTGGATCGCATGATTGCACTGGTGGAAGGGGCCGAGCGGCAGAAAACGCCCAACGAAATCGCGCTCAATATCCTGATCGCCGGCTTGACGCTCATCTTCCTGCTGGCGGTGGTAACCTTGCAGCCGTTTTCCGCTTATGCCGTGAGCTCGGCGGGTACGGGAGAAATCCCCAGCGTCGCGGTGCTGGTTTCGCTTCTCGTCTGCCTGATCCCCACCACCATCGGCGGCTTGCTCTCCGCCATCGGCATCGCCGGCATGGATCGCGTGATCCAGCACAACGTGTTGGCGATGAGCGGCAAGGCGGTGGAGGCGGCGGGCGATGTCAACACGCTGCTCCTGGATAAAACCGGCACGATCACCCTGGGCAATCGCCAGGCGGTGGAATTCTCTCCGGTAGACGGAGTCAGCGGCGCGGAGCTGGCGGATGCGGCGCAACTCGCCAGTCTGGCGGACGAAACCCCGGAAGGCCGCTCGATTGTCGTGCTTGCCAAACAAGCTTACAGCCTGCGGGGGCGCGAGGTGGCGGAGCATGAGGCCCACTTCATCCCCTTCTCCGCTTACACGCGCATGAGCGGTGTGGACATCGATGGCCGCCGCTTGCGCAAGGGGGCCACCGATGCCATTGTGCAATTCGTCGTGGACAAAGGCGGCAAGGTACCCGCAAACTTCACCGAAATGTCGGATCGTATTTCGCGCACGGGAGGCACGCCCCTGGCCGTTGCCGATGGCGAACGTCTGCTGGGGATCGTTCACCTGAAAGATATCGTCAAGGGGGGAATGCGCGAGCGCCTGCAACAATTGCGGACGATGGGAATTCGTTCCGTCATGATTACGGGAGACAACCCTCTGACCGCGGCGGCGATTGCCAATGAGGCCGGCGTGGATGATTTCCTCGCGCAAGCGACGCCCAAAGACAAGATGGAGTACATCAAGAAAGAACAAGGGCAGGGCCGGCTGGTGGCCATGACCGGTGACGGCACGAATGATGCCCCCGCCCTGGCCCAGGCCGATGTGGGTGTGGCCATGAACACCGGCACGATGGCCGCCAAGGAAGCCGGAAATATGGTGGACCTGGACAGCAACCCCACCAAGCTGATTGAGATTGTGGCGATCGGGAAGCAACTCCTGATTACCCGCGGCGCGCTGACCACCTTTTCCATCGCCAACGATGTGGCGAAATACTTCGCCATCATTCCGGCGATGTTCATGGCCACCTATCCGGCGCTGAACGCTCTCAACATCATGCGCCTGCATACTCCGCAAAGCGCGGTCCTGGCGGCCGTGATCTTCAACGCGCTGATCATCATCGCGCTGGTGCCCTTGGCGCTGCGGGGCGTCAAGTATCGGCCGGAGAGTGCCGCCCACATGCTGCGCAGGAACCTGCTGATTTACGGAATCGGCGGCATTATTGCACCCTTCCCGGGCATCTGGTTGATCGACCGGTTGCTCGGCTTGTTGCACCTGGCGTAGGGCCGAGCCGCGCTCGGCCCGCGGCCGAAGGCTCTTCGGCCCTACGAAGGCCGTTCGGAATTACAAGGAGATCCAATGCGTTACCAGATTGGTCCAGCTTTTCGCATCACGCTTTTTATGACCATCCTCACCGGGTTGATCTATCCCGGAGTGGTGACGGGCGTGTGCCAGTTGCTGTTCCCCCACCGCGCCAACGGCAGCCTGGTGGAAATCGGTGGCAAGGTGGCGGGCTCCGAATTGATCGGACAGAATTTCTCCAAGCCGCAATACTTTCATCCCCGGCCGTCCGCGGCGGGCAACGATGGATACGATGCCAGCGCTTCCAACGCCTCCAACTACGGTCCCACCAATCAGAAACTGATCGATCGGGTGAAGGGGGACATCGCGAAATTCCGCCAGGAGAATCCCGGCTATCAAGGCCCCATTCCGGCGGACCTGCTCACCACGTCCGGCAGCGGTTTGGATCCTGATATCAGTCCCGCTTCCGCGCTCGCCCAGGCCCCGCGCGTGGCCGCAGCCCGTGGCGCCACTTTGGATCAAATCAGGCAGCTCATTGAGGCCCACACCGAAGGGCGGCAATGGGGTTTTCTGGGTGAGCCGCGCGTCAACGTGCTTCTCCTCAACCTGGATTTGAACCAGAAATTCCCGGTAAAGAATCCTTAGCTCTTACCGTGCAAATTCCACGAATGCCGGATTGCGCCCCGATGCATCGGGGGGCAATCCGGCATATCTCCACTTCCCCTGCGCAAGAATCGCGGACCCCAAATACGGGGGTCCGCGCTACGGATGCTTCAGGCGTGTCCGTCTTGTCGCCAAGCCATTCCGATAGTACACTGCGAAGAGGGAGATTTCCGCCTGTATGCCGATCGACTCCGACCGTAGGCCTGATCCTGACCTGCTCCTCAAGCAGTTGGAAGCGCAGGACGAACAACTCCAACACGAACGATTAAAGGTCTTCTTGGGCTACGCCTCGGGAGTGGGCAAATCCTTTCGGATGCTGGATGAGGGACGGCGCCGCCGGGCGCGCGGCCAGGACGTGGTGATTGGGGCCATTCAAGATGACATGCCTCCCGAGCTCACGCAACTGCTGGGGACGATGGAGGTCATTCCCCTCAAGAAAATCGGCAACGGCGCGGCCATGGACGTGGAGGCGATTTTGCGCCGCCGCCCGCAGGTCTGCCTGGTGGACGGCGTCGCTTACGACAATCCTCCGGGCAGCAAGAACCCCCACCGCTGGCAAGATGTGGAAGAACTCCTGGCGGCGGGGATCATCGTCATCACTTCCCTCAACCTCCAGCACATCGAGGAGCGCCGCAAAGCGGTGGAGAGGATTACCGGCAAGCGCGTTACGGAAACTGTCCCCGAGCGCTTCCTCTACAACGCCAACGAAATCGTCATCGTCGATGTCCCGCCGGAACTCCTTCTGGAACGGGCCGGGCAGGCGTCGACAACGGACCCTGGTTCGATGGACTCGCCGCGGCGGCTTTCCGCCTTGCGCGAGATCGCCTTGCTGCTTGCCGCCGAGGTGGTTGACCGGCAGCTTGAGGATTACCTTGTCGCGCACGGTATCGAGTTGGTTTGGGGTACTCACGAACGCATCATGGTTTGCCTCTCGCGCAGCGCCAATAACCACGCCATGATCGAGAGCGGAAGGCGCAACGCCGATCGCTTTCACGGAGAACTTTTCACCGTGTATGTCCGCGATGACCGGCTTACCGCGAAGGATGAAGCCGCCTTTCAGGAGCAGCTCAAGGAAGCGGGGCAGGTGGGAGCACAGACCGCAGCCCTCGATGGGTACGACCCGGTTGAAACGCTTATGGATTTTGCGCGCACACACCGGATTACCCAGATCTTTGTCGGCCATCCCAGCCGTGTGCACTGGTGGGATCGCTTCCTGGGCGGCCCCCTGGATCGGCTTATTCGCGCCGCCGAAGGGATCGACGTGCGCGTGTTTCCGCACTGAAAGAAGCGGTCAGCTTTCAGCTAGAGCCGGATCACGCTAAATCGGTGATCTTCGTTTTAGCAATGGAGGTTAAGTTGAAAGCTGAGAGCTGAGAGCTGGAACCTGAAAGCTTACGATGGACACACCTTCTCACAAACGCGGCCGGCTCAAGGTTTACCTGGGGTTTGCCGCCGGCGTCGGAAAAACCTATCAGATGTTGACGGATGCTCACGAGCTGGTTAAGCGGGGCGTCGACGTCGGGATCGGGTATCTCGAACCCCATGGACGCAAGGATACCATCGCGCAAGCCCAGGGGCTGGAGCTGATCCCGCGCTGCAAAATAGTATACCGGGGGGCGGTCTTCGAAGAGATGAATATGCCCGCCATCCTCGAACGCCATCCCGAGGTGTGCGTGGTGGATGAACTGCCGCATACCAACGTTCCGGGCTGCGGCCATTTAAAGCGTTGGGAGAATGTCCTGGAACTCCTGGACGCGGGAATCGATGTCATGACCACCATGAACATCCAGCACCTGGAGAGCCTGAACGATCAGATCAAGGACATGACGGGGGTGCGGGTTCGGGAAACTATTCCGGACTGGGTCATGAAACAGGCCGAGGAAGTCGTTATGGTGGACCTTCCCCCGCGCGCCCTGATCAATCGGCTGGAGCGCGGCGTGGTGTATCCGCCGGAAAAAGCCCAGCGCGCGTTGCTGAATTTCTTCAAAGAACCCACGCTCGTCGCCTTGCGGGAAATCGCCTTGCGGCAGACCGCGCACGAAGTCGAAATTCGGCAGGTTTCGTTACCCGAATCCGCCACCGAAACCGCGGCCATGGCGGAGGAAGAAAGGAGCACGGGAGGCAGCGACTTTGGCGGCTTGACCGACCGAATTCTCGTCTACGTCACAGAGCATCCCTCCACGGCGATGCTCATCCGCCGCGGCAAGCGCGTGGCGGATTATCTTCAGGCCGACTGCTTCGCGGTATTCGTCCATGGCGAACTCGATTTCAATGCTTTTCCGGCAAGCAAACGCGAAGCCGTGGAACGCCACCTCAACTTCGCGCGCAACCTCCACATCGAAACCCGGGTCCTGCAAGGTCTGGATATCGCCACCACTTTGCTTGACTTCGCCCGCCTTCATAACATCACACAGCTCTTTATGGTGCGCCCCCAGTATTCCCCCTGGGAGGGCTTTATTGGGCGAAACCTGATCCATCGAATCGTCCGACACGCCCATGACATGCAGGTAACCATCGTCGCCGAACGCCACCCCACGCGGCGGGACTAATGGGCACCTCTTGGGCTCAAAGGGACCATCTTATCCAGCCCCGGCCAGGCGGGAACAAATACAAACAGGCCGCGGACAAACACGGATCGGCACGGATAAATTTGTTGTCTCAATCCCTGCGAATCCGTGCTAATCCGCGGCCTGGACGCTAACTCCCGAAACGGGGCTTGGCAATCGGCCATCGGCAATCGACCATCGGCAATTCTTACGTCCTTGCGTGCTTGGCGATGTTCTCGGCATTGCCGGGCACAGGCACTTCCGCCTTGATGGGAACCGGTCCCATGGCGTACTCCGTGGGGCCCAGGCGTTCCTGGGAATCCATGATTTCTTCCCACTTCACCTCTTTGCCCGTGTAGGCCGCGGTGCGGCCCATGATGGCGGTCAGCGTCGCATGGGCCACGTGCTCCGCTTCATTAATAGGCTGGTTGGTGCGGATGGCGTTGACGAAGTCCACATGCTCCTGATCGTAGGCACTGAACTTCGACTTGCCGGGCTCCTGTCCCTCCTCCTGATACTTCCACACAACTTTACCCGTAAGGTCATAGATGGTGTTGTTGCAATTCGTGTAGCCCTCGGTCCCCACGACGTATTCGGAGACTTCATTGGCGCAGCCGTCGATCTGGCGGCACATGCTCTCCAGGATTCCGCCATTAGGGTAGGTGAACTGCAAGTTGAAGTGGTCGTACTGGTCGCCCGTCACGCGCTGCACGCGCCCGCCGCAGCCGATGACTTTGGTGGGGTTCATTCCGGTGAACCAGAGGACGGTGTCCAGATTATGGACGTGCTGTTCCACGATGTGGTCGCCGGAGAGCCATCGCCAGTTCACCCAGTCGCGAATCATGGCTTCCATATCCGACCACTCCTTCTTCTTGGGCATGTACCATAATTGGCCGCCGTTCCAGCGGGCCGTGGCTCCGACGATCTGGCCGATGGCGCCATGGGAGACGCGATTGTAGGTTGCCCGATAGGCGCGGTGGTGCCGCCGCTGGGTTCCCGTCACCACGCAGAGATTGTAGGCCGCGGCCTTCTGCCCGGTTGCCAGGATGGAGCGCACCCCGGGGGCATCGACGGCGCAGGGCTTCTCGATAAAGCAATGTTTCTTGGCATCCACGGCGGCATCGAAATGCAGGGGGCGGAAATGCGGCGGCGTGGCGCACAGCACCAGGTCTACGTCGGCTTCCAGCACCTTCTTGTAGGCATCAAAGCCGATAAAGCAGTGGTCGTCGGCAACCGGATTCTGCGCCTTCTTGATAAGCTGGGCGCGGCATTTATCCATATGGTCTTTCAGAACGTCGCCCAGCGCCACGATCTTGAGGTTGGGCCCCGCCTTGAGAAAGTTCACGGCCGCGCCGGTGCCCCGGTCGCCGCAGCCGATCAGGCCGGCCTTCAGGACGGGTCCCTGCGGGGCCAAGTCCACAAACTTCACGGGCGGGTAAGTCTTCTTGCAACTGGCCAGCACTACTCCCGCGCCCACCACCGCTGCCGCGCCGATAAATGTTCGGCGGTTAAATTCCTTTCGTTCCTTTTCGGTCTTCTCATCGGTCATATCGGATCTCCTTTAATTAAAAATGCGTTTTCAAGTTTTGAACCCCCAAGGGGCAATCTAATCCCGCCCGCGGCCGAGCGAGCCGGGAATAAATGCAAACCGGCCGCGGATCAACACGGATCGACACGGATATATGCATTCTCTTGATCCGTGCAAATCCGTGCTAATCCGCGGCCTCGACTCTACCTTCCAGAGCGAAAGTTCGCAATCGAAAATCGGCAATCGACAATCGGCAATTCTTACGTTCGCGCGTGCTTGGCGATGTTCGCGGCATTGCCGGGAACGGGCACTTCCGCCTTGATGGGAACGGGGCCCATGGCGTATTCCGTGGGGCCGAGGCGTTCCTGGGAATCCATCATCTCTTCCCACGTCACCTCTTTGCCCGTGTAGGCCGACGTCCTGCCCATGATGGCGGTCAGCGTGGCGTGGGCCACATGTTCCACTTCGTTAACGGGCTGGTTGGTGCGGATGGCGTTGACGAAATCCACATGCTCCTGATCGTAGGGATTGACCCTCGACTTGCCGGGATCCTGGCCCTCCTCCTGATACTTCCACACGACTTTACCCTTAAGGTCGTAGATCGTGTTCTCGCAATTCGTGCACCCCTCGGTCCCGATGACGCAATCGGTGAATTCATTGGCGCAACCGTCAATGTTGCGGGTCATGCTCTCAAAGATTCCGCCGTTCGGGTAGGTGAACTGCGAGTTGAAGAAATCGAACTGGTTGCCCGTCACGCGCTGCACGCGCCCGCCGGTGGCGAGGACTTTGGTGGGGTTCATTCCCGTGAACCAGAGCTCGCAGTCAATGTTATGAACGTGCGACTCCACGATGTCGTCGCCGGAAAGCCAACTCCAGTTTAACCAATCGCGAATCATGGCTTCCATATCCGACCACTCTTTCTTCTTGGGCGCATACCACAATTGGTTCCGGTTGAGGCGGCCGTAAGCCGCGACGACCTGCCCGATGGCGCCATGGGCGACGCGGTTCTGCGTTTCCTGATAGGTGCGGCTATGGCGCCGCATGGTTCCCGCCATGACGCTCAGATTGTAAGCCGCGGCTTTCTGACCGGTGGCCAGAACGGAGCGCACGCCGGGGGCATCGACGGCAATCGGCTTCTCAATAAAGCAATGTTTTTTTGCCTCCACCGCGGCATCGAAATGCTGGGGCCGGAAATGCGGCGGGGTGACCAACAGCACGATGTCCACGTCGGTTTCCAGCACTTTCTTGTAGGCGTCGAAGCCCACAAAGCAATGGTCGTCGGCCACTTGCACTCCCGCCTTCTTGGCAAGATTGGCCCGGCACCGGTCCAAATGGTCTTGCAGGACGTCGCCCATCGCCACAAGTTTGAGGTTGGGTCCCGCCTTGAGGAAGTTCAGGACGGCGCCGCCCCCCCGGTCGCCGCAACCCACCAGTCCCGCCTTCAGGAGCGGGCCATTGGGGGCCGCGTCCAGGAACTTCATGGTCGGGTATGACTTCCCGCAACTGGCCAGCACCGCCCCGGCGCCCACCACCGCTGCCGCGCTCATAAATGTTCGCCGGCTAAATTCCTTTTTTTCCTTTTCGGTCTTCTCATCAGTCATGTTGAATCTCCTTCAATAAAATAAGAATGCATTACAAGTCTTGAGCCCCCACGTGGCGAAACCCGCTTCTTCTGACTCCATCCCTGCCCGAGGATGGGATTCGCATTCGAAAATCGGCAATCGTCAATCCCCAATCGGCAATTCTCACGTCCGCGCGTGCTTGGCGATGTTCTCCGCATTGCCCGGCACGGGGATTTCCGCCTTGATGGGAACGGGCCCCATGGCGTATTCCGTGGGGCCGAGGCGTTCCTGGGAATCCATCATCTCTTCCCACGTCACCTCTTTTCCCGTGTAGGCCGCGGTCCTGCCCAGGATGCCGATCAGCGTCGAGTGCGCCAGGTGCTCCGCTTCGTTCACGGGCTGGTTGGTGCGGATGGCGTTGACAAAATCCACGTGCTCTTGATCGTAGGGATTGAATTTCGTCTTCCCGGGCTCCTGTCCCTCTTCCTGATATTTCCACACCACCTTGCCGGTCAGGTCGAAGATCGTATCCTTGCAATTCGTGGAGCCCTCGGTGCCCAGCACCAGGTCGGAAACTTCATTGGCGCAGCCGTCGATTTGCCGGCACATGGTCTCATTGATTCCGCCGTTGGGATAGGTGAACTGTATGTTGAAATGATCGTATTGGTCACCCGTCACGCGCTGCACGCGACCGCCGTCGCCGAGGGCTTTGGTGGGATGCATTCCCGTGAACCAGAGGACGGTGTTGAGATTATGGACGCACTGTTCCACGATGTGGTCGCCGGAAAGCCATCGCCAGTTCACCCAGTCGCGAATCATGGCTTCCATATCCGACCATTCTTTCTTCTTCGGCGCGTACCACAATTGGCCGACGTTGTAGCGGGAGCGCGCCCCGAGGATCTGGCCGATGGCGCCGTTCGAGACGCGATTGTAGGTTTCCCGATGCGGGCGGTCGTGCCGCCACAGCGTTCCCGACACCACACAGAGGTTGTAAGCCGCGGCTTTCTGCCCGGTGGCCAGAATGGAGCGCACACCGGGAGCGTCCACGGCGCAGGGTTTCTCCATAAAGATGTGTTTCTTGGCGTCCACGGCGGCATCAAAATGCGCGGGCCGGAAATGCGGCGGGGTGGCCAGCAGCACGATGTCCAAGTCAGCTTCCAGCACTTTTTTGTAAGCGTCGAAGCCAACAAAGCAATGGTCGTCGGCCACTTGCACCTGCGCCTTTTTGCCAAGATTGTCCCGGCACGTGTCCAGATGGTCTTTCAGGACGTCGCCCAGCGCCACAATCTTGAGATTGGGTCCGGCCTTGAGAAAATTCAGGGCCGCGCCGGTGCCGCGGCTGCCGCAGCCGATCAATCCGGCTTTCAGGATGGGACCCTGCGGGGCCAGGTCCACGAACTTCACGGGCGGGTAAGTCTTCTTGCAACTGACCAGCACCGCTCCGGCGCCCACCACCGCCGCCGCGCCCAGGAAGGCTCGCCGATTTAAATCCCGCTTTTCGGTTTTCTCATCCGTCATGTCGGACCTCCTTTCAACGTTCCCCGGTTTCTTCGGCCGGGGGATTTACGGCGGGCTTGGCGCCCTCGTCCACTACGCGGACCACGCGGAAGCCCACGTCGGTGACGTCGGAATACCACCAAATGCTCTTGGGCGATTGCGGGTCGGTGAGCAGCCAATCATCTTCGCGGGTGTGGTCGCGGGCCGCGCAACGCAGGTCAGCGGCATCGAAACGGTATGAACCTCCGCGCACCACGTGCTCCTTGCCGGAGTCCGGGCCGCGCGGGTCGGTGACCCCGTCCCCTAGGTGCGAGTAAGCGTCGGGGTCGTACCAATCCAGGCAGAATTCCCGCACGTTGCCCAACATGTCCACCACGCCCCAGCCGTTGGGTTTGGTGATGCCGGTGGGGTGAGTTTCATCCTCGCTGTCACCCTGATACCACGCGTAATCGATGAGCGGCGCGGTCTTCACCCCCAACAGATGATTCAGCCATCGATGGGTGGTGAAGGAAGCCGGGTCGCCGGCGAAGAAATAAGGCGTGGTGGCGCCGGCGCGGGCGGCGTATTCCCACTCCGCCTCGGTGGGGAGCCGGTATTTCTTGCCGGTGATTTCCGAGAGCCACTCGCAATACTTGGTGGCGGCGTAATAGGTCATGGTGATGGCCGGCCGCGAGCCCCGGCCCCAACCCTGGTCAGGCGATCCGTAGGGCGGCGTGGGCCCACTTACGGCGTCGGCCTTTCCGGATGGGTGAGCGTCCCGTTCGCGTCCGGTGTTCCCGCGTTGGAGCAGGTAAACCTCGTACTCCTTCCACGTCACCTCCGCCCTTTCCATCCAAAATGGGCTGATCTTTACCTCGTGCACCGGGCCTTCGTCGGCGCGCCGGTAGGGTTCGGACTCGGGGCTGCCCATCTTGAACGTGCCGCCCGGAATGGCCACCATGCGGATTTTCACGGTCGAGCCGGGAATCACCTCGGTGTAGCTCTTGAATCCCTGAGGAGTGGAGGGGAACGCCTTCTCGAGTTCCTGTTCCAGCGCGGCGGCCTCATCCACGACTTCTTCAGCTTGCTTGCCGCGATAGTGTCCCGTGTGCAGGTGGCAGTTGATGCACCGCATCTTGTCCTTGGAACGTTGGTAGTGCAGGTGGCCGTCCACGCCCTTCTTGGAGAGCCCGACACTGAAAAGGTTGGCGTGGCAGCGCATGCACGCATCGTCATAAGTGAACGTGCGCGCCTGCGTCAAAGTTTGCTTGGATTGCCAGTTGATTTTGGTGAGGTCTTTGAAGAGCTTGCCGTAAATGTCCTGTCCACCCAAGCGGGCTTTCTCCGTGTAGTACTCAACCCCCCCGCCAGGGAGGTGGCACTCGATGCAGTGGACTACCACACCGCTCTTGGTGGTGTAATGCGGGGAGCGAATCCAGGTTTGCGTGGCGTCCGGGTGGGCATGGCAGGCCTGGTCGCAGAACTTGTCAGAGGAGGTGGCGTCGACGCCGGCTTTTCCAGACAAAATGACCGCTACGCCAAGGCAAAACCCAATAGCGACAAAAAGTAGCTTTTTGGTCCTCGAGGATGACCGGGGATTATCGCTTATTTGCGGAATATCCACTTTCCGAAAGAAAAAAGACATGCTCCTGTGCTATTTGCCCCTTTCTCGCAATTCGCGGCATGAGGTGGGAAACCCGCGTGAGATGTAGTACTTCCATCTTCCCCCTACCCGGCGAACCCAAAAGGCCGACACGCCCGGTAAAGATTCAGCAACCCGAATTCCATCCGCCACGGACATTAAGGAAAACGCCGTGCAGAGTCCATCCGCGGTGGTCGAGTCCCGGGCGATCACGGTGGTGCTGCTCTCCCCTTCCAGCGCCCAACCCGTGGCCGGATTGATGACGTGCGAATAACGATGGCCGTTGACCTCCAGAAACTGATGCTCATCGCCGGAGGTGGAAACCGCGGCGGTGCGCAGCAGCAGCGTGCAGGGCGGACTTCCCACATTGGAGTCGGCCGTGTCAATGGCGACCTTCCAGGCAGAGCTTCCCGGCGGAGGTTCGCTCACCACCACCTCTCCCCCTGCCACCACCATGGCGTGGTCAATCCCCTGGGATTGCAAGACGGCCAGCATTTGGTCCGCGGCATAACCCTTGCCGATCGCGCCCAAGTCCAGCCTCATGCCGGGGCGCTTCAGGAACACGGTGTGGCGTACCGGGTCCAATTCGATGTTGCGGTAATCGACCCGAGCTTTTGCCTTCGCGATTTCCCCGGGATCAGGCAAGCGTCTGGTCTTGCGTGCGCCGCGCCATAATTCCACCAACGGGCCAACACTGACGTCAAAGAGGCCATGGGAAAGCCCCGAGACCCAGAGGGATTTCGTCAGCACGTCGTAAAGGTCGCTGCTCGCCGGAAACGGCGCTGTGGCGCCCTCGCGCCCGAGGCGCATCAGTTCGCTGTCGGGGCGGTAGTCGCTCATGATCTGTTCGAGTTCCTCGGCACGCGCAAAAGCCGCTTCCGCCGCCTTTGACGCTTGGGCGCTCGAAACCGAATACATCTCGATGCGAAACATCGTCCCCATGCGGGGCAGAGAATACTCAAATCGTTTCAGGGGTGGGTTCGCCGCCAGAAGGCCGGAGGGGACCGGAAGGAAACCGAGTCCCACGGCCAGACATGCCAGCGCCGTCCGGCGGGCTATACAACCGGTCGGGCGCTGGAGTAAGCGATGGATGGAATAATAAGGCAAAAACAAAAAATACCTGCCAATACAAGAACTGCGGGCTGCGGGTACTGTTGGTCGTACCGCCGGCTTCCAGCCGGCACCGGGGCCGCCAAGATGGCGGCGGTACGCCCAAACTAAGACAGCACCGGGCTGCGGAAGATGTAGAGGCGGCGGAACCCGCCCCGATGTCATCGGGACGCCGCCCTATGGCGAGGTAAACTCGCCGCTACAGCATGGTATCGACCCAATGCCCGGTGGCCACCACCGGGAAGAGCCTCCATGGGGAGGCGCATGATTTATCGCACAATCACGCGCGTTTGCAAAGCCTTTTTGCCAGGGAGAAATCGCTCGAAGGAACACATGGGAATCTGCTGCCCCCCTTCGGATTGCGTCTCGTAGGGGCTGGGCTTGCCCTGCCCCCGTTCCACACCACGGACAAACTACAAGGGCAGGGCAAGCCCAGCCCCTACGAGACGCACCATCCGGTCAGGGGGTAGATCATTGAATCGTTTGACCCCAAAGAGCACAGAAAAGGTGTGGGGGATTCTCCGCTCGCTTTGTGAGCCCATCTCTGTGTCCTCGGTGTGAGCCTCTTCTGCAGCAGACAAATTGACCGCCCCCGCCGTACCGATCCAGACAAGGAATTAGCAAAAAGGTGAATTCCAAATATCATATTACTACCGGTAGGAATCGGGAACGATTTCTCGGGCATTCTGTCATCCTCCAGGTCGATTCTGTGCGTTTGGAAGGGGGGTTTGGAAGACAACAAGCGGCATTATCAAGTGGACTACTGTGTCGGCGTGAAATGGCGCAGCACAGAGAGATTTCAGGTGTCAGGCGCTTGGAGCATCGGCGCTGTGGAAACACCAAGAACAAATTGTAAATGGTAAATGATAAAGGGTAAAAGGTCGTACGGTCCGAAATTCACCATTTACAATTTACAATTTACACTTTGTGCTTTTCCTGACACTTGGCACCAATCCACTGCCCTTTGGAGGTTTTCATGTCTCTAATAAAAAGCCCACGAATGACCGAGAAAAAACTGGCCGCCACCCGCCGGAACCAGAAGCGTTCCCATGGTCGGGCGACGGAGGAGCGCCACAAGCACATTCGCGCCGCCCTTCTCCGTCATGGCTACAACCTGCAGGCGGAGGAAGTGGCGATGCGCGCCCTCGGCGAAGACCCTGCCCAATTCCAGGAACTCCTCGAAGCACTCTGGGAGACGTACCAACCCAGCGATGCGGCGCAGGAGGGACTGGTGATCCAACTGGCGCAAGCGACCTGGCGGATGAATCGCGCCATCCGCATGCAGGAAGGCTACGCCGTGCGCCAGGCCCACGAGGTGAACAGCGGCCGGGCTGACCGGCTGCACGCCAGGATGACGCGCTTGACGATTACGGCAGAGAGCTTGGGAAGACTCGTCCAATCGGTAGCGCGCCGGCATTACGTCACCCCTCGCGAGGACCTGGAGAAGATGAAAAGCTTGCACCAGGAGGGAGTGTTGAAGGACATGGGCGAAATCGCACTCACCCTCTTCTATGAGCTTCAGGCCCCCGGCACCGGCCCCGACGGTATCGACGTCCAGGAACAGTCCCGCAATGCCCTCCAAAGGATCAAGGAGATCTTTGGTTTAACCTCCGACTGCGCGCCTCCACCGCGTCCCGCCCCGGGTTTCGGCCCGACGCAGGAAAGCCCGTACCCTATCGCACCGGACTTTTGCCCGGCACCTCCCGCCCCTCCGGCCACGCTGGAGCAGGTTGCTCCTCCTCCCGAGGAAGCGGAGGAGGAAGAGGATGATGAAGAGGAACAGGATGAGCGGTATCCCAACATCACCCCGGCGCAATGGGAGGCGCGCGAGGGGCTGCGCCAGCTTCTGGAAAATATTCTTACACGCTATGTGGAAATTTGCGGGGAACAGCGCAAGGCCCTGCTGAAAGAGTCGGTGAAAGGTCCGTCGCCTTATGAACGCGCTGCGGAAATCGCTCCCACCCATCCCAACGCCATGCTCATGCGAAGAATCCAAGACTCCTACTTTCGCGAAGGCCGGCGCGTTACCAACCTGCTGCTGAAGCTCAAACGCTTTGAATTTAAGATGGCAACTTTTCGAGCGGATAGGGGCGAAAACGATGCCGAAGAAAGCCGCGAATAAAAGTTTTCATCAGAATATGTTGATGATAACAAAGATGGTTAGTGGAAATCACCATGACCCGACCAAATCTTCAACCTACTGAAAATAAGCCAGTTGTCGTTATGGCGATAAAAAGTGCTCAGAAAAAACGGGGATCAAATTTGGGGTTCAGCGTCCATAAGCTATTGAAAACAAGTATAGAAAAAATGTCAGCTTTTTGCTTTGACACGATGTTGATGAAAATAAATGAGTTATACCATTCTGACACGATGTTGATGAAAAAGAAGGAGATAGTCGCACGGCCAAATTTCGAGCGCCCAGTGTTTTTGATAGCCTCGCCCTTATCCATCTTGGACTGCGGCGGCTCGACGCCGCCTTTGAACGACGAGCAAGACGAAGACTTGGGACAAAGTCAAAGGCGGCGTCGAGCCGCCGCAATCCAAAGGACATTTTCATGTATAGTGGCATGCCGCAGGCTCATGGGAATCTTGAGACTATCTTCGGGGAGCGAGAGGAACTTCGCAAGGAAAGGAGTGTCATGAAAAATAGAATGGCCAGGCGAGAGTTCCTGCAACGGAGTGGAATCGGCACGGCGGCTGCGGCATTCTCCGTCGGTAATCCACTTCGGGCAGCGGACGAAGCCGCGCCCGGTTCCCGGCGGCTGAACGTGGTGCACGTCATCGCCGATCAGCACCAGGCCGCTTGCACGGGTTACGAAGGTCACCCACAAGCCATCACCCCCAACCTGAATCGGCTGGCGGCAAGCGGCACCCGATTCACGCGCGCCTACACGCAAAACCCCATCTGCACGCCGAGCCGCACCAGCATTCTCAGCGGCCAGTACTGTCATAATCACGGATACTTTGGTCTTAATGGACCGGCCCCTCCTTACAACCTGCCCAGTTTCTTCTCGCATTTCCGCGCTTACGGATACCGAACCGCGGCATTTGGGAAAATCCATACTCCGGACCAACCTCGGAATTGGCTGGCCGACCACTGCGACTCACTGGGAGATTGTTACGCGTACCAATCGAAGCCGCCGTACTTGTCAGAGGAGTACGCCCGTTACCTGGCACAACGCGGCCTGTTGGAGAAAGAGGACAGTGCCGCACTGCCCGAGTTTCCCGGCGCCCAGCAGCACGAAGGTCGGCCCTCCCTTCTCCCCTACGAGCACAGCGTGGAGGGCTGGACGGTCCAGAAGGCCATCCAGTTCATGGACTCCAGCGGCAATAGACCGTTTTGCGTGCAAGTCTCGCTGCCGCGCCCGCACGAGTGTTACACCCCCGATCAGCGGTTTTGGGACATGTACCCTGATGATTTGAGTCTGCCTGCAACGCTTTACAACGATGCTTCGCACCGCCCTCCGCATTTTCAGCGCATGGTGCAATCCCTGAAAAAGATGAAATGGCTGATCGAGCCCAAAACCTTTGAGGCGGGATGCCGTCGCGTGTGGCACGGTTATCTGGGATGCATCACGCAAGTCGATTACGCGCTCGGGCAAGTGATGGAATACCTGGAGAAAACCGGCAAGGCGGACCACACCGTCCTCATTTACGGAAGTGATCACGGCGCGTACGAAGGCACCTTCGGAGTTCCGGAAAAAGCGCCGGGAATCTGCTCGGAAGCGGTGTGCCGCGTGCCCTCCATCTGGCGCGTTCCGGGGATTACTCCCGCTGGCCATGTCTGCCACGAGTTCATGGAGAACATCGACATCGCTCCCACCATCGCCGCGTTGTGCGGGCTGCCCGCCATGGAGACCACCGATGGCAAAGACCTGAGCGACCTCCTGGCCGGCGGTAACCAACCGGTGCGGGAGGTGGCGGTGACGGAGAATCCCTGGAGCAAGGCGCTGCGTTGGGGTCCGTGGAGGTTCGTCCACTACCCTATGGAAATGTTTGGTTCCGACGTGGGGGAACTCTACGATCTGGAAAAAGATCCCCTGGAAACGCAGAACCTCTACCATGATTCTGCCCACCAGGACACGGTTCACCAGTGCCGGCGTCGGCTCTTCGAGTGGCTTGCTCGCACCACCCGCTTTGCCACCGCCTGGCCTCCCCCGGCGGGGAAAGAATTCAGTGCCACCGTCGAAGACGGCAAGGAGACCAATAAATTGGGCGTGGAAGAGCGCCTAAGGCGCGGGCAATTGAATTATATTTAGGTAGTTTAAGGAGGGGATGGTGAGAAAAAGAACAATTGTCGCAACCTGGCTGGTGATGCTTGCAATCAGTCTCAGCAGCGTCGCGCAGAATACTCCGGCCCGCGGTCCGTCCACGCCAGAGGAGCGGGCACGACTGGTGGCGATCGCCCGCAAACTGGAAGCCGCGCCGCTTGATAGCAGCCTGAATGCCGAGCGCGAATGGGCGGTCAAGTGGCTCATCGAGGTTCCGGACCTGACCGTTAGCCTCTGCACTAGCGTGTTGGGAAAAGACTTTCTAAAGACGAAGTACAAATACTCATCAAACCTCGTGGTTCAGCTCACGCTTTCGAGCGCCGCATTCATCATTGAGCATCCGGATCAAGCTGGTGACAAGGTTGCCATGTATACCGCTGGGGCCGAAGGCGCACTGAAGGCTTATGCGGCCATTCTCAAAGACAATCCGAAAGCTAAATGGAAGGCGCTCGATGAAGCGGTAGAAAAACAGGGGCAGGGCCATCTGGCCGATTACGTGCGCGAAAACAGCCAAGGCTGCAAGTGATCCTGCCCGCTTGGAGTATAATGGTCACTGAGGTGGCCACATGAGAGTCAGCACGGTCCGCGAGTTTCGAGACCAAGCGACCGGTATGTTTCGGTCGAAGGACCCCATCCTGGTGACACGGCGCGGCCGCATCGCCGGCGTCTTCTTCCCGTGCCCCGGGCAGTCGATTCCACTGGAGCTGAAGCGCGAAATGTTCGGCATGCTGAGTGGCGCCGTGGCTCGCCAGATCAAGAAGAGGGGACTCACCGCAGAAGCGATCCTCGCCGACTTTGAGCGCTGGCGCAAGGAGCGACGTGAAAATCGCCGCCGACGCTAATGCCCTGCTTTCCGCGGTGCTGGGCGGGCGCGCCAACCTCATCGTCCAACACCCGGAAGTGGAAGAAATCTTCACGGCTGAGGAGACCCTGGATGAGGTCCAGGAATACGCGCCGGCATTGGCTCGGAAAAAACGGCTGCACGAAGATCTGGTGCTTCTCGCCTTGGCCACCCTTCCGGTGACCGTGATGGAACGGAAGCTATATGCTCCCGGGATCGCCGAGGCCTCCCGACGCATAGGCCAGCGCGATCCCGACGACATCCCCGTCCTCGCCCTGGCGCGCACACTGAATGTGCCGTTGTGGTCAAATGACAAGGACTTTAAGGACGTCGGCGTGGAATGGTACACCACCGAGAGATTGCTTCGACGACTCCGAATAATCGAGGACGAATGAGAACCCCCAAAGTGCTGCGCGCCGCAATAGCTTTCCAAAGCGGGCTTGTGTTACCATTTTCCCTGCGTTATCGTCAACCTCGCGCAACCTTACACCCTTGCTCGGCACGGGTTGCCATCGGGAGCAATGCAACGAATTTGAAAGGACGGCTTTCTTATGTCTGGCCATTCTAAGTGGGCAACCATTAAGCACAAGAAGGGCGCGGCGGACGCGCGCCGCGGCAAGATCTTCACCAAAATCATCAAGGAAATTTCCGTCGCAGCCCGCATCAGCGGGGGCGACCCGGATTCCAACCCTCGTTTGCGCACGGCGATTGCCGCGGCCAAAGCCGAGAACATGCCCGCGGACAACATCAAGCGCGCCATCCAGAAAGGCACCGGCGAATTACCCGGCACCATCATTGAAGAGGCAATTTACGAGGCCTATGGGCCCGGCGGGACCGCCATGATCGTGGAAGTCACCACCGACAACAAGAACCGGACGACTTCGGAAATTCGCCATATCTTTGCCAAGCACGGCGGGGCGTTCGGCGCCTCCGTGGCGTGGATGTTCCATAAGAAGGGCTACGTGGTGGTGGAGAAGAACAAGGCGGACGAGGAAAAGCTGCTGGAGCTCATCACCGACGCCGGCGCCGACGACATGAACGACGACGGCAGCAACTGGGAAATCCTTTCCTCGCCGGAGAACTTCCACAATGTGGTGGAACGTCTCAAGGCTGCGCAGATCACTCCCGCGGCGGCGGAAGTCTCCATGGTGCCGCAGAACTACGTGAAGCTCTCCGGCAAGCAAGCCGACCAGATGCTGCGGCTGATGGAAGAGTTGGAAGACCACGAAGACGTATCGCACGTTTACGCCAACTTCGATATCGAAGAGGCGGAACTGCACGCGCTTACGCAGGACAGATAGCGCGCCGCGTCAACCCCTTGGGAATAGGGAGGGGAAGCGTTGCGCCTGCGCCGCTGGCGGGTCCACGATGGCTTGCGAAGCGCCGCTCGGGGGTTCTCAGTTACCGACTTCGCTGCCGCCGAAAACTCCGCCGCGTGGACAGATGCGGTGCCCTGCCGGGCACCTGCTAACACCACTTGAGGAGGTAGTTTCGCCATCACGTCTCGCTCCGAGGTTCGTCGACTTTGCTGCCTGAGCATGGCCACAGTATTCCTGGCGCTCCCTACGCAGGTTTGCATTCTTCGGGCGCAGGTGGCCCCTGCCGTCCCCCGCATCACCTTTACCAAAATTCTAAAGGGTAGTTCCCCAGAATATATGGCATTGAGTATTGATGCCAACGGCAAGGGCACGTACGACTCCCACAAATTGGAGGATCCTCCTGCGCCTCGCGCTTTGCAGATTTCGGCAGGCACCGCCGCGCGAATCTTTTCCATGGCAGAGTCCCTGAATTTCTTTCGCTCTCTCCAACTCGACACGCACCACAAAGTGGCGAACATGGGCCTGAAAACGCTGACCTACGAGGACGGCAAGGAAATCTATAAGGTGCAATATAATTACACGGAGAACCGCGCCGCCCAGCAGCTTACCGAGATGCTCGAGAAAATCAGCAGCGTCGAGGAACGGATTGCGCAGCTTGAATATGCCATGAAGTATGACCACTTGGGCCTGCCTGAAATCTTGCGCGAAATCCAGGAGGGCATGAGTGACCATAACTTCATGGAGACGGCACTTATGATCCCCACCCTGGAAAAAATCTCGACCGACCCTCACTTTTTGCACCTGGCCCAGTCGCGCGCCCAGGAGATCATGCAGCGTATTCAGGAGAATAAGTAGCGCTTTCCGAGCGGCGCGCAGGTGTGGAGAAACCGGAGATTTCAGCAATTCACTGATACCCCTTGTGTCAATCGACATGGCGAGGCGTTATACCTTGGTCATGCCAATCGCAGCAACCTTCGAGCTATTTGAATCGTCTAGGTAAGTGTAGGATAGGGGATAGAGCCAACCAGTCGGTGGTAGGGAGGTGGCTATGAAACCCCGCACGCGTTTCTCCTTGGGAATCCTGGCCGTAGGGTTTATCGCGCTGCTCACGGCAAGTCCGGTTTGGGCGCAGGATAACTCTCATGCTCGCATCGTCCGGCTGAGTTTCGTTCAGGGCGAGGTGACCGTGCAGCGCCCGGATCTGCAGGCGTGGGCGGAAGCGCCCGTCAACACTCCCCTTCAGGAAGGCTTCAAACTTTCCACGGGGGAAAACAGTTACGCGGAGATAGAGTTTGAAAATGGCGGCACGATCCGCTTGGGGGAGCTTGCGCTGCTCGACTTCACCGCCTTGCAACTGGCTCCCAATGGCGGCAAGGTCAATCACGTGGAACTCCGCCAGGGGTACGCTACCTTTCATCCTCTTCCTTCCCACCTCGGAGAGTCCTTACAGATCGACACGCCTTACAGCACGCTGAATGCCCAAGGGGGTGCTCAGTTCCGTGTGGATTTGGATCAGGGCATGGAGCGCGTGGAGGTCTTCAACGGCACCGTGGAAGTGCAAAGCAACTTGGGCGGAATGACCATCGAGAAAGATTCCGTGCTGGTCATGCAGCCCGGCACCTCCGAGCCAACCGTAGTCTCCCAGGACATAACCAAGGATGATTGGGATCAATGGGTGGATGATCGCGAGGCTCATCTGGATATGCCACCCACCGGCCCCAACCCTGATGCCTACACGGGCGACGCGGACGATGCCAATTACGGGTGGGCCGACCTCCAGCAATACGGCACTTGGTCGAACGTGCCCGGGCAGGGCTTCGGTTGGATCCCCAACATGCTCACCACCACTTGGGCGCCTTACTCCATGGGCCAGTGGTGCTGGTATCCTGGCTGGGGTTACACCTGGATCGGCGCTGAACCCTGGGGCTGGCTGCCTTACCACTACGGCGGGTGGGATTTCATTCCGGGAACGGGCTGGGTGTGGTTTCCAGGCAGTCTCCGGACGTGGTCTCCCGGCCAAGTCACGTGGTTTCACGGTCCGAATTGGGTCGGCTGGCTTCCCCGCACGCACCAGAAAGATGGCGCCATCGCCTGCGGCATTAACTGCGGTGGGGGAGTAGTGAGCGCCTCGACGTTCCAACATGGGGGACTATTGACTTCCAATCTTATGCTGCACGTGAACCCCACCTCAGGACAGATGGTCAAGGAGCCGGGGATCGTCCCTTCGATCGAGGCCAAGCTGACCGGGCCGGCGCTTTCATTTCCCGCCGCACAGGGCCACGGCTTCCGAGGAAACGAAGCGCACACTCCCGTTGGAGCGGGCGCTCCAGCCACGGCAGCAACTCCGCTGCCAGCGCGAACCCCCGGCCGAAACTCCGCGATCGTCTATGATCCGCAGCATGATAGTTACGTAAACAGCCCGCGTGTAGTGAAACCGCAGGAACCGGCGGCCTCGCCGGCCGGAACGAATGCTGCCAATTCACACGCGGCGAAGCCTGGACTTGTTCAACCGGTGCCCGTGACGGGACGCGAGCCGGGTGAGCGCACCGCGGGAAATCAAGACCTCCTCCAGCAGTCTTCCACGGGAAGTCCATTCACCAGGCAAGGGCCTTCGGCACCCAATCGCAATCCCAACGGAGATCGACCATCCGAAAGCGGAGGCCAAACCGTTGGAATCCATATTGGTGGCAGCAGGGCGCCCGCTGAAAGTCATCCCGCTCCTGCCCCATCCGGAGGAGGTCATACCAGTTCCGCCCCATCCGGAGGAGGGCACACCGGAGGTGGACCGGGAGGCGGCGGCCACCGCTGATCTTCACGAGGCCGATTCCCGCACGCGATGGGGGCTCAACCCACTGCCAAGTTGTAGGGGCATGTCCTCGAAACAGAAGATTTCCAATCAGGAAACTACCATACCTGCGTAACCCACAACGGCGCTGCGGTCGCCGCTGGTGTCAGCGGAGGTGGCATAGCGGACCAGCTCCGCGTGAGTTGCGCCCAGGTCTTTGGCGGCGGTGAGCATGGCGACGGCAGGTCCGTAGCCGCACATGGAAATATCCTCATTGCGAACGACTTCATACAAGCCCGCGGGATCGAGGCCGAGAATCCGGTCAATGGCTTTGCGGTCCTTGACCCGCGTGACGTCATCGGGCTCGTAGTGGTTCATATCGCTGGAGGCGACAATCAACACAGGGCCCGCGGACGTCTTCAACGCGTGCGCCATCCCGTGCCCCAGCGCTTCCAGAGCCGCATAGCGGCTCACGCCGATGGCAATGGGGACGAAGGTGAAGGCGCCCACGTTGCGTTGCAAAAAGGGAAGCTCCACTTCAATGGCGTGCTCATCTTCGTGAGCCTTGGCGTCCTCCATCAGGAGGTGGCAGGATTGGCGGAGGTTGGCGGCCAACTCCGCGTCAATGCGCACGGCGCCCAGCGGCGTCAGCCACTCGCCCTTGGACATGATCGCCAGCGGTGCGCCGCGTCCGGTGTGATTGGGACAAAGGATGATGTATGTGGGGCGCGCTGGCAGCCGCTGGAACACTGCCCCCGCCACATGTCCGGAGTACATGTAACCGGCATGGGGAACCATGCAGCCCATGGCCGCTTCCAGCTTCTCCGGCGCGGGCGCCTCCGCCGTGAGGTATTGGTCGAGCTGCCGCACGAGAGCTTCGGGTTTGGCGGGATAGAAGCGCCCCGCTACGGCCGGGCGTCGGACCGTGGGCGTTTGCATGGCTGAATCCTATGCCTCGCCTTGCGCCAGTGTCAAGCGGGCGAGGAGGGCAGTAAGCAGAAAGCGGAAAGCAGTAGGCAGAACGCAGAAAGCAGCGGACATCGAACAGAAGTCAGGACGCAAAAGTCTAAGTCCACAGGCAAAAAGCCATGGAATCTTGAAGGCAAAGTTCTCCCTGCCCTTTTCGTTTTGCCTTTTGCGTTCGGCGTTTCGCCTTCTCATGCTGGCCCTCAGCTTTCTGCAACTGCCTTCTGCTTTCCGCCTTCTGCCTACTGCCTGCTGCCTGCCTTGCCCGGGGGCGCCGGCTCCGGCATATACATGTGAAACTCCCCCGGCGGGTGCGTGTGCTCGAATTGTATCGTAGTGTGATGTATTCCGAATTCGTGGGCCAGCAGCTCGCGAACCTGGTGGGCGATCTGCTCGCTTTCCGACGTGGGCATGTCCAGAATGTGCACGTGGCAGGAGAGGGCCTGGGAATGGGATCCCAGGCACCAGATGTGCATGTCATGAACTTCCTTGACCCCGTCCACGCGCAGCATGGCGGCCGCCACGCTCTCCAGGCTCATGCCTTTGGGCAGGCTTTCCATCAGGATGTTGACGGAGTCGGTGATGATCCCCACCGCCGACCACAGGATTAATCCCGCAATCAGGAATCCCAGGACCGGGTCGATGATCGAATAACCCGTCGCCCGAATCACCCAGGCGCCGGCGATGATCGCCACGTTGGAAAGCGCATCGCCCAGGTTGTGGATGAACACCGCGCGAAGATTCAGGTCGCTCTGTTCGCCCAACAAGGCCCACGTAATTCCACCGTTTACCACCAGCGCGATGACGCCGACGATCAGCATGGCGCCGGAGGCGACGGGCTCCGGTCGCACGATCCGTTCGTAGCCTTCGTAGCAAAGATAAAGCGCCACCGCCACCAGCAGCAGGGCGTTTACAAAAGCCACCAGCACACCCGCCCGCTGATAGCCAAAGGTCTTCCGCTCGTCCGGCGGCCGGCGCTCGAAGTAAAGCGCAATCCAGGAAAGCACGAGCGAGGGGACGTCGGTGAGCTTGTGCCATCCATCACTCACCAGCGCCAGGCTGTGCGACAGCGAGCCGGTGATGAACTCGGTGGCCACCAGGGCGAGCGTCGCCACCAAGGCGATAATGACCACCCAGGTTGCTGCCTGCCCATGATGGTGATGATCGTGATGTGAATGCACGACATTCTCTGCACCCTTCGAACTCATCGCGGAAGGGCGGTGCAACGGCGGCGTCCCGATTCCCTGGGGGCCACTTACCTCACTGCGGCATCATTTGTTCGGAGTGGCGTTAGACCAGCTTGGCGTTCAAACTGATCTGTGCGGCCGCCAGCACCTTGGACACCGGACAGCCTTTCTTGGCGTCGTCGGCGAATTTCGCAAAGGTCGCGGCGTCGATGCCGGGAATCTGCGCTTCCGTGTTGAGCTCAATCCGCGTGATGCTGAACCCCTCGCCGACTTTCTCCAGATGCACCGTGGCCGTGGTGTGGATGCGCGTGGGCGTAAAGCCGCCCTTGCCCAATCCGGCCGAGAGAGCCATGGAAAAGCACCCCGCGTGCGCCGCGGCAATCAATTCTTCGGGATTGGTCCCCGTGCCGCTCTCAAACCTTGAGGAAAAAGAATACTGCCCTTCGTAGGCGCCGCTTCCCAGCTTGACCGTTCCTTTGCCATGAAGAAGATCGCCCTTCCATTCTGCTTCTGCTGTCCGTGCTGCCATGCTGTTTAGCTCCTTCCATGAGATGTTGAGTTTACCACTCGCCGGGGAAGAAACCACGTTGCGCGCAGCCCTGCCCGCACTCCGCAAACGCGCTCATGGAATTCAACCCTGACGCCTCAGTATAACATTTTCGGCGGCGTCGATAGCACTCGGCATCGGTTCATCGGTTCATCGGGCCATCTGGCCATTGAGTCATCGCATCATTGAGTCATCGAATCATGGGTCATGGAATCTTTGACCCACCAATCTTGAATGTTGAATGTTGAATCTTGAATCCGCCTCCCGCCGTTCGCTCATCGCGTCAATGAGTAAACGGATTAATGGTTGCTGGACTCCTGGCCTGCGTTGGTCCGGAATCCGAAATCCGGAATTCGGAATCCCGCCTTGGGCAGAAGCTTAATCATCTTTCAACGCGCGCCCACTTCCGCCCTCGGACCTCCGCCCCCCGCGCTCGGACTCCGTATCTCGTCACCCATCACTCTCCACTCGTCAACGCCTTTGCGATTTTCGCAGTCAGCAAATCGGTTCATCTTGTCACCTGAAACTGTCGATAACCGAAGCGGGATAGTGTGGGCGGCCGGGTTGAGGGTGAACGTGCAGCGGGGCCCGCCTTTCTGCCCTCGGACCTCCGCCCCCAGACCTCGGACTCCACATCTCGTCACTCCTCACTCGCCACTCTCTTTGCGATTTTCGCAGCCAGCAAATCGGTTCATCTTGTCACCTGAAACTGTCGATAACCGAAGCGGGATAGTGTGGGCGGCCGGGTTGATGGTGAACGTGCAGGATTGCCCCCCTTTCGACCTCGGACTCCACATCTCGTCACTCCTCACTCGCCACTCTCTTTGCGATTTTCGCAGCCAGCAAATCGCTTCATCTTCTCGCCCGAAACTGTCGATAACCGAAGCGGGATAGTGTGGGCCGCCGGGTTGATGGTGAGCGTGCAGCGTTGCCCGCCTTTTCCCCCTCCACCTTGAGCCTTCGGCCCTCCATAGTCGGGACTTGGACACTGGACTGCGGACTTGGTTTCCGGTAGTTCCCTGATGATTATCGTAGCCTCATACGCTTGCCATTTTTCCCTAGCCACTCGCCATGGTTCTTCCATAACCCCCTTTTGTTTCATCAACATAATGGAGAAACGCCTGTAACTATCTTATTTTTCTTCAATATAATGGAGAGCCCGATTTCGGATACTTTGTCTCTATTTGTTTTCAATAACATAATGGAGATTACCTGCATATTTTCCCCCCGCGTTTTTAACCGTGTCACGATCCGAACTAAGTTAACCTATTTACTTTCAACGACATATAATTTCATAAGATTGTCGCTGTCCACGGCTAACCCATTTAATTTCTAGTACATAATGGAGAGGCGCGGCAATTTGTTGCATGGGCGTTCCCCCCGCTGGCGCGGGAGCGCCTCCGGTTGCGGGAGTCCGATGGACTCTACCGGGGTCCTGAAATCGGACCCTCTCCCGCCACGGCGAAGCGCTTGTGGAATGGCCGACCTGTCCCGATCCATCGGGGCCTTGGCCCTGACCATCACGGGCGCGACCCCGATGAATCGCGACGCGCCGCCTCGCTCTTTTCTCAAGCCTGGGCCCTGCGTAGCGAAGGGCTTCCGCGAAAAATCCGTCGATTCATCGCAAATTCGCCCCGAATTTCTGCAGAATTCGTGTCGATTTGCCGAAAATGTCCGAAACTTAGTCGAAAATGTCCGTTTCTTTTCGGGCACTTTGTCATTGTTTTGTTTGTTTTCATGCACATTCCGGCTTTGAACGTATATATTTTTAAATCTTTTTTCGCAGTTTCCCCCGCCGGACCTTCCCGAAGGCATTGATAAGGCGCCACATCCGGTGCAAGCAGGCGTCCTCCAGCCTGCCTGCATCGCCGCCAGCATCTTCCCGCCTTGGCTCGTTCCCATTCCCTGGGCTCACTTGCGTTTCTGGACTGAGCGACATTGAAATCTCCAAGAAGCAGTGGCTAGTAGTCAGTGGAAAACGGCAGGTGGTCGCAGGACCTCTGTTCCCGCGGCCTTCTCCAGGCACTAACCACCAGGCACTAGCCACTGCTGTGACACCTCGTATCGGCGCCTAGACCCTCGCGACTAGCCGTAGTGCGCGATTTCACGCTGGCGCCAATCTCCGGGTAGGTGGCCAGCATTCGCCATGCCATAGGCCAGAAATATTGCCCTGGAGTGAGGAAACGCAAAATAAAGCGGTCAAATTGCCGCACGCCATCCCCGGGGTTTTCACCGGGTGAAATTCTAGCCTCGACTAATTCCCTTTGAAGCTCATGAGGTCCGATTCGCGGTCCAATTTGTCGACTGGGCAGATCGGAAACTCAGACGGTCCGGTCTCATTGGACCGGCAATCGGAGGGGGGAGAGGGTGGATTGAACCAGCACCGCGCGGAATCGCCCATTTCCGCGCACGTCGTACGGTCGGTCAGCGAACCGTCCGTCTTTGGTCGTAGGGGGACGGTTTGCCGTCCCCCGGTTCCGCATTCACCCTGCGGAACGCCCGGTAGCTGGTAGCCGAGGTCAGTGCCTTCCTGACCGCGGGCTTTTCTCAGCAAAAACGTGAACCTGCGGCAAGAAGCAGGTGCATTGAATTGGGGTTGCACATGTGAGAAGAGCCCACGGTCAGAAAATCACTGACCGTGGCTACGATTTCTGCGTTCCGCATTGACCCTGCGGAACGCCGGGTAGGGCAAGCCCTACCCCTACATCTCCGGAATGCATTCACCCGTTCGAACGCCGCCTGAGGTTTTGTGACGCGGAGGTAACCATGGCCAATTCGGCTTGGGAATTGACCGTGGGTTCGTCATCGAAGGATTAGGCCGCTGTCCCCAGAGCGGTGACCGTGGCTTTTCATAAAGGCGTTGATGTCTTTCTCGCGGGATCGCATGAAATCCAATAAGTCCACATTCTTGAATCTGCAGGTTTCCGAAACACTTAGAAGAATGAGGTATTCCTCAATTCCGCCGGGCGTCGCCGTCCCTTCAATCACATCCCGAAGCGCGACAAATGCCTTCACCGCGTGTTCTGCGTTATTGTTGTTCCAAGGCACTCCGTCATAGCTCAGAAATGTAAAAAGCTTCTGTCGGTTCCTCTCGAACCGCTGCTTGCACTTCACGGCCATTTCGCTCTGCCATTGCGGCTTCATCAGCCATTTATAGAACTGCTTTACGTCCGACAGATGCTTTTTCAGAAAGTGCCTTTTCAGCCCACGCCGATCGACGGTATCAACAATTGGCTTGAGTAGTTCGGCGAATCGTTGAACTATTTGTCGCAGTTCATCATCGTACGGATTCTTCAGCATCTCGTCGTTCAGATCACGCATGAGGTGAATTAAGCACTTTTGTTGGGGGCAGTCCAACGAATCGTAGGCTGAGTAGAAGTCAGAGACGAGAACCCCCTTGAAGTCCTTCAGGATCGTCTGTACTGTTCCAGCCTCGCGGCTTTCGCTGTAGATGTAGACTACCTCTTCAAAATTGCAAAATACCCAGACAAAGGCTCGTTTGCCCTGCGTAACAATCGGTGTCTCGTCAGCATGAACCAGCGTTCCTGCCACGATCCGCCGAAGCAGGATTTGCCGGCTCTCTTCGTACTCCCTTGCCGCCTTGCTTTTCTGTTCTGCCACCGAACTACGGGGCAGGGTGAGACCGAACAAACGGTTCGCCTGATGTGTTGCCACACGCTGCGGAATAGATAACTCCACAATTTCGTAAATAAGGAATGCGACCAGATTCCAGCCATACTTCCCACGCCCCCATGTCTGCTCCGACGAATGAATTTGCTCGCCGCATCTTAGGCACTTACAAGTATGGAATAAGTATTTGACAATCCATCTTTTGATGCTCCCTTTTCCGAAGTGAAGGTCATATATGACCTTGGAGCGCCGGGGGCCCACCTGCAGGTTCTTACTGCGACAAACTGGACACCGGAAAGGCTTAGAGCACTCGACCACTTTATTGATGTGCGGCCTCACAGCCCGTATATGGGCGCGCAGTACACTGGGTCGCCCGCGTCTGCCGTTGTTCCTTACGTAGACCCGGTCGCGTTGATAATCCCAGTAGGCTGCCGCGTTGATCGCCTCCAAGGCCGGAACCGAGCTTGTAAATCGACGCCACTTCGATGCTTTCTGTATGTCGTCTGCGTGCACGCAGACCTCATTTGCATGCGCGTCCGGTTCATTCCGCCGCTCCGCAAAGACTGCAACCCGCTCGACGGCGCGTGTAACTAGTTCCAGAGCTTCACAGTCTTCTTTGTTGTAATTAATGATCGTCTGCTTGATTGAAGGGTCGCCAGTTTCCTCCCATTGCTGTCTCCAGATTACAGATTGGAGGCCGGACGCGGAAGGATGTGACCACTGAAACCCGAGGTGCCGGGCAACTTCTTTGAGCCCATTGGAATATGTGGGAAAGTAAATCTGAGAATAGGTGATCCCCACGAGATTGACCGCCCGTTTTATGAGTGCGTCGACATAGGATCCCTCGGTCGTTGATGTAGAATATCGACTCGCAAGACGTTTGAGGAAACTTGTCTCGTAGGCTCCGTAGTGAATCAGTAAGGGATTTTCAATGCCCTGCAGAATACCGAGAAGGGATCTCCAGATACTAACCTCCTCAGAGGGATCATTGGCCCAGAGGCTGTGCTGAAGAATCGGTGAAACTTCAGGCACCCGCAGGCCAATGAGGTAATAGAAACCTCGATCCGGCAGACTTTCGACATCGAGATAGACCGGTGTCCCGCTGAGCGTCAACTCCGGTTTCCCAACGACGTGAATCTTCCGGTCTCGAATTGCCAAGGCTTCGAGAGCATGGTGATATTTTTCTTTGCCCGATGCCTGACGCTTGGGCCGGCGGCGAGGGCGAAAAGTGTAGGCGAGTTGAGTAACTGTAAATATCCCCTTCTCGTTCAGCTTGGCTCTATCTTTAGCGGCGAGGCCATCCAGGAGGCTGAGATCATCCTTTTCCGTTGCTCTCTTCCTGCAATAAGCCTCGAACATACACTCTGAGCAGTGCTTGATCAATACGGGTTCTGGTGAGGTACCCCCTGTTAGCAGAGTGCGCAGCTTGACGACGAGTGACTCGACTTCGGGAATCCAAGCATCGAGCTTGATGGAAAGTGTCGTGTGTTGCAATCCGTGGATAATCGTTCCCTTGGTGGGCATTCGGCCGGAAGCCTTCCAGAGCACGAAGGCGTCAAATGCAAGCATTAGTTTGTGGTGCCTTGAGATTTTCTCAAATCGGACGAACCTAATTGGGGCATAGGGCGTGTGGCGCTTCTGGGTTTGCGCGGGCCCTCGTTCGACCGCGTGAATGTTGGATTCAACATCCTGACCGTTTATGCTTGGTTGAATGATCAGCCGATTTTTGGCGCTTCTGAGGTCTCCTGGATACGGGCTGCCAACGAGACATTCCGAATCATCGGCAGATTGGAGGCGATGACAACCATCCGCCCGATAGTCATCAGCGAGGTGCCGTTGCCAGTCCCTAATTGCATTCGAAGGTATGTCCTTACATGCCTGTCCGAAGATCAACTGCGCTTTGGTCGTACATTTGAGGTAAGCGTCGAAAAGCTCGTCAGAGATTAGCATCCCATGATTGTAGTTTAGCCCCGGCTTTTTCGGGGTTATCTGTCCAAACCTCTCGGCTGAAGATCAGTCAGCCCCAATCGCATCGGCTGGCGGGGAGGCGCCCGACGCAGACATGTGTAACTGGACCGATTTCGGAATGGCGCCTCGGTGGCTTGGTACTCGCGCAAAGCTTTTCCCTTGCAAAAGGATCAGATCACCAAGACCGACGCCTGCCTTCGGGTTCGGGATTGGCGTCTAAGGAAGTGCCGCAGACCTCAAAGGCGGAGGTCTGCGCCACGCTCCTTGAGTTGGAAAAGGCCGGGGTGGATATCGGCCCACCTGTTGGACGCCAATTTAATCCCCAATGCGCTTAAGACCTCGGCACAATCTTTCCAAACGCGCCGGGCTCCATGACGGCGCGGTGGGCTTGGAGGTCCGGGCTTGCTGACCCACGACTTGGTGTTGAAAAACCTGCAACGGGTGGTAAGCTATGCGGCCCGATTCGGACACGGCGCGCACGACGTGCTGGCCGGGCAGGGATTTGTCGAGGTCATGCAGTCGAGCAATTGAGGAGGGATCATGAAAAACATTCTTTCGCGCCGGAACTTCCTGCGTGGGGCCGGTGGGGCCGTCAGTTTGTCTTGGGGAGGGCTGCGGATTTTCGCCGGGCCTCCGAGTGCCGCGGACGAGGTCACATCCCCAACGTCTTCTCCATCTTCGCAGCCCTTCATCTACGGAGCGACACTTTACCGGCCGCCCAATCCTCCCGCCTCGATGCGGCGGGAAATGCTGAAGGCCATCGCGCAGAAATACCAATTCAATATCGTGCGCATTTATCCCCCCTGGGTTTATTACCATCCCGCGCCCGACCGTTTTGTTTTCGACGATTTGGAAGAAGTCATGAAGTACTGCGACGAATTCGGCTTGCGCGTTCTCATGGGCATCGTCACGGAGGAAGCGCCGTACTGGCTGGAAGGCGCGCACCCCGAAACTCGCTATGTGGATGCGAAAGGAAACCCGCAGCGGCTCAGCGACAGTTCCAATAATGTGAGCGGCGGGTGGCCCGGGCTTTGCCTGGATTGGGAACCCGTGCAGCAGGCCGCCCGGCGCTTCATCGGGGAACTCATCAAGGTGGTGGCGCCCCACCCCTCGATGTATGCCTACGATGTCTGGAACGAAGCGCACATTGAGCCGGCGTGGGCGCGCAACATTTGGGCGCAACCCCAGGAGACTTTGTTCTGCTACTGCGATCAAACCATCGCCAAGTTTCGCCTCTGGCTGGAACATCGCTACGGAAGCCTGGACGCGCTCAACGAAGCCTGGGTGCGGCGCTATGGCGATTGGAAAGAGGTTGACCCCCCTCGCGCCATCAGCACGTACACCGACTGGGTTGACTGGCGGGACTACATCATAGACCGGACCACCTGGGAGTTGCAGTTTCGAGTGGAGGCCGTCAGCGCGGCGGACCCTCACCACCTCCGCGAATGTCATGCGGGGACGGTGCCGCCCGTCGGATCGGTGACCACGACCGCCTTCAACGGATGGCGCCTGGCGGAGTGCGTGCAAGCCTGGGGGCTCTCCACTTTTCCCCGCTGGAGCAACATCCCGCCCTCGCTCGGCGCCGCCCGGTTGGAGGTGACGCGCTCGCAAGCCGCCGGCAAACCTTTTTGGATGACGGAACTTCAGGGCGGGCACGGCAGCGGCGGACTGGTGCAGAGCCCGCACATGCGGCCCCGCGACATCCGCCTGTGGAATTGGCTGGGCGTCGCCACGGGCGCTACGGGAATCATCTACTGGGCTTACCACACGGAAGCTACCGGCACCGAGGCCATGGGATTTGGTTTGGTTGACCGCGACGGCTCCGAGACCGATCGGGTTCGGGAAGCGGCGCGGAATAATCGCCTGATCCAGGCGCATTGGGATGTCTTGAAGGATTACCGGCCGAAACCCCAGGTGGCCCTCCTCACCGATCAGGACAACGCCATCCTGACTTACGCGATGTCGGGCAAAGAAGATGCTTCCATGCTGTCTTTTCAGGGTTACTACAAGGCTCTGTGGACCATGGACCAGTGGGTGGACTTCATTGAGCCACGAAGTCTTGGCCAAGCCCATTACAAAGTGGTGATTGCGCCGTGGCACCTGATCGGAAAAAAGGAAACGTGCCAACAACTGCTCCGCTACGTGGAGAACGGCGGGACCCTTATCCTCGAAACCTCGTTCGGCCTCTTCGACGAACGCTGCTTCCACAATCCGGTGATTCCGCCCTGGGGCCTGGCGGAAGCGTTTGGATATTGCGAGAAGGAGAATTACTATGTCCGCCCGCGGGCCGAGGCGGGCTCCGCGGTACGCCCTCCGGCGGAAATGATCTACTATGAGCCGGACGTCCAGTTCTCATTGCCCGTGCGCGTCCAGGTGCGGTCCAACACTTACCTGACCCCCATTGAGATTACCTCCGCCACGCCCATTGCCACCTGCATGGACCTTACCGTGGGCGCCAAAAAGCAGGTGGGCAAAGGCGAAGTCTATTACCTCGGAACAAATGTGGGCGCGAGCATCGCCATGGGCAACGATGCGGGAATGGAATTGCTGCGCGCCATCGTTACGCCGGCCGCGCCTCCGGCCGTCAGTTCCACCAAGCTGCGGCCAAGGCTGATCGAAGGGTCCAAGCGCAGTCTGCTGGCCGTGTTCAACGACACCCCACAAGACCAGACGGCCAACATCAAGGTGCCCCCGCGGTATCATCGCGCCACCGACATCCATAGCCAGAAGGTCCAGGCGTGGGACAATGGCGCCGTGCAAGTAAGCGTCCCCTACGAGGATGTGGTTGTGCTGCTGCTGGAGTGACGCGCCTACGGCACCAGCACAATTTTTCCGAACGCGCCGGATTCCATGACGGCCCGGTGGGCCTGGGCCGCTTCGGCGAGGGGAAGTTCTTTTCCCACCACCGGGCGCAGGGTTCCGTTTTCGAGTCCGGCCACGATGCCCGCGTGAATGCTCGCCAACTCCTGGCGGCTGGCGTTGAAAAGCACCATGCCCAAAACCGCGGCGTCGCGGCGCATGATATCGCGCGGGTTGATCTCAATCGTGCCGCGATTGCCGATCACCACCACGCGCCCCTTGGGGGCAAGGACGCTAAGGTCTTTGGCCAGATTCACGTTGGCCAGCATCTCCAGAATCACATCCACGCCGCGTCCTGCGGTGAGCTTCATCAATTCATCGAGATAATCCGGGGCGCGATGGTCGAGCACATGATGCGCGCCTTGCACGGCGGCCAGCTCGCGCCCGCGTTCCGTGCCGCCCGTGCCGATCACGGTCATTCCGGCGGCGCGCGCCAATTGCACGCCCGCCACTCCCACGCCGCCGCTGGCGCCGTGAATCAAAACCGTGTCCCCCGCCTGCGCGCGCGCAATCTGCCACAAGGCGCGGTAGGCCGTGGCGTAAGGAACGTTGACGCCCGCTCCCTGGGCGAACGTCACGTTGGGCGGCAGCGGATGCACTTGCCACGCTTCCGCCAAAGTCTGCTCCGCATAGGCGCCGGTCAGCGTTCCGCCCACGTAAACCCGGTCACCCGGGGCAAAGCCCTCGACACCCGCTCCCACCGAATCCACCGTCCCCGCCGCATCACCGCCCGGGGTGTAGGGAAGCGCCGGCTTGATGGCATAGGTTCCCAGGCGCGTGTAGGTGTCGTAAGGGTTCACGCCCGCCGCCTTCACCCGCACCACCACTTGCCCCGCTCCGGCATGCAGATCGGGGACATCTTCCAACTTCAGCACTTCCGGACCGCCGAATTCATGTACGCGGATGGCTTTCATGATTGCCTCCTCCGTGGCACAGGCACTCCTGCCTGTGCGTGATTTGTCGCACCCTTGCTCGCCAGCGCCTCCGCCCGGCTGCCGGTGCGATTGTAGACCCTCAACGCGTGGCCCGCCTTCATTAGATTGCGCGCTATCGGCTCACCCATTCCACCCAAGCCTATGAATCCCATCTCCATGGTGTATGCTCCTTTGGATGTCTTTACCAATTTACCACCAGTGGAAGGCTTTGGCCTATCCGGGCGACGGGAGGGGAAATCCTGTTTTATATCGCGCCCCCTCGCTGGCCTGTGCACCTACAATAACCGTGAGCCTCGGGGTAAAATAGAAAACTCCGAGCTTCCTGAAACGCAGGGAATCTTGGGTAATTCAAACACGAGCATGAACACACGAACGCGTATGGCATCATCGGAAAGCCAGAGGAAAGAAGCAAGGCGGAACTGGAAAGTAATATTTGCCGCCCTAACATTTGTTGTCTTGGCCGTAGGCCCCCTTCGCGCTCCGGCCCAACAATCCCCGCCCCCGGCTGCGCCCACCGCGGTCGCACCGTCGGGGAACACTGCGCAAGCAGGGGAAAGCGCCCCACCAGGGAAGACGACCACTATTCGCGCCACCGTCGAACTCGTCAACGTCCCCGTGACCGCCACGAGCAAACGTGGGCAGCGGGTTATTGATCTCAGCATGGATGAGGTGATGGTATTTGAAGACGGCGTGGAACAGAAGATCACCCACTTCGAGCGGGAAACGCGCACGCCGCTCCGCATCGGTCTGATCCTCGACACCAGCAATTCGGCGCGCAGCCGGTTATCGTACGAAAAAGATGCTGCCCAGCAGTTTGTAGACTTGATCCTGGCCAACGGAGGCACAGGGACCCAGGTATTCCTTGAGACCTTCGACGCATCCAGCTCCATCATCCAGGACTTTACCAATGACCCCGACGTGCTGAGTGATAAGATCCAGGAGCTTAAATCCGGGGGCGGCAAGGCCCTCTACGATGCCATCTACTTTGCTTGCCGGGAGAAAATGCTCAAGACCGGGCCGCGGGAAGAGGTGCGGCGAATCTTAATCATCGTGAGCGATGGGTTGGACGTGCAAAGCCAGCACACGCTGGACCAGGCCGTTTCAATGGCGCGTATGGCCGAGACCATGATCTTTACGGTCGGAACCGCCGCCTACGGCTACGCGAATCCCGGAGACAAACTCCTCGAGGACCTTTCCACCGAAACCGGTGGCTATCCCTCTTTCCCCTTGCGTAACGCTCCGGGCACCGACCTGGGGTCGGGTTCCCTTTCCCATAATCAGATTGGGGAAACTTCCCAAAACAAAGGTTTAGGCGCGGATACGGGAGCGCTTTCCGCGGAGCGATTGGCCAATCTGGTTGAAGCGTTGGAGGCGATCGGGCGCGATCTGAGCGAGCAATACCTGATTAGCTATAAGCCGCTGCGCGATGCCATGGACGGAACTTACCGGTCGATTAAAGTTGAGACCACCCGCCGGGGAGTTGCCCTGCGTTGGAAGCCCGGCTACTTTGCCACGCCGCAGTGATGGCCCTTGCCACGACAGTACCCGGACCGGGCACCTACTTTAGGAGCGGCAAATGGGGTAAGATGAAACGTCGAGACCTTTCGAACGCGGGGAAAATCGCTGGGGATTCAGACACGGGCAGGAAAGCACGCATGCGCATGACAACATCGGGGGAAGGCCGGACCAAAAAGGCAGGGGGAAACTGGAAAGCCATTGCCGCCGTCCTGGGATTGACCGCCATGGCCGTAGGAGTGGGCACGCTTCGCGCTGCGGCTCAACAAGCAACGCCCCCGATTGCGCCTACCGCGCCCGCCTCAGCGGGGAACACTGCGCAACCAGGCGACAGCCCTTCCCCCGCGAAATCGTCCACATTTCACGCCAACGTCGAATTGGTCAACGTTCCCCTGACTGCTTTGAACAAACGTGGGCAGCCGGTCATTGATCTCAACAAGGAGGATTTCCACGTATTTGAAGATGGGGTGGAGCAGACCATCACCCACTTCGACCGGGAAACGAGCACGCCGCTCCGCATCGGTTTGATCCTCGACACCAGCAATACCGCGCGCCGCCAATTGTCGTATGAAAAAGAAGCAGGCAGCGAGTTTGTATTCCAAGTTCTGCGCAGTGGCGGCACCAAGAACCAGGTATTCCTCCAAACCTTCGACGTTTCCAGCTCGATCATCCAGGACTTTACCAACGACCCCGACTTGGTGAATGAGAAGATCCAGGACCTCAAATCCGGTGGTGGAAAGGCCCTCTACGATGCCATCTATTTTGCTTGCCGCGAGAAGATGCTCAAGACCGGCCCGGCGGAAGAGATGCGGCGGATCTTGGTCGTCTTGAGTGATGGCTTGGATGTGCAGAGCCAGCACACGCTGGACCAGGCAGTTTCGGAGGCGCGCATAGCCGAGACCATGATCTATACCGTGGGCACCGCTGCCTACGGCTTCACGAATCCCGGAGATAAAATCCTTGAGGACATCTCCACCGAAACCGGTGGGTACCCCTCTTTCCCTCTCCGCGATGCCCCGGGCACCGACTTGGAGACGGGTTATCTTTCCCATGGACAGATCGGCGACACTTCCCAAAACAAAGGTTTAGGGGCGGAAACCGGGAAGTTTTCCGCGGAGCGATTGATCCACCTGGCTGACTCGCTGGAAGCCATAGGGCGCAATCTGGACGAACAATACACGATCGGCTATAAGCCCTTGCGAAGTGCCCTGGACGGCACTTACCGGCCCATTAAGGTTGTGTGCACGCGCCGCGGAGTCACCACCCTGCGTTGGAAGCCGGGGTACTTTGCCACGGCGGAGTGACGGGCCCTTCCCACCATTCCTATGCGAAGACCTTTTGCGGCGAGCTGGCAAAAGCGCGCCCATTCCACTTTAAAATGGAGAACCTCATGAGCGACATTCCCTCCCTGCTGGCAAATCTCCGCGACCTGCGGGTGATCGACCTCAGCCAAACGCTGGAAGAACACATGCCGCATTTTCCCACCCACGCGAAATTCTTCCACAACCTCTGGAGCTCTTATGCGCACGGGGGCCGTTCACTGCATTACATGCTGGTGATGCATGAACATAACGGAACGCACGTGGATGCTCCCGTCCACTTCCTCAAGAATGCGCAGCCGGATGCCCATGTGACCATCGAGCGAGTACCCCCTACCCAACTGTTGGGCCGCGGCGTGCGTGTGGATTGTCGCGACACAAAAGCGGGTGAGTATGTTTCGAAGAGTCGCCTCCAGGAATGGGAGGGTCGCCACGGGCCGCTTCAGGCCGGGGACATTGTCCTGTTCGATTTTGGTTGGGCGGCAAAGTGGGGGCTGCGCCCGAACGATCAGCAGTACGTTGAAAACTGGCCGGGCGTGGGCATGGACGCGGCGGAGTATCTCCTGTCGAAACAAACCGCCGCCCTTGGCGTGGACACTCTTTCGCCGGACCCCCCGGAGGCGCTCCGCACGCAGCCCATCCATCCCGTGGTTCTGGAAAAACAAATGTTGATCATCGAAAATCTGTGCAACCTGGATCAGCTTCCCGACATCTTCCTCTTCCTCGCCCTCCCGCTCAAAATTCGCGAGGGGTCCGGCTCGCCCATCCGCGCCGTGGCGCTGGTATAAAACGCATGCACTTGACATTTGAATAGAAGCTAATCTGCGCGACCCGAGACATCAATGGGAAAAGGAATTTCGTGCGGCGCTGATTATCGCCCTTCCACCAGCAGTTCGCCGTTCTCGATATGCACATCCTTGATGAAATCCGGGAGTCGCAAGCGCTCGCGAGCCTCGGGAGAGTCAAACTGTTTTCCGAGAAGGCTGCGGAAGGCCGAAGCAGGAATCGGCAAACTTCCCAATTTCGCACTGGAGGGCTGAATCTGGAGCCTGCCGTCGAGGACTCCCAGCGTGCCCGTCATGGTCAGGTAGAGTTCCTTTCCACTCACATCCAAGGTGAAGACTCCTTCAAACCCGTCACCTTCCAAATGCACGGAGGCTGCCTTGAGCACCACAGACCCTTGGGGGTTGGCGGCGCTTTCGTCGACACCTTGCTGCAACTTTGAAGTCAATTCGGTTTCCGTGATGTGGGCGGTCTGGGCTGTGCCTCGCTGGTGGGCCTGCGCGAGGGACGCGATCTTTTCATCAAAGGATTTGGCGTCCTGAGCACTCGCCGGAACCAGCGTGGCGCTTGGCGCCCGCAGCGCCATCAGGACAGCGATGATCGCGAGAGCGAGAATGCATGCGGAAATGATCCGGGAAACTTTCTTCGTCATTGCGCGCCTCCCCTTCGGGGCGTAATCGCATTTTCACTATTCGCGGCCGGCGGCCCGGGAGGGCAAAAGGAATGTTGTCGCAGCGCCCGTCAGCATCGCCAGACTGAGTAAGGCGAAGGCGTACCGGAAGTCGCCGGTGCATTGGAGGACATACCCGACGGCCAGCGGCCCGAAGTACCCCCCCAGATTGCCCAGAGCATTCACCAGCCCCATGGCGGGCCCGGAAACCGAGCGCGGCAAGGTTTCCGTCGGGATCGCCCAGAATGGTCCCAGCATGCCGTAAGTTCCGGCGCCCACCAGGGAGATTGCCACAAAACCCCACATGGGGGCGTACCCCGTCAGAAGGACACAGGCCATCATGCAAGCGCCCCCCCAGGCCAACCCAAAGCCGACGTGGCGCCGCCGCTCCCGGTGCTTGTCGGAATGACGCGACAGAATAACCATGCCGATTGCCGCCACCATGTAAGGAATTGCCGTAAGGGTGCCCACCCTCATATTGCTCATCTTCATTGCACTTCCGAGCGCCGAGGGAAGCCAAAACAGGTAGCCGTAATTTCCGAAATTCTGCATGAGGTAGACGCCCACCATGACCAGCACGGTGGGATTGAGCAGAGTGCGCCAAAATTTGAGCAAAGCGTACCAAAACGGGTCCGGTTTAGCTGACGGGTCTGGCTGGCCTGAATCGAGTTCATGGGATTCTTCGCGGAGGGTTGTCTCGAGGTAGTTGCGCTCATCGGTGGAAATCCAACGCGCCTGGTGGGGATAGTCATCAACGAAGATCCACCAAATGATCAGCCAAAAGAAAGGCAAAGCGCCTTCGGCAATCAGCAGCACGCGCCAATTCCAACGGCCCAGAATCCACCCCGAAAGGGGAGATGAAAGGATCACGGCGATGGGAAGGCAGAGCATCCAATAGGCATTGGCGCGCGCGCGTTCCCCCCGCGGGAACCAGTGCGAGAGCAGCACCAAAACGGCAGGCCAAACCCCGCCCTCCGCCACCCCCAGCAAAAGGCGCATCGCCCAGAATTGCCGATAGGTTTGGACAAGGCCACAGCCCACCGAACAAAGGCCCCACACCACCAGCAAAATGCTGACGAACCGTTTGGCGCTCCAGCGTTGCGCCAGGTGTCCGCCCGGGATTTGCAACACCACGTATCCCCAAAAGAAAATTCCTGCGGCGCCACCAGCTTGTGTTGGATTCATGTGGAGCGCGCGGCTCATGGAAGGAAGAGCCAACGAGACATTGGTCCGATCGATGAAAGCGATCGTGTACATGATGAAGGAGACCGGGATAATGTGCAGCCAGCGTTGAGAGCGCATGCGCGTGGGGAGCAGCCTATACTCCGTTACCTCGAAATTGAATTCGGGCCTTCAAGGTGCTGAAGGTGTCGATGATCGCGCGGGGTGATGCAGAGATGCTTCCCCCCTGCGAAATCAACCTCTTTAATTAGCCCGCATTCGACGCGGCAGGATACCAGCAACCATGGGGTTGGCGCAATGCGCGGAAGGGCGGATGCACGGAAGGGCGGAAGGGATCGATGCCAGAAGCTTCGGATGGAATGTCGTCTTCGCTCGCCATCGCTTCCGTACTCATGGGTAATATGGCTTTGGCAAAATCAGTCCTAAATTGCTTGCGTTCGGGCCGCTTCCCAGGCCAGCATGGCCCTCTTCCGGGCGGGGCCCCAGTGGTAACCGCCGATTCCTCCCGCCTTGCGGATGACGCGATGGCAGGGAATCAGAAAGGCGATGGGGTTCTTCCCCACGGCACTTCCCACCGCGCGTGCGGCTCGCGCGCTGCAAACCCTGTTGGCAAGATCTTCGTAGGGGATTACCGAACCCATCGGAATCTTGAGCAACGCTTCCCACACCTTGATCTGGAAGTTGGTTCCTTGCAGCACCAGGGTGATCGGCCGGTCTCCATTTCGCTTTTCTTCCCCAAAGATACCGCTGATATAGGGTTGGGTAAGCCGCGGGTTTTCTTCCCAGTGCGCCTGCGGCCAGCGCGACCGGAAATCGCGGAGTATCGCAGCGCGCCCACCCGCGCCGATGAATCCCAGGCCGCAAATGCCCCTCTCGGTCACAGAAAGCAGGCACTCCCCGAAAGGAGTCGGGTGAAATCCATAGCTAATGCGAAGCCCCGACCCTTGGGCTTTGAACTCACCCGGCGTCATGGCCTCAATGTTGACGAACAGATCGTGCAGCCGCCCGGGGCTCGAAAGGCCGGCCTCGTAGGTTGCGTCGAGCACACTGTGCGACCCCTCGAGCAATCTCTTGGCGTGTTCAAGGGTCAAGAATTGAATGAAGCGCTTCGGACTGATCCCCGCCCAGCGCCGGAACAAGCGCTGGAAGTGGAACTCGCTCAGGTGCACGCTTTGGGCGACCTCACGCAGTTCCGGTTGGCGATGGTAGTTTTCTTCCAGGAAAAGAATGGCTCTCTCAATTCGGGAGTAATCATTGGTCAACGGTTGCATGGCTTTCGGCTCCTCCGTATGTTTCTGCATCATCTTGAAGGGATACTAAAAGTTGAGCAACCCGAATCTTGCTCATTTCGGGGCACGAGGCACGGGCCCCCGCCTCATCCGCCGATCCCCATTTCCCGCTGTTCTTCGATTGTCGGGAGCCCTTCGGTGTCAGGAGCCACGGGCGCGGGCTGGGGGCGGTGGGAAAGGATCAGCGCCACGGCACCGACGATGATGGCCGTGGCCAGCAACTCGCGCGCGGAGATGGACTCGCCCCCCACGGCCCAGCCCAGGAACACGGCCACGACAGGGTTGACGTATCCGTAGGTCGCGACCCGGGAAGTCGAGACCACACGCAGGAGCCAAATGTATGCCGTAAAACCCATCAGCGAACCCATTCCGACCAGATAAAAGAGCCCGGCGGTTGATCGCAAGGAAATCGCGCGCCAGTGGAGTTGGCTGCTTTCCACCAGCAAGCCCAGAACAATCAACATCACGCCCCCAGCCAGCATTTCCATCGCCGCAGCCAGAAAAGGTGAGGGCGGAAGCGTGGCGCCGCGGGAATAAAGCGAACCCACCGCCCAGCAAAAAGCGCTAAACATCAAAACCGTTGCGCCCAGGATGTCCACCCGCGAACCTCCCAGAAGCTTGGCGGGACCGACCAGAATCACGATGCCCGCCAACCCGATCACCAGCCCGCCTGCCACACGTCTCGTCAGCTTGGGGCCGCTCTTGCGGAAGCTGTCAAGCAAGACCATCCAAAGGGGGATCATGGCGAGAAGGATCGCGGCCAATCCTGAGGGCACGCGCTGCTCCGCCCAAACCAGCGAGCCGTTTCCGCCCACCAACAGAAGAGCGCCCACCCCTGCCGCGGCGAGCCAATGCTTGCGAACCGGAGGTGGCGTGCCCCGCCACCGCATAAATACGTACATCATCGATCCCGCAAGAATGAATCGTGTGCCCGCCATCCAAAATGGCGGGATCGTTTGCACTGCGTATCTTATTGCCAGAAAAGTTGAGCCCCATAAGATATAAACGACACCAAACGCCAGCACAATTTTGGCGCGCGAAGGACGGCCGTTCTGTGAAGTTTCAATCATGTGTCCCGCTTCGCTAAATCAGGGAGTTCCTCTCTTCCTGCCACGCTAGTTATTTCTTCCGAATACTATTTCAACCGGCGCAGAACGTCCAGGTGGGGCGCTCACTCGACCGACAAGGTTACCTTGCGCTTCTGGGGCGGTGAAGAACCCACCCCTTTTTGAAATGGCTGGGAGTATGATGTTCTGGGTGTCAGGTGGCGCCCCGCAGGATCCTATGCCCAGACTTCGTCCCGCCACAACGCTTGCCTTCGTCCTTGTCCTAGGGGCGTCCGTGCCCCAAACGCCCGATGTCATGAGCGCCGACCTGGAGCCGAAGACGCTGGAAGCCTTTAACCGCTACGTCCAAGCCACGGAAGCGCGCATCGACACGGAAGTGACGCGGCCCGGGGCCTTTCTTTACATCGAAGGCTTACCTGAACCCAAGCGCTCGCAAGCTCTTGCCAGCGCCAAGGGCGACGTCTACATGGACCGCCTCCAAACCAAGGACGCCTCTGGCTCGGTCATCGAAGCTCCGGATGGATTGATCCACCACTGGATTGGCGCGGTCTTAATTCCCGGAGTGACCCTGCGCCAGGTTCTGGACCTGGTCCAAGACTATAACCATCACCAGGATATTTACAAACCGGAGGTGGTTCGCTCGCGATTAATCCGCCACGAAGGGGACGAATACCAAATTTATTATCGGCTACGGAAAAAGAAGGTCATCACGGTCACCCTCAACACCAACCATGACGTGCAGTACATCCCAGGGGACGCCACCCATTGCCGAAGCCGTTCCGTCGCAACTCGCATCGCGGAGGTTGCCAACGCTGACCAGCCCGGTGAATCCGAAAAGCCCATTGGACATGATGGCGGCTTCCTGTGGCGGATGAATTCCTACTGGCGATTCGAAGAAAAGGACCAGGGGGTTTATGTTGAGGTGGAGTCCATCTCACTGACGCGCGACATTCCGACAGGACTGGGCTGGATTATCAAGCCATTTGTGACCAGCATTCCTCGCGAATCGCTGGTCATGACGCTGGGTTCGACGCGCTCAGCCGCCGAAGCCAGGATAGAGAAGTCAGGTGGCAGAAGCCAGAAGTGAGAAGTTAGAAGCTAGAATAAATCCTGCCCACAGCCCAATTCCCCGCACCGAATATTGACTCTTGACTCCTAGCTCCTAACTCCTAGCTCCTCCTACAGCGGCAGTCCCACGGGCCGCTTCACGCGTGCGGAAATTTGAGACGCAAAACATATTTCATGAGTCAGCGCGGCATCCTCCAGGTTGGCGTGCGACTCGCGATTGTTCAGGATGCAATCGACGAAGTGCCGCACCTCATCGTTGAACGGGTGGTGCGAAACCTCGCCACTGTCCGGCATGAGGGTGGGGAACGTGGCCCAATCCTTTTGGCCCGTCCAGTGTTTGGAGAAAATCTGGTTGTTGCGAATGGTCCCCTGATCTCCGAAGAGTGCGACGTTGAAAATGTATGGCTGAACGCACTCAATGGACGACCCCACCTTCCCGATGGTCCCGTCCTCAAACTTCACCATGGTCAAACTGTTCGGTTCATATTCATAGTGCAGTGGATTTTTCCGGCTCACATTCCCATAGGTAAACACTTCAATCGGCCGGGCGCCGACGAACCAGCGCAAGCCATCCACGGCGTGGCATCCGGCCGTGAGAAGGTCGCTGCCGGCGATCTCCTTCTTGGTATTCCATGCGTACTGGGCGTACCAAGGGCCGATTCCGTGGAAATAATCGACTTCGGCGAGAAAGAGATTTCCCAGAAGGCCGTCTGCCAGGAAAACCTTGATCATTTCGAAGAGGGGATTCCAACGCAATACGAAGCTGACCACGGTTTTGACGTTGGCGGCGTGCACGGCGGCCTGGAGCTCGCGCAGACCTTCCAGATCCAAGGCTACCGGCTTTTCCAAGACCAGGTGCTTCCCCGCCTGGGCGGCGGCGATGCCCTGGGCGGCATGCAGGTGGTGAGGTGTGCAAATGACCACAATGTGAATCGAAGAATCGGCGAGCATTTCATCCATCCGGTCATAAGCGTGGCAGCGGGGGAGATGAAACGCTTCCGCCTTGGCCTTGGCGCGCGCGCGATCACGACTGACCAGCGCCACCACCTCGGTGTGCGGGTTCTCTTCAAACGCCCGTATGTATTCGCCCGACACCCAACCCGTTCCGATAATGCCAACTCCCAGTTCTTTCATTTTGCCTCCTGAAATTGAGAACTCACCATCGCCCTTTCACACTCGTGTGCGCGTCAAGTAGAAATGCACTGCAGGGGTGATCACCAACGACAGGACCATGGAAATCAAAATGCCCCCGATCACGGCGATGGCGAGCGGTTGCAGCATCTGCGAGCCCGCTCCCACCGCCAGCGCCAGGGGCAGCATGCCGGCCATCGCCGCGAGGGCGGTCATGGCGATAGGCCGCAATCGGCGCCGGCCAGCCTGCACCATGGCTTCTTCCGCGGAGAATCCCACGGAACGAAACTTCTGATCCGCGTCGAGCAGTAGAATGCCATTCTTCGCCACGATGCCGATCACCATGATGAGACCCATGAAGGATGAAATGTTGAAGGTGATTCCCGTCACCAGGAGCGCCAGGAAAACGCCGGAGGTGGAAAGGATCGCGGAAGAGAGAATTGCCACAGGAGCACTAAAAGTGCCGAACTCAAAAAGCAGCACGAGAAATACCAGCACCAGAGCGAGCAGGAGAACCGTCAGCAGATCATGAAAAGACTGCTGCTGCTCGCGGTAAGTTCCACCGTACACGACTCGAATGGAGGCTGGGAGTTTCAGGTCGCGCACAGCCTTCATCACCGCTGCGACTCCCGTGCCCATGTCCACGCCCTCTAGGCGCGCCGTGACGGCAAGGTCGCGCTGCAAGTTCTCGCGGAGAATTTCCGTCTGCCCAGGCAACTCGGTGACTTCCGCCAGCGAGCCCAGCGTGGCGGTCTGCCCCGTGGAACTGACCAGCAACGTGTTGTTTATGGCCTCGAGAGAAGCGCGGTTCGCGGCGGGAAACCGCACGCGCAAGGTCCGCGCCTGGCCATTGACGACCACGGGCGTGGAAGCGGGTTCTCCGTCCATGATGGCGGAGGCGTCAAGCTCCACTTCCTCGGTGGTGAATCCGGCGCGGGCTGCCGTCTGGGGATTTACCTGGAAGACCAATGCCGGACCGCTCGTAGCGTCATCAACTCCGTTTCGGATGTCCACCACCGGATTCTTCCCGTGAACTTGAACTTTACCGATGGCATCGGCCACGCGCGGCGCCCACTGGTTCAGCAGGTTGCCATCCGGGGAAAACAACTTGATTTGAATGGGTTGGGGGGCGCCGGTTAGATCGCCGATCATGTCCTGCAAATGCTGAGTAAACTCGACATCGACCTCCGGTTCCTCCCTGGTGACCCGGGCTCGAACCTCGCTCATGATTTCATCGATCTCACGGCGGCGTTCCTCCTTGAGCTTGACCGAAATATCGCCAGTATTCGCTTCGGTCACTGCCGCCAAGCCGAGTTGTAGCCCGGTGCGCCGGGAGGTGCTTTCCACCTCCGGAACCTCGCGGCAGATCCTTTCCAGATGGGTAACGACGCGATTGGTTTCCTGGAGCGAACTGCCCGGCGGCATTACATAATCGAGGGTGAATCCCCCTTCATCCATAGCCGGCAGCAGATCTGTTCCCAGGCTGTTATAACAAATGTAGGAGGCAACAATGAGCGCCACACACATCGCTGCCAGCCACCAGGGGCGGTCAAGCGCACGCCGCAACCAGCGCTCATAAAAGCGGATGACCTTGCCGAAAAATCCCGTCATGGAAGCTTCTTCGGCGGCCATCAGGCGGTGCATTTCCTCCGCGTTGTCCGTCTCCGGGGTGCCAGGGTCCCTCACCGGTTCCTTCTCCGGCGTGGGTGCGACTTCATTTCGATGGTTTCTGCGCACAAAATGTAGCGCCAGGTTGGGCGTCCAGACAAGCGCCAGTCCTAGAGAGGTGAACAGCGAGACGGACATCGTCACGGCGAGGGCGCGGAAGAATGTGCCGGTGACGCCCGTGATCGAAATGAGGGGCAGAAATACCACAACCGGCGTAATAGTAGACCCCACCAGCGGGACGATGAGCTCCTTGAGCGCGCTGTGGATAGCCTCCATGCGCCCCTCCCCGGCGTCTCGATGCAGAACGATGTTTTCCACTACCACGATCGCGTCGTCGATAACCAGTCCCACGGCCGCTGCCAATCCTCCCAAGGTCATTAGGTTGAAACTCTCACCGAGAGCCTTGAGGGCAATGAAAGTAACAAGCACGGTGATGGGAATCACTGCGCCGGCCACCAAGGACGTGCCCCAGTCCCGCAGAAAGAGAACCATGATGAAGGCAGCCAGAATCAGTCCAATCAGGATGGCATCCCGTACGCTGTGGATGGATTGGGTGACGAGGGTCGATTGATCGTAAAAGATACGGAGATGTACGTCCCGGGGCAGCGTTTGTTGAATCTGCGCGACTTCGTCGTGTACCTCTTGCGCAACCTCCACGGTGTTGCCATCCGGTTGACGGCTGATGCTGACCAGCACGGCGGGCTTGGTGTCGGCAGTCACGATGGTGTATACAGGCATCACCGATGGGCTGACCTCTGCCACTTCCTGGATGCGGATGGGCACGCCGTCTTTCGTTGACTTGACAACAATGTTTGCGATTTCTTCCGGCGTGTGGACCTGCGAGCTTACCAATCCCAAGTAAAGCTGGTGATTGCGTTCGAGGAGGCCGGGAGAATCGATCAGGTTCGTACGCCGGACGGCATCGAGAATATCGGTGACCGTTACGTGGGTTTCGAGCAGCTTCGCGGGGTTCGGGCTGATTTGGAATTCCGGCTCCTCCCCCCCCTGCACGAGGACCGTGGAGACACCATCCAGCCGGTTAAGGCGCGGCTTGATTTCATAGGTCGCCGTCTCCCAGAGATCAGTCTGCGGCGTGGTGTCGGATGTAAGGCTGTAGCCAATGATGGGAAAACTCGCGAACGTCATGCGGTGCGTCTCGATATGGACGCTGGGAGGCAACGAGCCCTGCACAGCGGCAACGGCGGAGTTGACCCGCTGGAGGGTCTCGAACATATCCACATTCCAATTGAAGTACAAATCGATTTCGGCGGAACCACGGCTGGTGATGGATTGAACCGTCTCCAATCCCTGTACGCTGTTGACGGCTTCCTCCAAGGGGCGCGTGATGGTCACCATCATCTGGTCAATGGGCATGACCCCGTTATCAACGCCGATGATCACCCGCGGGAAATTTGTGGAGGGAAAAACTGCCACAGGGATCGTGACCGCCAGGTAGCCACCTACGAAGGCCAGCGTGAGAATGAGGAAGATGATTGGCTTCGAGTGGCGTACAAACCAGTATGGTGATTCCGATTTCAAAAGCCAGCTCCGCGTGTTTTGGTGTTAATCCTTATTCCCGCCGCCTGCCTCACCCTTTGCCCCGCCTTTGCTCTCATCTCCACCCTTTTCCTGCTCGGGGGCAGGGGGCGCTTCGATCTGCACCTTGGTCTTCTCCAGAATGTCCGGGTCTTCCTTAGAAAGGTCGTAAGCTCCCACAGTTACTACGCGTTCGCCCGCTTGAAGCCCATCCGTAACTTGGGCATCGTCGCCATCCCGGATGCCGAGTTTTACGCTCTTCTCGTGCGGCTTATTCTGCGCGTCAACCACCATTACGGAAGTGCCGCCATCCGGGGCAGTCAGCACCGCGACGGCGGGAATCACCACGGCTTGGGGCACAGTTTCCGCAATGATCGTAACTTGCGCGCTGACTCCAGGCCGGATGCGTTCCTGAGGATTGGGAGCCTGCACCCAAACCTCCACTGTGGTGCTCCCCGGATCCAGAGCGGGGCTGACCATCGTCACCTTGCCGGGCACGGCGTCCGTAATTCCCGGCGCCGAGATATTGGCGATATTGCCGACCTTGAGCGCCGCAGCCTGCTGCTGATCGATGTGAGCTCGGGCCACAATTTGCGAAAGATCCATCACGGTAATCAGGGGGGAACCGGCGGCGGGAGTCTCTCCGGGGTAGAGCGGCCGGTCGGTTACGACGCCGTCGATAGGGCTACGCACCTCGGCGAAGCTGAGTTGCGCTTCTGCGCCCAGATATTTGCCTCGAGCGGAGGTCAGTTGGCCTTCTGCGGCTTTCAATTCCTGCGCTTTGCCGAATTTCTGTAGTGATTCAAGGTGTCGGACGATGAGGTCGTATTGATTGCGCGCCTGGACGAACGCGAGGTTGGCATCGTCCACGTTCTTCCTTGCCGTGGCGCCTTGCTGGAAGAGAATTTGCTGGCTCTCATAAACTTTCTGCGCCGCTTCCATCGCTTGCTGGAAAGCCTTGGCGTCGAGTTCGGTCTTCTGAATTTCCTCCGGCAACGATTGCTTGGTGGCGGTTTCATACGCTGCCTGAGCCTGTTCGTATGCGCCCTTGTTGTCAGTCACGGCGGCGACCAAGTCCTGATTCTCAAGCTGGGCAAGCAACTCACCCTCGCGAACGTGGCTTCCCCGTTCCACAAAAAACTTACGCACCGGCGCGCTGACCTTTGGAACCAGAGCAGCTTCGCGCAGAGGATAAATCACCGCATCCGTGGAGATCTTGCGCACGATCTTTTCGGTTTCCGCCGTCGCCACCTGAACTGTAACGGTGGGCGCGACTTCAGCGCCTTCCTTTTTCGAACACCCTGGCCACATGACAAGAGTCAGCAGGAGGAGGCCGGGAAAAACGCTCGAGGCGCGGAGCCCACAGGCCATTCGCGAGGCGCTTCCACGCAGCACCGATGAGCTTCTACCCAGCCGGTTAATCGAGTGGTCTGCCATGCGCTTGTCCCCCATCACGGTCAGAAGGATCCCGTCAGCGTTTGCAATTGCGCCAGCGCCAAATGGAAGCGCGCCTGCGCATCATCATATGCGTTACGGGCTTGCGAGAGTGTGTTTTGCGCATCGACGACTTCCAGCGCCGAGGCCTGCCCGGCCTGATACCTCAAGGTCGTCAGGCGCAGCCCCTCACCTGCCAGGGTGGCGGTCTCGCGCAGAGTGTCAACCGTCGCCTTGGCAGTATGGGCTTCGTTGTAAAAAGAATACAACTCGCTGATCGTCTGCCGCTGGGCCAGGGTCAACTCGGCGCGCGCTTGCTGGCGGTGATACTCCGCTTGGCGCAGTTTGCTGCGCAGCGTTCCCCAGTCCCATACCGGCAGATTCAGCGTTATGGTAGCAAAATATCCGAGATTGGGGAGAGGGCCCTTTTCGGGAAAAGCGGTCGCCACGCTGCGAAAGGCAAACGCGTTGGCCTCGATACCATAATCAAGGTCCGTGGTGACGGAGGGAAGCAGCGCGGAACGCGCGGCGGAAACTCCAAGATTCGATTCCCGCACCGCCTCCATCGCCACGCGCAGGTCCGGATTCTCGCGTTCGGCCATCGCCCGCGCATCAGAAAAGGGCGGCAGGCTCTGCCCCTGGTCCAGGTCGTCGACCACGGAAAAGTTCTCGGTGAGCGTGGGAAAGATCAGAACGGCAAGCGTCAAGCGGTCATCTTCCATCTGCAACTGCGCATCCTGCAAAGCCGCCTGCTGCTGGTTGGATTGGATTTGAGCCTTGATGACGTCACTATGCGCGGCCTCGCCCTGGCGCTCCTGGTCTTTCGTCATAGCCAGGAAGCGCTCGGACTGTTTCTGGGCCTCCTGTGCAGTCGCATATTTTCTCTCTGATACCACCAGAGCGTAATAGTCTTTAGTGACGGTGACCTTCAAGCCCCGGCGCGCGATTTCCGCCTTCGCTTGGGCCAGTGCTTCCAGGGCCGCGCCCCTTCGGTCCCCCAGCATGATCAGCGTACTTAGGGAAAAATCCTGGTGCACCACACCCCACTGGCGGTAAACGTGGACGCCGTCATTGGTAACGTATCTCCCCGTGGAGATCGCGCCGTTGCCCTGGGTGAGCAGGGCGGATGTTTGCAACCCCAGCGAGGGGAGTCCCGCCGCGCGTGCTTGCACGTGGTCTTCCTTGGCGATCTTGGCATCGGTGACTGCCGCGGAGTATTGCGCGTCGTTTTTCTCCGCCCGCTCGAGAGCGTCTTGGAGCGTGATGGTCACGTGCGGGGAGGCTTGCCCCGGCTCGATGGGTTGGGCGAGCTGTAACCCGCTCTCACCCACGCCGGAGGAATCTCTGCTTTGCCCCACCGTGGGCGCCGGCAGTGCTAATGCACTCAGCAGGGCGCCCAGAACCGCAAGTGTTGATAAGCATTCCCCGCAGCGAATCTCGCGGCACACTCGATATAGACTTGGCCTGGCAACCCCGTCGTAGCTGATTCCGGTGTGGTGTCGCACGCGCATATCCTTCCTCCTATGTTTTTGTTCACGGACAAGCCTCATCTTAACTTAGGAACTGAAAAAACCGAGTGCTTTTATGGGGCCACAGAGAAACGTAAACATACCTATTTCGACGGAGGGAAGGGTTAATCCCAGCTCTTGAGGGACGGCTGCCCCGCCCCATCCGGCTCCATCATCCCCTTCACAAATTCCGCCCGCGGGGGCTGGCGTGCCTCCTGCCGCTTTCTTCTAGATTTCGTTTCCCGTTGCGAATATTATCGTCACCTTCTGAGTTGCTCGGGATTGACGGCGGTCGCGCGCTCCCGCCCGGCCGCGGAGGGCGGAGAAGGCTCAAGGAGTCAGGACATGAAACGTTTGTGCGTGGCAATATTTGGCTTAATGCTGGCGTCGCAGGCAGGGGCTCAGGCGCCTGCGGGAAAAGGATGGATTACCCTTTTTAACGGAAAGGACCTGAGCGGCTGGGTGAATAATGGACAAGAAAAGTGGATCGCTGAGGATGGAACGATCCTGGGAGAGAGCACGGTGGGGCACTACGGTTATCTCACAACGGAGAAAACCTTTAGCAATTTTATGTTGCGATTGAAGTTTAAACCTGAGACCGACGGAAACAGCGGGGTATTTACTCGCTCGCGCATTACCGGCAACTCTCCCCAAACCGGCCCGGACATCGAAGGCATGCAGGTGGAAGTGGACCCCACTCGCAACACGGGCTCGATTTACGAGAGTGGTCATCGCGGCTGGGTGGCGATGGGAACGCCCGCGTGCGAGCACGCCATCAAACCCCGCGAGTGGAACAATCTGGAAATTACGGAAGAGGGGCTCCACTACGTCACCCGCTTGAACGGCGTACCCTGCGTGGACTTTACCGATCCTCATCCGAATTTCACGGAGGGCGTCATCGGATTGCAACTCCACACCGGCGGCGGAGTAAAAATACGGTTCAAGGATATTTACCTAAAGGAGGAATTCAAATGACCGATCAAGTCAACAACAAGCTGGGCCGAAGGGAATTTCTGGGAGCAGCCGCGGCGGCGAGCTTTATGATCCTCAAGCCCCAGCAGGTGCGGGGGACGGCGGCGAACTCGCAGCTTCGCTTCGGGATTCTCGGCTGCGGAGGCCGCGCCACCGCGGAGGGTTCAAGCTTCGTGGAGAATGCCGGCGCGCGGGTGACCGCCATCGCCGATCTTTTTGCCGATCAACTGGAAAAAGGGCGCCAACACTTCGACAACTTGCAGCAAGCCAAAGGCTACGCGCCCATCGACGCTGCACAACTTTTTAAAGGTCCTAATGCCTACCAGGATATCGCCGCCTCGAAGGAAGTGGACTTCATCCTCATTACCACGCCGCCCTACTTCCATCCGCATCATCTTGAAACGGTGGTGGCCGCAGGCAAGCACGTCTATTGCGAAAAGCCGGTGGCGGTGGATGTCCCGGGCGCCCATCACGTCATCAGCATCGGCGAAAAGGCGCAGGGCAAGCTAAGTCTCGCGGTGGGATTCCAGATTCGCAATGCGCCGCCCATGGTGGAGCTGACGCGGCGCATTCACGAGGGTGCGCTGGGGAAGGTCGCCTGCGGCCTCGCTTACTACTATTGCGGCCATATCGATCGGCCCGAGTGGCCCAATGCCTCACCCGAGGAAAAGCGGCTGCGCAACTGGGTGTGGGATCACAAACTTTCCGGCGATATCATTGTGGAGCAGAACATCCATGTCATTGACATGTGCAACTGGATGCTGAAAGGCCATCCCATCAAGGCCGT
>Ga0326728_10002110_pt1 | contig 67463 bp, 52 predicted proteins | sample MB3enrmetagenome_FD_207602 | JGI IMG/M metagenome (GOLD analysis project Ga0326728, IMG submission 207602) | Lab enriched peat soil microbial communities from McLean, Ithaca, NY, United States - MB31MN | ecosystem: Environmental > Terrestrial > Soil > Wetlands > Peat | place: USA: New York... | reverse complement strand
GACCAGGCCCGATTCGAGTGCTGCCTCCCTCACCCAAACTAAATCAGACCCTAATAGCTGACGGTGACGCGGGACCAGGCCCGATTCGAGTGCTGCCTCCCTCACCCAAACTAAATCAGACCCTAGTAGCCGACGGTGACGCGGGACCGGGCCCGATTCGAGTGCTGGCTCCCTCACCCAAACTAAATCAGACCCTAATAGCTGACGGTGACGCGGGACCGGGCCCGATTCGAGCGCTGCCGCGCTCACCCAAATTGAATCAGAGCATATAGCACCAAAGGCGTGCCGGGAGCGCCTGAACGGAACCACTTCTACCCCAGCCATACCAGTATGGTTGGAGTCGGAAGGAGTACGCGATGTTGGAATAAGGGTTCACTAACCTCATTGATGGCTCGTCTGTACTAGCTGAGTCGTGCTATTTACTGCCGAATTAAGTAATGCTAGACTAGGCCTCAATGGGCGATCCCGTCAACCTTCGCAACCTTGCGTGGGCTCTCACCACGATGCTGAAGGTGATTCTGTTGTTTTATCTCCTCCGGCGAAAACTTTATCGTTCTCATCCGGCCTTCTTCATTTACATTCTGACGACAATCCTTATGAGCATAGTGGTGGCATCTGCTTACAGGCACTGGGGTTTCCAGAGTATTCAATCCTGGAATATATTTTGGGGCGGGCAGGGGGTGGTGATCTGTACACGCTGGCTCGCCGTCGCTGAAATTGCGCGAAAGATATTGGCGAATTACTCCGGCATCTGCAGACTGGCCAGCCGCCTCCTGCTCGCAGTTGGAATCTGCGCTCTGGCCTATTCTCTGCTCGCATCGCAGAACAACTGGCAGAAAGCGGTCTTGAATGCGGACCGTGGTTTGGAAATGTCGATTGGCATGTGTCTGGTGTCGTTGTTTCTCTTTGCACGCTACTATAGGCTGCCTATTGCCGCCTTGGAGGCCTACCTCGCGATCGGGTTCTGCCTGTACTCCTGCTTTTGGATCATCAACGACTCGATGTACGAGCGGTGGCGCGCTTCCTTTGGCACCCTGTGGAATTTCTTGGAAATTCTGACTTTCTTCGCCACTCTTCTGTTGTGGATTAGAGCAGTTCGCGAACACACAGAAGCCGAGACGGTAACCGTCCCCGCGCCCGTTTCTCCCGAAGCTTACGAAAAACTCTCCCTGGAAGTGAATGTACGCCTGCATCTGCTGAATGAGCGACTCAATCATCTTCTACGCACCGAGGATTCACGTTCATGACCCTATCCTTTGCACTCTTCATCACCACCGCACTCGTTCTCGTTTTCTTGCTAGTTTGGGCGCTGCGACCGCCCAAACGTGGACTGATGTCCACCAGCGAAGTGTTCGAAGCGCTTTCGGAACAGCGGCACTACGCGCGTCTCCCGCAAATACTTCAGGCCTTACGCGTGGAGGATACCGAGTATCTAAGGGACCGCGGCCACGGAGAGCTTATCCACCGCATCCGCACGGAGCGTAAGCGGGTCGCTTTGCAGTATCTTGAGCGGCTTCAGGAGGATTTTGAGGTTTTGCTTGAGGCTTCGCGGATACTCGCGGCTCTCTCGCCCGAAGTTATTCCTATGCATGAATATGAGCGCTTCAAGCTGAGTCTGCGCTTTGCCTTTTTTTGTCGTTATTTGCGTTGGCGCTTGCGGCTTGGCCTTCAGCCCTGGAGCGCATTCGGGACCATTTCAGACATGGCGGGCGGCATGACGCTCCGGTTGGAGGCTGCGACCGCGAGACTCGGAGAACGCGCGACAATGGCTTCCGAATTTCCCTTATTCCTGGAGAAGGGGCGCGGCGATTCCGAGTAAGTTCGCCTCTACCGCAGCAAACAATTCGCTTGCCTGAAACGGTTTCTGCAGAACTGCCGCGCCCGGGGGGAGAAAACGCGCAGGCCCTTTTTCGCCTGCCGATACCGAACTCATCCACAGGACTCGCGGTCCCATGCCATGTTCTTCTTGTGCGCTTCCCTTTTGGAGGTTTGGCGGTTCGCCCTGGAAGACCAACTGCCAATCGGCCATGACCAGATCAAATTCCTGTGCGGCCACCAGCCCGCGCGCCTCAGCCAAGGATTTCGAAGTGGTGACCAAGTGATCGTTTCCCGCTAGTAGCCCGGCTACGGTTTCCAGCACCGATTCATTGGCATCCACAACCAGGATCCGGCCGCTCCGCGTCGCACGCGGGCCCTCGGCTTCGCCCGTCCGCGCTGGTCTCACTCTCGATTGCATGGGCAGTTCGATGCGGAATGAGGCGCCACGCTCCGGCGCATTCTTGACTAGAATCCTGCCGCCATGCTCGGTGATGATGCCGTAACAGATGCTGAGGCCGAGCCCTGTTCCCTTGCCCACGGGTTTTGTGGTGTAGAACGGATCAAAAACACGGGAAGGATCTTTTACGCCTGCCCCGCTGTCCGTAAATTCCACGAAGATCTGGTTGGCCTCTGCCCCCGTACGCACCCAAAGATCGCCCTGGGTGCCTGTTTCGAGGATGGCATCGACGGCGTTATTGATCAGGTTCAGGAATACCTGCTGCAGTTGGTGCGGATCGGCGGGCACTTCGGGCAACTCGTCCGCAAGATTGAGATGGACACGGATTCGACTCATCCGGAGGTCGTAATCGCGCAACGCCAGCGTGTCCTCAAGGACGGCATTCAGACGAACCGGAACGCGTTCGGGTTTGTGCTGGCGGGCGAAGCTGAGCAGGTTTTGAACAATGCGATGAGTTCTTAGGGCCTGTTTGTAAAGTTTCTCGCTGTAACTGAGGGTTTGCGGCCCCGCTTCGCCGCTTGAAGTCAATAGCTGGCTATAGCCAAGGATCGCGGTAAGAGGATTATTCAATTCGTGAGCGACACCGGAGATCAGTTGACCGACAGCCGCGAGTTTTTCGCTGTGAACCAGTTGCTCCTGCGTACGCCTGAGGTTCTCGTAGGCCTGGCGCGTCTCCTCGTACAACCGGCTGCGGTCGACAGCACTGGCCATCTGGCTACCCACGGCGATCAGCAGGCTGACATCCGCGGCCGAAAACTCCCTCACGTTGCGGCTGCCCACGACAAGCGCCCCGATGATTTTTTCCTTGGACCAGAGAGTGACGATATAGGAAGACCCGATTCCTTCTTTTTTCTGCATTTCAGAGACGCTGGGAGGCAGGGGAAGCCCCTGGGTCGAAAGGAAAGTGGCATGAGTGGCGCGGAACTGCTGAATCAAACTGGCAGGAAGGGTGAAAATAGGATAGGATTTGGCGAACTCCGAACGATGACCCACGGCGGCGACGCGCCGCACAGTGGTGTCGTCGCAATCGTAAAGATAAAGGGAAGCGACATCCAGTTCAAACAGCTCCAGAATCTGGCGCAAGGTGCGATGGACGGACTCGTTGAATTCGAGTGTATAGGATAGTGTCTCGGCGATCGAGTTCAGCACTACCAACTCACGATTTCGGCGCCGGATTTGCTGTTCCGCGCGCCGGCGCTCGCTGACGTCCAGCAAAAATCCTTGATAGGCGATGACGTTTCCCGCAGCATCGCGCACCGCCGTGGAGGATTCGCTGACGGTGCGAATCTCGCCATCCTTGCATCGGACGTCGAATTCGAAGCCATTGACGGAGCCGTGTTCATGGAGCAGTTTCTTTAGCCGATCCCATTCGGCAGGATTGACGTAGAGCTTTTGCCCAATGTCCAGGCTCAGCAACTCGTCGCGGTTCTCATAACCGGTGATGCGCATCAGGGCGTCGTTGAAATCGAGGAATCTCCCCTGCACCGTGGCGATGAATACGCCTTCTTGCACGCTCGCCACCAGCGTCCGGTATTTTTCTTCCGCCTTCTTGCGCTCGGTAACGTCTTTCAGCACGTGGATGGTGCCGAGTTTCCGCCCCGCGGGATCGGTAAACCGAGAATTCGATGCCAGGAAGTAGCCCTGCAACCAAGGATCGGAAAAGTCCCCTTCCCCGGAAATGCCCTCGCAATAGGGGCAGATTGTAAAAGGCGTCCCTCGCGGGCTGAACAGCTCGCTCACGGCGCGGCCGACCAATGCCAGACTTTTCCGCCCCAGAAGATCCGCAAGGCGGGTGTTGGTCCGCAGGACCCGGCCCTCTTCGTCATGGACGAGAATCGGGTCGCCGATGGAATCGAAGGTATAGACCCACTGCTGTTGGACCGACTTAATCTGCTCAAAAAGGCTGACATTTTCGATGGTGGTTCCCAGGAAATTCGCGACGTTGACCAAGTAGGCCAACTCATCTTCCTGGAAACGTCTGCCGGGCAAGCCCCCGATATTCAACAGGCCGACGGGGCCTTCCTTGCCGCAGAGCGGCATGGCGATGAGTTGCGTGATCCCGGCTTCCGCCATGCTGCGACGGATCTGGGTGTCCTTTTCGTCTTCAAACCGGGAGATTCGGAATTCGTCTCTCAACACTTCTTGCACCCAGACTCCGTTCAAGGCGAGTCTCTGATGATGCTTCAGGTAGTTCTCCGAGAATCCGACGGAGGCGCAGGCGACGAATTCCGCGGTGTCCCCCTTGCCTTCGAGGAGTTGGATGATCCCATGACTGGCGCTCACGCTGCCGGTGATCTGCTTCAATACCTGCTGCAAAAGTTCGGGCAGGGCAACGGTCTGGCTGCTGGAAGCCGTCAGCATGGTGAATTGCCGCATTTTTTCGCTGATCTCTTCCGAGCGTGCGCGGGCTGACTCCAACAGCAGTACGATCATCCCGATTCCAAGTCCGGCATTCAGAAAATGGTCGAACGCAAAACGGATAAGATGGGCCTCCTCATGGGCCCACTGCGAGCGGTCCAAATTATTCAATCCCAGAAGGAGAAAAGCTCCGGCCAACAACTTGCCGCCATGCCCAGTCCTAGAATTGGAGGTGCGCCATAGAAACGCTCCAGCGCAAAGACAGGTGACACTTTCCAGGATGGCGATTTGCCACCGGGTTTCGCCCCAGCCCGGGAAGCGACTCTGGTAATAACCCGCCATTAGGGCCATCACACCCGTTAGCCACAACATTGGCCAATAGAGGCGGTCCTGCGCCAGCGTGTATTGCATGATGGAAGCCAGAAATAATGCCAGCGCCGCGACCCCCGCACCGGAAACTGCCACTTGGAGCAACGGGTTTAGCCCATAGAACATCGCCAGTTCGCAGAAGGAGGACAAGGTGAGGCAAACCCAGCCGAGAAGCCACAAACGGTAGAAGGTTTCGAAATTATCCCGTATCAGATGAGCAAACAAGACCAACAGGGTGAGGCAAACGGTAGCCTCAAAGAAGGCGATGCCCAGGAGGCCTTGGTTCGGCACCACAGCGGATCCTCCCACGTGGTCAAACGGGATGAAAAATGAAGCTTGGCCCTGCGCCGGCGCCCGCGAACGGGAGCTGACACCATGTACCTTGACGCTAACACGCTATTTTCTACCTGGGCAAGGGTGGCCCAAAGTCTCTGTGCCGTCCCATATAATGCTATTTGGGGGAATCACCGCCGTGGACGCAGATCACATTCTGGTTGTGGACGATGAAGAGGCGATTCGAGAGGTGGTCTCGACGATGCTCGAATCCCGGGGGTACCAGTGTACCGCCGTGAGCAATGGCCGAGCCGCTCAGGAGTACGTTCGCAAGCAAACGCCCGACCTGGTTCTCAGCGACATGATCATGCCGGAAATGGACGGCATCAAGCTTCTGGACTGGATACGCAACTATGACCCGGAAATCCCGGTGATCATGGTGACCGCGATCCACGACATCTCCACGGCGCTCGAAGCCATCCGCCGCGGCGCGTACGACTACATTTTGAAACCGTTTGAGAAAGACCAGTTGTACCACGGCGTGGGACGCGCGCTGCAACACCGCCGCCTGGTGATCGAAAATCGCAATTACCAGCACGAGTTGGAAATAAAAGTCGAGGAACGCACCGCCGAACTGACCGCAAAACATTTGGAATTGGAGCAATCCTACGACGATACGCTGGAAGCGCTGGGCAGCGCCCTGGACCTTAAGGATGCCGAGACCGAAGGGCATTGCCAGCGCGTCACGGCGTTCACCATCTCCATTGCCAAAACAGTTCCCGTACCCTTGAACTATCTGGCGATTCTGGCTCGCGCCGCATTTCTACACGATATCGGCAAAATGGCAATTCCCGATTCGATCCTGCGGAAGCCCGGCCCGCTCAGCGACGAAGAAAAGCAGATCATGCGCACGCATTGCGAGATCGGCTATAACGTGTTGACGCGCATCCCGTTTCTTCGTGACGCCGCGGAAATCGTTCTGGCGCACCAGGAGTACTTCGATGGGACCGGCTATCCGCGCGGCCTGCGTGGCGAGCAGATACCGCTCGGAGCGCGAATCTTCTCGGTTGCCGATGCGCTGGACGCCATGATCAGCGACCGTCCCTACCGCAGAGCTCTGTCCATGTCGCACGCCCGCGAAGAGATTCGGCGCTGTGCGGGAACGCAATTCGATCCGAAAATTGCTGATGTTTTCATGTCCATTCCGGAACAGCACTGGATCGAACTGCGAGAGAATCTAGGTTCGCCGTTCCGCCTGGCTCAATTGAAAAACCTGCGGGCCTAGGAGGGCCAAGAGGGATTCTGGGCGCAAATCGGGAGCGAGGAAGTTTTATCTTGAACTCACTGCCGGGTGTTTAACTGCCACATCTTGCTTTGTTCCGCCTCGATTTCCCGTTCAAATGCTTTCGCGCCTCATGTTATCTTTTGCTGGAGAGACTCGATGCCCCTGGTGCCCATAAAGACCGCCTCGGAGACCGGATATTGCGACTGCGTGTGTGGCTGTTACGAACTGGCCAGCCAGCGTGATGAAGACACGGGCAAGGGCTACTGCCCTGCGTGTGCCAAAGCTCATCTTGACTGGAATGCCGGAGTTGGCGTCCCACAACCTGCACCGGCAAAAGTCTCGGCCAACAGCGCCAGCGATCCGTCAGTCAAACCCCTCCCGCCTTGCGCGGATCCTCCGGCGCGTCTGCGTTAGGTGCTCGGCTGGATCGGGGCATCGTTTCTGCAGAGCCAAAGTTCATTCTTAGATTGTCTTGGGTTCTTACTTCCCTAGATATAGCAAAGCCAGAAGGAACAGCCACAGCGCATCCATGAAATGCCAGTAGTAGGACACCACTTCGGCTGCGACCGCTTGGGTCACTTGCGCGCGCTCGAAATTCCGCCGCGCCACATAAAGCAGGGCGCAAACCCCGCCGAGCAGATGCAATCCGTGCGCACCGGTGAAAATATAGAAGAAGCTGTTGGCCGGATTGCTGGCCAGGTAAATCCCCTGTCCCACCAGAATTCGCCAGGCCGCCACCTGACCGACGAGGAAAAGGACGCCGAGGACGGTGGTCACCAGCCACAATCTCTGGAACCCCGGGGCATCGGAAATGGCGAGCCGCTTCCTAGCCAGCTCTAAAGTTCCACTACTCACAAGCAACACTGCCGTGTTGAACCACAGCAGCGCGGGAATGTGCACGGGCACCCAGTCGGGACCTCCCTTGCGCACGAGAAACGCGCCCGCCAGCGCCATAAAGAACATCAGCACGGAAACAATGCCAATGGCCATGCCCGTGTAATACCGGGTCGGCGATGCTGGACGGTTCGGCTGCTTCTCGCCGTCGCCGCCACCGCCGTCTCCCCCCGCCGGCGGCAGATCTCCGCCCCCGCCACCGTTCTTCTTCTCAACGATCAGTCCGATTTCGTGGGTCGAGGTTGTGTTCGCCATGCTGTTCCCTTCGTTCGCTCAACGCTCCGTCCGCACCAGCAGCTCTGGCGCGAGGCGCTGTGGCGCAAACTCATCCGGAGATGTCTCCGAGAACTCATACGCGCCGCGGTAAACAATTGGCGCTTCGGCCCCGAAATTGTCATCTGGAGCGGGCGAGGCAATGCTCCATTCGAGTGTGGCCGCGCGCCAAGGGTCGTTTTCTTCGGCTCTCTTCGGTCGCAACAAGCTGCCAAAGAAATTCACCACGAACAGGGCCTGGGCCGCGACTGTCCAGATCGTCGCCGCGGTGACCAGCGTGCGAATCGACGCTCCAGCCGAGGCTACGGCCACGCGCTGCGCCTCCAACAGATGATTCGACTGGGTCAGCAGCCCCAGCCAATGCATGGGCATGAAGATACAGTAGACGCCGGCGAACGTCAGCCAGAAATGCGCTTTCCCCAGCGTTTCATTCATCCGGCAACCGAATAGTTTCGGGAACCAGAAGAACAGCCCTGCAAGAATCGCGAAGGTTGCCGCCACGCCCATCACCAAGTGGAAGTGGCCGATCACGAAATCTTCGCTGACGGCTGCGCGCGACAGATCGTGTCGCGCCAGGAAAATCCCAGACAGGCCTCCCGCGATGAACAAGGAAATGAAGCCAATCGCAAACAGGACCGAAGTGGTGAACTGGATGCGTCCATCCCAGAGAGTGCCCAGCCAACTGGCGAGCAGAAACGCGGCCGGAATTCCAAGGGAGGAGGTGAGCACCGAGAAAACCAGCGGCGCGTAAGGATTCATTCCCGTTGCGAACATGTGGTAGCCCCACACGCAGAAACCTATCAGCCCCACGCCACAAATCGCGAGCACCACGAGCCTTTCTTTCCAGACCGGCTTGCGCGAAAACGTGGCAATCAAGTGCGTAATGATTCCAAAGCACGGAAGCATGGCCACATACACTTCCGCCTGGGCGAAATACCAAAACAGCCGCTGCCAGAGCGCCGGCAGGCTCCCTTGGCGGACAAAATTCTGTGGCTGTTGCGCCAGGAAAGCCGCAGTGCTGAAGAAATTCGAGCCGAGCAAGCGATCGGACAGCACGGCCGTGCAACCCGCGAGAAGCACGCTGAAGATCAGCATGCTGAGGATGGCGTTGACGAACCAGGCCCACACCGTCACCGGCATTCTGGGCAGAGTCATGCCCTTGGCGCGCAGTTCGATGGTTGTCACGCTGAAATTCAGTGCGCTCAGAAGCGCGGCGAGCGAAAAAATCGCGGCGCTCACGAGCCAGAGATTGATGCCTTGACTAAGCGGCCAGAAAAAGGAGGCGGCCATGCCGACGAGCGACATGACCGTGAGCCAGAGGGAAAGGCAATTCAACGAGGGAAAGGCCATCTCCCGCGCGCCAATCTGCAAGGGCAAAAGGAAATTGCCGAAACCCAGTTGGGGCGCGGCCGTCAAGACGAAGAAAACCATCAGTGAACCGTGCAGCAAACGCATTGCGGCGTACCGTTCCGGCGTGGTTTCTAAGGCGCCGAGAAATGGAATTGCGGAGTTGGGCCACGAGGTGTGCACGCGCAAGAGCGCGGAAAGCACCATGCCGACCAGCACGCTGGCCAAAGAAAGCCAGAGATATTGCAGGCCAATGGTCTTGTGCCGCGTGGAGAAGACGCGGAAGAGGAAGCCGGAGCCGGTGGATGGGGAGGCGTTGCCGCCGTCGTCGTAAGTGACCATTTTCGAAGCAGTTCCGGTTGCCGCGGTGCCCTGAACCAGCTTCGTATCTTATCGCCGGCGCGGGAAATTGCAAAGAAAGGCGCTTGACGGTCGGCCAGGCGTCCGGCAAAACGGCGTTCAACCAATGGCGCGAACCGTTTGGGGTAACTGGCGCCATGCCTGAGCTTTCGAGAGCAATTAGAACTTGTCTCATAAGCGGGCGAACTCGAAGAGAGGAGTTTCCTCAGGGGCATAAGCCCTGCTTTTTCAGGCGCTTTATGCCGGAGCCCTTCGAGGCTAAGGATGAACTGAAACTTCGATCCCCTAAGGCCCGTATATGGATATTTGGGGTGGCTCCCAAGTGGCATTTGACTCCACTCGGGCTGCTCATGGCATTATTGTCTGCCCGAGGTGGCGCATGCAGCTAGAATCGCAGCGGGTTGGCCCAGTCAGCCTTTCAGAGCGCATCCTGTTTATTGATGTTCTGCGGGGCATGGCGCTGTTCGGAATTCTTGCGGCGAACATGCGAGCATTCTTCGCGCCGCTTGATGCCTACGGCGAAATCGGAGTTCTGTTTCACAGCCGTGCCGACGTTCTGGCCCAAGTCTTCATCAACGCATTTATCCAAGGAAAATTTATCTCCATTTTTTCATTCCTGTTCGGCATGGGCTTTGCCATCCAGATGAGCCGGGCGGAAGCGCGCGGCGTGCGCTTCCTGGGTTTCTATCCACGACGGCTTCTAGCACTCGCACTGTTCGGGCTGATCCACGGGCTGCTGATCTGGGCGGGAGACATCCTGCTGACGTATGCATTGTCGGGTGCCATTTTGCTGCTCTTCCGCAACCGTCAACAGAAGACACTGCTCTGGTGGGCCGGAGGTTTGTTTGCGCTGCCCATCGTGGCCAGCACAACTTTCCTGGCCCTCTACTTCAGCCGCTTTCGTCGACCTTGGATGGTTCCCAAGCCGCCGGACGTGCAGAAGCTTTACACGGTCATCAACATCTACGCACATGGAACGGTCCGGCAGATCCTGGCGCAGAACTGGGTGGAATGGAAACAGCAGTTGCCCACCGAGTTCTTCGCGATCTATGCGACGGGTCTATTTCTGCTGGGGATGTGGGTGTGGCGAGCGGGGATCGTGCAGCGGCTGGCGGAATACAAGTCGGTGTTGAAGCGCGTGTGCGCTTGGTGCATCTCCGTGGGGCTGATCATCAATGGCTACGTGGCCATCGTCACTGCGGTTGTTCCTCCTGGCCACGTTTCTCTGTGGGCTTGGTTTGCGGGAGTCCTCTGGTTGCCGGGATCCCATATTTTGGCCGCAGGTTATGCTTCGGGCCTGGCGCTCATCTTCCTGCACGAGGATTGGCGGCGCTTCCTGCTCCCATTTGCCGCCGTTGGGCGGATGGCATTGACGGACTACTTGATGCAATCCGCGTTGTGCACCCTGTTCTTCTATCACTACACAACCGGTCTCTATGGACGAATCGGACCAGCGATGGGGCTGGTGCCCACGGTCATTCTTTATAGTGCACAGGTTGTGTTCAGCAATTGGTGGTTGCAGCGATATCGCTTTGGCCCCATGGAGTGGTTGTGGCGCGGCATGACTTACGGCAAGTTCCCGTCGATGACCAAAGACGAACCTGTGCCGACGACCGAAGCGCCCCTGCTCCCGTCCGTGCCGATCACGCCCTCTGCGGTTGAAGGACAGCACACGGCAACTGCAGCCACGCCTGGCGAAATTGCTGATTGAGCACTAATCAAACCGCAGATAGCAGGATTCCTCTGTTCCGGGACAGCCAAAAGCGCCGTCCCTCCGGTCGGAATGGCAAATTTTGTGTGGTAGATTCTTCTGGGGCAACCGATCGCAACATAACCAATGCGGTCGCGGGATCTTGCTCAATTTCGTACTTCAGGTTTATTGGAACTGTTTTTGGAAGGCGGCGAACTGCTCGCGAAGAGTTTCCAGCTCGCGCCGCAGCGAGCGTACTTCGGTTTCCAGTTCGGCGATGCGGTTTCCATCTGCCGAGGACTGTCCCTGAGCTAGCCCTGCGCCCTCGGGCGAGGCCTCGGCACTGTCGGAGACAAGTTCCGCCGGAACATCATCCCCCGAAAGCAGGTGCATGTAGCGCGATTCTTTGGTGCCGGGCTGCCGCGGCAGAACCTTCACCAGCGGCGGTTCGCGGCGCATAAGCAAGTTCACCGCGGAGTGAACTGCGTCCAGATCCTCGAAGGCATACATGCGCACCGTGCGCGTGCGCAGTTCCCCAGGCGTCTGCGGCCCGCGCAGCATCAGCACACAGAGCACGGCAAGTTCGTGGCGATGAAAGTTATAGAGCTCGCTCAAGCGGTGTTCGAACTTCGGCACGCGGGAATCACCGCTCGCGGAACGCACCATTGCATGGTCTGTGAGCGAGCGCAGAGCGAGCCGCACGGTGTCCTCGTCCAGCGCCATCACCGGATCGCGATTGGATTTCTGATTGCAGGCGTTGACCAGCGCGTTCAAAGACAGCGGGTAATATTCAGGCGTGGTCGTTTCCTTCTCAATCAGCGCGCCGAGTACCCGCACTTCAATTAGCGATAGTTGCAGGTCCATTCCAAAATCATAGCAGGGAGAATGCTCGCGCCAGAGTTCCTTTTGCGCAGGTTTGACTTGGGAAGGAATGGTGCGGTCGAGTGGATTCGAACCACCACGGTATTGCTACCGCCAGCCCCTCAAGCTGGTGCGTCTGCCAGTTCCGCCACGACCGCACAGAGGAAACCGTCTTCATTGTAGCCGTGCCATGAAAAACGGGCAAGGCGCGTGTACTGCTGTTCCAAATGGTATGCCAAATCTGCGCAGAAGTTGAGCAGCGCGAATCCCGCTTACGGCTTGGCTGGAGCGGCCGGCTTTTGCGGCGCGGGGGTTATCGGGGCGGACTTGGCCGGCGCCGGAGCGGGCTTCGAGAACTTCTCCAAGATGGAGCCGCCGCCCTGTTCCAGGCTGCGGTCCACGCGCACCACCATCGCCATCGCGCAGATCATGAACATGACCGCGCACCATGTTGTGGCCTGCGAGAGTACGCTTGCGGCCCCGCGGGGGCCAAAGGCCGTCTGGCTGCCCGCGCCGCCGAAGGCACCGGCAAGATCTGCGGCCTTGCCGCTCTGCAACAGCACAACAATGATCAGCACCAGGCAGTTCAACACGAAAAAGGCAGTGAGCAGCCAGGGCGCCCAGCGGAATCCGATCACGATGATCCCGAAGCCCACAAGCAGCGCGAACACCCATTTCATCCAGGCTGGCATTTCCTGCACCTCAATCCTAGACTGCTATTTCCGGCTTGCGACCGGCAATAAACCTTACTCTTCAGGGGCCAAAGCCCATTCGTTCTCGCGGCTTTCCGCAGGGGCTGAAGCCCCTGCCTCCTAAAGAAAAAGACTTTTCCCGCAGGCTGTTACGGCCCGCTTCACCCCGCCCTAGCGGGGCCAATCCTTCACTAGACTCGCGAACGACTTCGCGTTCAGGCTCGCTCCACCGACCAGCGCGCCGTCGAGTTCTTCCTGCGCCATCAATCCCTGAATATTGTCAGGCTTGACGCTCCCGCCGTACAGTATCCGCAAGGCGGAAGCATGGTCGGAGGAGAACTGCGCCGCCGCGCATTGGCGAACGAACTTGTGGGCGGCAGCCGCGATTTCCGGCGTAGCCGTGCGGCCTGTGCCAATCGCCCAGACCGGTTCGTAAGCTATTAGAATACGGGAGAACTCCTCCGGGGTCAAAGCGCCCAGGCTGCCCTTGAACTGTGTTTCGAGGACCTCTTCGGTGCGCCCCGCCTCGCGGTCGGCAAGCATCTCCCCGATGCAGACGATCGGCGTAAGTCCAGCCGTTAGAGCCGCTTTGGTCTTTTTCAGCACGGTCTCATTGGTCTCGGCAAAGAACTGGCGCCGCTCCGAATGGCCAATGATGGTGTAACGGCAACCTGCCTCCAACAGCATGCCCGTGGAGACTTCCCCCGTGAAGGCACCCTCCTTCTCCCAGAAGACGTCCTGTGCAGAGATCCCGATGGCGGTGCCCTTGGCAGCCTTCACCGCAGCCGGGATGTTGGTGAACGGCGGGGCGACCACGATGTCGCAATCCGTCACCTCCGCCACCAACGGCTTGAACGCCCTGAAAAACGCGCGGGTCTCCTTCTGATTCTTGTACATCTTCCAGTTGCCGGCGATCACCCGGCGACGATTAGTTTCACTCATTTGTTTGTCAAAGCCTCCACGCCGGGGAGTTTGCGGCCGCCGAGAAATTCCAGCGACGCGCCACCGCCGGTCGAAATATGAGAAATCTGCTTTGCCACGCCGGACTGATGCACCGCGGCAACCGAGTCGCCGCCGCCGATAATCGAAGTCGCACCCGCGGTAGTGGCGGCGGCCACGGCCTTGGCGATTTCCAGGGTCCCCGTGGCGAACGCCGGCATTTCAAACACGCCCATTGGCCCGTTCCACACGATGGTCTTGGCCTTGGCAATCTCGGCCTTGTACGCCTCGATGGTCTTCGGACCGATGTCCAGGCCCATCTGGTCCGCTGGCGTGGCCGAGACGTCAACGATTTTCGAGGGTGCATCGGCCTTGAATTCCGGGGCGATCACGTGGTCCACCGGGAGGAGAAACTTGAAATTCTTCTGCTTCGCCTCCGCCAAAATTTTCTTGGCCAAGTCGATCTTGTCTTCTTCGACGAGCGACTTCCCGATGGTCAGCCCTTCCGCCTTCAGGAAGGTGTACGCCATGCCTCCGCCAATCAGCATGGCATCCGCAATTTTCATCAGGTTTTCGACCACCTCGATCTTGTCACTCACTTTGGCGCCGCCAAGAATGGCCACAAACGGCCGCGCGGGGTTCGTGATCGCTTTACCGAGGTAGGCCAGCTCCTTTTCCATCAGCAGCCCGGCCGCCGCCTGCTTCACAAATTTCGTGATGCCCACCACCGAGGCATGCGCGCGGTGCGCCGAGCCGAACGCGTCGCATACGAACACGCCGTCGCACAGGGCCGCAAGCTGCTTCGAAAACGCTTCGTCGTTTTTTTCTTCCTCAGGATGAAAGCGCACATTTTCGAGCAACAGGATTTCTCCCTCGGCCAGGTTATGGCTCTTCGATTCGGGAATGGGCCCCACGCAATCCGACGCAAAGCGTACTGGTCTTTCGATTAACTGCTCGAGCTTCTTCGCCACGGGAAGGAGCGAATACTTCGGATCCGGCCCGCCCTTGGGCCGCCCGAGATGCGACGCCAATACAAGCCGTCCGCCTTTCTGGATGGCCAAGCGCAGCGTCGGCAGAGTCTCCCGGATCCGGGTATCATCCGTAACCACGCCATCCTTGAGCGGCACATTGAAGTCCACGCGAATAAACACACGCTTACCACGCAAGTCGAGATCCTGAATCGTAAGTTTGTTCATGGAATTCTTCCGTTCTCAGTGAATCGCTGTGAATACAATTGGACTGCCATTTGACAATAGAGTCGCGAAACAGCTTCGATGAGCGAGTTCGGAGCCGGGACACCCGAGGCTCGCCGCTAGACAAGCCTCAGCCCAAGGAAAAACAATTAGAACTTCGACGCCAGCAGCTTGACCAGGTCGAGCACGCGGCAGGAGTAGGCCCACTCGTTATCGTACCACGACAAAACCTTGATGCACTTGTCCCCGACAACCTTGGTGTAGCCTGCATCCACGATGGACGAGCGCGGGTCGCCCTTGAAGTCCAGGGAAACCAGTTCCTCTTCGGTGTATCCCAGGATTCCCTTCAGCGGGCCTTTGGCCGCTGCCGCCTTCAGCGCCGCATTCACGCTGTCCTTCGTCGCCGGTTTCTCCACGAACACGGTGAGGTCGACAACGCTGACGTTCGGTGTCGGCACGCGCATGGAGTACCCGTCCAGCTTGCCATCCAATTCCGGAATGACCAGGCGCAGCGCCTTGGCCGCTCCCGTCGTGCTCGGAATCATGTTCACCGCCGCCGCGCGAGCGCGCCGCAGGTCCCTGTGTGGAAAATCCAGCAGGCGCTGGTCGTTCGTGTACGAGTGGATCGTCGTCATCGTGCCGCAGATGATCTTAAAGTTGTCCTGCAGGACCTTCGCAACGGGCGCGAGGCAGTTCGTGGTGCAGGAAGCGTTCGAAATCACGTGGTGTTTGACCGGGTCATAATCCTTGTCGTTCACACCCAGCACAAACGTGGCATCCGGATCCGTCGCAGGGGCTGTGATAACCACCTTCTTCACCGGCCCGCGCATGTGCTTTCGAGCATCCGGCCCCTTGGTGAAAAAGCCCGTGGACTCCACCACAATTTCCGCCCCCACGCTCTCCCAGTCAATTTCCGCCGGGTCCTTGGTCTTGAAAACCTTGAAGCTCTTCCCGTCCACGCTGATGGAGTCGTCAGTGTGCGTGACGGTCTGCGGAAGGTTTCCGAGAACCGAGTCGTATTTGAGGAGGTGCGCGAGGGTCTTGGCATCCGTGATGTCATTCACGGCCACGAACTCGATATCCTTGTCGTCAATAGCGGTGCGCATAACGTTGCGGCCGATTCGGCCGAAGCCGTTGATTCCAACCTTGGTAGGCATTACTTCCTCCGGTGCGGGATCAAATTAGCGGCGACAGACAGAGCGGAAAGGCGCCGCAGGTAGAACAGGAAATGCTAGGTGTAATGTAACGAAAAGTCAACGAATCTCGACGTGTCCTAGGTCACAAACACGGGAAGTTTCCTCGAACAGGGCCTCCTTGTATCAAAACGACACTCCACCCTGCGGCTACTGCGCAGCAGGGTACAACCGGAAGAACCATGGTTTGCCATCGCGGTCCCGCAGAAAGACGTGTACGCCATCCGTAATCAGAGTGCCCCGCTTACCCTCCTCGAATTCCAATGTGGATTCGCTGGTCCACCAGGTTCCCTCTGACCAGGGCAGGCTGCAAAAGGCGGCCCGAAACTTGCCTTGCCAGACATTCAAGACCTTGTTTCCCACTTCTCCCGGGGATGGAGCTTTGCCGCCCCCCGGCGCCGCGTAGTGAATCACTCTAATCGTCTTCAACCTTCCGCCGGCGAAGTGCTCCACTGTGGTCGGCTGATCGAGCCAACGATAGCCCCCATTGCAAAAGGTGGCTTCGAATCTCGACACATGACGTCCAATTTCATCGACGTTGCTCAATGCAGAGGCATCGACCCTGACTTCCGGCGTGGCATCGGCTGCCTGTGACTTTGGCTGCGTGCAGGGTACAGAGAAAGCACCAAACATCGGCAGAAGAACGAGCATCCCGATTCGTCCATTTATCGGATTTCTCATTGCGGGTACTGCTTGATTCCCGTGACGCGCTCGCCTGTAAAGTGGACGAAGACGGTCTTGTCCGGGGGATGGCCATATATCCAATCTTCCGTGTCGTTGCCCTGGGCGTCGCGTTCGCGGACCTTGCGGTCCGGCTTGCCCATCGCTGCCACGACTTCATCGCGGTCCATGCCGATGACCGCATGCCGCTCCGTGATGGCCTTCTTCATTTCCGGAGGCAGGGTATCAATCCAGTGCACCGAAGCGGAGCGCTCCTTGGAAAAATCAAGGAAGGGCGCCAAAAGCGATTTCAGATCCTCAGGCGTGAGGTCTGGCACGCTCTTGGAAAATTGCAGGTAGATCGTCCCGCCGCGGCCCTGTTGGAATCCGGGAGGGCCCTGTTCCTGACCCGTTGTGGTTGTGGTAGAGGTGGGCAGCGGCGGACCGCCTATCCCAAACTGAAGATGGTCGCGCCAGCTTTTCTTGGGGCGGCCGCCGCCGTTCACATCCACGATGATGGTACGCTCGCGAAATTCCAGCTTGGTAATCTGAACATTGTCGCCCGCATTCACGGCCGCACCATGCATGGTCACGGCATGATTGAGCGTTTCCTCATCCAGCGGCTTGTCCGCATTCAACGTGACGCCTTCTTTTCCGCCGGGGAGCGGTTTCCGGGCCTTCGCAAACTCCCCGGAAACGTATCGGATCAGAGAGAGCTTGGAAGTTTCTTGCAGCGTGGCGCCCTTCTTCGAAGCCGGCTGAGCGGGCTTATCCTGGTCCTGTGAGTCGCCGGCAAGGATGGCCGGATAAAGGGGAATGCGGACATCCGGGGCGAATGTATCCGCCTTCGGTTGTTCCTCAGGACTCGAGGGCAGCAGATGCGGCAGGTCCGCGTAGACGGACAAGAGCAGGCTGAGCGGAATGGCTATCCGGAGAAGCATAGTTTTGGGGTGTAGCCCTTCTCTGAAACCCTTTCATTTTATGATGCGGCGAGGCGCTTGAGTAGCGCTCAGCAGGCAATAATCATTGGGCGACGACCTGGACCCCGTGCCGGTCGATATGCATGGGCAACAACTCTCCGCCAGCCTCCACGACCGCCTTCTCCACCCGTTCCCGGGCATCCGGTTCGATCAACAGCACCACGCAGCCCCCGCCTCCCGCTCCACACACCTTGCCCGCCAGCGCCCCTTTGCGCCGTGTCGTTTCAATGATGCAATCAATGGTCTTGGTCGAAATCGTGGGCAAATTCTTGCGGCGAAATTGCCATTCCGTGTGCATCAGACGGCCGACATCAGCCCAATTCCCTGCTTCCAGGGCGACGCGCATTTCTTGCGCGATCTGCGAAATGCGCTCCAGGTTGTTGACCACCGACTTCTTGTTGTCAATATGCGCCTTGAATACGCCCCAGTTGTTGATGGCCGATTGCCGCGGCTTTCCGGTGTAACAGACCACCAGGCGGCGTTCGAGTTCGTCCACATTCACATTGATCTCGACGCGGCGCTCGCCGCCAGGCATCAATTCAATGGCCGCCACGCCACCAAACGCCGGCGGATAGTGATCCTGCATGCCTGTGGGGATGTGGATGACGATGGCTTCCGCGTCGCGGCTGATGTGAATCCAGTCCACCTTATTCCGGCCCGCTCCGGTGTAACGGTCCAGCGCGGCACAGATGGCTACCGCCATGGCGCTGGATCCGCCAATCCCGGCGCCGGCGGGCGCTTCGGAGTTGGTGGTCAGGGTCAATCCTCCCGCGGGACGGAAGAATTTCACAATCTCCGCCAGCAGCGGCAGGCGATAGCGTTTCTCGCGGGCCAGATATCCCAACGAGGCAAAGCTCTCCGAGCAATTGGTGTCCAGCGACACCAGCTTGATCCGGTCATCCCCCGCGGGATGCGTTTCGACCACGCAGGAAGCATAGCGGGAGATCGCGGCGTTCAGTGTGACCGCGCCGGGATGAAACAGATACAACGGCCAGATATCCAGCGTGCCACCTGCAAGGTCAACCCGCGTTGGTGCTTTCGATTCGATGCGCATAATTGTCCTGGGACGTGAAGTGGAACAGCAGGTTCTGGGGTGAATTCGATTACGCGTCAGCCGCGGCTGCACGGTCGCCAGCCAGCTCACTTGATCCCACAGAATACACTTTCCCCGGCGCCTTTCCCATCATCCCCCTTGTGCAGCGGGCGCCCGGTACATCTTTGCGTTGTAGGACGCCGCGAGCGCCGCGTGCTGCCCACGGCGATGTGCCCGGTTTTCGTGGAAAGGGAAAGCCCGCTTCGCGGATTTTAGCGGATAATCCGTGAAAAATTCAGAACGATTCTTTGCCGGGTGAGGAAATTTCAGGAGGGCTTTTGGGAAGGAAAATGGAGTGGCCTACGAGAATCGAACTCACGCTTGAACCTTAGCAAGTCTATAGGTAACGGCTTTTCAACAACTTACAAGGAACATTTGGGAGCATTCAGTAGGGTCTTGAGCAGTCCGAAACTCTTAATGTTCGTTCAATTGTTCCCACGCGAACGCAGGTCGGCAGCCTTCATTCTTGAACCGCCAGCGGGTTCAGGAGTCCGAGGGATGGTCGCTGAACAGGTAAACGAGAAAGAAATTCTGGTGAGGGTGAGACGTGAGGACAGTGCGGAGATGAGTCGCGACCCGCGCTGGTCGCACGGCGTGAAGCTGTATCGCGAGACAGAGCGGGCGTTCAGTGAAGCCGACCGCGTGCCGATCCATGTGGATACAGAACGGGCGGGAGAAAAACTTCTTAATCGGCGAGTGGCGTAGGCCACGGTATCGCGTGGCCGCAACAATGGGCAAATCTACACAAGCGAGAAGAGCCAGCTTACCGAGAGGCCGAGCCGCGATGCTTCGCGCCGATCAACTATAGAGCCTAGCCGTCAACCGGAACCATCTGCTGCTCAAGCGATCGGCCGATCTTCTTCCACCCTATGACAAACAACGACACAGAGGATCAAGCATCATTGAGCAAATATCTCGCGGAGCTTCGAATACGACAGCGAGCGAAAATCCGGCGCAACATGAACCGCGCCGGCATCAAGCAGAATGGAGGCGTGGTCCGGCTGAGCAATTCCGACACAAAGCATGCCGGCTGCTTTCGCTGCTTTTACACCTGAGGGAGCATCTTCGAAGGCCATCAACTGGGAGGAATCCACTCCCAATTGTTGAGCGGCCTTGAGGAAAACGGCCGGATGAGGCTTGCCCTGTTCCACTTCATCTCCGGTGATGACCACTCGAAAGCGTTCCTTCAAGCCGAGCCGATCGAGAAGAAAGTCGACCCTGCTTCTGCCTCCGGAACTGGCAATCGCCAGGGGCAACTGCTCGCATTCGAGGTCCTCCAGAAAACTCAGCAAGCCGTCTATCGTCCGCACATGGGCCGCTTCCTCTCGAAAGAATTGCTCTTTTCGGCGGCCGTATTCGATAACCTGCTCCGCGTCCAACTCACCCATAAAGTGCCGCAGGATGTCTTCGCGCTTCCTTCCTTCCAAGACGAATTGAAGCTCTTCTTCGGAGACTGGTTTCCCCACAGAGTCAAAAAACTTCTTCCAGGCGCGCGTGTGCGCAGGATGACTGTCAACGATCACTCCATCAAAGTCGAAAACCGCCCCCTTAAACACGAAACCCACCTTGCTTTTGTGATCGAGAACGGCCTGGCCAGAGGACTTGAGCGGCCCGGTAAGTCTCCAGCGTTCCGATATCAATCAGAAAATCCCGTATACGATACGCCGACATTCGGCCAACAATTTGAGGCAAGACGTGAAACCCAAGATCGACCGGGCAGCTGCTCGGAATAAAATCCACTAGAGCAGGCGTGGCCAACATCAAGCCGGAGAAGGCTAAATTGCCGACTGGCGCTTTGGACTTCTCGACAAAATCACGGACCACGTCCTTCTCATCGATCTGAACAATGCCGCATCGCGAAGGGTCCAGCGCTTCATAGACTCCAATCGTGGCGATCTGGCCGCGGCTGTCATGAAAAGCAAGCATTTCATTAAGATTCGTCGTCGTGAGGACGTCGGCATAAAGCACCCAAAAGCACTTCTCCGTGCCAACCCAATCTCGGTTAGCGAGAACGGTCCCCGCGCTGCCGAGAAGCTCCGCTTCCTCGAAAAGGCGCACTCTCAAGCCGTCTTTGTTTTTCTCGATGAACTCGCGTAGCACCTGGCCATGACAATGAACATTGATCAGGACTTCATCGATGCCGTACTGGCGGCAAAGGTCGAACCAAATCTGCAACATGGGTGTGCCTTGAACTGGCAAAAGACACTTCGGCATGTTGTCGGTTAAGGGCCGCAATCGAGTCCCGAGACCAGCTGCCAGAAGAAAAGCCTTCATCCGAAGAGTCCGGCTTGCGAAACCATGGAGTTAGGATTCATGAGGGTCTCTTTGCTAACGGATGCCGATTGGCGGCAACCTTGTCCGCAAGCGGAACGAAGGTCCAGCGCATGCCGCCATTTTCATCCTTATCGATAAACGGGTCGTCCGCCACGACTTGAGCGCCCTGGAAATCAAACTCAAATCCCATTTCACGGGCGCCCATCGCCCCGAGGGCTTCGCGCACATTTTGTTGGTGCTGCGGCTGGCAAAAGAGGAGAAGGAACCCGCCTCCTCCCGCTCCGGTTATCTTGCCTCCCAAGGCGCCGTTTTGAAGCGCCGATTTGTACAACTCGTCGATGCGGTCGTTGGAGATTTTCGAAGAAAGCCGCTTCTTAATCTCCCAACCTTCGTGAAGCAAAAGGCCAAATTCCCTCAAATCTCCGGAAAGCAGAGTGGCCTTCATGGGCTCCGCCAGCTTGCGAATTTCGTGCAAGTACTCGGCGGTCCCGCTGCCAGTCTTGCGCGTCGACTTATCTTGTTCCTCAAGAATCGTCCATGAGTGATGGGACGCGCCGGTGAAGAACAGCAGCAAGCTCGACTGAAGCTCCCGGACGAGTTCGGGTTCCAGGCTCAGGGGCTCGACATGGGTCGTGCCGCCCTGGTGGAACGAAATGAAATTCAAGCCACCAAAAGCGGATGCGTATTCGTCCTGCTTGCCAACAGGTCGGCCCAAGACATTGCGAGCAATATGGAAAGCTCTCTCGGCGAGTTCATATTTCGAGAGAGAGATGTGACTGTAACTGGCAAGGATCTTTATCAAGTTGACGCAAACACTCGCAGAGGAGCCCAGTCCCGTCCCTGGCGGAATCTCCGAAGCGAGAAAAAGGTTCACCGAAACATCGCACCCAAACTCTTTGAGAACCGCCAGGGGAATTTCGAGCGCGTTGCCGCGTATCTCCATTCGCGCAATGTCTTGCCAGGTCTCGACCGTGCGAAGGTCAGCAGAGATGATCTGAATTTTCCCATCACCTCTTTTCTCAAGCACGGTATAGAAGTGTTTGTTAATGGCCGCGCTCAGAACAGCGCCTCCGAAGGTTTCGTAATACGATGGAAGGTCCGTCCCACCGCCCGCGAAGCTGATCCGCACAGGGCTACGAACGATTAACATCCGCAACCTCCCGGGTAGCAAAGTTGCCTGCACCACTGTCAAATCTCGCCGTCTCGGAAGTGGCGGGCAATTGGCTGAGCCCACGAAATAGCAAGGTCCACACGGTCTGCAAGATGAGGCTGAGGTCCAGAAATGGCGACCAGGTTAAGATGTATTGCAAATCGAAACGTGTCTTGTCTTCAGAGGAATGCTGCTCCCGAAGCCCGTGCACCTGCGCGAGGCCCGTGACGCCGGCGACCACCTTCAATCGTTGCCGCTGCCAATCAGAGTAGTATTTGACTCTCTCGGGCGACTCGGGTCGAGGACCGACCAGGGACATATCGCCGCGCAACACGTTCCAGAGCTGCGGCAGTTCCGTCAGGCTCCACCGGACGAGAAGTCTCTCGTAGTCCTCCGGACGGGTTGCATGGCGCTCAATGTTCAGGCGCCACATTCGGAAGAGAATCCCGTCCTTGCCGCAACGGGGCTCGGTTCGAAATGCCCTTCCCTTTTTGCTGTATACAACCAAGGCAGCAAGCGCGAGTACAGGCGAGACAAAGAGCAGAATTCCCAGGCTCAATAAGACGTCTAGCATTCGCTTGAGAGCGAAGTTGGCGGCTGGAGAATTCTGCTCTTGCAGCGAAAGAAGAGGAAGGCCATCGATCTCGACCAATTCCGCTTTTGAAATGTACAGGTCGTACAGTTGGGGAATCAGATAAACCTTGATCGCCGCCTTTTGGCACTCGGCAATAAGTCTTCGAACTTCTGCGCCATTGGGTTGTGGGATGGCGACAATAAGCTTCTTGACCCGTTGCTGCCCCAAAAATTCCAGGACCTGCAGTGTCTTAACAGAGGCAAATGGCGGCTTAAGCGCGCTAGCGAACCCGTTGGATAGTTCTGATTCGCCCGGGGACAGAAAACCGACGACCTGAAAGGGCATCTCCGGATGCGCAACGATCTTGCTGGCAAGCTCTCGCGCGATCGGCCCGTGTCCAACTATGACGCAGCGATGGTCTGACGTATTTCTCAGTTGGGAACCAACCACATAACGAACCAAGCACCGCACGCCGACTAGCCCAAGAAAAAAGAAGATCGCGAAGTAAAGCAGAACGGCCCGAGGGTACAAGTGCCTAGCGAGAAAGGCGAAAGCCAATACGACAAGCATCAAAAGCGAAACGGCTACAATGAGCTTTGAGAGGATTGCGGGAAGATGCCAGCCTCCCTTGAAGCCTTCAAGGTTCAATTCAAAGTAGAGAAAAATCCACACCACGACGGCAGCTAGAGCCATGAGAGAGTAGGTTTGAAAATGCGACGGGAAATCGATCGGACCTTTCGCACCTCCATATTGCAGCCCAATGCCCAAGCCCAAAGCTCCGAACACCCACAACAAATCGGTAGCCAGTATCCCGTAACGAATGGTCTGAATTTTCATATTGAGCTGAAAGATGGGTCGGATTGCTTCAGAGCAATTCCGGGTGTTCTCGCTATTAGTGCGGCCCTCCGCGAGGCCGCTATTTCGTCCCAAAGACTCAAATCCCGGCGTTGTGATCGGGGTTCAGATTCTTCGGGCCAAGTCTGAAGCAACAATTGCCGGCAAGTTAGTTTCGTTCCCCGGAGTTCCGCTGATCCAGTTGCGTTCGCGAAAGTCCCACTTATCCCGGACTGGCAGCCGTCATGGTCCTGCGGGACATTCGGCTGTAGACGATCCGGAAAATCGAATGTGCCATGGCGAGATGCAAGTCTTCGATTATTTGCATGTTGTTGGAGGGGACGACCACGCAGATGTCGCACAAGGACGCCATTTGTCCTCCTTGGAATCCGGAGATGCCGATGGTCGTCGCTGCCGCCTCTCGGGCCACTTGCAGCGCTCTCAAGACGTTCTTCGAGTTCCCGCTGCCACTGATGGCAAACGCAACGTCCCGCGGCTGGACGAAATTCCGCAGTTGCTCTGAAAATATGCATTCATAACTGGAGTCGTTCGCCCATGCGGTCATGGTTGGAATGTTGTCCGTCAGGGCGAGCACACGAAACCTCTTCCCGCCGTTGCAATAAGCCGTGCCCTTTCCGAGATCGCACGCAAAATGAGAGGCCAACGATGCGCTGCCCCCGTTTCCAAACAAATACACCATCCGCCCCGATTCATTGGCCTTCAGCAATTCATCGGCGATTTGGTCGATGGTGCCATGAGGAAGCGCGGCCACGGCACGCTCATGCTCTTCGAAATACTGCCTTGCGTCTAAAATTTCAGTTTCGTCATTCATGTTGTGTCCTCCGGGAATTGAACACCGAGGGCGGATTGGTCTTTCGGCTACCTCGAGAAGATTCAGTCCTGCACTATGAGGGCGCCCTGCCGTCGTGGGACGCCTTCCCTATCCCATTGATCAAACGCCGGCGCCAGTCTGGCGGGCGAAGCTGGAATTATTTACGTCAAAAAAATGTTCGATGGATTACGCCTATCGGGCGCACCGCAACGAGCTCTCCACGGGCGGCCCAAGCAGCGGATGTTGCGGGATCACAGTGCTCTGGAATCTGCCGCCTTGCTGATTGGCCTGCTCTCCGAGGCCGGGAAAACATCCTTCGATTTCAAATACTCTTGCAAGGCAGTGTCGATGGGTTGCATTTGATCCATCCCCAGCGCCTTGAGCCGGCAATTTTCAAGCACCGAATACCGTGGGCGTGGCGCCACGAACGGCATGTCGCGCCAAGAAACTGGGGTGACGTTAACCTCCATGGCAGAATATTCGAAAATTTTCTTTGCAAACTCATACCAAGAGTAGTCGCCGTGGTCGCTGGCATGGTAGGTGCCGTAGTGTTGGGTGCGGATTAAAGCCAGAACCTGCCGCGCAAGGCTTCGCGTGGAGGTCTGCGCCATTCGCAGATCGTTCACAACTCGAACCGCTCCGTTTTGTTTCCCCAAACGAAGCATGGTATCCACAAAGTTGCCCCGCTTGACGCGGCTGCCTGCAAGACCGTATAAGCCCGAGGTGCGGAGAATGAAGTGGCAGGGCAAGACCGCTCGCAAAAGTTGTTCCCCAGCCACCTTGGAAACCCCAAATACGCTGACGGGAGTCGGCGTGTCCCATTCTTTATAGGGACGTCCAAGCTCTCCATCGAAAACGTAATCAGAACTGAATTGGACGACTGCCGCTTGGAGATTCTTGGCGGCGAGCGCGAGGTCACGGACCGCCGTTGCGTTCACCGCAAAACTGCGTTCCGGGTCGTTCTCACATTCATCCACTGGGTGGAAAACAGAACAATTGAGGATGATGTCTGGATGATACTGGCAGAGCTTCTCTCGTAGCGCGGACGACTGGGTGATGTCCAGTTCGCTCCGGCTGAGAGAAACCACGTCCTCATGGGCATCTCGAAAGACTTCCGCCAGATCGGAACCTAGTTGTCCGTTGCCGCCAATGATGACTAGTCGCACGCGACAGCACTCCTTTGTTTCGTGGCGGCGCGCACCCGCCGGAGCTGTTCCGGACTGAGGCTCAGCACTGAGTCTGGATACCCGAGTCTGGTTCTCGTCTCCTCCAACAGATCCAGCCAGCGAATGTTGTGGAACGCCGGATCGGTGGCTTCATGGAAAGCGCCGCCACGGATTTTTTGCACCAGGTCTTCCACGGTCTCTTCCACCGTTACCTTCGGAGTGAAGGCTAACTTTTGGGCGATTTTCTGCCCCGAGGCTTGACAACTCCTGAGATTTCGATAGTTGTAGTCAGGTTGGAGTTCACAAGGAATATCGAGTTCCCCCAGTTTATGCCGCACGCGCAGCGCAAGCTCGGAGATGCGGTAATTCCCGTTCGTCACGTTGAAGATTTCAGCACTCACTTTCTCGGCCGGAGCCTCCAACATGAGTTTGTAGGCTGCCGCAGCATCTTGGATGCTGAGCAACGGCCTCCACATTTCGCCGCCATTGTGAAGAACGAGGCAGCCAGTCTGCAGAGCGTTCAGGACGAATGCATTTACGACCAGGTCGAAGCGCATGCGCGGCGAGTAGCCGTAGACGGATCCTTTTCGCAGGACCACGGGAGTGAAACTGTCGTCCGCCATTGCCAATATATGCTTTTCCGCCTCGCGCTTCGTGATCGAATAAATTCGAAAAGGCACGACTGGCGAATCTTCCGTGTGCATAATGTCCTTCTCGGGGTGCCCGGCTCCCACGTCATAGATCGAGCCGGAGGAAGCTTGGATAAACCGGCGGACTTTTTTCTCTTTTGCTAGCCTGGCGAGGTCGACTGCGGCTTTAAAGTTGATTTCCTGATTGGCCTCGGGGCGATACTCCGCCGCCGGTTCCGTGGAGAGACCAGCCAGATTGATAATGGACGAGACCCCATCGAGCAGGCCCGCGGGAACGCTGCGGATGTCGCCCTCGACAATTTCGATACGGTCGCGCACGCGATCCAGTCCGGCGTCTCCATAAAACATGAGGTCGAACACGCGAACACGGTAACCTCCATCAAGAAGAACCGGCACCAACTGGCAGCCTATGTAGCCTGCACCGCCCGTCACCAGCACTAAAGATTCGTCATGATTACTTGTGATCATTTTTCCCTCGTCTTAAGATCTTGCTACGGAGTAACTCTGGCCTGCCTGCTTCCCTTCCTGAATGGGTTCGTACTGAAAGCGATCAGATGCGGGAGACTGCAACCACTGCGCGAACGTTATGGCCTTCTTGTCTCGTTCGGAGATTTGCGGATCGGAAATGGGCCACTTGATCCCGATGTCCGGGTCATCGAACCGGATGGCAATGTCCGTTTGCCCGTTGTAGATTCCCGTGGTTTTGTACTGCACCTCGGCCCAATCTGAAAGCACACAAAAACCGCGCGCGAAGCTTGCGGGCGCCCACATCCATTTCTTGTTCTCCGCGGAAAGTTCCGTGCCCCACCACTTCCCAAGCGTCGGCGATCCCTTGCGCAAGTCCACCGCAACCAGGAAGGCTCGCCCGTAAGTCACCCGCATCAGCTTGCCCATGGGCGGCTCGTACTGAAAATGCAGGCCTCGCAACACTCCCTGCTTGGAACGGGAGTGGTTGTCCTGTACAAAGTTTGTGGGCAGGCCCAGGGCTTCGAATTGGTCGGCGCGGTACGTTTCCGTGAAGAAGCCGCGCTCGTCCTCGAATACTTCCGGAGCCACGATCACGATCTCCCCTAGGTGTGTCGATTCTATTTTGATTTGCATCGGGAATTGCGTCTCCTTTGTCAGGGAATGGCACTGCTTCTCATCTCTTCGACAAACAGCTGCTTACATTGATGCTGCTCCCAGTTCCACGCACCTGCCAAAATGTTTTCCAGGCTGGAGTGGCTGGGAGTCCAACCGAATTCATCGAGCAGTTTCTGGGGACTGGCGCACAGCACAGGTGGATCTCCAGCTCGCCGTAGCGCATTCCGAATCGCAATTTTCCTTCCGGAAACTCTCTCAGCCGCCTCATGAATTTCTTTGACCGAATGGCTGTTCCCGGTTCCGATGTTGTAAGCGCGGAAGCCAGCCTGCCCCATTTTCCGCATCGCCAGCAAATGCGCCTCCGCAATGTCCAGCACATGCACATAATCGCGCAGGCAAGTACCGTCCGGAGTGCTGTAGTCCGTTCCGAATACTTCAAAGAAGCCGCGCCGTCCCGAAGCCGTTTGCAACAGCAGCGGAATAATGTGCGTCTCGCCCGCGTGCCGCTCGCCCCAGCCGTCTCCCGCTCCGCAGGCATTGAAATACCGGAAGGCAATGACGCTCCATCCATACGCAGCGGCATAACTTCTAAGAATCCGCTCGAAAATCAATTTGCTTTCGCCATAGGGATTCACGGGTTCCGTGGGATGGTCCTCGGGGGTGGGAATGATCTGAGGCGTTCCGTAAACCGCTGCGCTGGAAGAAAACACGAAGTTCCGAATCCCATGCTTTCGCAGCGTCTCCAGCAGCGAGATTCCACCAGCGACATTGGCGTCAAAGAACGGGCCGGGATTAATGACCGACTCTGGGACAGAGGCTTTGGCGGCGAAATGAAAAACCGCATCAAAATGCTTGGCGGCCAATATTCTCGAGAGAGCTTCCTGATCCTCAATGGCAACCTGATGAAGGACTGCACCCGATGGAACCGCGTCTGCGAAGCCGGTGGAGAGGTCATCCACAACTTCGACCGAATGCCCCCGGGCCACAAGCTGCCTGCAGCAAACCGAACCCACATATCCTGCACCGCCAGTAACCAGAATCCGTGCCATTAGTAGGCGCCTTCCTTCCGCAGGACCTTCAAGGGCGTTTTGATCAAAATCCTCAAGTCCATCGCCAGGCTCCAGTTCTGTATGTAGTACATGTCCATCCGCACGCGCTCGTCGTATCGGACCTCCTGCCTTCCGTGAACTTGCCAGTAGCCGGTGATTCCCGGCTTCACCGTAAGGAGAAGTTCCTTATGCTCGCCGTACTTCCCCAATTCCGCAGGCGTAATCATCCTCGGTCCCACCAAACTCATCTGCCCTTGCAAAACGTTAAGCAATTGAGGCAGTTCGTCCAAACTCGACCTTCGCAAGAAGGCACCTAGCCGTGTAAGCCGCGGGTCTTTCTTCAGCTTGAAGTTTTGTTCGAATTCGGCTCGCAGCCCAGGGTCCGAAGCGAGGACCGCATCCGCATCATGGCGCATAGTGCGAAATTTGAACGCATCGAACTCTCCCCTCATTCCGAGCACGCGTCTTCTGTAAATGACCGGCCATCCGCTTTCCAGAACAACTAGAGCACCAACAAATGCAAAGACCGGCGAAAGAACAATGATCAGTATTCCCGCCTCCACAAAGTCCAGACAGCTCTTCACCAAACGCTGCACGGGATGATTCCTTGCCGCGCTCTCCGCGCATTTGGCCAGTTGATTGGCGTTAGAAGCCATTGTGTCAACCAAATAAGCGATGGGAACTGGCCTTTTTCTTAATTGCCAAAGGCAGCAGTCGCTCATTGCGTCCCAAGACAATCCCCAGATAGCGCGCAGCCTCGTAGCACAGCACATAAGGCACACGGTGGGCTGCGCGATGCTCCAGCAGATACTTCACCTCGTTCCAGATGAAGCGCATGCCGTCGGAGCGCATGCGATTTGTCTGTTGCGCGTCCCAAAGCTGGCGCCGGCAATATAGAACGCCACTGTCGAAGTACTGCTGAAACGAGCGCATCAAAGTGTAGTTGTGAGAGTGAAACACCGCGGCGTTCGGCTCGTACGCAATCGAATAGCCTTGCCGCAGAATTTGAATCGCGAAGGAGAAATCCTCATATGCATTGATGTCTTCGGGAAAAGGGGTGCGCTGCCAGACCTCCCGCCGAATCGCCGAGTTCACGTTTGAAAACTGGTACAGCAGATATTTGCCCGTTCCATTGCTGTTAGTGTTCTTTACGAGCCTTTCCGTGCCGTAGCGGTGTTGCATGAAAAAGACCCGCTCCGGAGTTGCGTCCGGCTTGGGCAATTGCCGCCCGTAAACGGCGGCGATGCCGGCGTCGTCAAAATTCCGCACCAGCGCGCTCAACCACCCGTCGTCAGCGGGAAACGCATCCCCCGAAAGGAAGACCAGGTACTTGCCCGAACCCGCTGCGGCGCCAAGGTTCCGCGTACGCGCATGATGAAACTCCTCTGCTTTAATCTTTAGCAAGCGGACTGGATACGTCCCCACGACCTCGGCGGTCCGGTCCGTCGATCCGGAATCGATCACCAGCACCTCGAACGGGAAATCCACCGATTGGCCATAGACTGCTTCGAGGCACGCGCCGATGTTCGCGTCCTCATTCTTCGTCAGGATAATGATGCTGGCGATCACGGCGATCATCTAAACCGCGACTGCGCGCTTCTCCGATTCGCGTTCCGCGCTTTCATAGGCGTGGATCGCTTCTTCGAGTCGTTCACCGGGAAGCTTTCGCAGCCATTGGCACAAGTCCGCGAAACCGTCTTCGGCGGAGAGAGACGGCTCCCAGCCCAGTAAATGCCGCGCTTTGGAAATGTCCGCCCAGCCATGCCGCGCATCGCCGCGGCGGTACTGCCCCACCAAGACGGGCCGGATCGGACTTCCCAACTTTTCCGAGATCAATTCGGCGATCCGGTGCACGCTGAGCCCAACGCCATTCCCCAAATTGAAAACCTGGTAGTCCGCCGCTTCGCATTCCATTGCGCGGAGGTTCGCGCGGACCACGTCCCGAACGTGGATCACGTCCTTCAACTGTTGCCCGTCTTCATACACCAGCGGGGTCTTTCCCGTAATCACCCTCGTGCCAAACCTAGCAATCACCCCGGTGTAGGGATTGGTCAGCGATTGCCGCGGCCCATACACGCTGAAATATCGGAAAGCCACCACCGGAATGCTATAGAACCGCCCCACCAGCATCGTTTCCAGCTCTTCATCCATTTTGGTCAGGCCGTAGATGGTCAGCGGCAGCAGCGGCCGGTCTTCCGCCATGGGCAGCGGCTTGGACGGCGCACCGCATCGTGGGCATTTCATCTCCCAGTCGTTTCGCGCAAGCTGTTCGACAGGGCGCAGAAACGGGTAGTACACGCCATGGACGCCGCACTCGTAGGTGCCTTCTCCCATCACGGTCATGGACGACGCCACGACCAGTTTCTTGATACGTTCCCGCTTCTCGATGGCCAGCTCCAACAAATTGGCGGTGCCCAGGGAGTTCACCTCGACGAAGCGGCCGATGTCGATCATCGAAATGCCGGAGCCCACCGCGGCGGCGTGATGAAACACTACGTCGACTCCGTCCAGCGCCCGGCGCAAGGCTTCCTTGTCCCGCACATCGCCCAAAATGTACTTACACTTCGCGTTCGCGTAAGCAGGCCACTTGGGCGGCTGCGGATGTGCGGCGGGATCGAGATTGTCGAAGGCGACCACCTCGTGGCCCCGTTGCACCAGTGCGTCCACTAGGTGCGATCCAATGAATCCCGCACCGCCGGTTACCAGCACCTTCGACATTCCGAATCCTCCTGGAACAAGGACTGCTTTTGCAATTCAGGTTACGAAGACGATTGGCGCTCTCTCAGCGCCGCGGGGGAAGGCCCGCGCCATGCCGCTGCGAATTTCTTCCACTTCGAGCTAAGCCGGTAAGTCTGCATCAGCGAGCGGAGCTGCGCGTTCGTCAAAGTCTTTTTCCCCAAAATCTCTCTCCGTTTGCGCAGCACCAAAGGCAAACCTCGAATCACGTCCAGCTTCGCCTTCAGAAACGCGGCTCCCACGCCCAACCGGAAAAAGTACACTGCGCAGCCAATCTCAAAAATCAGCCGCTTTGGAAGAGCGAACACGATCAGATTGAGCGGCATGTTCTTCAGATACACCACGTCGATGTTCCGCTGCGAATAATAGGCTTTAGTCGCGGGGTATTTCGTAATCGTCGGTGAAGCATAGTGGTAAACGATCGCCCCGGGAATAAACATGCATTCGTAGCCGCGCAGTTTCGCCCGGAAGCTCAGGTCCAGGTCGTCAAACGTCATGAACAAATCCGCGTCAAAGAAACCAATCTCGTCAATCATGCTTCGCCGGTAAGCCGCCGCTCCAGCGCAAGCGCCAAAGACCTTGCGCGGCTCGTTCCATGCCGGCCCGTCCAATTCACCCCGCCCAAGCTCCATGCCCGTGCCGGCCCAGCTCAAATTGAACCCGCAGATATCGATTCGCTCGCGGTCCTCGAACTGCAGCATCTTGCTGGCAAAACTTCCGGCGTTCGGATATTCCCGGCTCGCCTTGTGCATCTCTTCCAGCCAGTGCGGGTCCGCCTCCGTGTCATTATTCAAAAGGACGATCAGCTCTCCTCGCGCATGCTCGTATCCGGCGATATTCCCGCCGGTGAACCCACGGTTCTCGCTCAACTCGACCAGTTTCACCTCGGGAAAATTCGCTCGAACATATTCGACCGATCCGTCCGTCGAACCGTTGTCCACCAAAATCGTCTCGAAGTCCCAAAACGTCTGCCGCCGCAGCGCCGTCAGACACGTCTCCAGAAAATGTTTCCCGTTCCAATTCAAGACGATCACGCTCATCTCAGGCATGGCCATCCCTTTGCTCTTCCTACCGTTCCGCGACAATCCGGATCTTCCAAGCGATCCTTGACATGCCAGGAATCCGCAACAGCACGGAATCGACGGGGTAAAACCAGCGGAACGCGCGCTTCGTTACCGCTTCGACTGCCGGATTCGCGTTGTTCCAAATACGGTCCAACGCGAATAGGCCCAGCGAAAACAGGTACATTCCCTGCCACTCCACCTTGGAAAAATGCTGCCGCAGAATTCTCAAATCGCGGATTCGTAAAGGCGTCTCTTCCGATGTCGCCTCGCGAGAGAGAAACCTGCCGATGCGCCGGTAAAGCCATGCCGGGGGATTGCTCGCTAGCGGCTCAATCATCACCACACGTCCCCCGGGACGCAGCACACGCGCAAACTCACTCGCCGCACGTTCCTGGTCCATGTGGTGATACGCCGAGATGCAAAGGATGCCGTCGAAACTGGCGTCCTCAAAGTGCAAATCCTCCCCGGCCATCTGGTGGAAATCAATCTGGACGCCGCAGCGCCTCGCTAATTCCTCCGCCCGCTCCAGCGCACCTCTCGACACTTCGATCGCCGTCACTTGTGCTCCGGCGCGCGCCAACAATACGGAGGATTGGCCATCGCCGACTCCAACATCGAGGACACGTGCACCATCCAAGTTTCGTAGCTGGGCCAGCGACCAATTCAGCATCATCCGGTGCCCGTAATGAAGTTTGGACATGTCCAGGCTGTCGGCGGGCCGGCGGCGATAAATGGCGTCGTTCTCCTCCGCCTCTTTCCGTATTCGTTCGGCAAGTTGAGCAGGCAACTCAGTCGTTATTTGACTCACGTGTACCCCCCTGGACTCTGCCGCAGAGTTGGCAATAGCAGTGCAGTCCGCGACTCGCCGCTTTGAGACATATTTCTCATTCTGTGGAACATTGCCATGAACAGGCCGAAGGTACCGCCTGCGTAGGATGACGTCAGGTAAGGATTAGTGAAACCTGCTAACAGCCACACGAAAAACAAAACCCACATCCACGGCGCTGCGGGATGCTTCGCCAGCACCAAATCACGGGCTGAAAGCCCAACCAGCAGCAAAAGCCCGGTCATTCCGGCGATTCCGAACTGCATCAGAAACGCGAGCCACTCCAGTTCATAGACGTAGAGGCGCTCATCAGGAGTATCTCTGAGGTATCCAGTCGCGTGCGCCCCCATTCCTTTCCCGAGGATTGGCCTGGCTTTGAACTCCCCGATCAACACTTTTGACTGCATATTGCGGCTAACGTCAGAGATTTCTGTCCCGGAGGAGAGGAACCTCGACTCGAAAATGGCGCCGAAACAATCGTAGAACATGGCGCCGGCTAACACGGCCGTGCTGGCCACCACCGCCAGAGCCTTCCAATTCCGTTGCACGATCAGGGCCGCAAAGATCGCGACAAGATAAGCGAACCAGATGTATCGTGAGAAAGCGACGAATGCCGACGCCAACAAAACAGTGGAAATGACCATTGTCGACGCCCGGCCGAATCGGGTTCCGCTTGCGTTCGGAGCCAGCAGGGCGAACAAAGCAAAAGACCCGAGCAGGTCTGGAGTGAACACCATCCGGATCAGGCCGAAAGGCATCAGCCCCGTTATGATCGGCGCCTCATAAAATACCGTGCGCGTCGCTTCAACGGGGTCAGCGCCAAAGAAGAGCGACCCTGCCAACAGGCCCAGCTTTGTGAGCGAGACGGCGAACGCCCCATAGATGACCACCGTAATCAGCTTCTCGGCCCGAACAATGCCTCGCCGAATCACAAAGATGCACAGCCACGCCACCAAGACGGTCGCCACCATATCCCGCAACTTATAGAGAACCTGCGTGCTCTCCGTCTCCGCATTCAGAACCCCGATTAAGCTCCAAAGGCAGAAAAATGTGCTGACACTCGCAAGAAAAATCACGTCGCCCAGCGAGAGCCCCTCCCGGGCGGTCAGCAGGTAGGCCAGGAAAATCGGCAGGAATACTCCAAAAACAACCACTTTTATGTTTATTCCGAATACCGACCCTGTAGGGAGAGACACCACCAAGAACATCATGAACAAGAACAGTCCTGATGTCAGGGATCGAATCATTGCGGCGACGACCCAAGTCGAATATTCACGTTTCTCCAGCTTTTCGAGTTCAGTACGGATTGCGACCTACAGCTATTACATATGTGGGCTGCACAAACAGTCGCGAACGGTAAGGGCGAATTTCTCCACGCGAGGAAGTACGTGTCTTGGCAAACTCGCTTTCCAACGCTACTGGCGGCTTCCAGCCGACGATTTTCTTTACTGTTTCCTTCAAGAAGAGGCGATCCATGGCTCGAACAGCTAGAACTCGTGCAATGTGTAACAAATAGACCTGCGGTTTTTGCGCGTAGAACTGCACTTGGGCAAAGTACGTCTTCACGAGCTGCTTGAACTCCCCCAGTGTCAACTCGTGGACATGGAAAGGATTGTTCTTCGACCAACGAGAGATGGCGCGGTTCGGCGTCGAACACACAAGCAGGCCGCCAGGTCTCAAGACTCGCTTGCATTCGAAAAGGAACTTGTGTTGGTCTTTAATGTGCTCAATCGTCTCGAAAGAGACGACAACATCCACCGAACTATCTGGCAGGCCAATGCTCGTCGCATCCGATTCCACAAAGGCGCAATTTGGATAGGTCGCCCTGGCATACGCGATTGCACTTCTATCAATGTCCAGGCCGGTGCAACTGCGCGCGCCTGCTCGCAGCAAATAGGACGTGCCAATCCCAACTCCGCACGCGACATCTAACACGTCTTTCCCCGACACAAACTGTCCCGCGAAAACATACCGGTCTTCGTGCTCCCGGAACAGCGCCTCTCGCACCTTCCCTGGGACAATTCTTTCTTCCGTGCACTCCAGTTCTGGTGCGCCCGCCGTGACGATTGCAGTGCCTTCTCCCAGAAATTGGTCTGAATTCATCGCATCGCACCTTCTACTAAACCTTTTCACTCTCCATTTGGCTGCCCACTAGTCAGCCTGCGCGCTTCCCAAGGACTTCCCGAGCAAGTTTCGGAATGGCCCCAAGGCCCCCAGCATGGAAGCTCTGTCCTCGCCATCCAACACCCAATTCCACACAGTTAGCGCAAACCCCACAAGCCACACTGCGCAAACGCCTGCGTCAGCGACAATCGCGTTGCGTAGCAGAAAATGCGTCGCGTAAACGGCGGTCCCCGTTACGCACAGTGCTCCCACTGCTATCCACATCCTCCGATCCAGAACTTGAATAGTTGAGAGCGAGAACACTCGCCGGGCCAGCCATAAGAGCAGAACGACCTCAATTGCCACTCGGATCGACCATGCAGCAGCGGCACCCGCGATTCCGTGGCGTGCGATCATCCACCACAACAGTAGGCCGTAGGGCACTAACTCGCACATAAACAACTTGGCGGCAACATCCGGCCTTCCCAGCGCCTGCAGAAAGCAGTACGGAACATGCGCGAAGCAGTTAATAAAAACGCCAATGGCAAGCAATTGTAGCGGCACGGCGCTCTTTTCGAGGAATACCGGACCCAGCCACGCCGCTATGATCGGGCGCGCGAAAAGAACCAAAATCAGGCTGACTGGCGCAAGTGCGCAGAAAATGTATTTGATCGAACGCGAGTACAGGTTTTGGAGGCCCCGCATTTTCTCCGTGCCGAGCGCGCTGCAGGCCGGATACACCGTTGTCATTAAGCTGGCGGGAATCATCCAGAGTTTGGTGACGGCTTCGAAGGGGGCCGTGTAATAGCCCACCATCGTTACGGAGAGCAACGACCCGATCAGAAACCGGTCCATCGATACCAGAACCGGATTGACCACGTTCGACGCGGTTACCCACCCGCCAAAACAAAGCAAAGGAAAAACAGTGGCGGAGCGAAACGCCGGTCGAGTTCTCAAGCATGGCAACACCCGCAGGCAACAGAATCCATGGGCAAACGTGAATCCCACCCGCGAAATCCCCATCCACAACACCGCTCCGGGCAACCGCAAGCCCGCCGCAATCGTGATCGCTGGAATCACAAAGGCAAGGATGCTCGAAGGAACTCGCAGAAGATTTGTGAGATCAAACCGCTCACAGCCTTCGAGAACCGCACGCAACCCGTTCCCCGCAAGAACTGCGGGCATCGCCGCCGCCAAAAGGTAGAATGCCGTCCGCGCTTCCCTTACCAAGGATGGTGGCGTGTGCAGAACTCGGCCCACCAAAGCTGGCGTAAGTATGGCGATTGCTACACCGCCCACGAGCCCAAGCAGCACCTGAAGGAGGATTGAGCTCCAAACCATTTCGGAAATCTGGCTCGCCTCCCCTTTCGCCAGCAACTCCGCCAGAAACTTCGTTGTCGCTCGGCCAAGCCCAAGGTCCATCAAGGCGAAGTAACCGAAAATCACCCAAATGATCCCCAGCATCCCGAACCGATCCGGACCCAGCCCCCTTACGATGTAGGGAATCAGAGCCACTCCCGCAAGCAATGGCAAAACTTGCCCTGCCAGATTGAACGCTGTGTTTCTCGCAAGCCTGACGCCAACACTGGATGTCGAAGAAGCGGGAGCGTTCTCCTCCTTCAATGGAGCTGTCTTTAAAATCGCCATCGAATTGTGCTGTCGTTCCCGTAATCACTTGAAGTGGCTACAACCACTGTGCTGACTCACCCAATTCACACTCAGCAACGCGGTTCCAGTTGCAGCGCGTCGCATTCAACCCCACCCGCCTATACCGGTTTCCCAACTGAATGCTTTCCGTCTGTGCGGGAGCAAGAAAGCGCCCGCGTCAGCAAATCATGTAAGCCAGCGATCCCCCGGTAACCCGATAGAGTTGTCGCCCCTCGCGAAATTCATGCAGCCAGCGGGATACTCCGTTGACGCCACACCTGCCGTAATCGTGCCAAGCGATCACAGAGCCTTCCTTGACACATTCCATCGCCTTCAAGGTGTCGTTCCTCACATATTCGTAAGAGTGAGCTCCGTCGATGAAAAACAGATCCACGCGCTTGTGGAACAGAGAAAAGTCGAAGACAGCGCTGTCTCCGTAAAGACGATGAATTCTATTGCCAAATTCCTCGCTGTTGATCTCGCCGAAATAGGAGTGGTCAACTACGGTAGTTGCGAGCCGAGGAGATTGATTGGGAGCAAGATCGAGGGTGTATACGCAAGCCTGGGGCGCATTGGCGGCAAGTTGCACGGCACCGGAACCGTGATATGTCCCGATTTCAAAGATGATTTTGGGCTTGAGGATTTGCGCCAGGGCGCACAGTCCAACGATATCTGCGGTATAGGACCCAACATCCCGGAACCAGTCCGAAGAGAAATCTGGGCGGATGTTAATCGACAGCTCGCTTGAGACTCCCAGCGCATCCCAGACGTGTTTTTGCGGCAAATCTCTCTTCGAGTGCATGACTCTGTCAAGGAACAGGCATTCTCCGGCATAATGGACTGCCCTACGTGGCGAGAGACGGAGCGAACGGAGATTCCCGCCAAGCAGCATGTTTCTAGCCGCGAGAGCCAAGGTGCGCATGGACGGTTTCGCGGGCGGATTTTCAACCGTTGTTGTCTTCCTGCTCGCCATCAAATTGTGCTGTCGTTCCTTTTAACTTTCGGGGTGACTACGCCTGAAGTGACTAGCGAGTATTCACACACAGGAGATTCGTCCCGCCTCGGTCCTGCAGGGTCTGGATGAAGCCAGAGAATCCACCTGGACTTAGCGGCTGCGGCTCTTCTTCTCCTTCGATGGTGCAGAGCGAGAACCCCGCGTCGGCGAGTTCCTGCAAAAACACTTGCGGGTCACAACCCGCCGCGGCTAGCGAGGGAGGGCTGAACTCCGTGATGATGAATCGCACGGCGCATTTTTCAATAGTCTGCTTCATCCCGGCCAGGGCTGCGGGTTCCGCTCCCTCGATGTCCATTTTGATCAGGTCGATCCGCGGCCAGCCGCATGCCTTCAGATAATCGTCCAGGCGAATTGTCTCCACTTCGGGGCTGTCTGGCACCCAGGATGTTTCTCCCGCAAATAGACTGTTCCGGTCGCTTCCCTTCGGATTTACCAGAAGCTTGCGGACGCCCGTGGCATCGGACACCGCCTTGCGGACCGCATGAATATTTTTGTATCCGTTCAATGCAATGTTTCGCTGCAATTGCTGGAAGCTCGCGGGAAACGGTTCGAAGGCGTACACCGTTCCGGTTGGACCGACACAGCTTGCTCCGATCAGCGTGAAGTACCCCGCGTGCGCCCCGATGTCCACTACGGTCATGCCTGGCCGCAACAGCCGCCGAAAGAGCCTCGTCGTTTCCGGTTCGTACCGGTCCAATACCAATTCCAGCGTCGAACGAAAAGAACCCTTCGCGCCAACTCGGCAGTCCATCTGCTGTCCTTGCACCATGATCGGCCGCCGTTTTAGTTGAAAATAGATGGTCAAGCCGAGCTGCCCGAAGGTATTCAATCCCGCAACCACCGACCTTCCCAGGCTGGAGCGCCTTAGCCCCGTGCCGCGGATCATGCCCTCGGCCGCACCAAAACACCGCGTCGAAAATGCGTGCACTATTCCCATTGCTGGCTCAAGTTCGCCACTTCTTTCCCCAAGGGTTCCAATTCCAGCGCCTCCACTTCGACGGCGACGGAGCGCATGATGAGATCGAGTGAAATGACGAAGCGGGAGCGGTTCTTCCGGCGGACCAAGACGCCTTGCATCCCCGCCAGCGGACCACTCTTCACCCGCGCCCGGCGCCCCACCTTCAGGTACGGATGCGGTTCCGCGCGCACTCCGCCTTCCAGGCTGGCGCGCAGGGTTTCGATTTCCTCCCGCGGCAAGGCGGCCGGTATTCCGTTGAAGCTGACGAGCTTGGCCACGCCCGGGATCTGCAAGATCTGCAAGCGGTCGCGCAGGGCGAAGTGCACGAAGATGTACCCGGGAAACAGCGGCAACAGCAACTGCACCCGGCGGTCTTTCCAGCGGCGCAACGAGTCGTACAGCGGCAGGAAATGCTCGAGCGATCTTTGCCCGAGCTGCACCGCGACGCGCTTTTCATGGTTCGCGCTGGTGTAAGCGGCGTACCACTGCGGCTCCGAGTAGCTGGAAGGCAAAAACAAGGACTGGACCGAGCCAGCCATGTTTGCCGCCGTGCTTGCCATGGACCCTCCTTCCTTCCCGCGATCGCCATAGAAAGCTTCGCCCCGTCACTTACAGGGGCGATTGTGACCTAACCCATTTACAATCAGTTGACTGCAGCCACTTCCGGCACTTATTGCCGCTTTTCCACGTCGTTCTGCTGCTTGCGCCCGGGCAGCCAACTCCAAACTGTGCTCTCCTCCGGATGCGCGCCGGCGCCATTGCGAGAGAACCACGGCAGCCGCGCCGACACCGACGTGAAAACTTCCTGTGCAAAAACTTTTCGCGGATCGGCAGCATCCGCCCCCTGCCACAACGCATTCGCAAACACCCACGTCACTGCAACGGCCATCACCAGAGCCGTTCCCAAGAGAACGATCAGCATGCGCGGCGGAAACGACTTCTTCGTCGGCACAATTGCTGGGTCCAGCACCTTCACCGAGGGAATTTCCTTGGCCTCCTCAACCTTGGCGAGTTCGTACTGCTGGGTCAGAAGCTCGTACACCGTTTCCTGGATTTTTGTCTGTCTGTACAAATCCGCATACGTGACACCCAGCAACGGCAGCTTGCGGATGGAGGGGTAGAGGGAGTTTTCGCTCTGGCTGCCGCCCTGCGTTCCGGCGCTGCCGAGTTCGTTTAGTTTGTTTCGCAGCTCATTCACACGAGCCTGCACCGCGCGAACGCGCACGTTATTGTTGGTGTACAGCTGCTCCAATCCGCTCAGCTCGGCTTGGGCAGCGATCAGTTGCCCTTGCAGCGTCGCGGCTGCCTCCACCATCGCCTTACCCTGCGCCGGAATATCTATCGCCGAGTTTTTGCTGGCAAACTCGCTGAAATTCTTTGCTGCCGTGTCCAGATCCGCTTTCACCTTTTCCAGGCGTTCTTCGAGGAAGATGCGCTCGCGGCGCGCGGACGAGGTGCTGACCTGCGCGACCAGGCGGTCGAGCTCGTTCACGTAGGCCTGGGCCATCGCTGCAGCGCGTTTCGGGTCGTGATCCGTGACTGCGATGGTGATGATGCCGCTCTTGCGATCCTCCGAAACCGAGGTGTGCTCCGCCAGTCTTTCTCGCGCGTCTTCCATCTTCGAAACCCAGTAGACATGGCGAAGATCAAATTGTTCGATCAGGCGGTCCTGAACCGTCTGGCTTGCGAGGATGCCGACGAACAGCGCTCCGGAGTTCTTCACTCCGAGCAGATCGCCTGCGATTCCGCCGAGGTCTGCCCCACCGGCCCGTCCAGCCATGGCGGCGAGCATCCCCAATCCGGAGCCAGACTGGCCCTCCGGCGGCATCAGCCTCGTGACCGATTCATAGCGCACCGGAATGATGAGCGCGATGAGCGTGCTTGCGAGCAGCGCGTGGCTGCCTGCGCGCAATAGAAATTTCCTGTGTCCCCAGAGCAGCCGCAAAGACGCGAGCGCATTCTCTTGGCGATTCAGCGGATGCAAGACCGCTGTGGTTTCGGGTGAGCCGCCTTCATGCACTTCAGGCGCGGTCTCACGCACCGGAACTCTGCCCGGCGAGCTCACGGCTGATCTCCTGTTCCCGCGCTGGCTTCCGCGAAGTGATTTCTTTGTCCCGACATAAACGCTCGCTATTTGTTCCAACCTCGAGGCCAAAAGGCGATCTCGACGGAAGATGTCCAGTTTTTCTGCAGGGCTGGCGCCAATAGGGGAGCCTTCCATTGCTCGTATTGAACGAACGTCGAAAAACTCAAATCGCGGCGTACCCACCAATCCAGCTTTACGGAGCCATCGTTCACGGTTTCTCCGCCCGGAATGAAGTCGCCATCCACTTTTGCGTGCCGGTATCCAAACTGGAGAGAATTGCGCGGGCTGAACCAGTACGTGCTCCAGGCTTGAGCTCCTGTGCCTTCTCTTCCGATCCAACTGCCCATCAGGAAATTGTTGTTGGTGTAGGCGTCATGGTAGAAAGCTTCCCAATAGGAAAACTTCCCGCCGATGCTGCGGGATGTGGAGGTGTCGGTGTAAATCCCTTCCACGCGAAAATCCAGTTTGGGAAGTCCGGGGAATTTGGCCAGGTACAAGCCCGAATTCACGGGAGCGCGGCGGGGTGCGTCGATGGGCGAAGGGTCATCGCTGGACATGGAGTCGGCGTAAACCTTCAACCAGTCTCTGACGAACGGCAGTCGATAGGAGAAATCGAATCCGCCCACCCGGTGGCCAGGATTTTCATTCGCGGCAACACCCGCCCCACTCGAAAAACTCACATAGCTGTGCCAGATCGCCCCCAGCGTCATGGCTCGCCCCACGCCGCCAAACTCGGCCGTGCGGCTGAATCCCAACTCAAGATTCTTCGTCGGCTTGAAGCTGATCTTTTCGCCGTGAAAAATCGGACGGGGCGGAAAATCGTTGCCGCGCAATTTCCCGACAAACAGGTCCAACTTCACGGGACCCATGAAGCGAAATAGCCAGGGTAGGGTGAAAGGTGTTACCCGGCTTAGCCGGAACATGTACATGGGTTCCGCATTGTTGCTGAACAGGAACGAACTCCCATACGACGGAGACCACCACATGTCCTGTTTCCCAAACGAAAAGTTCCAGCTATCGATATTGGTGTTGAGATAGGCATTCTGGACGGTCAACCGGTTCACTTCTTCAAAAGGCGTCGCGGGCTGCACGGGATTCGCGTCCATGCCCGCGATCGCTTGCCGCACTGCCAGCGGGTACGCCGGCGCGCCGGGGGCATGCTGGAATTCGCCGTTGAAGTAAAGAGCAAAGCGGTCCGCGGTGGCGTAGCTTGAAAACCCAGTGATGTTGTTCAGGCCTTCCTGGTAGGGCCGGCCTTCGTCGTTGTAGATCGTCTGTCCGAAGTGATAGCTGTCCGCTAGCGGAGTCCCGTTTATCCCGGTCACCCGCGTGTATACCGATTCCAGCCGAAACGCTTCTTCGTTTCCGGTTTCAAAGGCATGGAGTTCGCTGGCAAACTCCGTGCGCAGTGCCGCGACAACTCCCGCCATTTCCGGCCCGCGCGAACCGGCCTCTTCCAGATTGCTCGCCGCTTCATTCAACAGTGCTACGCACTCGAGACGCGTCCACGGGCGCACATTCAAAAATTCAGAGTGGACCAGCCCTTGCGCGGCAAGCCGCTCGACCGCTGGATAAATCCAGGAATCCAGCGGCACGTTCGGCGATCCCATGCTCTCCGGCGCCGGTTTCCAATGCTCGTGCATATACTGCGAAGCCGAGGTCCATTCTTCCCCGCCAAGTTCCGGATCGTGGCGCCGGCTGTAAATGCTTTGCGCGACGAGATTGCCGATGACGCTTCCCACGAACACGTCTGAAGGAAAATGTTTCTCCGCGCGCACGCGCGAGTAGCTGACCACCGATGCCGCGGCGTAAGCGAGAATTTTCGTCAGCGGTCCTGGATACTCGTGGGCGATTACCCCCGCCACGGACCAAGCTGCCGTTGCATGCTCCGAAGGGAACGAGCTGCCGCCGGACTGGAAGAACCGCCCGGTTCCGTCGCCCTGATACGGCCGCGCGCGCCGCAGGGAATACTTGAGCGCCTCGGTCATCATTAGGCTGTGGACAGCGGCTTCCCCCGCGAGAAATCCGGTCTCTCGCCAATGCTCGTTGTAGTTGTAATGGCTCAGAAGCCACATACCGCCCGCGCCTCCGACAAGTGCCGCGACCCCGGCATCGGACACCGTGTTGTAGTGCGACAGTGTTTTAGGGTTGTGCGATAAATGCCGGCTGAAGTCCGAGTCGGTCACAAACAAAACGCTCGTGATTCCGCCAAGCGGAACCAGCCATGCGGTGTCCGTAAACCGCAGGCGCTCCGGGCTGGTCCATAACTCTTTCTCGTCCTCGACAAAGTCCGCAAAGAGCTGCGGACTTCTTTGCTTCTCGCTTTGCACAGGCGCAGGCAGGGCTACCGTGCCATTTGCGTCTGAGTTCCGAGTCGCTGCCGATTCGCCCATTTCTTCTTCTTTTCTTGCCGCTAAGCCGTCATTCGGCCCCTGAGCAATCCCCACTGGAGCCAGAGTCGATCCCGCAATCAGCACCAGCAGGCCTAGCCGAATTGGGAATGTCCTTTTCACGGATGGATGTATGCCACAGCAAGAGCCACCGATGAGGCCACCTGCGCCGTCTGCAACAGCGCTGTCCAGTTCCTGTTCCCGATGTTCAAAGCCTTTTCCGGCACCACCACGGTGTCACCGGGCCGCAGCGCCGCATTCAACGGGTTGCCAGCCCAGAAGCTGGATTGATTCTTCGCGGAGATCACCGAACCATCCGCGCGAATCACGAAGATGCCTTTCTTGTCCGCAAGCTGCGTCAATCCCCCGGCCTGTCCGAGATACCACTTCGCGCTCCTGGCGCTGCGGTAGGTGATTGCCGTGGGGTTGAACACCTGGCCGTTCACCATCACGTACCCAGTCTTTTTGGGAATGACCAGCACGTCGCCATCGCGCAAGGCGACGTCCGCGGGGGTGTTCCGCCACTTCTGGATCGGTTCGTCGATGTGAATGACCAGCCTTCCGACGGGAGGGCTCAGGCGCAACTGGTCGAGCGTCGCCTGGGTCTGGGAGATTGCCGTGAGCTTGGCATTCTTTTGATCCTGGTCGGTTTCGGGCAGCAGCCGGATATTGGCCTGCTGCGCCTCGACGCGCCGCACGAGCTCCGCGTGGGATTTCTCTTCCGCGTCACGCACGGCTTGGCGCATTAGAACTGCGCCGTACGGGTAGGATTCTGCCGTGTAGCCGCCCGCACGTTCCAGCACGCTGCTCAACCGCTCGCCCGGCTGGATCCCATACGCGCCGGGATGCTGCACTTCTCCGCGCAACGTCACCGCAGCGCCCAAATCTTTCCATCCTGGCAATTGCCGGATGGTCAAGACATCGCCGTTGTGCAGCGGTACATCCTCGCTCCCGTTTCCGTTCAAAACCGACGCCAGCGAAATTTCCAGGTGTTCTCCCGGCTTCCCGGCGATCGGATACCGCGTCAAATCGGCCGTGTTTGTGTCCGCGCTGCGCTTCAAGCCGCCCGCCACGTGAATCAGGTCCTCAACGTGCATGTTGGCCGTAAGCGGGTAGCGCCCTGGCTTGGCCACTTCTCCCTTAACATCCACGGTCGGCGGATCCACTCGCTCAAAACTTCGGTGGATCAACAAGCGATCGCGCGGCTGGAGGAGGATGTTCTGCAGCGGGTCCCCGGCCAGCGCTTCGCTCAGATTCACGCTGAGGGTCTTGGTGTTTCCGTCCGTTTCCGCGCGGAAAAGCTGCGCATCATTGAGTGACGCGTCCGGCGACAACCCTCCGGCAAGAAAAATGGCATCCCGCAGATGGGCCTGCCCGGAAGTGACGTACTTCCCGGGAGAGCGGACTTCTCCGCCCACCCAGACCGTCGGAGCCGGCTCGAAATCGAAGCGGCTGAAGATCCGCACGGTGTCGAGCGGCTCAAGCTTCGGCGCCGTAGCCGGATTCGCGAGCGCCGCTGCAAGATCGAAGCTCAGCACACTCGGGTGAAAGTCCGGCGGATTCAGCCGCACGATCTCCGCGTAGTGCGCGGCTGGTTCCGGGAGCAGATCCTTGTAGGACGAAATCAGGTCGCTCAGTCTCATCCCCTCTTTGTGGGAATAACGGCCCGGGCGCAGCACGTGGCCCTGCAGGTAGATCGCCTCTTGGTTGTACGGGGCAATGGGAAAGATGTGGATTTCGTCGCCATCCTGAACCTTGAAGGAAGCGAGTTGTGCGTTTGCGTTGTTGTCCTTTGGAAGATCGAGGTTGAGCGTGGTGCGCTGATTGTCAGTGCCGGGAACCAGGGAAGATGCGACCTGCGCGCCTGAGCCATTCTCATCGGAGAGGTCAAGACTCAGCATGGTGCGCTTGTCGTGAGCCTCGATGCGTTGCACTTCCACGTGCTTCAACGCCGCAGCCGGCAGAATGCCTCCCGCAAGGGCCAGGACGTCGGCGAGCGACTTCTCGCCGTTCAGTTCATAATTCGCCGGGCGCCGAACCATCCCGGTCACGGTCACTTGCGGTCCAATCGGCGGTACCATCAACGTATCGCCGTTTTCTAGCTTCTGTGCGTCAGGCTTTACTCCACGCAAAAGCAGGTCGTACGCATCGATGTTTTCCAGTAGTTGCCGTCCACGGTAGTGCCTTAATTCACGAAGCGACCCGCGAGGGGTTACGCCTCCCGCAGCGACCAGCGCGTTTAGGGCCGTCGAAAGCGAACTGATGTCGTACGCACCGGGCTGTCCCACCTCGCCCACGACGTACACTCGCACCGTTCGCAGGCGGGCTACGGAAACATCGGCGGAGGTATCCTTGAACTGCGTGGAAATTGCCCGCTGCACAGCCTGTTGTATGTCACCAAGGGACCGGCCACTCACAAGCAACGGGCCTGCTTCCGGAAGGTCCACACGCCCTTCGCGATCCACCCTCCGGACGAGTCTTGTGGAAACTCCTCCCCACAGGTCGATCGAGAGGGTGTCGCCTGGACCAACCACGTAATCAGGACCAACGGGCAGATCCATCGGAATGGCCCTTGGGTCGCGCAACCCGTCGCGGAATACCTCCGTACCGAACCGCTGGGGTGTGCCGTTGCGCGACGCTGCTTGAACGTACAAGTCATAGAGTGAAGGAATGTCTGCGTACGGGCTTGGCTGATGCACCATCGCGACCGGGGCAAGCAAGCGTTCCGAGGGCAACTCACGTTCGCGGCTGGACCCATTCCTTGGCTGTAGTCCCGCGCCGCGCGTTCCGTCGGGAGTCAACCCGCCGCCTAAGTCCGAGGTCCTTCCGCTGTTGTCGAGGGTGGCGCCGCTTTCGCTCCCTCCTTGAGTACGGGGCAGAGTTCCGGGAGTGTCGTAAGGGGGTAGGTCGGCTCCAGGCAATGCTTCGTTCGGCTGCCGCTGCGGACTAGAAACGTTTGCCAGATGCGAAATACCTTCGGCGAGAGTCCCGACGGGCTCTTCCGTCTGGCTCGTCCCGGCACGCAGGACACGGGAAGTGGATGTCGCCGGCGGAACTTGGTCCGGAATTTCCGGCTGATTTTCCTCAAATTGTTCGTGGACGGTGCCTTGCGGTGTCCAACTGCCGGGCTGGTCGCTTCGAATCTGTTGTTCGCTGCAAGACGGATCGTACTGTGGAGTACAGGGCGCTTGCCTATCGTACGTGCGATCCACCCTTTGCGATGGCAGCGCGTTCATATCCTCCCGCTGTTCAATTCGGGCCTGCTGTTTCGCACGTTCCTGTGCGACTGCATCATGTTCTCTCGCGGCGTCGGACCCGGGATTCAACATCGGCAGCAAATAGCCGTAACGCTGCAACAGACGTGTCGCCGCTGCGCGAAAACCGCGATCCGCATCCAGGCGGTCATACACCGCCTGATCGGTAAGATCCTCATCACTTACAATCTGCCCGTTGTCACTCGCTTCCTTCGCAACCAACCGCTTGAGTTCCACCATCAGGCCAGGATTCCCGAGCAAAACCTCTTTGATCTCCAGCACCGAAGCCGCTACCCGGTCGTAGTTTTCCTTCGCCAGTTCAGAGATTCCGGCGGTCCGTCCCGGCGGTGAGTCTTCGGAAGCCGCGGTCGTTCTGAGCGGCTGTTGCGCCCCTGTAACTGCGGCGAATGCGAGCAGCACAGTGGCGCTGACCAGAAACCGTCCGCGTTGAACGCATCCTGCTGCTTTCTTCATGTCGCTTCTCCTGCGAAAGCATTTTTCAGCAGTGCTAGAATCGATTCCACGGAGGCTTCGACGACGCTCGATTGGATGCTGAACGACGCCCAATACCGGATACCCTGATCGTGGTGCGGCCCCACCGCGATGATGCTGACCTCCGGGTGCGAATGGAGCACGCTGTCGCAAAGTGCGGGGCGTATTTCCGGATCATCGAGAGAAATAAACAGAAAATCAGGCCGGGTTTCTTGCACGCGCTCCAGAATATTGCCCTCTTCGGGAACTTCTCCCACGATTTCCACGCCTGGCTGGTCGGCAAGCGTGTCCAGAATCAGCTCACGCATGAGCTTGGGCTGGTTTGCCATGAGGACGCGAATGGGTCTTTGCATGGACATCTCCCCTTTCGCGCAAGTATTTGCTTTTCAGCCGCAAAAGGAAGGCTCAATAGGGAATCATTGAAGAGCCAAGGCAAAACATCCCGAAGTGCATGCAAATCCTGCTCTCGGCTTACGCCCAGAAGGACTAGTCGAAGGTCAATCAAGGACTAAGAACGGACTATAGGTAATGACTGTCGCGCAGCTAGCGGGAGTCCAGAAGAGATAGAAAGTCGAAATCCATCAGTACAGCAGAGAATTGCTGTGCACCCAGATGCCTCAAAAAAAGTGGCACAGAAGCTATGGAAACCTAAGGGAATTCCTTGACGGAAATCACGCTCCCCGATACATTTGAATTCGTGCAATGGGTGTTGGAGTTCACCCTAAACCGCCTTAATTTTGGGCAGATGACTCCTACCAGGATTTCTTGCTTGGTGGGATTGTCTGCTGAAGCCGCAAGTTCCCACCTCTTGAAATCCTGGAAGCAGATCACGAGTTAGAGTGGCAGCAGAAGGTGTCTGCGAACGGTTGCTTAGACCATGAGGGCGGCATGTCACCTGAGGATCACAATTCTCCAGCGAGCCTGAACGAGTTTCAGGCGCGAGGTCTTAGTGTTACTTGCCAGTACGTGGACAAGGTAATCGGGGAAATTGAACAAGTCCTCCATTCCGCCGCATCCAAAGCTGCCTTTCCTCGCTACATCCAAGACATCACCCCAACGCAGCGAAGAACCATCGAGGACTACCTCACGCGGATTCGAGCACAGCTCGCAAGGGTTCTCGACGGACAAGGAATCCCACGTCCAGAGGCATGGGTTCCGACAAGTCGAGCGGTCTATACGGCATTGACGACGATCGACATTGCGCTGGAGGAGCTACGGCCGCGGTACATGAAGGGTTATGGCGAGGTTGCTCCCGAACTGGCTACGGAACTCGAAGGAATCAGCGCAGAACTCCGCGGCTTGGTTGAACGGTTGAATCGGTACCTGATGCAGGATGCGGGACAGGACCTGCGCCAGCGGCTCGAACGACTGGAGCAAACCTCGGGCGAGTTCGAACTGTTGGGAAAGATCGAACGGGTGGTGACGGAGCGCGGGCTCGTGGAATTCCGAAGCGCGATTGCGGGAATCACGGACCGCCTGGAGGATCAAAGCCTTGAAATCGCCGTGTTCGGGCGGGTGAGCTCGGGGAAATCTTCGCTCCTGAACGCCATTTTGGGCGAAGAAATTCTCCCCGTGGGAGTCACACCCATCACTGCCGTGCCAACGCGCATTCGGTATGGGGAGATGCCGCAGCTCACAGTCTGGTTTGCGGAGAGGCGCCTCCCCGAGATCCTTGAAATTGGCCGCTTAGCCGAAGTGGCGAGCGAGAAAGGAAACCCACAGAACGAGAAGAGAGTCACACGAATTATCGTGGATCTCCCGTCGGCGCGTCTCCGCAAAGGCACCACGTTTGTGGACACTCCGGGGCTCGGGTCGCTGGCAACCAGCGGGGCTTCCGAGACCTTAGCCTACCTGCCGAACTGCGATTTGGGTCTTGTGCTCATCGATGCGGGCTCCACGTTGACGCAAGAAGATTTGCAGGCCATCCAGGCCCTTCAAGACGCGAGTATTCCCGTTCAAGTGTTGCTTAGCAAGGCGGACCTGCTGACTTCCCAGGAACTCGAGCACCTGACTCGATATGTAAAGGAAAACATAGTCAGCCATTGCGGCACCGAGTTTCCGGTGTACGCCGTGAGTGCGATCGCGGGATACCGCGAACTTCTCAAGCGATGGTTTGAAGCAGAGATTCATCCTTTGTATCAGCGGAGCCAGGATCTGAAGTCGCTCTCGGTGAAACGCAAGGTGGGAACGCTCCGGGACGCGGTCGTGGCTGTGCTCTCGACGAGAGTGCGCAGGAGTAACGGCGTTTCCGATGCCGACTCCGAGGAGATTCGCGAGGTTGAGGCACGGCTGCGCCGGGCTACCGGACGGATTCCGCAAGTGCAAAATGAGTTGGAACGGGACACCAGGGCATTCTCGCGAGACACGGGCTGGCTCTTGGAACGGGCCGCCAACCGGCTCGCCGAAGAATGGAGGCGGGGCAAGGATAGCTCCGCCGGCTTTGGTCTCGTAGTCCATGAGAGCATCGTGAGAGACGTTCACCAGCAGGCGAAGGTGTACCGCCAACACCTAGAGAGCCTGGCCGGCGATCTTCACGCCGAGTTGAAAAATGCGGAAAAGGCATTGGGCCTTCCCCACGGCCCTACCGAAGAAGAGTTTACCTCGGTGATTCGAGCGATGCCCGTCTTCGATTTTCCCGCGCGCGAACTTCAACTTGCACCGCCGTTATGGAGTCGCCTCTTGGGCAAAGCGGGCTTGCGCATCGCGGCGCGACCAGCAATCCGTTCGAAGTTCGAGAGTTATTTGTCGAACGTGGTGTCGATCTATGGTGGCGTTTTTAAGGATTGGAGTTCATCCGTTGTGAATGTCCTGGACAAGCGATTTGCAAACTACGCGGACAGTTATCGGGCGCAGGCAGAACGGGCACAATCGAGTTCCACCTTGGGAGCCGAGGAAGTGCAGTCATTGTTGACAGATCTCCGTGCTCTGGGCAGCGAGATTACCGCAACCGAGGCCGGTCTACCAGTTGCGTCAGCCGATTGAAGCCAATCAGGGCGCGAGGTTGACCCACGAAAGGAGGAAGGCTTGAGCGCTCCTCACTCGATGCTCCCGATTTCTAAGGAGGGGGAGATCTTCCTTGGCCGGCAGCACGAATTGGCGCGTCTTCAAGACGCTATTCGCAAACGCGAGAGCCTGCTCATTTGGGGAGCATCCAATTCAGGGAAGAGTGCGCTGGTGGCCCGGGCTCTCTCGAATCTGCCGGAAAAAATAAGGAGGCGCTGCGTCTGTGTCCGTGGAAACGGAACCCCTCAGGAGATCCTTCGAGAAATCGCGCAAGGTTTTGTCGAAGATCCTCTCTTCCGCTCGAAGTTCCGCGCCGAAACGGGTTTCGAGGCCTCTTTTTCGCATTGGGTGAAAGCACAAACCAGCCTGCGTTTGCGCGGTCTTCTTTACCACGCAGCGGGTGCCGGCGAATATTGGATTTTTCTGGATGACCTCGCGCCAATGACACACATTCTGACGCGCATTATTAAGCAACTGATGTTGAACCAAGAGACCCCGATTTATGCGATTGCCAAGGGATGGACATACAACGAACTGGGCCATGGCGCTCAATTGTATTGGAACAACCGGCAATGGTTGCATGTGGGCGAACTGACTCTACCGGCCGCAAAGGAACTGCTTGAAGTTTGCATCCGCCGCTTTGGGCTCGGGCGATTTGACCTCGAAGGTTTTCGCGAGGACATTCTTGAATTCAGCGGGCTGCTCCCAGGCGTCATCCTAAAGATGTGCGCCGCGGCTGCGGGCGGGCATTACCACTACGAGGGGCGAATCAAAACCAAGCTGCTCCATGTGGATTATTTAATGAACCATAGTGAAAGATGTCCGAGGAGTTCCGTTCGCAAAGGGAATCTCTGAAATAACACTTGAATTGCTTACGGTTCGGAAAGGCTTGGCAAGGTTGCATGATGAAAATGCACAGGACATAGACTCTGGTGAATAACGATTCGCATGGCCCAAGAGGCAAGGCCGAGGTTGCCACGCCCGAAGGAATTGATGTTGGTTCGACGCTTCAGCGGCTGGCGGAAATTGCCCGTGAGTTTGGCTCCGAATGGGTTGCGGAAGATGCTTCGGGGCTGGCCGAGCGCCTGGCCGAAGGCCGCTTTTATGTGGCCTGTATCGGACAGTTCAAACGCGGGAAATCGACAGTCCTGAATGCTTTGCTTGGAGATTCCCTCCTGCCCACTGGCGTGGTTCCCATTACCGCCGTCCCGACAGTCGTCCGGTTTGGGAAAACGAGGACTGCTCGGGTGCGGTTCCGTGGTGGAAGCTGGTTGGATGTCCAACCGGAAGAATTGCAGCAGTTTGTCTCCGAAGAACACAATCCCGAAAATTCCAAGGGCGTGGCTGGCGTTGAAGTTTTCGTGCCCAGCACCCTTCTGGCAACAGGAATGTGTTTCGTAGACACCCCCGGACTCGGTTCCGTGTTTGCCGGTAATACGGCCGCGACCCAGGCGTTCATTCCGCACATTGATGCCGCACTCGTGATTGTCGGCGCCGATCCCCCGATCGCAGGAGAAGAACTCGCGCTGGTGGAGGAGGTAGGTCGCCAGGTGCATGAGGTCATTGTTGTCTTGAACAAGGCGGACCGCACCTCGGACTCCGAACGCAAGATCGCTGAGTCCTTCACCCGAAAGGTCTTGGAAAAGCGTCTTGGGAGGCCCATCGGACCGATCTACGAAGTGAGTGGCACCGAACGGCTCGATCATCGCGGCCCGGAGCGGGACTGGGGCAAGCTCGTGGATGCCCTGCAAGGAATGATCGTGGAATCCGGCCGGGACATCCTACGGCGCGCCGGAGAGCGAGGTGTCCATCGCTTGGGCGAGGAATTGCTGAACATCGCTTTCGAAGAACGCGACGCGTTATTGCGCCCCATCGAAGAGTCGGAACAGCGCATTGCAGTCATGCGGGCGACGATTGCCGAGGCGGAACGCTCACTCCACGATCTGAGCTATCTCTTCATGGGTGATCAGCATCGCCTCTCCGATCTGTTTCTTTCGCGGCGAAAGGCCTTCCTCGCGGAAAATTTGCCCCAAGCAAAAGCGGAATTCGAGAGCGAGTTGCAAGACATTCCCCGGCGTTACGGCCCGCGCTTCCGTCGTCGCGTAATGCAACTCGCGCAAACTGTCGCTTCGCGCCACGTGCTGCCTTGGCTTACTACGGAGCAAGCTTGCGCCGAGGGAGAATATCGCCAGGTTGCGGCTCGGTTCGTCAACATCGGGAATGATTTTCTGAGAAAGCTGGCGGAATCTGATGTTCCGGAACTCGCGCGCATGCCAAATGCCCTCGATCCTGAACAAGGCTTTCGCGTCCGGTCACGATTCCGCTTTGAGGAGTTGATCAACGTCGCTCAACCGCCCTCGCCTCTCCGATACCTGGCGGACTTTGTTCTCGGCCTGGTCGGGGCCTTTTCCGTAATCGAAAACGAGGCCCGGGAATTCTTGGAGTATCTGGTGGAGATGAACAGTACGCGAGTGCAATCGGACGTTGTCGATCGCGTGCAGGAGAGCAAGGGACAGCTCGAAGTGGAAATCCGAAAGCTCCTTCACGAGGTGAGCCAAGTTGCAGAACGCGCGCTGGAGAATGCCCGCGACGCTAAGGCGCTTGGCGCCGCCGCTGTGGAAGCGAAGCTCGCCCGTCTGCGCGCCAGGGAAGAAGAGATTCAAACGCTCCTGGAGGGCTGAAGGCATGGCGGGTGGCCCGGACGTAAAGCGCAAGGACGATTCTGGGTGCCGCATCCTTCGCCGGCAATACCCTGAAACTCGCCGCCCCTCCCGCACGTCGAATCGGTAGTGGAATGGATGATAAGATGCACCAGAAGCTCCAGGAGAGCTGTGCGCGCAGCCGCATCTTTCCTCGAAATGTGCATCCCCTCTCCAGCATGGAGGATGCGCAGCTTCAACTTCTTTCAGAGGACTGTCCCTCATCGATTTGAGGAGTGCAAGTGACGGAACAACAGGCAAGCTCAACTGATTCCCAGAAGCCCGAGCATCACACAACCGAGAAATCCACCACTCACAAAAGCCGCTGGTGGATCTGGCTGATCGTCGCAGTCGTTATCCTTGGCGGCGTGGCATTGTGGCAACGCCGTGGGGCCAGCCCCGAAGCGAAAACCAGCGGTGACGCGGCCTCCCGGCCCGTTTTGATTTCGACGGCGGCAGCGCGCCAAGGCGACATCGGGATCTACTTGAACGCATTGGGCACGGTGACGCCCGTTTATACCGTAACGGTGACCAGCCGGGTGCAAGGCGAGATTACCAAGGTCTACTATCAGGAAGGGCAAATGGTTCGCAAGGGCGACCCGCTGATTGAAATCGATCCGCGCCCATATCAGGCGGCCCTAACGCAAGTCGAGGGACAACTCGCGCACGATCAGGCGGTTTTGAACGAAGCCAAGATCGATTTGGATCGCTACCAGCAAGCCTTCAATCGCAACGCCATCGCCAAGCAGCAATTGGATGATCAACAGCAGGTCGTGCTGCAAGATGAAGGCACGGTGAAAAACGATCAGGGCCAGCTTGCGAATGCCCAGGTCAACTTGGTCTACACCCATATCACCGCACCCATCGCCGGGCGCGTGGGACTGCGGCTTGTCGATCCTGGAAATATCGTCCAGGCGAATAGCAGCACTGCCCTGGTAGTGATCACGCAGCTTCAGCCCATCACGGTGATCTTCAGCATCGCGGAAGATCAGCTCTCCCAGATTCAACAGCAATTGCGCAAGGGCAAGAAACTGACGGTGGACGCGTTTGATCGGGAAGGAAGCACGAAACTCGCATCCGGCGTGCTGCTGACTCTCGACAATGTCATCGACCCAACCACCGGCACCTTGAAACTCAAAGCCATCTTTGACAACACAGACAGCGCTCTCTTCCCGAGCCAATTCGTCAATGCCAGGCTGCTCGTGGACACGCAACACAATGTGACTTTGATTCCTGCTCCGGCGATTCAGCGCAACGCCCAGGGAGCTTTTGTCTACGTGGTCAAAAGTGACCAGACCGCCTCCATGCGGACGATTACCCCCGGCACGACGGATGGTTCCGTGACCGCCGTACAAGGTCTTGAACCGCAGGAAGTGGTGGCAGTCAATGGATTCGACAAGCTTCTGGATGGCGTCAAAGTCACGGTCCGCACGCCCAAGAGCGGCAGCGGCAACACGTCCGGGCAGCAGCATCCCACGAGCCAGGATAACCAATCCGGTCCGTCGGGAACCCGCAATGGAGCCGCCTCCGGAGGCAAAAAGGGAGGCTCGTCTCAGTGAGTCCTTCTCGTCCGTTCATTTTACGGCCGGTGGCAACGTCGCTCTTGATGGCGGCCATTCTGCTCGCTGGCTTCGTCGCTTATCTGCAACTGCCTGTATCCGCGCTGCCGGAGGTCGACTACCCCACCATTCAGGTCGTTACGTTTTACCCCGGCGCCAGTCCTGATGTGATGGCTTCGGCCGTGACCGCACCCCTCGAGCGGCAGTTCGGCCAGGTCCCGGGCCTCAATCAGATGACTTCCACGAGTTCCGACGGGAGCTCAATCATTGTTTTGCAGTTTTCGCTCGACCTCAACATCGACGTCGCCGAACAGGAAGTACAAGCGGCCATCAACGCCGCCCAATCCTACCTGCCTTCTGATTTGCCGGTTCCGCCCATCTATAGCAAAACGAATCCGGCAGACACGCCGATTCTCACCCTGGCGCTTTCGTCCAAGACAATTCCCTTGTCGCAAGTCGAAGACCTCGCCGACACCCGCTTCGCGCAAAAAATCTCTCAGCTTCCCGGCGTGGGACTCGTCAGCATCAGTGGCGGGCAAAAGCCGGCCGTTCGAGTTCGCGTGAATCCCACGGCGCTCTCCTCTTACGGCATCAATCTCGAAGATGTGCGCACGGCCCTGCAGCAAACCAGCCTCGACCAGGCCAAGGGCAACTTCGACGGCCCCCAACAGGACTACCAGATCCAATCGAACGACCAACTGCTCAGCGCCTCCGATTTCGAACAAGTCGTCATTGCCTACCACAACGGCTCACCCGTGAGGCTTTCAGACGTGGCTACAGTTGACAACGACGTGGAGAACAATCGCCAGGCCGCCTGGATGAACGAAACTCCCGCGGTCATCGTCAACATTCAACGCCAGCCCGGCGCGAACATCATTCAAGTCGTCGACCGCATCAAGAAGCTGCTTCCCCTCCTGAACAGCAATCTCCCCGCCGCCGTTCAAGTGGATGTGCTGACGGACCGCACCACCACGATCAGGGCTTCCGTCAAAGACGTCGAGTTTGAACTCATGCTCACCGTGGCGCTGGTTGTCATGGTCATTTTTCTGTTCTTGCGCAATCTTTCCGCCACCATCATCCCGAGCGTTGCCGTCCCTCTCTCCATCGTGGGCACGTTCGGGGTCATGTACCTCGCTGGCTTCAGCTTAAACAACCTCACGCTGATGGCCCTCACGATTTCCACTGGCTTCGTCGTCGATGACGCCATCGTCATGATTGAGAACATCATTCGATTCATCGAGGAGGGAGATCCCCCGCTCGAAGCGGCTCTCAAAGGCTCGGAACAAATCGGTTTCACCATCGTATCGCTGACCATCTCCCTGATTGCTGTATTGATTCCCCTGCTCTTTATGGGCGACATCGTCGGTCGGCTTTTCCGTGAGTTCGCCATCACTTTGAGCGTCACCATCCTTGTTTCCGCCGTGGTTTCGCTGACTCTCACGCCCATGATGTGTTCGCGTCTCTTGAAAAGCACGCACGGGCGAAAGCAGACCCGTTTCTACCTGGCTTCGGAGAAGGCCTTCGACCGCATCATTGCTTTCTACGGAAGAACTCTAAAGTGGGTGTTGAAACGCCAAACCGAAACCCTTGTTGTGGCTGCCGCTACGCTGGTGCTCACTGTCATTCTCTACATCGTCATCCCGAAGGGCTTCTTCCCTGTGCAAGACACGGGCATTATTCAGGGCATTTCGGAAGCCTCCCAGTCGATATCCTTCCCGGCCATGGCGGAAAAGCAGCAGCAACTCGCTCACTTGATCTTGCAGGATCCTGCCGTGGAAAGCCTTTCTTCCTTCATCGGTATCGACGGTACCAACACGACATTGAACAGCGGGCGCATCCAAATCAACTTGAAGCCCCTGGAAGTGCGTAAAATCAGCGCCTCGGATGTCATCCGGCGTCTTCAGCCAAATCTGGAAAAGATTGACGGCATGACGCTGTACATGCAGCCGGTGCAGGACCTCACCGTCGAAGATCGCGTGAGCCGCACGCAATATCAATACACGCTCGAAGATCCCGATCCGCGCGAACTGAATCTCTGGACCGCCAGGCTGATGGCCAAACTTCAAACGATTCCGGAGCTTCGCGATCTCGCAACCGACCAGCAAACTTCCGGTCTCGCTGCCTCCCTCACCATCGACCGTGTCACCGCTTCCCGCATGGGCATCACGCCGCAAGCGATCGACCAGTTGCTCTACGATGCTTTTGGCCAGCGCCAAGTTTCCACGCTCTACACCCAGGTGAATCAGTACCACATCGTTCTTGAAACTGAACCCGACTTTCAGAAAAATCCCTCGAAATTGCAGGACATCTACGTCCGCTCTGCTTTGGCTTCAACGGCGCTCACCACTGGCTCTTCCACTTCCCAGACTGTCACCGCGACGACGTCTTCCGGCAATTCTGCCTCCTCTGCTCCGCCGAGCCCTTCCGCTTCCCCGAACCTCGCCACCAGTTCGGGCTCCGCCAATCCCGGCGCGGTTTCGGCGCTGAATGGCGGCGCGGTTCCTCTCAGCGCCTTCACTCGCTTTGAAATGAAGAGCAGCCCCCTGTCCGTCAATCACCAGGGACAATTTCCTGTCGTCACCATCTCTTTCAACTTGGCCCCCAATGCCTCGCTCGGCGAAGCCACCCAGGCAATCGACAAAGCCCAGCATGATATTGGAATGCCTCTCAGCGTTCAGGGCGCTTTTCAGGGCACTGCCGCGTCCTTTCAAGCTTCCTTGTCGAACGAGCCGCTCCTCATTCTCGCGGCCCTTGTCACCGTTTATATCGTTCTCGGTGTTCTCTACGAGAGCTACATCCACCCCATCACAATTCTCTCGACCCTGCCCTCCGCCGGGGTGGGCGCCATTCTGGCCTTGTTGATTTGCGGCCAAGAACTCAGCGTCGTCGCCCTCATCGGAATCATCCTTCTGATCGGTATCGTCAAGAAGAACGGAATTATGATGATCGACTTCGCCCTGGAGGCGGAGCGGAAACAGGGCAAGAAGCCGGAAGACGCTATTTATGAAGCGTGTCTCTTGCGTTTCCGTCCCATCATGATGACCACCATGGCCGCGCTTTTGGCTGGCTTGCCACTCGCCCTCGGTACCGGAATTGGCGCGGAGCTTCGTCGCCCCTTGGGCATCTCCATGGTTGGCGGCTTGCTCCTCAGTCAGGTTCTTACCCTCTACACGACTCCGGTCATTTACATCTTCTTCGACAAGCTCGCGCAACGCTTCTCTTCGCGCCGCGCGCCCGAAACTGGACCGGAGCCCGTTCCAGCGGATTGATGCGATGAGCCTCTCTTCTCCATTTATTCGGCGGCCCGTCGCCACCACGCTCCTGACAGCAGCCATTGCGCTGGCGGGTGCCGTGGCCTTTCGAGTGTTGCCGGTCTCGCCGCTACCGCAGATCGATTTCCCCACCATCTCGGTTGGCGCCGGTTTGCCGGGAGCCAGTCCGGAGATCATGGCCTCCTCGGTCGCGACTCCCTTGGAGCGCCAGTTCGGGAGAATTGCCGGCATCACGGAGATGACGTCGTCCAGCAATCTGGGCACGACCAGCGTCACGATGCAATTTGATTTGAACCGCAACATTGATGGTGCCGCACGCGACGTTCAGGCCGCCATCAATGCCGCACGAAGTTATTTGCCCTCGAATCTCCCAGCCAATCCCACCTATCGCAAGGTCAACCCGGCGGATGCTCCGATCATGATTCTGTCGCTTACCTCGAGTGTGTACGACCGCGGCGAACTGTACGACGCCGCCTCCACCATCATGCAGCAGCGTCTTTCTCAGATTCAGGGGGTCGGGCAAGTGAGCGTTGGTGGCAGTTCGCTGCCCGCGGTGCGTGTGGACGTGAATCCGACCCAACTCAACGGCTATGGTCTCGGCTTACAGGACGTTGCGGCGATGCTGAGCCGCCAGAACGCCAACAGTCCCAAGGGCCAAATCGCGGACGGCGCGACATCAGCGGACATCACGACGAACGACCAGCTTCTCAAGGCGGTAGACTACATGCCTCTTGTGGTGGGCTACCACAATGGCGCCGCCGTCAAATTGTCCGATGTCGCCAACGTCCAGGACTCCACGGAGAACGTGCGCGCTGCTGGCTTTGTCAACGGCAAGCCCTGTGTCCTCATCATCATTTTCCGTCAGCCGGGCGCAAACATCATCGATACCGTGGATCGCATCCGTGCCGCGATTCCGGCACTCAAGGCTTCGATTCCTTCCGCCATTGACACGGAAATCGTGCTTGACCGTACCCTCACCATTCGCGCTTCCGTTCGCGACGTCGAACGCAGCCTGATGATCTCGGTTTCCTTGGTCATTTTGGTCGTGTTCGTCTTTCTCCGAAGCGTCCGCGCCACCTTGATTCCCAGCGTGGCTGTTCCCGTTTCCCTGATCGGCACGTTTGGCGTCATGTACCTGTGCCACTACAGCATCGACAACCTCTCCCTCATGGCCCTCACCATTTCGACCGGTTTTGTGGTGGACGATGCCATTGTGGTCATCGAAAATATCACCCGTTATCTCGAGCAGGGCTTGTCGCCCATGCAAGCGGCTTTCAAGGGCGCCAGCGAGATTGGTTTTACAGTTCTCTCCATCAGCATCTCTCTCGTTGCTGTCTTCATCCCCATTCTCTTGATGGGAGGCATCGTCGGCCGCCTCTTCCGTGAATTCGCCGTGGTCCTCTCGACCGCCATCCTGGTTTCCCTGGTCATTTCTTTGACGGCGACACCCATGATGTGCTCTCGCCTGCTCCGGCATCTTCGTGATGAGCAGCACGGCAAAGCGTATCGCGCCAGCGAGCGCGCGTTCAATTCGCTCCTGGCGATCTACGAGCGGAGCCTCGGTTGGGTTCTGGAACACTCCCAACTGACGCTCGTCGTTCTGGGCCTCACCATCGCTCTCAACTTCTACCTTTTTTGGGTTGTCCCCAAGGGATTCTTTCCGCAGCAGGATAACGGCACCGTCTTCGGCGGCATCCAGGGCTCTCAGGACATTTCTTTCCAGGCCATGCAAACCGCTACTTCGCGCATCGTCAATGTCGTCAAAACGGATCCGGCCGTACAGAACGTGGTGGCATTCACGGGCGGCGGCGGCGCCACCAATGGCGGCTTCGTGTACCTGGGCCTGAAACCTCTTGATCAACGTGACGCGAGTGCCAGCCAGGTGATTGACCGTCTGCGCCCAAAACTCCTTTCTGTCTCCAGTGCAAACACCTTTCTGCAAGCCGGACAGGATCTCCGCATCGGCGGACGGATGAGCAGCGCACAATATCAGTACACCATTCAGAGCGACAACATTCAGGACCTCGTTCAGTGGGGCCCGGTCCTTCTACAGCAAATGCGAAAATTGCGCATGCTCACCGACGTCAATACCGATCAGCAGAACAGCGGCCTTCAGGCCATGCTCACCTATGACCGAGGCACCGCTTCGCGCCTCGGCATCACCCCACAGATGCTCGACAACTCCCTCTACGAAGCCTTCGGCCAGGCCCAAGTCTCCACCATGTACACCGGCATCAACCAGTACCACGTCGTCCTCGAAGTCGCTCCCAAGTTCTGGCAGTCACCCGTGAACCTGAACGACGTCTATATCCGGGCCGCGCAAGGGAAGGTCGTTCCTCTCAGCGCCATCGCACACTACGAGCCGTCCACTGCTCCCCTGGCGGTCAATCACCAGGGCCAGTATCCTTCGGTCACGATTTCCTTCAACCTTGCCCCGGGTGTGGCACTGAGCGACGCTTCCATAGCCATCCTCGCCATGGAACAGAAAATCGGCATGCCCAATACCATTCATGGCATGTTTTCCGGCACTCTTCAGGCCTTCCAGTCTTCCTTGGCGACGCAACCTTTTCTCATCATCACCGCTCTCATGGCCGTCTACATCGTCCTGGGCATTCTCTACGAGAGTTACCTCCACCCCCTCACGATTATTTCCACTCTTCCCGCCGCGGGAGTCGGCGCCGTGCTTGCCCTTATGATCTTTCACAAGGACCTCAGCATTATCGCGTTGATCGGCGTCATTTTGTTAATTGGTATCGTCAAGAAAAACGGCATCCTGATGATCGACTTTGCGCTGGCCGCCGAACGCATCGACGGCAAAAGCCCTCGTGAAGCCATCTACCAGGCTTGCATCCTGCGATTCCGGCCCATCCTCATGACTACCATGGCGGCCCTCTTTGGCGCCATGCCGCTGGCCTTCGGCAGAGGCACGGGTTCGGAACTCCGCAATCCTCTCGGCATCGCCATCATCGGCGGCCTGATCCTGAGCCAAATGCTCACGCTCTACACCACGCCGGTCGTTTATCTCTCGCTAGATCGCCTGAGGGTCAAGTGGCTTCGCGCTCACGGAAAGCTCGAAGCGCAGAGACAAATCGAGTCCTTCGGATGACAACATCTTATGAGCCACGCGAACTCGCGATCGCAAAGAGTTATCCTGGCAAGGAGACTGGGACACCGATGAAGACAACGAACAAAATGCGTGTTGCGGTCGCGCTTCTCTCCGGTGCACTGCTCTTCCAGGGCTGCGACGTCGGCCCGAAGTACAATCGCCCTGCGGCGAAAGTACCGGCGACGTTCAAAGAGGTCACCCCCGACGATCTCCAGAAAATGGACGGCTGGAAAGTCGCGCAACCTCGGGACAGCGCTCTCCACGGCAAGTGGTGGGAGATTTTTGGCGATCCTCAGTTGAACGCCCTCGAAGAGCAAGTCAACATTTCCAACCAAAACGTCGCCGCTGCGTTTGCCGGCTTCATGGCGGCGCGCGCCCTCGTGCGGGAGGCTCGCGCGCAATATTTCCCAACGGCTTCCCTCGGCGCAAGCATCGTTGGCCAGCACCAGCCCGCATCCTCCAACGGCGCGGGCACCGGCACTTCCGGTTCGACCTTTACCGAATATTCTCTACCTTTCGACGCTTCCTGGACGCCCGACTTGTGGGGCCGCGTGCGCAACACGGTTCGCGCCAACGTCGCGAATGCGCAAGCTAGCGCGGCGGACCTCGAGAACACTCGTCTGACCGCTCAAGCGGAACTGGCTGTCGATTATTTCCAACTGCGCGGGCAGGACGCTCTCAAACAACTGCTTGATTCCACGGTGGTGGATTACGAGGAGTCCCTGAAACTGACCAAGGCGCTCTATGAAACGGGTATCGACTCCGACGAAGCCGTCGCGCAAGCCGAAACTCAACTGGAAGCCACCCGCGCGCAAGACACCAATCTTGGCATTCTGCGGGCCCAATACGAGCATGCGGCCGCACTCTTGGTTGGCCAGCCTGCTTCTTCTTTCTCCATCGCTGTCGAGCCCTTGAAAACTCCGCCGCCGGCCATTCCCTTTGGCGTTCCCTCGCAACTATTGGAGCGTCGCCCGGACATCGCCGCAACCGAGCGCCTGATGGCCCAGGCCAATGCGCAAATCGGCGTCGCGCGCGCCGCGTTTTATCCAACCGTAACGCTTAGCGCCTCCGCCGGGTTTCAAACCACCAACGGTTCCACGTGGTTTACGTGGCCAAGCCGCTTCTGGTCCGTCGGCCCGGCCATTTCCGAGTTGATTTACGATGGCGGTCTTCGTCGTGCCACCGTCGAACAGTTCCGCGCGCAATATGATCAAACGGTCGCCAACTATCGCGGTGCCGTCCTGACCGCATTTCAACAAGTCGAAGACAATCTTGCAACCCTGCGCATTCTTTCCCAGCAGATTCAGGAACAAGACACCGCAATCCAGTCCGCGCAGCGTAGCCTGAAGCTGGCCACGGACCGCTATCGCCTCGGCATCGACCCCTACCTCAACGTCATTACTGCCCAGACAACTCTCTTCAGCAATCAGCAGACGGCCGTCAACCTGCGTGTCCAGCAAATCGTGGCCAGCGTGCAATTGATTGAGGCGCTCGGCGGGGGTTGGGATTCCTCCACGCTTCCCACTCCGCAGCAGATTATTTCGCGGGATTCCGCGCCCCAGCCGGCTGTTCCCGCCCAACCCGCCAACACTCCTCCGCCAACTCCTTCTACTCCCTAAGCAGTCTGGCGAATCGTTGTAGTCTGCCCGGCTTTTCTGGTCTTGCGGCTAGCTACTTAACTCACAGAGAGTCACGCGGGGCGCTTATTTCGAGAGCGTCTGCTGCACGGTCCTGCCGCGCCAGAATTGTTGCCCTTGCTCCGGCAGGGTGTAGATCGGGTCGTAGTATTCGTAGCGGCGGGTCAGCGCTTCCGGATCGTCCGCCTCGATGCCGGTGCGATAATTCTTCGTCCAATAGGAAATGCCCAGTTGCCGGTCGTACTCCTTCACCTGATGCACCCAGCGCTTGCCGACGAACGGCACGTCGCAGATGATCCGCGGCGTGGCGAAGCCGGGCAGGTAACCCATGATGTCGTGCTGCAGTTGCTGCGCTTCGTGGACCGCCAGCCGCCAGTGTTCGGCGTTGGGGATCATGTCGCACTGGTAAAAGTAGTAGGGCATGATCTTGCCCCAATCGAGAAGCGTGAAGCACAGCTCCAGCAATTCGTTTGTGCTGGCGTTCACGCCCCGCAGTAGCACGCCTTGATTGCGCACCTCGCGGTAGCCCATGTCCAGCAGCGCCTGCACCGCTCGGCGCACCAGCGGAGTCACCTGCCGGGCGTTGTTCACGTGCGTGTGCACGGTGATGTCCACGCCGCGTTGCCGCGCCTTCTTGGCCAACCGCTCCATCCCGGCCTGCACTTCGCTCTGCAAGAAGTGTTGCGGGATGCCGATGAGCCCCTTCGTGGCCAGGCGAACGTCCTTAATATTTGGAATGTCCATCAGCTTCGAGCAGAAATCCACCAGCGTGCCGATGGGCGTATTGGCAATGTCCCCGCCGCTGACCACCACGTCGCGCACCGATGGCGTGACCCGCAAATATTCCAGCATCTGCTGGTAGCGGTCCTTCTGCGGAATCTGGAACTTCAGCTTCACCACTTGCGGCACGTCATTCCCCACCAGGTCCATGCGCGTGCAATGTCCGCAGTACTGCGGGCACGTTGACAGCAGTTCCGCCAGCACCTTCGTGGGGTAACGGTGCGTCAGCCCTTCCACCGCCCACATGTCCGCTTCGTGCAGCGAGTCGCGGCTCGCCTTCGGATGGCTCGGCCATTCCGGGTGCCGGTCGTCAAATGCCGGCAGCATGTAATGGCGCACCGGGTCGTTCCACAAATCCTTCTCATCCATGGTGTTGAGCATGTGCGGAGGAATCAGCATGGACATGGTGGCGCGTTCTTTGATGTCGCGCTCCATGCTGGCCAGCAGTGAATCCGGGATCAGCTTGCCGAAGGCCTCCTTCAGCTCTTTCAGGTTCTTGACCGTGTGCCGCCGCTGCCACAGCGCGGTCTCCCACTCCTCCTTGCTGACGTTCTTGTACCCTGGCAAGCGCCGCCAATCCGGCTCCACAAATTCCCGTTTCAGCGGATAGCTGAACGGCTGCTCCCCGGCATGCACTTTTCCCGCCGGCTTCCACACCGGCCGCGCGGCCTTCGTTCCAGTCGTCGCTGTATTCGTGCCCGGCGCAATCATTTTCGTGTCACTCATCCGCGCATTCCTGTATTCAGGGGACTTTTTTCTTAGCAGGCTGCTGAAAAACTCTCTTTCTTTAGGAGGCCGGGGCTTCAGCCCCGGCGTAAAGCCTTTATAACCAATGGGCTTTAGCCCCTGAAGAAAGGGCTTCCCCACTTATTCAGCAACCTCTCCGGAAGTCTTCGCAACTTCTTTACCTCTCAGAATATCCCACGTCTCCTCTTTCCGCCACCCCCGCAACACGTGGCTCGTGACTTGTAACTCGTGACCCGCCATCCCGAGCTGTAGCTCAGGCCTTCAGGCCTGAGGTCTTTCTCATGTCTTTGTGGTGGCCCGCCTTCAGGCTGGTTCTTGGGTTCGCTTTTCTCTTCGCCTTTATAGGCACCGCCATCCGTGGCGGTCCGCTCTTCGGTGCTCCAAGCTCGATTTTTGAGCATGGGCTCTTGGGTTTCCTGATTTTCGATTTTCGATTTTCGATTTTCCAATTTCGCCTTCTCTCTTCGTCTCTCGCTCGCCACTCGTCACTCGCCACTGCTCTCCCCGTCATCCCGAGCAACGCGAGGGATCTCTCTTCCTCTTCTCTGTTGCAGGGACCGCCTTCTGAGGCGGTCCGCTCTTGGGTTTCTCCCGCGCCCTCCGCCCACCCCGCCCCTACGATTGTCATCCCGAGCAACGCGAGGGACCTGCTTTTTCTTCTCCCTTCTCCCACCGCCACTCGTCACTCGCCATTGCTCTTTGTGTCATCCCGAGCGAAGCCGAGGGATCGCGGCTTGCTCTATCCTCACCCGGCCCATTGGCACAATCACACAACCCTGCGTTCGCTTCGGACCCCTCTTCCCAGCGCCGGAGGCGCGGCGTACGTTAGCCCAGGGCGTAAGCCCTGGGTACATGGTGTATGACGATAGCGAGCGCCGGAGGTGCGACACATGTCACACACCTACTCCCAAAACTTGATTCACGTTATCTTCAGCACCAAGGACCGCCGTAAAGCCCTCCCCGATGAATTTCAACCGCGCTTCTGGGCCTACGCCGCAGGGGTTTGTCAAAACCTCGGAATCCTTGTCCATGCCATCGGTGGAATCGAAGATCACATTCACCTTCTCATCCAGATCCCCCCGAGCCTGCCTTTGGCCAAGGCTGTTCAAACCATAAAATCGAATTCTTCCCGATGGGCAAATGAGCAGGGCCACAAATTCGCGTGGCAGGAGGGCTATGGCGCGTTTAGCGTAAGTCATTCGCTTCTTCGCGCAGCGGTCGAATACATCCAAAATCAAAAAGCGCATCACCGAAAAATGGGATTTGACGCCGAGTTTCTTGCTCTCCTGAAGAAACACTCCATCGCGTTTGACCCGAAATTTGTCTTTGATTAGGTGCCGCACCTACGGCGCTGGCGAATCTCCCATACACCTTTCCCAGCCCTCACGGGCTGGGCTAACCTCTACCGCGCCTCCGGCGCTAATTCAACGCGCAACGCAAGTCTTCCCAGCGCCAGAGGCGCGGCATACATTAGCCCAGGGCGTGAGCCCTGGGTGCGCAATTCACCACGTTCCTGAGCGCCGTAGGCGCGCCACAAGTTAGCCCCGTGCGCCTGCCCCGACCGAAAAAGTGCGGTAAGCGCGGGGACGCCACAACCAAACAACATCCAGCGCCGGAGGCGCGGCATACGTTAGCCCAGGGCGTAAGCCCTGGGAAGGTGATGTATAAAGGGAGTTGAGCGCCGGAGGTGCGCCACCCGAAATTCGTTCCCACGATTAACCTGTCAGCCACCCGCCTTGCACCAACGATGGAACGCAGTTTTGGAAGCCGCACAAACATCGGCCAAAGGTTCGACCTCCCGATACGGTATCGGCGCATCAAAAACCGACGCGACGACACTTTACGGAGGAAGCTACCGTTATAGCCTGCCGTGACAGGGCTGCTATTCGTCGTTTGGGTCAATGTCGTTGTACTGCTGACAGGATTTGAATCTCACACTCCTGAGCCAATGGGGTTCGGACTCCCTGCAATATCGCGTACAATGCTGGACATTGAAAATGTCAGTGTACGTGACCTTAGCAAAAGCAAAAATGACACGATCTCCTGACTTAACTTCGTTGATGACTGGTTCGGGCAATTTCCCACCGTACTCCTTGGGACCGTTTGCGATAAAATTGTGTATTTGATTTGGGAGCACGAGCCCGGCAGGTGGCCCCATGAGAGGATTAACGAGTTCATCAAAATTTGGAGTCTCTCCCTTTTTACAGATGGCGGCTGTAAAACCTGCGGACACATACTTGGCAGGAGTTTTCCCTAAGTTCTTCAGAGGAACACTGATAATGAACGGTTGATCTGGTTTAAGAGTCCAGTCGTCAATGATCTCATCAAATCCAACCCAAGCTCGCTGATCCACCTTGAGAGCGTGTTGCGACTCTTGGAGTTGGCAATAGACAACGATGAAAGAGGCAATGGCCCCAGCTGCCAAGATCGCGGTGAGTACATTCGACAAATCCCACTCCCATTTTATCGACAATTGGTTTGGTTCCTCCTTTCTGTGGTCTTTGTCCTAAACCTCTTCGCAATGATGTGCATCGGCGTGAACCGCAGAAGTTTGCAAGGACAGGTTTCCTTCCGTAGCAGAGGCTACGTACTTTTGCGGATTTTTATACTTGTGCTTGCACTGCTTCTTGCGGGACACGCCCTATGCCTCACGCTTGCCGCGAGGCTATAACACAATTAAGTACCGCGCAAGGTACGCATATAATCTGTACCTACGTTGCAACGCCACAATTTGGCCCTCTGTTCTCAGTGGCTTGAAGTGAACAGCTGAGAGAGTATCGGCGCATCAAAGTCAGGACCGGGCGGGTGGCGCAGCCTTAGTGCGCTAAGACCCCTGGGGCGGCCCATCCTTTGCGATCTCTGCAAAGGGTGGGTCCGCTCTTCTCTCTTCTTCTCCTCCTTGCTTCGTTGCTTCCCACTTGCGGTCTGCTCATTCGAATAAATACTCTTCATTTAATAGTTGACATTAAGTATATATTGTGGTATCCTGCGCGTGTCATGCTGAGGGGACGCTATTCCTGTGCCATTTCACTCCTCCCCACGATCTCATCCCATGCGCACCTTCGAGTGCCGGGCCTTGCAACCGGCACGACGAAAGCGACTCTGGGCAGCACCACGAGCCACCAGACACGAGTCACGAATCACGTTTTCCTAACTCCAATCATTCCCGCACTTACAGTCCATTCTCCCGTAACCCCAATCATTCCCGCACTTACGCGTACCCCCCGGGTGGGGGGTGCCCGATTCTCATCCACTCTGCCCTGCCTCCGTTCCAAAACGGCTCGCAAATCCTCAGCATTTCTCGCCACTCGCCACTCGTCACTCGCTACTTCTGCCCTAACTCCTTTGTTTCCCCTTGATACAACGATTCCGCCTGTAAGTCCTTTGTTTCCCCTTGATACGAAAAACAGGGGGGTACCCCCCTCCCCTGGCATGACCATTCGTTCCATTTCGGAATTCTTCTCTACCGAATCTTCCTCCGATGCTCTCTGTTCCGCCGGTCCCCTCTTCTCTGTGCTCTCTGTGTCCTCTGTGGTGAAAACTCTTCGCCGCTGTATTTTGTCTCGTTCTTTTCTCGCCACTCGCCACCAGCCACTCGCCACCGCCTTGCTAACTCCAATCATTCCCGCACTTACGCGTACCCCCCGGGTGGGGGGTGCCCGATTCTCATCCACTCTGCCCTGCCTCCGTTCCAAAACGGCTCGCAAATCCTCAGCATTTCTCGCCACTCGCCACTCGTCAC
>Ga0326728_10002109_pt1 | contig 67495 bp, 47 predicted proteins | sample MB3enrmetagenome_FD_207602 | JGI IMG/M metagenome (GOLD analysis project Ga0326728, IMG submission 207602) | Lab enriched peat soil microbial communities from McLean, Ithaca, NY, United States - MB31MN | ecosystem: Environmental > Terrestrial > Soil > Wetlands > Peat | place: USA: New York... | reverse complement strand
GATGCAAGGTGATCATCCATCAACACCTGGACGCCACCCTAACCCTCACCATCGCAGGGCACCGTGTCGGACACTACAGCGAGCAAGGAAAACTCTTGACGCCGCTGACCAAAAAACAAATCAAGGCTGTGGAAAAGACGTTGAGAGGAAAAGTCCAAAAACCGACTTTCCCTCTCAACTTGCAAATCCCGCAAAATACGCGGGATTCGCACTTTCCCACCGCCTCTACGGCTACTAACTTATGAAACCGGACATTTCATTTGTCACGAAAAGCGGACATTTCTACTTGCTAACGACACTTCCGAGTTGGCGGTAACCCTACCGCAGTGCTCGACGGGAATTTGTCACTTGCTCCAGAAGCCGAAACCCGTTATCGAAACGCAGTTCTAATTCGGCGACGGCTGCTCTACATGGTCGATGACGATTGCGTCCACGGGCCCTCTGGTAGACACAAGTTTCAGACCGAGCTGTTCTGTGAGCTCCGTGAATCCGACTGCGCCACCAGGGACGCAACTAGTCCAGTGCTTAGGGATATCCTGCCCGTGCACCGGTGGATTCGATATCCACACCGCGCTGACACCACTTTTCCGTCTCGCGGGAGCCCTGGGGAACACCGATGCCGTCGGCATACATGTCTGCGATTCGGAAGTTCGCGCGGGCTATGGCGCCGGCCTCAGAGCGAAGATCGCTCCATTGACCCTGCAAATCCGCACCGCTGATGGACGCCACTTTCATGTACAAGCGCAGTGCTTCAGTCGGGTTCTTGTAAACACCGATCCCGCGTTCGTGCATTCTTACAACGTTGAGTGCTCCCCATGCGGAGCCCATTTCAGAGGCCTTCAGGTAAGGCATATATGCTTCGCTCGGGCTGGGATCACTGATCAAACCACTCCCTGCGAACGGCCAATCTGCAGAATAAGGTTGTCGTTGGCTCCCGCACTTCGAAGCGCCTTCTCGACCCCAACAGTCAACTCGAAATCAACTCCGCATTGTCTTACCAGCGCAGCCATGCGTGCGTTTGGCACTGCGGATTTAAGACCGTGTTCAACGTCGGCAGCCGAAAGCGGCCGGGGAGCATTTTGTGTCCTTATCGTCCGAGCCGCAATACTTCCCACTACTAATAACAATATGCTGGCGACTAGTAGTGTCATTGCGCGCATTTTTATCTCCGATTGGCAATGCTCTCCTTCTCCGCTTGCATCGCCCGGCGAGCGCGCACTAGGCGGCCCTTGGCGGCGGCGCTATTCTCCTCGATTCGCCAGGCCCGTTTATAGTTAGCTGCTGCTGCCGCGTAATTGCCCTTGTGCATCTGTTGGTTGGCCAAATCGAAATAACTCTGCGCGGAACGTGCCATAGCTCCACGGGACCCAGGCGCCAAGGTCATTCGGCGAGTCGATGTCGACGTCGGAACCCTCGAGAACGCCGCAGCATGCGACCCTCCGCTTGACCTCGACGCAACACGTGCAGTAGCTCCGCGAGATGCACGTTCCGGTGTCATCATCCGGTGCGTCGTAGTGATCGACGATGCTACCTTCGCCGATACCGGCTTGACCGCAGCGTCCGGGCCAGAGCCGGCCTGAGGAGGCCCATCAGGCACGGTGGCGGGATTCTCGGCGACGGAAGTTGGTCCGGGCGCAGAAGGAGAATCCGGCGAGGTGGGCTGCAGGGACGAACTGTGTGCCTGGGGAACAGGCACGGCCCCGATTCGATGGAATGCAACGATGAAACACACGCACAGCGACAGCGCACCGATCGCGGCTGCAAACCAGGAAATTACAATGATCGATACTTGAGGTCGAGACGCTGCCGGCTTGGACGCTGCAAGATTCGACGATACAAATCTCAACCAAGAGGCTTTCGGTGCAAATAAACGGTCCAGAGCACTCCTGGGCGCAATTTCCGCACGATCTACTACAGTGCCTTCCTTTTCTGCTTTTTCCTTTTTCGCGGCCGGCGGCACATCGGCCTTCATGGCAGGCGCAGCTGCGATCGGAATTACCGGTGGCGCGACATATTGTCCGGCCGTTTGCTCAGGCAGCTTCGCTCTCACCGCCGGCGAAGCGTCAGTTGTCGCGGCCAGCGTAGCGCCGATCTCGATCGCCGGAGGCACAAAGTTCTCAACTACGCCGATCTCCAGCGATGGCTCGTATTCATGCGAAACCACCGCCGCGTGCTGGCGAAAAAGATCGTTGATTAGCGCAGTCTGGCGCGAGTTCAACAGGGGAAGCGAGAGTTGTCGAAAGTTGCGGAAGGTCCAAAGCAGATAAACGCGTTGCCAGAAGGAGGGTTCAACGGCAACGAATCCTTGCTGCGTTTGGAACAGCAAGAAGCCAGATTCAAGCTTGTTCAGAAGCACAAATCTCCCCCGTGACACAGGATGCAGCTTGCGTGACACAGGGGTCCAATCGCAACCTATAGAGGCCACACCCACTGATCACGATGGCCGAACAGCCTTCGCAAGCGAGTTGCAAAGAGTTTTCACGGCTGTGCCCTGCCGCATCCTACCGCCAGATCGTTGAAAACGGCCAAAGGGGAATTGGCATCGCTTTCCAACGCCCAAATCGGATTCCCCGACTTAGACCCCGCATCCAGACCAAAGTTGCGCTATAGGCTTCTATGCCAAGTTTCGCTGTCGCTGGCATGCAGGCCGACCCAACTTCACGTCTGGTGGCCAAACAGCGGCGTTCACCTTTGGCACGATCAGGAAGATCTGCGGAGCGCACTCGATAGAGTCGCGCCCGCACGGGCATCGCTCGCTACACGTCTCCCAACCCGCGTCGCCCAAAGAAAGCGACAACCATCAGCTCCGCGCTGCCGGATGGCGCAAATTCTTCATTGATCGCTGCCCCGCCCTGTTTCTCGCCTCGCATCGCGGTAGCCAAACCTCAAGAATTGGTTCCGGTCGGATTGTCGCCAACCGGGAAACTACGCCTCGCACACCCGCTCCCCCGCCCTTGCCCCCGCGACCCTCTCACTGGCCGCTCGGTTTTTGGGAATGACAACCGAAATCCGGTAAACTGCGAAACTGTCAACCTCGAAACTGTCTCACTCCAGGGGGTCACCCCACGCCTGTCAATCCCTCCCCACCCTCCAGTCCCCTTCAACACTCCCATTTCCAACGAGATAACAACCCGCCCGGCAGTGCAGGTTATTTCCCCGAAGTCGCTACACTTCTTGTAGTAGCGAGAACAGGTCGAATACCTTGGGCGGGCCAAAGCTCGGCTGGGCCCGCCACGTCGCTGACTGCGCCAACTCCGCTAGCTCCGCTAACTCCGCTAATTCCGCTAACCTCTTATTTTTGAAGACTTTAAGCTCTAACTTCTGTGCTTTCAGTCGCTTACGGGAGCCCCTTCAGAAGCTAACCCGCCTGGAATCAAGACTTTACTTGAAAAATGGCGGGGGGGAGGGGAGAGTAACTGATCTGTACAAGGAAACCGGGCCAGCGGAATCTAACAGCGCTCGCTGACTTGCTGACTCGCTGTATCACTTCCCGCACACGCACTCTCTGTACGCAACGGTCGCGGCATTGGTCAGCGAGCACACATACGGCTGCCAGATCAGCGCCAGCATCCGTATATCGACTCCCGTCATGTAGTAGCGCAGGTAGCTCTGGCTCGCGCTCGTCTGCGCCGCCGGATCAGCCTTGAAGCCGGCAATCAAGCTGCCCACCGTGGCCGCTGTAAACGCCGGCTCATGATACGTATGCGCAAAATCGTACTCTTCGCTCCACGCCGTAGCGATCCCTGTTTGATTTGAAGCCGCAATCACGCGATAGTCCGTGAGAATCGCACGCGCCGGGTCGATGGAAGCAACTGTAAACGAAGGATTGTTCCCGTCAATCGGCGAAATCGATGCCACCATCTTTACGGCAACGGGCTCCTGCGCCACGGCGGACTTCGCCGGCATCAGCAAACGCACTTCATCCATGTGCGTGTGCGCGAAGATCGCCAACTGCACCACATCGCCGTAGCTGGCCAGCACTTCGGGCAGCGCCTCCGAGGAAAGGAACATCTTCGGCTTGCCTCCACCGCAAAGTTCTCTCCATTTCCTCGCCGTCGAATACGAGTCCACTCCGGGAGGAATGTGCGCCATCACCCAGACTTTTTCCTTTTTGTCGCGCGCCTCGTCCAACTGCTGCTTGAGCCATGCAATCTGCGCAGCCGCGGGCGCCGCGTCCGCCTTGCCGCCGCACGTCTCGTACTGCTCCGACATGAATAGATCGTCCAGCACCAGCAGCCGCGCGTTTTCAACCGGCGCGGGAAAGCTCACGCTGTAGTAGCCTCCAGCCGCAAAGTCCTTCAGCGCTTGCGCCTGTTCTGCTCCGTGAAGATCGGCGGCAAAAACCTCCCCGCTCTCCTTCAGGAATGCACTGTTGGCGTCGAGCTGATAGTCGCCACAGTCGGAATCGTTATTGCCCAGCGCCGCGTAGACCGGAACGTCGGGAAGCGCTGTGCGCACTCCCGTTAAGACAAAGACGATTGTCTTCTCGACAAAGGACCGGTATTCGGCCGGCGCGGCATTTGGAAACAGTGCGGCGAATTTGCAGGAGAAGGAGTGCGCAATCAGGTCGCCGCTCACGATGACAAACTTCGCCTCAGCAGCCTGCGCGTGGATGGCATTCAAACTCGACTGGTAGAGGACGTAGGAGGTGTCTGCGCCGCGTGTGGGACAGGCCTGATCGAGTTTCGTCCACTGCGCCGCGGCATCGGCTGAAGCCAGAGCAGCGAGAATGGCGTTCCATTGTGCAACCGGCGCGGCTGCCAGTTGCGCGGCCTTCCCCGGATCTCGAAATGGTTCAAAGTGAATGTCGCTGACGAAGAGGGCCGGAATCGAATTCGCGCCGCCATTCGCTACTGCTTGTGCCGGAATTCGTGCGGCTAAAGTCGAAACGCCGAGAACGCAGACCGAGACATATGCGCACAATTTTCCAGTCTTCCACACGCTTTCCATTTGAGCTCCTCTGCTTGAGCAAACCTCTGTTGCTCGGGTTTTCGTAGGATAAACCGGACGCCTAGTCCGAACTGTTTCTTCGGTGTGAATCCCGCCCCTCGCCCGGAATATGCTATACGTTTCCTCATGACCAAGCTCGGATTTGTTCCTGTCGTAGCTCTTGCGGCTGTGTGTCTCATCTCGCCATTCAGCCCTGCGCAAACGCTCGCGCCCACTCCTCCGCTCGGGTGGAACAGTTGGGACGCCTACGGACTCACCATCGACGAGGAGCAATTCAGGGACAACGCGACCGTCCTCGCCTCGCTGCAGCAATTCGGGTGGAAATATGCCGTCATCGACGAGGGCTGGTACATGGCCAACCCCGCGGGCAAGAGCCTCGAGCAGAAGCAATATCTTTGGAACGGCAATGGCCTGTTGATTCCAGCACCGGATCGCTTCCCGTCTGCCGCCGACGGCGCCGGATTCAGGCCTCTCGCCGACTGGCTGCATGCGCAGGGACTCAAGTTCGGCATTCACATCGTGCGCGGCATTCCCCGCCAGGTGGTCGCCGCCAATTTGCCGATTGCAGGCACCCAATTCCATGCCACCGACGCCGCCGACACCACATCTCCCTGCCCCTGGGACGAGGGCAACTGGGGCGTGAAGGACAATGCCGCCGGGCAAGCCTATTACGACTCCATGCTGAAGCTGTATGCATATTGGGGCGTGGATTTCCTCAAGGTCGACTGCATCTCCGACCATCCCTACCGGCCCACGGAGATTCGCCAGATCGCTGAAGCCATCCGCAAGACTGGCCGGCCGATTGTGCTTAGCCTCTCGCCCGGACCCACCGACATCACTCACGCAGCCGAGGTCGCCAAATATGCGCAGATGTGGCGTATCACCAACGACCACTGGGATGGATGGGAGTTCCCGCAGCACACTCCTGACGGCTACCCGTTTGGCCTGCAAGGCGACTTCGACATTCTGGCCAAATGGTTCCCTTACACCGGCCCCGGCAATTGGCCCGATGCCGACATGCTCCCTGAAGGCTGGCTCGGCCCCAGTCCAGGTATGGGCCCCGCGCGGCAATCGCGCGAAACGCAGGACGAACAGCGCACCGAATTCACGCTTTGGGCCGTGACCCGCTCACCCCTCATCCTTGGCGGCAATCTCACGCGCCTCGATGACTTCACGCGTTCGCTCATTACCAACCAGACATTTCTCTTCGTGGACCAGAACGCGAGCTACAGCCGGCCGGTGGATGCATCCACGCTCGGCGCCGGCTTTGAGAACATTCGCGTCTGGCGAGCCACCATCGCGGCGCCGGGCGAACGGGGCTACGCCGAATTCTTTGCCTTCTTCAATCTGGGCAGCAGCCCGACCACGGTGCGCACCACCTGGAAGGACCTCGGTCTCGACAGCGCGAAACACTCCGCCCAGAATGCCTGGGACGATTCGACCACCAAAGAGTCCAAGGACATAAGCGTCACCTTGCCGCCGCACGGTAGTGCTTTGTTCCAGGTGCGCTGACGGCGGCACGCGCGCTGCGAAAGGCGTTTTACCGAGGATTTGTCCGGATCGCACTGCACGTATCTTTTGTACCCATGCCTACCCCAGCCCAGTGTGCGAAACTAATCTGTTTGCGGAGTGAGCCCTCGCCGGCGCGCTCTCTTGCAGGGATAAGTCATGCCATTTCTTCGTTCCGCTTTTATCGCACTCTCCCACAACCGCCCATTGCGTCATTTCTGCGAACACTCCCGGCTGGGGTCTCGCCTCAACTCGCGTTTTATCGCGGGCATGGCGCCCGAAGACGCGTTGCGCGTGGCCGAAGAGGTCAACCGCCAGGGCATCGCCGTCACTCTCGACTCGCTGGGCGAGAGTGTCACCTCAGAGAGCGAAGCGCATCTTGCTGCCGATGTTTACCACAAATTGCTCGATTCCATCGCCGCCCGTGGCATCAAGGCTAACATCAGCGTCAAGCTCACGCAGATGGGTCTTGAGCAATCGGCGGATCTGGCCGAGTCCATCGCCGGAAGCCTCGTCGAACACGCCCGCGCTACGGGAAACTTCGTCCGCATCGACATGGAGGATTCGCGCCTGACGCAAGTCACGCTCGACATCGTGCGCCGCATCCATGCGCGCGCCGCCATGCGCGGCGCCGTCGGCGTCGTGATTCAGGCCTATCTCTACCGCTCCCAGGCCGACGTGGAGCAGTTGCTCGCCGATGGCATCCGTATCCGGCTTTGCAAAGGCGCGTACAAAGAGCCGCCCGAGGCAGCGTATCCGCGCAAGGCAGACGTCGACGCAAACTTTCTGAAGCTGGGCAAGATGCTTCTCGATAGCCAGATTTACCACGGGCTGGCAACGCACGACGAGGCGATCATCGATGCAGCCAAGGCTTATGCGGCGTCGCACGGGATCAGCCGCGACCATTTCGAGTTTCAGATGTTATATGGAGTGCGCCGCGATTTGCAGCGCAATTTGGTGCGCGACGGCTACAAGGTGCGCGTTTATGTTCCTTTTGGGACGGAGTGGTATCCCTACTTTATGCGCCGCCTTGCGGAACGCCCGGCCAACGTGCTTTTCCTGGCGCGGAACTTTTTCCGCTCCTGAGCATCTGCCCGGTGTAGCTTATTCCGCGTGATCCTGCTTCTTCCTGTGACGCTTGCGCAGCATCATGCGCGTGCCGCACGTCATGCAGCGCCAGGGATAGTACCCAAACAACGGAAAGATATTCAACTGCAAATAGCCCCGGCGGAAGGCGCGGCGCACTTCTTCGCTGCCGCACATGCGGCACTGAATCCGCTCCTTCGCGGGGCTTATCTCCGCATCGTTTTCAACGATGGCTCCCCGCGACATTCCTTCTGACATGCGTCATCTCCTGGAAAACGTCTCGACTTGTTGGCAACGCAAACGTCACGTCGCCCACCGCCAACATTGCAGCGAAGACTCACTGCTTGCCAATACAAGGGAGATCGCCGGGAATTTGCACCCCGAAAGATTTGTCTTGATCTTATCCCCCAAAGTGACTGTGCAAAACGAGAATCAATCGCGTGGTGGTACTGATGTAACAGATAAAAACAAATGGCCCCATCAACCAAAAACTTCCCCAACCGGTGCGCCATCCCATTTGACTCACTGCGACGCGCCCAACCGCCCCAACCCACCGCGCGCCAGATCGGCAACTGCTTTCGCCAGCGTGACCGAAGCATTGAGCGATTCCGGACGCTCCAAACGAATGCCATGTTTCACGGCGTACTCGCGGAAAAGGATGTCTACGTCGAACAAGATCTCAACATGATCGCAGAGAAATCCGATGGGCTGCAGAATCAGGGCCTTCACTCCCTCAGTCGCGAGATGATCGAGTGTCTCCTCCACGCTCGGCCCCAGCCACGGTCCACCGCTTGCACCCTGGCTCTGGAACGCAAACCACCAGCGGGAAATCTCCGGTACTCGGGCAGCCACCAGTTCAGCCGTATGGCGCGCCTCTTCGGCATACGGATCGACGCCTTGCCCGGGCCAAAGTCGTTTGCCGGCATCGGCGTCAGCCGCGGGCGCCTCAACCGTACGCGTGGGAACGCTGTGCGCCGTAAACAATACCGGCACCGGGCCGCCGACTTCCCTGGTCAGCTTGTCCAACGCCGGCCGCAGCCGCTCAGCGAACGCGTCCGCCAGCAGTGGATGTTGTGCCCATCCAGGCGTAAAGTCGATCCGCAAGTCCCCTGCTTCTGCCTCCACCGCCCGCCGATACAGCCCCACACTGGTGCGCGAGTTCTGCGGCGCCATGCAGATCACGGCAGCCTCCTCGATTCCGTCGGCGCGCATCTGCCGCACCACCTCTGGAATATAGGGTCGCCAGTTTCTCATGCCCACATACACGGGGACCGCCTGGCCCGCCGCGGCAAGCTCCGCCTCGACCAGCTGCGCCTGCGCAAACGTGATCTCGGTCAGCGGGCTATGACCGATCTGCGCATAGCGATGCTGGATCTCCTCCACAACCGTCTGCGGCAACGGCCGTCCGCTCACCACGTTGCGCAGATATTCGGGAATCTGCTCCACCGTCTCCGGAGTTCCATGCGCCAGCAGCAACACCGCCTGTTTAGCCATGGGCACCCTCCAGGCGGAACTCGCGCACCATACGCACTACGGCCTGCACGTTCTCCACGGGCGTTGCCGGCACAATTCCGTGGCCCAGATTGAAGATGTGTCCCGGCCGGCCATTGGCCGCGCGCAGAATCTCCTTCACGCGTTGCTCCAGCACATCGGGTGGCGCAAAGAGTGTAATGGGGTCCAGGTTGCCCTGCACCGCGTGCCCGTGGCCCACGGCCCGCCAGCCCTCGTCGAGTGGCTGCCGCCAGTCCAGGCCGATCACGTCGGCTCCCGTCTGCGCCATCTGCTGCAGCAATCCGGCGGTTTCCACGCCAAAGTAAATCACCGGCACGCCCATCCCCTGCACCGCGCGCACCAGCCGTTTTGAGGCCTCGAAGGCATACGCGCGATAGTCGCTGAGCGAAAGCGAGCCGACCCAGCTATCGAAGATCTGAATGACGTCCGCGCCGGCCTGCACCTGCTGGCGGCAGTACTCAGTGAGTACGACAACCAACTTATCCAAAAGGCTGCTCCATGCAATGGTGGAGTTGCCGTACATTAGCTTCTTCGTCTCGATGTAATTCCGCGAGCCGCCGCCCTCAATCATGTAGCTGGCGAGCGTGTAGGGCGCTCCGCAGAACCCGATCACGCCCAACCGGTCCCGGAAATGCGCTGCGACCTTCTCAATAGCTTGCGCCACGTAGCCAAGATCGCTCGCGCGATCTGTCCGTAAAGCGCGCACGTCTTCGGCCGTCCGCACAGGATGATGCACCACGGGACCCTCGCCTGCCTGAAACTCGAAATCCAGCCCCATCGGTTCCAAAGGCAGCAGCAGATCGGCAAAGATAATCGCCGCGTCCACGCCCAGCTTCTCCGCAGCGGTAATGGTCACTTCGGCGGCCAGCTCGGGCTTCTTGCAAATCTCCACCAGCGTGTGGTGCTTGCGAACGTCGCGATATTCCTGCATGTAGCGCCCGGCCTGCCGCAAAAACCAAACCGGCGTGCGGTCCACCGGCTTGCGCAGGCAAGCGCGGATAAATCGGCTGCCGTCGAGGATCGTTTCGGCGGCCTCAAACCCCGTCTTGATCGTCTCCATATGGTTTCTTATTCTACCGGGCGCTCGCACAAATCGATCGCCGAACCACCGCATTCATTCCAACTCACCAGCGAACGCCGGAAAACCCATAGCAGCACCAAACAGCAGCACCGACGCAGCTTACTGGGCGCCATTCTGCTCCGATCGCGCGCAACAGCTTGTGCTCTCGCGGGATTCGTCCCGATTGCTGTGCTTTTACTCTCATTCGTGGCAACCTATTTTTGCCTGGCACCATCCAACCGGAAAGCTCAGCCTTCTCGCCTGCCATGTTTCTCGCTCGCGACGAGTCGCGCCTCGGAGGTGTTGCATGACATTCACCCGCTTCTTCTGCGCGCTCCTCAGCTCATCAATTTGCGGCCTGACGGCAGCTTCCGCTCAGCAGCCGCAGCCGGCCGCCCCTCCCGCCTCTCAAGATCTTCGGCTCGATGTCGTCGTCGACACCAAATCCGGTCAGCCCGTCGCCAACCTGACTCAGCAGAACTTCACGGTCCTCGACAATAAGACCCCACGCCCCATCACGCACTTCAAGATCAAGAGCGTCGCGGATGAGCCGGTGAGCGTCATCGTTCTCATTGACGCCGTCAATTCTCCCTACGAGACGGTCAGCTGGTCGCGCCAAAGCGTCGAGAAGTTTTTGAAGTCGAACGAAGGCCAATTGCCTTATCCCACTTCTATCGCCGTGCTCACCGACCAGGGAGTGCAAATCAACAATAGCTTCTCCACCGATGGCAACGCCTTGAGCGAAGGCCTCGAGCACCACGCGATCGGTCTGCGGCAAATCACGCGCGCCTCCGATTGGGGTGCCTTTGACCGTCTTCAAATCTGCATGAACGCATTCGAGCAGCTCCTGGGGTTCGCCTCTTCTCTTCCCGGCCGCAAAATTCTTCTTTGGATTTCACCAGGCTGGCCCCTCGTCTCGGGTCCTAACATGATCCTGACCTCCAACCAGGAGCAGCATATCTTCAATGAAATCGTGGGCCTCTCAACACGGCTCAGACAGATCGATCTCACCGTCTACGACATCGATCCCATCGGAGTGACAGAATCGCTCGAGCGGGCCGATTACTACCAGTCCTTCCTCAAGGGCATTACCAGGCGGGACCAGGTACAATTCGGCAATCTTGGTCTTCAGGTGATCGCCGTCCAAAGTGGCGGACTCGCGCTCGAGGGAAACAGCGACGTTGCTGGCATGATCCAAAGATGCCTCGCCGATGCGAAATCATGGTACGAAATCGGCTTTACTTCCCTTCCCGCAGACAAGCCCAACGAATATCACCATACCGAGATCAAGCTCGATCAGCGCGACCTGAACGCCCGCACACGCGACGGATACTATTCCAACCCAACCTTTATCCCGCAACGCTAAAGGCCGAACGTATCTCAAGAAGAAGTGCTTTATCGCCATCGGAAGATCCTGAGCGACACTGCAAACGGCAGCACGAACCATGCCAGCAGAATCGCCAATGGCGCCATCATGTGGTCGAGCGGCATTCCCTGCAGCATGTTGCCGCGCATGGCATCAATCGCGGCCGTCAGCGGCAGCGCCTTCACCAGCGGTTGGATCATCGCCGGAAACCGCGATGCGGAGAAAAAGACGCCGGAGAGAATCCACATGGGCAGCATCACCAGGTTCATCAGCCCGCTCACCGCTTCCATGGTCCGGGCGCGCGAAGCCACAAGCAGCCCCAGGGCCGAAAAGACCAGCGAGGTAAGCACGCATACGAGGCCCAACTGCCAGAGCGGCCCGCGAAACGGCACGCCAAACACCACCCACGCGAACCCCAGAAACACCACGACCTCGATCGCCAGCAGGATCAACCGCGAGAGCAGAAATCCCGCCAGGTATTGCCAGCGCGGCATCGGCGAGGCCACCATCCGCTTCAGCAGCTTCTTCGCCCGCGCGTCGACAATCGCGAACCCCAAGCCCCACATCGCCGAGCCCATCAGGTTCATTCCCAACAACCCGGGCACAACAAAGTCGATATAGCGCGAGCCGGTCTCGTGCACCAGTTGATTCCGGGCCTCGACCGCATCGCGACGCCCCGCTGCCACCTGGATGGCACGGTCCGCGATCATACGCGCGGTGCGCGCATCGGGATTCGTATCGTCGTACCGGTACTCGACGCCATGACCGCTTTCGATGGCCAGCAACAAAATGTTTCCCGCCGCCAGCGCCTTCGCGCCCGCAGCTTCATCCATCTCCGTCGCTTTGAGGCCCTTGTCGGCTGCGAGCGCCTGGACCAGTTGCGGCGTGGTCGCGCCGACGGGCAGCACATCCGCCGGTCGGTTGCGGAACGCGATTCCCAGCCCCAGCGCGAGCAAGATGGGAAACACGAAGATCCAGAAGATCGCCTCCGGCTCGCGCAGCGTGAGCTTGAACCGCGTTACCGTAAGTTGATACAAGCTGCTCAATTCGAGCCTATTCATCGCGCAGGTTCCTCCCCGTCAGCCGGACAAACACATCCTCGAGCGTTGCCGAGTGCGTGCGGAATTCGCTCAAATGCAGCCCCTGCTCCTCAAGAGCAGCAAAGATGCGCGGTACTGCCGTGTGCAGCTCGCTCACCGAAAGCTGATGCAATGCCTCATCCACACGATGCGACTGCACGCCGGGAATGGCCTTCAGCGCCTCCGCATCCAACACTGCGCGCCCAGACTCCTGGAGGTGCGCCGCGGGAGAACCAACGGCAAACTCCACAATGTCCTCGCCGCCCACCGTCGCGATCAGCTCCTTGGGCGTGCCCAGCGCAATCACGCGTCCATGATCCATAATCGCCACGCGATCGCACAGCCGCTCCGCCTCTTCCATGTAGTGCGTGGTCAGGATGATCGTGCGCCCCGCCTGCTTCAGACGCTCCACCAGATCCCACACATGACGCCGCGCCTGCGGATCGAGCCCCGTCGTCGGCTCGTCGAGAAACAGCAACTCCGGATCGCCGACCAGCGCCGTCGCCATGGCCAGTCGCTGCTTCTGCCCGCCGCTCAAGCCGCCCACGCGTGCCCGCCTCTTCTCCTCAAGTTGCGCCAGACTGATGGCTTCATCCAACGTCATGCCCCGTCGGTAAAAGCTACGGAAAAGGCGCAGCACTTCTTCCACCGTCAACTTGTCCGGGAACTGCGTCTCCTGCAGTTGCATCCCGATGCGCTGCCGCAACTCGTGGGCATCCTGTTGCCAGTTCCGGCCGAGCAGCTCGACAGTGCCCGCATCCGGCGCCGTCAACCCCTCGCAAATCTCGATGGTCGTGGTCTTCCCTGCACCGTTCGGCCCCAGCAGCCCAAAGCACTCGCCCGGTTTCACCTCCAGGTCGATGCCATCGACGGCGCGCACATCGCCGAAAACCTTATGCAGGCCGCGAATGCGCAGTCCACGGCTGTCGGCATCTCGGCCACGCGACGTGTCAACCGCTAGCTGGCTTCTCTTTTCCCGCACGGAGCTAGAGTAACGTACGTGGCGACCGCTCCGGGTCAAGCCGATGGCGGGGGGACAGAGCACAAGCTCATCCTCTGCACGTTCACGCTGCCCCCTGATCCCTGAGCCCTGAACCCTTACCTGATCCCCACCACCATCGAATCCGGCCCCACCAGGTGCTCCACGCGCGTCTCCTTGAATCCCGCCTCGCGCATCCATCCCTGGCAATCGGCTCCGGTGTAATCGAATCCTCCGTAGGTTTCAATCATCATGTGCAGGCTCATCGTCAGGCCAAAAGCGTTCTTCGAGCGGTCGTCGTCGATGATCGCGTCGTACACCAGCAGCGCGCCGCCCTTGGGAAGAGCGTCGTATGCCTTTCCGATCAGCATCCGCTTTTGCTCAAGATCCCAGTCGTGCAGAATGTGTCCCATCATGATCACATCTGCCTTCGGCAGGGCATCTGTGAAGAAGCTGCCCGCCTGGAACCGCAGCCGCGAGGCCAATCCGTGAGCTTCAACATATTCCTCGAATATCGGGCCCACCTCCGGCAAATCGAACCCAACGCCGAGAAGGTGCTGGTTCTTCAGAAGCACTTGCGTCAGCAGATCGCCCTGCGCCGGCCCCACATCGACAACGGTCTTGTACTGAGCCCAGGGAAACTTCGCCGCGATGGCCAGGTTCGCGCCACGGCTAACGCCGGTCATCGCCTTCAGAAACTCTTTGAGCCGTGCCGGATCGGCGTAGATGGTCTCGAACAGAGGCGCGCCTCCGCCTCTCAGTTCGCTCTGCGGCAACCCAGTTCGCAGTCCCTCCGTCAGATGGTCCCAATGCCCATATGACCGGTGGTTACACATCTCCAGAATTCCGCCGATATACGATGGCTTGCGTTTGTCCAGGAACAGGTCCGTGTCAGGCATGTTGGAGTACTTTCCGTCGCGCCGCTCAAGAAATCCAAGCGCCACCAGCGCGTCCAGAAAATCACGTGCCGATCGCGGATGCAGTCCCAGCCGCCCTGTTAACTCCTCTAAGCCTTCAGGACGCTTTGCCAACTCGGTAAACACCCCCATTTCCACTGCGCTCAACAGCGTCTTTGAGGCCCAGAATCCAAATCCGATTTGCATGATGTGTTCCGGTGTCGGTTGCTCGCCCACAGATGACCTCCTCTTTGACCTCATTTGCATTTCAAATTTCGAGGAACCAGTTGAATCCGGAATTGGGGACCTTACTTCTTCCGGAATTCGGGGAATACGGCTACTATACCGAACACCTCTATCCGCTGTCGTTCACAAATTCCTTAGTGACGCACCCCCGAAGAAGAACTCCACCGCTTGCAGCACTCCTCGAACGCTATGATGAATGGCGGCAACCTTCAGCAACGGATCACCAATGAAGATCACACGGCTCGACCCTTCATCCTGCACGCGCCCGTCACGCGCGGCGGAATTGCCACAGCACGCACGCGCTTACGCATTGGGGTGCGCCCAGCGTGGCCATCCACACCGACGCGGGCCTTAGCGGCTACGGCTTCTCCGGCACGCACGCGCATCTGGCCACAGACCGGCTCATTACCGACTGCATTGTGCACAGTTACGGCCCGTTGCTCGTGGGCGAGGACCCGCGCGAAGTTGCCATCCTCTGGGAAAAGCTGCACAAGTATCCTCCGATCTACGAGTGGGCCGCGCCGGCATCACGCATCTGGCTCTCGGCGCCATCGACATCGCTCTTTGGGACCTGAAGGCCAAGGACGCTGGCGTGCCGCTGTGGAACCTGCTGGGTGGCTCGGCGGTAAAGAAGGTGGAGGCCTATAACACCGACGGCGGCTGGCTGAACTGGACGCTGGAGACGGTCGTCTCCGACTGCAAGCGGCTGGTGGAAGAGGAAGGTTATCGGGCCGTCAAACTCAAGGTGGGCAGTGCGAACCCGGACGACGATTTGCGCCGCGTGGAAGCCGTGCGCAGGGCGCTGGGACCGCAGATTCGCATCATGACCGACGCCAACGGCCGCTGGACACTGCCGCAAGCCATCCAGACCGCGGGACGGTTGGCGGATTTTGACGTGGCATGGATCGAGGAGCCGATATCCTTCGACGACGTGCAAGGGCACCGCCGCCTGGCCGAGGCGATTCGTACGCCGATTGCGCTCGGCGAGCAAATCTACTCCGCTGCGCATTTCCGCGAGTTCATTCATGCCGGCGCGGTGCACTACGTGCAGCCCGACGTGGTTCGCCTAGCCGGCGTTACGGAGTTTCTCGAGGTCGCCGACATGGCGCACAGCGCCAACCTGCCGGTGGCGCCGCACGTGGGTGACATGGCGCAGGTGCATCAGCACCTGTGCTTCGCGCATCCCGCCTGCAACCTGCTTGAATACATCCCCTGGCTGCACGATTGGATGGAGCACCCGGCCAGAATCGCAGGTGGTACTTACATTGCTCCGGACGCGCCGGGCGCAGGAACGACGCCTAATCAACGCGCTTTTAAAGAAATAAACAGGGCTTAACGCCCGGCGACCGTGGGGGTTAGCGCTCGCCTTCTGCATCGTACGGGTGATGGCATAACCCTTTCGATTTGGTTATGATCCGTAACGAAGGTAACCCCTGTCCGTGATCCGGAAGAGGCCAACGAATGCCAAATAAACCAAGAGCTGGCATTACACTGCTCATCGCAGTCGTAGCCTTTCTCGCGCCAGTTCTGGCCTCCGCTTATCTCGCCTGGTGGGAAAGTTATGCGACAGAAAAGGCCCTCAGTCTCAACTACGCTCAGGATGTCCTGCGCCGCATTGAAAAGACCTCAAGCCAGTTCAAGGAAGGCGCGCAGAGACTGGCGCAAGCCGACTTCCCGCCCTGCTCGCCGCAGGACATCAGACTCATGCGGCAAGTCGATCTCGGTTCCAGTTATATTAAGGCGGTCGGCCGCGTCACACACGACACCCTGCTGTGCACGTCGCAGGGAGTCACTAATCCCATTTCTCTTGGCAAGCCGGATCTCGTCACCAAGCAGGGCGTCTCAGAATACTTGAACAAGAATCTGGCGGGGCTACCTTCGCATCCGCTCAACGTCTTCGCGGACGGCGGATTCGCGATGATCGTTGACCCGAACCTGGCCGTCGACGTTTCCACCAAAGGCCCGGACATTGAACTCGCCGCATTCGTTCCATCGGCCGCCCATCGCGATCGTGTCGCCGCCCAGGGCCAGGACTTCCCTTCCGACTGGTTCGAATCGATTGATCAAGGAACCCAGTCCACCATTTTGAGCAATGGTTACCTGGTCTCCCGTGTCCGCTCGGCGCAGTGGGACCTCGCCGTTGTAGCCGCAACGCCACAGAGTTACATCTATCAGCGCATTGGTCACTTCGCCGTCTTCTTCATCCCCCTCGGCGTCCTCTGTGGCACCATCTTCTCCTTGATGGTCAGCCTCTTGACGCGCATTCACTCCTCGTTCCCCACCATGCTCCGCCGCGCCCTCAAGGATGGGAGTTTGTATGTCCTGTATCAGCCGGTTGTCGAGCTGACGACGCGGCGCATCATCGGCGCCGAAGCCCTCGTTCGCTGGAAATGCCGCTACGCCGACATGCGGCCCAATTACTTCATTCCCCAGGCTGAACAGTGCGGCATGATCCAACTCATTACGGAGCAGGTCCTCGGCATCGTCGCGCGCGATCTGCCGCAGTTCCTGGAGATCGATCCCAAATTCTGCGTCGCCGTGAACTTTTCCGCGGCGGACCTCTGCGACAACCTCACCCTCGATGCCATGGAACATTTCCTTCGCGTCTCTGGAGCACGCCCCGAAAACATCGAGATCGAAGCCACGGAGCGTGCCTTCCTGCAGGGGCCTGAGACCGCGGAACTCATCGATGCACTGCGCGCCAAAGGATTCAGCGTGGCCATCGACGACTTCGGCACCGGTTACTCGAGCCTTTCGTGCCTGCAGTCTCTCTCGCTCGACACGCTCAAAATCGATCGCGCCTTCGTGGAAACCATCGAAACCGACGGCGTCACCAGCCAGGTGGTACTGCACATCATCGAAATGGCCCACTCGCTGCATCTGGAAATGGTTGCCGAGGGCGTCGAGACGGAACCGCAGGCGCAGTATCTTATGAGGCGCGGGGTGCGCTACGCCCAGGGATGGCACTTCGGCAGGCCCATGGAGATCGGCCCCCTGTGCGAGCAAATCCGCATTTACGCAGCGGCCGATAACGAGACTTCCCTCGTCGAATCTGCCCGGCAAAGGGCGTGAAAAAGCCATAGCGAAGGTTCTTTCTTTTCACAATTTTGCGCGTTTTATGCGCCGAAAGACTCAAAACCGGCCATCCCGCCCACGCATTCGCGCATCTGCGCCGGCAACCGCGCCTTTCGCTGCACGCGGCTCGGTTGCGGGTACACTAGAACCATGGCGGAGATTCAACGCAGAAAAACCCCCACCGTAAAAATTGGGCATGTGCGCGTCGGCTGGGAGGTCCCTGTGGTCGTGCAGTCGATGACCAACACCGACACGGCCGACGCCCAGTCCACCATTGAACAGGTTGCAGCCCTCGCCCTTGCCGGCTCTGAGATCGTGCGCGTAACGGTCAACAACGAGGGCGCGGCCGCCGCCGTACCGCACATCGTGGAAGGCCTGGAGAAGCGCGGCCTGCGCGTGCCCATCGTCGGCGATTTCCACTACAACGGCCACATCCTGCTCAAGAAATATCCCGCCACCGCCCGCGCGCTCGCCAAGTACCGCATCAACCCCGGCAATGTCTCCATCGGGCGCAAGGACGACGACAATTTCCGCACCATGGTGGAGTGCGCGGTTGAGAACCACAAGCCAGTGCGCATCGGCGTGAACTGGGGCTCGCTCGACCAGTCGCTGCTGACGCGCATGATGGACGAGAACAGCAAAAAGGCCGAGCCATTGCCCGCGCGCGAGGTGATGATCGAGGCCATGATCGCCAGCGCGCTCGAATCCGCCGCGGCCGCGGAGCATTACGGCCTGGGCCACGACATGATCATCCTCTCGGCCAAGGTGAGCGGCGTACGCGACCTGCTCGACGTTTACACCAAGCTGGCCGCGCGCTGCGATTACCCGCTTCACCTGGGCCTGACCGAAGCCGGCATGGGCGCGAAGGGACTGATCGCCTCAACCGCGGGCCTCGCGCCGCTCTTGCTCAACGGCATCGGCGACACGATTCGCGTGAGCCTGACGCCAAAACCCGGTGGCGACCGCACCGAAGAGGTGCTGGCCGCGCAGCAAATCCTGCAATCGCTCTCCATCCGAAGCTTCATGCCGCAAGTCACGAGCTGCCCCGGCTGCGGCCGCACCACGAGCACGTATTTCCAGGAGCTGGCCGAGCAGATTCAGAGCTACCTGCGCACCTCCATGCCCGAGTGGCGCAAGAAGTATCCCGGCGTCGAGGAACTGAAGCTCGCCGTGATGGGTTGCGTGGTCAACGGCCCCGGCGAATCGAAGCACGCCAACCTCGGCATCAGCCTGCCCGGCACATTCGAGGATCCCGTCGCTCCCGTCTACATTGACGGCAAGCTCGCCACCACGCTACGCGGCGACAGCATCGTCGCCGAGTTCAAGCAGATCCTGGATGACTACGTGGAGAGCCACTACGGACAGGGCGCGAAGAGCGGCGAACTGGTCGGCACGCGGTAGAAGTCAGAGAACAAGGATCAGGCAATTCCGCCGCTTCCTGACCAGCACTTCCCTTTGCTTCGAAATCGCGCTACGCTGTCAGCAATTCTCAGCGGAGTTCTTTGATGCGGCTCAGCCTCCCCCGCTTGCTGGCGGTACTTGCCATTTGCGCGCCGGCGCTTGCGTTTGCCGGGAAACCCAAGCCGTGCGTCCCTGCCGATCAGGCCGCGCAAATGCTCAACAAAGACGTTTGCGTTTCGGCGCATATCTATGACGTGGTGCAGCTTTCCGACGGCACGCGTTTCCTCGACGTCTGCTCCCCGCAGACCAGCGACGAACAATGTCGCTTTACCGTCGTCAGCTACCGGGAGGATCGCGACGAGGTGGGCGAGCTGAAGAAGTACCGCGACATGGACGTGCAGATTCGCGGCATCGTGCAGCCCATGCACGGCCGAGCGGGCATGGTCCTGAGCCATGCAAGGCAGTTCTACGGCGGCCCGCCGAAGTTCAAGCCGAACCCGATGCTGGCGCGCGGCTTCAACGCAGAGCAGGAGCGGCCGCCGGTGAACGATCCCAACCTGCGCGCGCAGGGCGGACGACGGGCGTTCATGAACGCCAAGGACCAGGAGACGCTGCCGGGCAAATAGGGCTACCGCGGGAGCGGCCGGGAATGATGTGGCGACAGGCGCCGATTATGACAAAAAACTCCTGTTCTGCCGGGTCCGGTTTGCACCGGATCTGGTGTAAACGGCTCTGACAACGCGAATTCAGCCCTTTAAACAGGCTGTTTTTGTCCCGCCTGTGGAAAAAGGGGTACCCCTCTCCCATCTCTGCAAAGAACTCGTTTGTTTTCATGTCCTTAGCGTTCGCATTTTGGGATAAGTGTTCTATTTTGAATGGCTTGTGGCCAAGAATCAGATAACAAGGTGGTTACGGGCCGAAGACCCGAAGATGGTGGTTCGGGGCCGTGGTCGAAAAACGTCTACGTGGCGGTGATGAGCCGCCGCGTACGGGCCTGGTTGAGCGCTGATGGGAACAGTATGCGCCAAACAGGGGAAATGATCTGCAAATGGCGGCGAAGAAATTTACGCCATCGGCGTCCTGCCATTTCGGGGCTTCCGCGTGTGCGGGTCTGGTGTCCGTGCTTCCCGGGTTTCAAAATCGAGACCCAAGGCGCCCCTCGATAAGGACGAAGGCTTTGTCAAGCACACACTCACCCCAGGCGGTGCGCCAGCACCGCTTCTTTTGCCAGCTTGGATTGAGGACCAGAGCCTATGCGAATCACGCTACATCATCTTTCGAGTGGCATGCTTTTCGCCCCACCAACCATCGATACGGTCATCAGCAACAGGCCATGATGCTTCTATGCGGACATCCATCAGTGTCGTGGTGAGTTTGCTTCGTCCTGGCAGCCGAACTGTATTACGGCAGTTGCGCCTCGGCATACGGCGGGGCGAAACGCGCGCCGTACCAGAGGATCCAGCAGGCGATGACCAGCGAAACCAGGGTCGCGCCGAGACCGATGCTCAAGGTCGAGCGGTCGCTGATGGCGCCGATGATCTGCGGTGAAAAAGTGTCGCCGAAGGCGTGGATGCAGAAGAGATTGATGGAGATGGCCGTGGCGCGCACGGCTCCCTGGACCGAGTTCACAATGGCGGCGTTGAGCGGACCGGTGTTGACAAAGATGAAGAACTCGGCGAGAAAGAGCGCAGGAATGGTGGTCGAGTGCGGTCCAAAGAACACCAGAACGCCGAAGGGGATGGTGAAAACGACGCTCCAGAACGAAATCAGGTAGAGGGCGCGATGGTCGGTGCGCTGCCAGCGGTGCGCGATCCAGCCGCCCGTGATGGTGCCGCCGATGCCGTCAATCACGGTAATGGCTCCGACCACGAGACTGGCATTGGCCACGGAAAGGCCGTTGGCGCGGTGCAGGAACGTGGGCACCCAGGCCGAGATGCCGCCTAGCGCAAAGGTGATGGCGGCGAGGCCAAAGGTCGAGGTGAGGAACGCCGGGTTTTTGAAGATGCGCAGGCGCGCCTTGACGAAACGCCGGAATGCAGCCCAGGAGTCGATCCGCATTTGAGCAGTCCGGTAACGGTCCTTTGCGCCGCGTTCGGGCTCGCGGCCCCACACACCATAGAGCGCGGCGACGATGAGTCCGGGAATGGCGCAGATGAGAAATGGCTTGCGCCAGCCCCACAGGCTGCCCAGTTCCCCGCCCGCCAGATAGCCGAGGGCAGCGCCCACGGGAATGGCCAGATAGAAGATGGAGAGGATGCGGTTGCGGTCGCGCTCTGGATAGAAGTCGGCGAGCACGGCGGGACCGTAGATGCCGAAGGTGGCCTCGCCCACGCCCACCAGCGCGCGGCGGGTGTAGAGGCTCCAGTAAGTGTGCACAAAGGCGGTGCCGAGCGTGGCCACGCTCCACAGAATCGCGCCCGTGATGATGAGCGGCTTGCGGCGCACCCAGTCGCCCAGCCAGCCACTGCACGGCGCCGCAAACATGTAGAAGAGGAACAGGGCCGTAGTGAGCGCGCCCATCTGCTGGTCGGTGGCGTGGAAATCCTTCTGGATAAGAGGCTGCGCGCCGGGCAGGATGTAGCGGTCGAGGTAATTGAGCAGGTTGAGCGCGAGGAGCAGCAGGACCGTACCCAGTGCGGGGCTTTTGCGGGGACGCAGCGATCGGAGAAAAGTTGGCAAGCGGTTTGAAGTCCAGTTGAATGCGTCGCGAAGTCCAAGGAATATCACAAAAGGCAGGGAGCAAGGAAGCAAGGGAGCAAGGGAGCGAGAAAGCAGCGATTAGAGATCAATTTTCAGAAGGGACGCTCGGGTCACGGGCGCGGCCAACGCGCCTCGATGGTGGTGCCGATGCCTCCGCGGGGGCGGAATTCGCCTTTCACCACGGCCCACACCGGGTCACTGGCCTTCACCACGTCTTCAAGGATCTGGTTGACGATGTTTTCCTGAAAAATGCCCAGATTGCGGTAGCAAAACAGGTACTCTTTGAGCGATTTCAGCTCGAGACAGCGATCTTTGGGCATGTAGCGAATGGTGAGCACGCCAAAGTCGGGCAGACCGGTCTTGGGGCAGACGGAAGTGAACTCGGGATCGTCGATCTGAATCTCGTAGCCGGGAAACTGGTTTTGCCAAGTCTCGATGGGGGGGAAGTCGAAGTCGAGGCCGGCTTTTGCATGCTCGTCGGTGTAGCGGGGAGCGGTGGTCATGGGTTTATTTTAGCGGGGTTAGCGAAGTTGGCGGTGCTAGCGGAGTTAGCAACGCCGCCGCCGACACTTTCCTAAGAGATTTCATTTGCCTGAATCGTAACCTCAACTATTCGAGTCTTATATACTGACTCTGGTTAAAGGCATGGCTGAAGCAAGAACGCAAATGAGCCGCAAATGGCTTTGGATCGGTGCGGGCGTCGTCCTGGTTGCCGTGTTTCTCGCGGCGCGGTTCTTTCTGCGGGACCGGTTGCCGGTGCGCGTGGCGCGGGTGGAGCACGAGATGCTGCAGAACACCGTGAGCACCAACGGGCACGTCGAGCCCGTAACGAACTATCCGTTCTACAGTCCGCTTGCCACCACGGTGAAGGCCGTGTATGCGCAGGAGGGCGACCTGGTGCACAGCGGCAAGCTGATTCTGACATTGGATGACGTGGCGGCGCGTGCCCAGGTGGCGAGCGCCGAAAGCGCAGTAAAGACGGCGCAGGCCGGGCTGGACGCCGCCATGCACAACGGCACCCAGGCCGAGCGGCAGGCAGCCGCCGCGGAGGTGGAGCAGGATCGGCTGGCGCGCGACCAGGCGCAACACGACCTGGACGCGCTGACCAAGCTGGCTGCGACGGGAGCCGCGGCGCCGGGTGAAGTTGCTGCGGCGAGGGAGCGGCTGGAAACCGCGCAGGCCAGTCTGAATGCCGCACAACAGAGTGCGCAACATCGCTACTCGCCGGAGGAGGTTGCCCGCGCACAGGCGGCACTGAACGACGCCGAGGCAGCGTTGGCGGCGGCGCGACACGTCGAAGCGCAGACCGCGATTTACGCGCCGGTTACGGGCACTATCTACACGATGGACGCGGCGCCCTCGGAGTACGCCGAAGCCGGCAAGCTGCTGGTGGAGATGGCTGATCTGCACAAGGAACGCGTGCGCGCCTACTTTGACGAGCCCGACCTGGGCCGCCTGGCAACGGGACAGAAGGTGTCGATTCGCTGGGACGCAAAGCCTGGCCGCGAGTGGCACGGCCACATCGCACGGCTTCCGGTCACCGTGGTGACCTACACGACGCGCAATGTGGGCGAAGTACTGGTGGATCTCGATGGTTCAGAAGAGGACCTGCTGCCCGACACCAACGTGACCGCGACCGTGACCATCTCCAGCGAGCCAAATGCACTGAGCATGCCGCGCGAGGCGCTCCACGAACAAAACGGGAAATATTTTGTCTACAAGGTCGTGGGGAATGAATTGAAGCGCGTCGCGGTCACCATTGGACCTCCGAACCTCACCCAGGTGCCAATTCTCTCGGGCCTTCAGGACGGCGACGTGGTCGCCACCGGAGCAGTTACCGGGCAGCCCCTGCAGGAGGGCGTACCGATCAAGGAAGTCCGGTGAGGCGTATTGCCAGAGCGGTTGCGTTGCCTGTGGCGTGCCTGGCGATCGCCACGTCCGGTCTTGCCTGCGCACAAATTCCCGCGGCGACGCTGAAGCAAGCCGACGATGCATTGCAAGCGGGCGAGGCAGACCAGGCGCTGAGCCTGCTGATGCCGCTGCCTGCTCAAGGACCGGGCGCGGCCGAGGCGCAAAACCTGATCTGCCGCGTGCGTTTCACGTTGCAGCAGTGGGACGCGGCGGTGAAGGCGTGCGAACTGGCGGTGCGCCTGGACCCAGGCAGCTCGATCGATCACATGTGGCTGGGACGCGCACTTGGCGAGAAGGCCGCTCGCGCTTCGTTCCTGACGGCGTATTCGCTGGGCAAGCGCGTGCGCAGCGAATTTGAGCAGGCCGTGCAGCTCGACGGGCACAACGCCGGGGCGCTCTCCGACCTAGGCATGTTTTACAAAGATGCGCCGGGCATTGTGGGCGGCGGAACAGACAAGGCTGAGGCGATTGCCGCGCAACTGGACAAGGTGAATCCCGCGAAGGCTTATGAGCTGCGCGGCAACATTGCCGTTTCGCACAGGGATTACGTGTCGGCGGAGCGCGACTTCAGGCAGTCGATTGCGGTCAGCCAGCATCCCGCGGAGCAGTGGACGATTCTCGCAACTTTTTACCGACGCCAGCAGCAATGGAACGACATGGAGAGTGCGATTCACAGCTGCGTGAGCGCGGCCGCGCAAGATAAGCATCCCGGCGTGGCGTTCTATGACGGCGCAGGCGTCCTGATCGAAGCCAATCGCGAACCGGCACTGGCCGCAAAAATGCTGGAAGACTATCTTGCGAGCTCGTCGAAGAGCGAAGAGGCCCCCGCATTCATTGCACATGTACGGCTGGGGCGGCTGAAGCAGGATCTCGGAGATCCCGAGGGCGCCCAGCGCGAGTTTGCCGCGGCAACTGCGATGGCGCGCGAATATAATCCGGCACAGGATTCCAGACATTGATGCGAGCACCGACTGTGAGAACCGCACACAAATCGCACACCGCATGGCTGACGGCACTGGCCGGCGCGGTTCTTGCCGCTGCTGCGGCCGCGGCGCCGGCGCAGGTGTCGCTGACGACGGTGGTGGAGCTGGCCCAGAAGAACAGCACGACGGTGCGGCTGGCGCAGGCCGACGTGCAGAGGGCAACCGCACAACTGTCGCAAACCCGCGACGTCTTCATCCCGTCGCTCGCGTTCGGTTCGGGCCTGCCGGCATTTCCCGAAGTCGGCTTTACGGGCTCGCTGCCCACCATCTGGGACAGCAACATTCAATCGCTGGTCTTCAGCATGCCGCAGATCCAGTACATCCATGCGGCGCGTGCCGGCGTGCAGGCGGCGCAACTGGCGCTGAAAGATGCACGCGAACAGGCGGCCCTCGATGCTTCGACCGCCTACATCGAGCTGGACACGGTGGATCGGGAGCTCGAAGCCGCGCGCGAGCAGGAGCAAGATGCGGCGCGACTGGTCGAGATCGAGCAGCAGCGCGCGGAGGCCGGCGTGGATCCGCTCAGCACGCTCCTGCAGGCGCAATTGACGGCGGCACAACTCAAGCTGAGCCGTCTGCATCTGGAAACGCGCGCCGCAACCCTCTCCAAGCAGTTGGCCACGCTCACCGGATTGCCCGTGGGTTCGATTACCCCCGACCACGCGAGCATTCCCGAGATTCCGGCGGTCACGGGCGATCGCACGCCGTCGCCGACACCCGGTCTTGAATCGGCGCAGGCACTGGCGCTCTCGCGGGAGCGACAGGCGCGCGGCGATAAGGAGCACCTGTGGCTGATGCCCGAAATAGGCTTTGGCCTTCTCTACAATCGCAATACGACGCTGCTCAACAACATCAATCAGTACTACAGGAACAATCTTCCGGCGAACAACCTCAGTACCGGCTTCTCCATCAGGGTTCCGATTTTTGATCCCGGCCTTCACGCCAAGTCGCTGCAATCGGCTGCTGAGGCGCTGCGCGCGCGGGTTGAGGCGGAGCAGGCGCAGCAACAGAACGATGTGCAGATCGTGCAATTGAGCGCGAGCCTGCGCGAACTGGATGCGCAAGCGGAGATCGCCAGCCTGAAGCAGCAGATTGCCAGCGAACAACTAAAGAGCGTAGAGGCCCAATTGGAGCTGGGCAACGGCGCGGGCAACGCGCCGGGGGCGATGCCGCAACTTTCGCCCACCGCCGAGCAGCAGGCGCGGATCGACGAGCGGCAGAAGTACGTGGATTCGCTCGACGCCGGGCTGGACCTGAGCAAGGCGCGGCTGAACCTTCTGCGAGTCCTTGGCCACATGCAGGACTGGCTCGACGAGTTGCATCCCAAGCCCTAGCAGGTTTTCAGGTTTCAGGGGTCAGGTTTCAGGGGCCGGGGTGCCGAAAGCGCAAGCCTGACGAAAAGTACGTTGATTTTGCGGGGGTTATGGCTTTTGGCGGCCCGTATCTTCCATTGCAAAGAATGGCTCCGCACCGGCCGCGAACGCGTCTAATAAATCAGCGCGAATGATAGAATTGGACTGATGCCCATGCCATTGAAAACACTCTTCCTCAACCCTCCATCCTTTGAGAACTTCGACGGCGGCGCCAGCTCGCGTTGGCCGGCGACGCGCGAGATCGAGTCCTACTGGTACCCTGTCTGGCTTACCTATCCGGCCGGCATGCTCGAGGGTTCGCGGCTGCTCGACGCACCGCCCCACCACGTCTCCGCGCAGGAGACCATCGAGATCTGCAAGGACTACGAGTTCCTTGTGCTCTTCACTTCCACGGTGGGATGGGCGGGCGACCAGCGCCTTGCCGAAGCGATTAAGGCGGCAAATCCATCGATCCGCATCGCGTTTGTGGGACCGCCGGTGACTACCGATCCCGACCGCGCGCTGAACGAGTGTGCGGCGCTCGACTTCATCTGCCGGCGCGAGTTCGACTACTCGGTGGTGGAATACGCCAACGGCAAACCACTCAACGAGATTCTCGGCATCAGCTACAAGAAAGATGGCATGGTAGTGCACAACCCCGACCGGCCGCAGGTGGAAGACCTGGATGCCATGCCGTGGGCAACGAAGATCTACAAGCGCGACCTGGATGTGACGCGCTATAACGTGCCCTTCCTGCTGCATCCCTACATCGCGCTCTATTCCACGCGCGGCTGCCCGGCGCAGTGCACCTTCTGCCTGTGGCCGCAAACGCTCTCGGGCCACGCATGGCGCAAGCGGTCGACAGATGATGTTGCGGCAGAGATGAAGTGGGCCAAGGAGAACTTCCCTGAAGTGAAGGAATTCTTCTTCGACGACGACACGTTCAATATCCAGAAGGTGCGGACCATCGAGCTTTGCGAGAAGCTGAAGCCGCTGGGCATCACCTGGAGCTGCACGTCGCGCGTGACCACGGATTACGAGACGCTGAAGGCCATGCGCGAGGCCGGATGCCGGCTGCTGATCGTCGGCTTCGAGTCGGGCGATCCGCAGATTCTCAAGAACATCAAGAAGGGTGCAACCGTGGAGCGGGCGCGTGACTTCGCGCGCGACTGCCACTCGCTCGGCCTCACCATTCACGCCGACTTCATTCTCGGCCTGCCCGGCGAGACCAAGCAGTCGATCCGCAACACGATCAACTTTGCCAAGACGCTGGATTGCGAGACCATCCAGGTGTCGATCGCGCACGCGTACCCCGGAACCGAGTTCTACGAGTACGCCGCGAAGAACGGCTTTATCACCAACAATGTGATGCAGGACGGCGGCGGCCACCAGATGGCGCATATCGAGTATCCCGGCCTGCCCACCGACTACGTGATGGAGATGGTGCACCGCTTCTACGACGAGTACTACTTCCGTCCCAAGGCGGCGTTCCGCGTGGTGTGGAAGGCCATCGTCAATCGCGACCTGCCACGGCTCTATGTTGAGGCCAAGTCGTTCCTGAAGCTGCGCGCGCAACGTAACCGGCAGGTGAAGGAATCGCGCAAGCAGTCGGCGCAACCCTCCGCAACCGCTGGCGCCGGCGCGTAAACCATCCAAGCGATCCACAGAGGGCGGCGCATGTGCGACCGCCCTTTATTTCTATCGCCATTTCACCGCTGAACTGAACGACCATGGTGCATCACTCACTGTCGCCGCGCCAATACCTGATTCTGGGCCTGGTCGCCATCTCTGCGCCGCTGGGCGACAGTTGCCTGGCGCGCGGCATGGCCGCGATGCCGGCGATTACGCTTGCGCACCCGGGATCCCTCATCGCTGCGGTCTTCACGCCCTGGATCGCCCTGGGGATTGCGCTGCTGATCGGCTTCTTCGCCAGCTATCTTACGGCGCTTTCCTGGGCCGATCTCACCTTCGTTCTGCCGGCAACGGCCTTCGGCTACGTGATCATTGCGCTGCTGGCGCGCTTCTGGCTGCACGAGTCCATCTCGCTCGAGCGCTGGGCGGGCATTGTGCTCATCACGCTCGGCGTGGGATTCGTCGCGCAAGGGCCTTCCCTCACCCAGCATCCCGCCCCTGAGGCGGAGGAATCTGCAGGCCGGGAGCCTGAAGAGCCGAAGGTTGAAACGCGATGACGATCTCACTCGCTACCGTGCCCCTGCCGGCAACCATCAATCCGTGGGTTGCAGCGGCGATGATTGCCGCGGTCGTGCTGGCCTCGACAACAGGCGAGGTGCTGACGGCGGCAGCCATGAAATCAATCGGCGACCTGGACGTGATTCGCGCGCACTCGGGCCTGAAGGGCGCAATCCGCGCCGTGCTCACCTGTCCTCTGTTTTTCGCGGGAGTCTTTTTTCTGGCTTTGGCGTTCTTCTCGCTTCTCTTCGCGCTCAATCACCTGAACCTGAGTCTCGTGGGGCCAGCCTCGGCCTCGCTCACGCTGGTTACGAATGCCGTCGCAGGCAAAATCTTCCTCAAGGAAAACGTGGACCGGCGTAGATGGGCGGCCGCGGTGCTGGTGTGCATTGGGGTGTATCTATTGGCCCACTAAAAGGCGGCTATCAGCTTTCAGCCGTCAGCTAATCGGAGAAGCTGCATCAAGCCTCGCGGCTTCAGGTCCGGACTCAGGATTTTCCGGCGGTCGCCGAGCGCCGTGCACACCGCCTCTGCCGCCAGATGCCCACTGCGCGCCGCGCTTTCCATGGTGGAGGGCCAGCCGGTCGCGATCCAGTCGCCGGCCAGAACACAGTTTGGCCAAGGTGACGTGGAACCGGGTCTTGCCGCATCGATCCCCGGCGGCACGGTGAAGGTAGCGCGGACTTCCTTGACCAGCGCGGCCTTTTCCAGCTTGGCCTCGGCAACCGCGGGAAAGAACTCTTCGAGCTCGCCCACCGCCAGATCGATGGCTTCTTCACGGCTGAGCGCGGCGAACTTGTGCGAGGCGCTGACGACGAGTTCCAGATAACTGCCCTTCGCGCTACGGCCCGGCTGCAAGCGGCTTTTGTTGTACATCCAGTGAATCTCGCGGTCGAGCAGCACGGCGTGTTCGAGCTCTGTAATCTCGCGGTCGAACCAGAGATGCACACTGCAGATGGGTCCGTGCTCGTGGCGCTCGATCTGTTTGGCGAGGGTTTCGACGCCATCGGCGGGGGGCATTTGCGGCAGCAATTTCGCCATGGCCTCGAAGGGGACGGCCAGCACCAGGTAATCCGCGACCAGCGCGCCCGCGCGCGTGGGCAGCGTCCACAGCGAGGTTTCCTCGTCCCACTCCGCGCTCTCCACACCGGCGTTGAAGACGACTTCGCCGCCGCGCTCGCGCAGGAATTGCTCCGCTCCGCCGTAGAGCTCGCTCAGCGGCACGGAGCTCATGCCCATCGCGCCGGCCTCGGCCGAGTTCAGAAACAATTCGCGGATCACCTTGGCCGCGTAGGGCAGCGCAATCTCGTCAACATCGGCGTTGAGGGCGCTGGCAATTACCAGCCGCCAGAAGCGTGCGATGGCGCCCTGTGTTTGGCCGTTCAGCCGCAGCCATGTGCCGAGGGTCTCCGTCGACTCCGGCGCGACGGGCCGCATGAGCGCACGAAAGGCGCGCATCAGAGCTTTCTTGTCTTCGCGCGTAAAGGCCCTGGCCGTGAGCAGACTGGGCAAACCATGCAGCGGTGCCGGCAACCTGCTGGGCCCGAGCACGGAGCGCTGCCCGCCCGGCTCGATCATGGTCATGGTGCGCGTCCAGTGGATGCGGTCGGCCACGCCGATGCGCCGGTAAAAGCCGATCAGATTGGTGCAGCAGCCGAAGAGCACGTGCTGGCAGTTGTCGATTACATCATCGACGCCGGGATGGCGATAGGAGCTGGCCCGGCCGCCGAGATAGCCGCGCCGCTCGACGAGCTGGACACGAAACCCGGCCTCGGCCAGCGCACAGGCCGCGCTCATGCCGGCCACGCCTCCGCCGACTACGATCACCGATTTTTCCGTGCCCGGCGGCAAATCATTCCCTTTCTTGTTCGCTCCTCGCGCGTGCCTCTCCTATCATCGCCGAAGACGGCGGTTTGCCGCAGCTGGAAGGGGTGCGCAGAAGAACGAAAACCTCGTTGGTCCGCGTGGAAATGACGTACGTAAAGCGAGCGGCTGCTCGATGCAATGCATGATCGTGACGCAGCGCACCTCCTCGCGCGGTTACCGCCGGGTTTTCCACACTCACCTTTGCGACGGCGCAGATTTTGCGCTTGCCGGCATTAACATCGTATTGACTTTCGAATCAAAAAACTTTTACATTGTGTCACGGAGCGAGCCTGTCCGTTCGATCCTCTGTTCCGCTCGGAACAATCTCCTGCACATCTTTGAAAAGAGGGCTGCCTGTGCATTCTAACGTGAATCATCCAACGTACGTCTTGTGTGCGAATCGCAAACTGGGTTCCAGAATTCACCTTTATCGCTGGACTCTTCTTGTCGCCTTCGTCATCATGCTTTTACTTCCTTCGGTGCTCGCGGCCAGGCGACGGGAAGTATTTCCGGAAATGTGATCGACAAATCCGCATCCGGCATTCCCGGCGCAGCGGTGACGGTTACTGCGCAGGAAACGGGTCAGCTTCGCGCCGTGAAGACAGACGATGCTGGACATTACTTGGTGCCGCTGCTTCCCGTTGGCATGTACACCGTGCATGTGGACGCGACGGGCTTCAAAAGCGCGGAGACCAGAGACTTGCGCCTGCAGGTTGATGAGGCGCGGGAACTGGACTTTACGCTCGTGCCGGCCACTGTGGTGACCACGGTCGCGGTTTCCGCCGAAGCGGTTGCCGTGGAGACGGCGAGTCCGTCTCTGGGCCAGGTGATCACCTCGCAGGAGGTGACGCAGTTGCCGCTCAATGGCCGCGATTTCGTGCAGCTGGCCACACTCACCGCCGGCGCCACCGCGGAAACGAATCCCAACAGCTTTTTCACGCAAGGCAGCGACAGCGAAGTGGCCGCGCGCGGCTCGTTCTCTTTGTCGGTTGGCGGTTCCAGGCCCAACAGCACGGATTGGCTGCTGGATGGAGTGGATAACAATGAATTGACGGCCGGCGGCATCGGCGTTTTTTCGTCGATCGACGACATCCAGGAATTCAAAGTTCTCACTTACACCTACTCCGCAGAGTACGGCACCCGGGCCGGACCGACCGTGATCGTTACGACGAAATCGGGGACGAACGACTACCATGGATCGCTCTTCGAGTTCGTCCGCAACACCGACCTCGACGCCAGGGGCGACTTCGACACGTCAACCCCGAAATTCAATCTGAACCAGTTTGGCGGATCTTTCGGAGGGCCTGTCCGCCGCAACAAGACGTTTTTCTTCGTGGACGGCGAGCAGAAGTATCAGCGCGAAGGCATTACATTCACCGGCCTGATTCCGTCGAAGGCGATGCGCACGGGCGATTTCTCAGCCGATCCATTCGGCAATTCACTTTCCGGAATTGGCTCCGCTTTCACTCCGGTGATTGTGAACCCGAACATGATTGGCGCGTCGACCAGCCCGTCCGCCTATCCCAACGTCTACTTCCAGTGCAATACCTCAGGCACTCCGCTGCCAGCCAATGCCGAGGGCCTTCAGCCCCAGGGGCTCAACTGCAACAAGATCCCCTCGAACCTCATCAGCAGCATTGGCCAGGGCCTGATCAACATCTATCCCACGCCCAACGCCAATGCGGGCGTTGCCAATGCGAGCTACAACTACGTCAACGAGCCTGTCCGCACCCTGAACGAAACCAAATTCGATGCCCGGGTGGACGAGACGCTTACCGCATCCGACAACCTCTTCGCGCGGTTCAGCTACGACCAGGCATTCTCTTTCGTTCCGGGCGGCGCGCCGGGGTTGGCCGAGTCCAATCCCTTCGGCAGCAATGAGAACCTCGTCAACCACGCACGCAACATCGGCATCGGCTGGAGCCACGTGTTCTCACCGCGCACGCTCAACCAGGCCACCGTGGGCTACGATCGCATCTTCGACTACATTGCCTCGCTGGGTAATTTCACCTGCGAATCGGCCATCCTTGGAATTCCGAACGCCGATTTGGGCTGCTCGTCCACCGGTACTCCAATTTCTGGTGGCTCATACAGTCAAGGATTGGTTTCCACCGAGGTCTACGGCGGCTATTGGTCCCTCGGCGATCGCGGCTACTCGCCATTTCAGGGCGGAACCAATATTTTCTCCTTCAAGGATGTTCTCGACCTGATCCGTGGCCACCATGAGATCCGCACCGGCATCGATCTCCGCGACAACCAGATGAACGTCGGCACAGAAGCATTTCAAGACGGCTTCTGGCTCATCGGAAGCGGTGGCTACTTTACCAGCTACGGCAGCGCCCCCGGCAATCCTGAAGCCGACCTGCTGCTGGGCATTACGGGAGGGGCCATCCACGATCAGTCCTACTACGGTCCTGTCACCGGCCGCCGCTGGAAGATCGTACGGCCCTTCGTCGAGGATGATTGGCGCGTTTCTCCGTCGCTCACCCTGAACCTTGGCCTGGCTTGGGACATGACCACTCCCGAGACCGAGGTCCATAACCGGATGGCGAACTACATCCCCGCCACGGGACAGCTTTTGATTGCAGGCAAGAACGGAGTGAGCAAGTCGGCGGGCATCAACATGTACTGGGGCGCATACGAACCCCGCGTGGGCCTTACATGGAAGGTTCGCGGCAGCGACAAGACCGTGCTTCGCCTCGGCTTTGGTATTTATCACGATTCGGCGTGGAGCCAGGGTGTGCAGGGGCTGTGGCAGAATCCCCCGAATCTCGGCGAGTCCGATAACTTTACCGGAGCCGGTTGCGCCTACGCAACGTCCTACTGCGCTGTCGTACTCAACCAGGCGCCCTCGGCAATCAGCCTCTCCAGCGGCTTTGAAGCCCTCCCCACCCCGCAGAATGCGGCCACGTTCCAGGGCGCGTTCAATTGGCAGCCGACGAACTTCCAGCCGGGCAGGGTTCACCAATATAACGCGAACGTCGAACGCCAGTTGCCCGGCAACGTTCTGCTCACAGCCGGCTACGCCGGTTCGGTTGGCGGCCATTTGCTGGAGTACGGCAACAACCTCAACGCCGACAGCCCCTCGGCTTGCGGAACCGTCAAGGGCTACACCATCGGCTGCCTGCCCAGCGGCGCCGCGTACTACTACCCCTACAGCCCTCCGAACTTCAACTCGATCTTCCTCTTTGGCGACGTGGGCAAGACGCACTACAACTCAATGCAGATCAAAGCGGAGACCAAAACTCCCAAGTACGGTCTTTACGCGCTGGTTGCTTACACCTACTCGCACACCTACGATAACGGCCTGTCCGACGGCCTGGGCTCGGAGTTGAGTGCTCCCTATTTCCCGCTGCCTAACTGGGAGAACCTCGACTGGGCCCTGTCGCAGATCAACCTCAATCAAAGCTTCACGGGCAGCGTCATCTACGATCTGCCTTTCGGCAAAGGCAAAACCTTCGGGAACGACTGGAACACTTTGACCAGCATGGCTCTCGGCAATTGGCAGGTGACGCTGATCGAAAGGGCCTCTTCCGGGTTCCCCGTTCCCCTGATCGACAGCAGCAACGGCTCGGGCACTTACTTTGCGAACGGCGGCAACGACAACAACTACAACCGGCCCAACCAGGTGGCCACCTGCAACCCCTACGCCGCCAACCACGGCCAGCACCAGTGGATCAACACCGCCTGCTTCGTGGCGCCGACTAGCGGCGAGCTGGGCAACGCCTCCCGTGTTTCCGTCGTCGGACCTGATTTTGTCAACTCCGACTTCTCTTTGATCAAACAATTTGCCTTGCCGCGGGAGGGGATGGGTTTGAACTTCCGCGCCGAGTTCTTCAATCTCTTCAACCATCCCGAGTTCGGCTTGCCTGTCAACGATATCAACCAGTCGGGCTTCGGCTCGGTGAATTCAACTGTCAACAACCCGCGGTTGATACAACTGGCTTTGAAACTCTCGTTCTAAGGCGTGGGCGCGCATCAGCCGAGGGCAACATGCCGCGAGCCAAGTGCCCTCTCCACCTGCGATCCGGCGCGGCGGGCAAATTGCGATTGAAATCGCAGTTGACTCGCCGCGCTATGGATGTCCTCTTCTAAGAAGAGGCCGGGAAACAACGTAGCAATTGAATCTACAGGGGATGCATGGTGGGCAGTGCAGGGCTCGAACCTGCGACCTCCTGCTTGTAAGGTGGCCAGATTCCGGTTTGCTGCTGAATGCTATTCAGCGCTATCTTTAACTATTTACAAATGGTTATTGGAAGAAGTAATGGAGGTCGAATTTATACAGTTTTATGCCATTTTCGATTAAGAGTCCCCACAAAAGTCCCCACAGTCACCACAGCCCAGGACTGGCAACCATTGCATTCGATTGAGTCTGCTGGGAGCCTATAGGTCACCTCCGCTACAGGTACCCCGACCTCAGCCTGCTTCAGAACCCCTACAATCTGCTCCACGGAAAAATGCTTCTTCTTCATCGGCAAAATCTTCAGCCCACATGGGCGTGGCTATGGCCGAAGACTAACATTTGCCACGGTTCAAAATGCCCGGGGCCGATCACTGAACTCAGCTCGAATTATGTAACCCTATTCCTCAAGGCAGGGAACAGAAGATATGCGCCATTGCGGCACGCGACTGGGGTCGTGCCCTGACACAGGGCTTGTTGAGGTTCGTGGTATCCCACCCTAAACGCTCAGCCACCCCACGGACGAAGGCCTCTGTCCGTGGGGACCCCGATCAACGCGTTTAGGATGGGGCACCCGGCAGGCGTATCTGTTTGCGTCACTTGCTCTGTTTTCGCTCTGCTCATGGCTGGTCCTGGCGTGCCTGCTTTTGAAAGATGCGAGCTCCAAAACTGTTCAGAGAAACAAATGGGATGGTGATTGTTCCCGACCTTGAATTTGGCAACTGCAACTGGATCTCCCTCCAGTTGCCGGCTTCGGCTTCCACCGTTCCCCGGAATGGCGTGTTCGATAAGTTCACCGCGATCAGGAACCCTTCTGAACCCGAGCGGCGCAAATAGGTCACCACGTGCTGCTCATCCGAATTGTGCAGCCACACTGTTTCGCCCTGCTGCAGGGCCGGATGCTGCCTGCGCAGCGCTGCAACGGTGGCGTAGAACTTAAGGATCTCGGGATGCCACTCGCCCGCTCCCCAGAAGATCTTCTGCGGCTCAAACAAAGCCGGCGCACGAGACTGCGTGGAATCGCCGACCTCCATGCCGTTGTAGATGAGCGGCGCTCCGTCCAGCGTAAACATCAAGACTGAGGCGGCAATCGCGCCCGGATATCCGTAGCGTGTTGTCGCCCTCAACTCGTCATGATCGTCGCTCACACGCATGTGCAGGGCGCCCTTCGGGTATAAAGGCTTCTGCTGCTCTAGCGTGTCCCGAATCTCGGTCGCAGTCCCGCCATTCATCACCACATCGTTCAATGCGTTCATCAAAGGCCACGCATAATCGATGTCAAAGGCGCTCTTGAGCAATTCCGGCTTCTGTGCCTCGGCTAGAAGCATAATGTCGGGCTTTGCCTGTTCCAGTTTTTTGCGCGCCTGCTCCCAGAAGTCGGTCGGAACTTCGCTCGCTGCGTCGCATCTGTATCCGTCGACGTCGAACTCTTTCACCCAGTACAGGAGTACATCTGTCATGTAGCGGCGCAGATTGGGATTCGAGTAATCCAGCGCCGCAACATCGGCCCAGTCGTAGGGATGGGTAATGTGGCCTTCCTTGTCCTTCTTGTAGAACTCCGGATAAGCCATCATCACGCTGTCCCATGCCGTGTGATTGGCCACCATGTCGAGGATGACCTTCATCTGCCGGCGGTGCGCTTCCTGAATCAGCCGCCGCAAGTCGTCCTTGGTGCCCAACGCGGGGTCAATGGCGTAGTAGTCGCGTACGGAGTAGGGACTGCCCAACGAGCCTTTCTTCCTCACCTGCCCATCCGGATGAATTGGCATGAGCCAGACGATATTCACACTCAGGGCATGAAGGTCATCCAGACGCGCCGTCACTCCGTTCAGGTCTCCCGCCGGCGAGAAAGATCGTACGAACACCTGATAGATCACGCCTGATTTGAGCCATTCTGGAGAACTGCGCGCCGCTTGCGAGGCAATCGTCGGATCGCCCTGCTGGGCATATGGCTGAATACCTAACGCCAGAATGGCAGCAGCGAGATAGGCAGCGAACAATAGCCTCGGCTTCATAGAGTCGAAAGCATAGCACCCTTGGCACCAGGCGCACCAAGAAACTTCGGGCGTGTTGCAACGACCTTTCTGTGTAATCCAGAGGCAGGTGAGACAGAAAAAGGCGCGGTAGGGGGGTGAGGAGATGAGGTTTTTGGCATCGCCTAACTCGCCGACTTGCTGACTCGCTAACTCGCTGCTGTTATCTGTCATCTTGAGCGAGTCCCCGATTGATTCGGGGCATGTGCGCGTCGGGGTCGAACATCATCGCCCTCCAGTCGGACGCTGGTGCGGTACCAAATAATCGGGTCTGCCGAGGAAGACTTCAGAAGGCAAGTACCGGCGCAGTTCGCCGCAGAGGGGGCACTCGATTGGGATGGATTGAAAAGGGAATTCCTTTACGCCGGTCGGCACATCGCGGCGGCAACGCTTGCAGGTCACAACGAAAATTTTCCGGCCTGATGGCTGGGGAGCATGGAGACATTATAGGCGAAGAAGAGGCGAAGATGTGGAGTGTTTGTCCGGGGCACGTCGCTGACGAAATGCGTGGCTTTGCACCCGTCATACTAGGGTCTGTTAACACTATTAGGGCGAACAGCGTTGCGAGCGAAAATCAGGCCAGACGAGGCGGAGGCCGCAGGCTGTGGCAGGACCCCAGTCAAGGCCGACAACGAACTATGGCCTGATTTTCGCCGCAACCCGAAGGGACGGGACGGATTTCTCCGATCGCTTTGTCGCTCGTCGCTAAAATGTTTCAACATTTGCCACTCCTCGCTTCGCGCGCTCAGAAAAATCCGCTCCCGTCGCTGCCGTCCTAATAGTGTTAACAGACCCTAGGGGTCGCTCCCCTGTTCATCCCTCATGGGGTGTTACGAAAACTGTTACGATTTTTGAGCGAAAACCGGGGTCAAAGAGGTTGGCGTAGGCTATCGTAGGCTAGGGTTACCGGAAGCGGGATTTTGCAAGTCGTTGATTCTGCTTCACATCTACCTGATTCTAAAAGACGTAGAGAGGGCACAAAAATCGGGGGTTCGAATCCCCCTCTCTCCGCCACGCAGTCTTAAATTGTTTCTTTTGTTTAATTTGCATCGCAGAAACCCAGCGTGTTGGGCCATTTCCACGATTTTTCCCAAAGAGAATCTCCCCCGCTACCGGAATTCGGCCGGAGAAGAGACCTTTTCTCTGACCTGACTGGACTGTTCTGAGCAAACATTTTCGCGCCGGATAGAAATATGGCGACGGACAGGTTTACCATCGGTCCTGAGTAGACACAGGTTACACAAAGAGGCCTCAATGAGCGCCATTCAGCTGTTTTCGGATTGGAAGCAAGGCCGCCGTGAATTCCTGAAGACTGGCGCGTTGAGGAGCATGGGCGCAAACTTACCCGCAGCGTTCCTGCTGACGGCGTGGACCCTTGCAGGCGCGCAGTTGAATGCCGGCAATCCGCCCCCCGGCTCCCAGCAGCAGCCGGTGACCATCCCCGCACCAGGCACCGCGGCGAGCCAAGCACCCGAGAATGCCCAGGATCGACCGATCACGGAAAGTGAAACACCAACCGAGTTTCCCGCCGACTTCGCGCCGTCGCCTCATGCGGAGGGCGCCGCCGCGCATAGTCCCTACCCGTTCGGAGACAAGTCGCTGCTGCTGCCTGCGTCATACTCCTTTCACAGCGCCGACGAGGCCGCTCCGCAAAGACCAGCCGGGAGTTCCCTTCCTGTACCGACCCGCGCCCAGGCCGGGATGGTCAGTCAGATCGACCAGTCCCATGTCGCCATCCTTAACCAGGAGGACATCCATGACGAGCCCGTTCCGCATGGCGCCCCGCTGCCCCATGGCGAGGGCGCGCGCCGCATGGGCGAGCGTCTTAGGCAGATCTTCGACGACAACGATTGGCGCGCCGATCCCGCCAAGCCTTTCGAGCGCGCCGTCTACTACCAGGTCCTGCTCACCCGAAAGCTGCGGTTGCCCGACGAGATCATGGTGCGCATGGAGCTGGGCAACGAGCAGCTCCGTGCCGGTTTCGCCGACCGCGCCATCGACGGCCTTGAGGATCTGGTCAAGCTGGTGGAGGCAAACCAGAACAGAATTCCGCAATCCGTTCAGGCGCAGGTGCACGAGGAACTGGGCCTGGCCTACCTCCGGCTCGCTCTGCAGGAGAACGACATTGCCATGCACAATGCCGTGTCGTCCATCTTTCCCCTGCACGGAGGCGGCCTGCACAAGAAAACACGCGGCGCTGAAGGCGCCATCCGCGAGTACACGAAGGCCCTCGAACTGAATCCCAACAACTACACCTCGGCCTGGCTGATGAACATCGCCTATCAGGCTCTCGGTCGCTGGCCCCAGGAGGTGCCCAAAAAGTGGCTCGCCGACCCCAACTGGTTCAAGTCCGATTATGACATCGGCTTCTTCCCCGACGTGGCCGGCATCGCGGGCATCAACGCCATCGAGCACGCCGGCGGCGCCATTGTCGAGGACTTCGAAGGCAACGGTCTGCTCGACATCATGATCTCCTCCCAGGGCCCGCTCGACCACATGCACTACTTCCACAACAACGGCGACGGCACATTCACTGACCGCACCAAAGAGGCCGGGCTGGAGGATGAGATCGGCGGACTGAACCTGGTGCTCACCGACTACAACAACGACGGCCGTCCCGATGTTCTGGTTCTGCGCGGCGCATGGTGGCGCCAGTACGGCAAGTACCCCTTGAGCCTGCTGCGCAACAATGGCGACGGCACCTTCGACGACGTCACCGAGGAGGCCGGCCTGTTGACCATTGGGCCCACCCAGACGGCTGCCTGGCTCGACTACGACGGCGACGGCTGGCTCGACCTCTTCGTCGCCCACGAGACCTTCGCTGGGCAAACCTTTGCCTGTCAGCTCTTCCACAACAATCACGACGGCACCTTCACCCAGGTCAAGGCGCCAGGCGCCGCACCCGGCAAGCTTGGCGTCAATCTTGGCTTCGTGAAAGGCGTTACCGCGGGCGACTACAACAACGACGGGCGGCCCGACCTGTACGTCTCCACCATGAGCGGCCGAAGCTTCCTTTTCCGCAACGACGGCCCCGCCGACCCCGCGCATCCCGATCCGGCCAACTGGAAGTTTACCGACGTCACTGAACAGGCCGGCCTGGCCGGCGTGCGCTTTACCTTTCCTACCTGGTTCTTCGACTACGACAATGACGGCTGGCTCGACATATTCGCCGGCGGCTACGCAACCTCCGGAACGGGGGACTACGGCGCCTTCCAGTTCGGCAAGCCGAACCACGCGGCCGTCTCGCATCTCTTCCACAACAACCACGACGGTACATTCACTGACGAACCGCAGGCGCTGGGCCTCGATCGCGCCCTCACCATCATGGCGGCCAACTTCGGCGATCTGGATAACGACGGCTGGCTTGACATCTACCTCGGCCTCGGCGACTCCTTCTACGAATCGCTCTTCCCTAAGAAGATGTTCCGCAACAACCGGGGGCAGTCCTTTCAGGATGTCACCACGGCTGGCGGCTTCGGCAATCTGCAGAAAGGCCACGGCATCGCCTTTGCCGACATCGAAAACAACGGCAACGAGGACGTCTTCGAAGAACTGGGTGGCGCCTTTCAGGGCGACAGATTTGTGCCCGTTCTCTATCGCAACCCAGGACACGGCAATCACTGGATCACGCTCACACTTGAGGGCGTCAGAAGCAATCGTGCTGCCTTCGGTGCGCGCATCAAGGTCACCACCGACGAGCGCGGCCACCGCCGTTCCATCTACCGTGCGGTCGGTTCCGTTTCGAGCTTCGGTGGCAACCCCATGCGCCAGCACATCGGAATCGGCAAGGCGACCGTAGTACGGGAGATCGAAATCGCGTGGCCGGCATCGGGCATCACGCAGCGCTTTCGCAATGTCGCCGTAGATCGTACGTACCATATTCGCGAAGACCAGAGCACGCTCCATCCGGTGCCTGTGAAGACCTTCGCGATCGGCAAATCGAAGATCGCCTCGAGCGCGGAAGCCGTGAACGATCGTCGCGCCGTGGCGCCCGGGATGCGGTAGAGGCGTCATAGCAAAGCCGCGCCCTTTCAATGCAGAGATTCAGATCCTTCTTTCGTTCCTGCGACTGCCCTGACCTTGCGCGCCGGTGGTAGACTGTCGGCGTTATGAAAGCCTCTTTCTTCGTCGTTCTGTTGATTCTCTTTGGCACACGGGGAATGGCCCAGGCTCCCTCCACGACGGCTGCAACGCAGACGTACTCAAGTGATATCGGTTTCAGTTACAGCCTGCCCGCGGACTGGGAAGTGGTGGACATGAGCGCAGCTCTGAAGGCCGAGCAGGAGAGAACCAAGGCGGCAGAGGGGAGTGACCAGGAAAAGCGCGGCGTCGGGTGTATGCAGATTGCCATGACCGCACATCACGGCACTCCAGCCTCCATGATCATGGCCATGGCGCTGCCAACCTCCTGCATCGGATCGGAGATGAGCGAGAAGGATCTGCCGGGTTTCGGGATGGGAGCGTCGCAGGGAATTCAACAGCAATTCGATCTCGGCGAGCCCGTCGTAGCTACGTATTCGCTCGGCAGCCACAGTGCGTGGATCGCGCGCTTTGCGGCCACCCTAAAGGACAGTTCGCACCGCCCTTACACCGTGGAGACGGTCTGTGCCCTTTTGAAGAAGGGATCTGTATGTTGGATGGTGTTGGCTGCTGACGACGATGCGCTCGCAACCTTCGAGCATGGCTTTGCCACCCTCGATGGAGAGACTCCAGTTCCTTTGGTTCCGGCGGATGTCTTTGTGAAAGGGCAGCAGTAGAGCGACTTTGATCTCAAGCGTTGCCGGCTAGCGTTTAACGGAATCACAGTTCCGGGCAAACCCTAGACGACCTGTCATCGCGTTTCTCCCGACGGCGTTGGTTAAAGTCGTTGTGTAGGAGCTAGCGCGCCCGGCATTGAAGAAGTTGGACTATTTTAAAGGCCCAGTGCCGATGGTGGGAATAGAGATATTGGCACCGGCGTCGATCTGTTGTTGCGCGGCGCGCACGGCTGGGTCTTCCGGGAAGAGTTTGCGGTAGCTCTGGATCAGCGAATGTGCTTGCCAAGCCTTTCCGTCAGCATTGCAGCGCAGCGCCAAACGGGCCACCAGAGCGCCTGAGTAGGGGTAGGCCGCCACTCCCTGCTCCAGTACCGCGCGCGCTTCCTCCGTTTTGCCCTGGTTTTCGAGTGCGGTCGCCAAATTGAGAAAAGTGCTCTGCTCCTCGGATCCCTGTTCAAGGGCACGTGTAAAGTAGTTGGCAGCCGTGACATTGTCTGTCTTCTGAGCGAGTGCAAGCACGCCCAGGGAATTCAGCACCTCCGGGTTATTGGATGCAGAGTGGCTCAGCTCATCGAGCTTTTTCAACCAAAAAGGCCAAAGAGAAGAGTCTTTGCGGGCAGATGTCCAGTAAGCCTCCAGTTGTACCAGGTCAGGAAGACGCGCCTCGGGATTCCCTAGAGGGCGATTGAGCCAGAGCAGGCCAGGAAGATCGGGTGTAGGTTGCTCAAAAACAAAGTCGGGCAAAGGTTGACCAGGAAAGCGCACAATACGATGCTTCGTGTCGTTGGAGTGTGGGATTCCGGCCACTGCCCGCTTTTCCATGTGGCACTCGATGCAGTAGTCTCCAACAGCGGTACGCGCCTGATCGTCGGGTTTGAGTTTGCAGCTGGTTTCCTTGTGGCAAGTAAGGCAGGCTGCGCGGTAGGCCGCCTTCTCGTCCTCTGGCCGCGGAGCATGATGTATCGAGTGGCAAACACTGCAGGTTAGCCGGCCATGGCTCTTTTGGTAGCACCAGCTCAACTCTAGGGTCGAGTTTTTCCACCATAACGGTTGTTCCAGGCTGCCGCGTACAGGCGGATTGACCTCCAATCGATTGGCCTCGGCGCGTTGTTCAGGCTTTATGGGACGCTTGACAATGGCCATGGTCTCGGCGAGTGGCGTCCCTGGTCGAAAATCCATATAGCCCTTGTTCGGATATAAGACCACCGCGTCTCCGGATTGATGGCATTCGCGGCAGATGTCATCAGCCAGCCGTGGTGATAGCTTAGCCGGATTGACGATGGACGTATCTACTTCATTCGCTGCCAGTACCCGGTCTTTGTGCGCCTGCATTTCGCGTACGTGCAGTTCGCCGGGCCCGTGGCAGGCCTCGCAACTGATGCCCAGTTCACCAAAGCGGAAAGGAAGCTCATTATACTGGCCGTCGTGTTTGGCGACAGGGTCAGGCTGGCCGTTATGACAGACCAGACAGCCGGTCGTTATCAGGCGCGTGAAGCCAGGATCGTCAGCCGCATAGCCGGGCGAAAGTTCCCAGCTTTTCGATGGCGCGTAGAACGAAAGTGGTGCTTGAAAAACCCAGTCTCCAACACGAAATAGATAGGTGTAGCCGACGCTTTCTCCACCCACAACGTATTCGATCTTGTGAGACGGCCCAAAAACCTTGCGGTCGTTTTTCCCCAATTCGAAAAAGCTCTGGTAGAGGGTCCCGCTTTTCTGGTAGACCACATAATAGCGATTGTTTTTGGGATTGAAGACAGTAACAGGTTCGGGTACGCGAGTGAGTTCCGTCGGAGAGTTAGCGGGCGCCATCGACTGTCCGTGCGGCGTGGCCATATAGGTGCGGGTGATCTCTTCATGGCAGCCGGGAACGCCACAGCCTTTCGACCCAACATAAGCTACGTTGGGTGCTGTATTGCGAAATATGCTCCCTCCCTCTTGCGCGTGGATGCTGCCTGCCAACGGCAGTGAAACCACAACCGCTAGTTGCATCGCGGGAAAATCTACCACAAGGATGCAGCGCAAGCGCTTGAACATCGACGTTTATTCTACCGCAATAATACTTGCTTGAGGCATGACCCTGTCTCTTCCAAAAACTTCTCGCGTCGCGTTTTTCTCACTACACCGCCCGAACCCCTGCAAAGCGAGAGATTGCTGACGCATCCGCGATCTTCCTCCTGCTTTCAGATATCCCGCATTCACTGGGGACTCGGGAGTTCTTCAGCGGGTCCTTTGGTGCAACATAAGAAGGCGCGAAAGACCCCATTATTTCAGGCAGTGCTCAGGGTCAAAATGCACTTGCGATCAGAGTGATCGCATGGTCCGCTCGGAAGTGGGCATCCTGCGTCAGCGCACAATTCTTCTGCGCACTGGAACCTTCGGCCGGCAGCGCCACTCTTCCACGCGATACTTCTCGCTGCTCCACAACTTCAAAATCGGACCGTCCCTGTCCAAACCTGATCCCTCGCTGGGGTGCGACAACTGCAAAACGCCTTCGAGACCAGTGTTCATCACAACACCCGGTTTGGCGCCGTAGATCTCCAGCGGGCCCCCTATCGAACTAGCGCGAAAAACAAAGAGCGTATGATCCTCGGTCGCAGAAAGGCTGAAACACATCCGTCCGTCATCCACGCTGCCTGGAATGCTGAAAATCGGAGCGCCAAAACTGACCGGACGACCCGAGTCCGGACGCTCTTCCGGCAAGCGATATCGAAGAAGCTGCGTGTTACCACCTGCCATCTCGCTGACGAAGAGATGTTCCTGGCTTTCCCACTCAACCCAGCCTGCCGAGGTTGGCCGGCGCCGGCTCAGGTTGCGTGGTGTTCCCCCCTCCGCATCTACGGTCCAAGCACTCGCTTCAGGCGACTCATCCCCGCCAGCGCCAACAAAAGCAATCTGACGCCCATCCGGAGACCAGCGAGGCCCGGCAATACGGCATAGCCGCAACGAAGGCACGTCTGCCTCGGGATTCAGAATGGCCCTTGGTGCTCTCCTTGCTGTGGCCAGTGACGAAGAAGCCGGTTCGCCGGCAGCCAACGACTGAACGAAGAGCCGGTTTCCACACGCGCTCGCCGTGTTCAGAGCTTCGCTGGCCACATACGCCACAGACAAGCTGTCCGGGGACCAATCGAACTCGTAGACGAGTAAGTTAGCCGGAGACGCCAATGTGACTGGGAGTGGTGAATGCGCCTCCGTCTGATTCGCCGGAATGACGCCGATCCGTTGTATCGTGCCCTCGGCAACCCTGGGTTCTCCGTGTTCAGGTTTTCCACCCTCCGCTGCCTCTACAAAAAGAAATGCGATCTGCGATCCATCCGGAGAAAACGCTGGATCTCCGGCTTGCCCTTTCAGCTTTGTCAGGCGTTGCGCAGGGTTGACATCCAGATGCGAGAGATAGAGATCAGCTTGCTTTCCCGGTTGAGCGCAGTCGGAAAAGAACGCCAGCGCGTTCGAATGAGATGACCAGGCAAGGCCGTACTCCTCGCACATAACCTGACGGCTGGCTGAGGCAGTGACGCGCAAGCTCTTGCTGAGATCGCTGAGTGACGCCACCCGGATCTCTGTGCCACCGTTGACGCTCTCAATCCAGGCTAATTGCTTGCCATCAGGAGAAACAGCTACCTGCACGATGGACTGGCCCCGAATCAGGGCAGTTGATGTTGTATCCATCCCTGCCGAAACGCCGCTTGGAGCGCCAATGGATGCTGCAGGCTGCGGTTGACCGGCAAGCACAGTGTTGCAGCCTGCACAGAAGGCCAGCACGGTTCCTGCCAGAATTCTTCCCCGCATCTGCCAACCGACAATTTTCCGCTTCATACGAAACGTAATTCTAAGTCCAAAGGAGACTCCACGGCCTCCCCTCGACTTCCATAAGATCAGACCTTGTTTCGAGCATTCTGGTAACCCTTCGTCTTCAGGATCCTCGCGCCTTCTACTACAACATATATGGTTCACGTCCAGTTCATTTTTTCATGCAATAGCGTCCCCTGGCTTCACTAGATCATCGGACTTGGATCATCCAAGCAGAATCGGCCTGCGAGCGCCTTTGTTTGCCTGACATGCCTCGTGTATGTGCTCACGTGAAAACGAGCGCATAGCGTTTCCGCTGAGATGCACAAAGCCCGAAGAATTGACCGGAAAGAGCTGCTTTCTAAAACCCGGATGCTCTCCCCTGAAGCCGTTCCGGGTTGCTCCTTATCTCAAATCACCGCCGGGGCATTAGTAGATGTGATAGCTTTTGCGTTGTCACACCGCTGCCGGATTCGCGAGCAGCGGATCGAGACAAGGAGAACCGCAATGCATTGGACCAAACGAATGCAAGCACTCGCAGCCATGATTGCGGCCCTGTGGCTGGGGGCCGCAGTGCTCACCGTTAAGGGGCAAACTCCAGCGACTCAACCCACATCGCTCGCCGCCCAAGAGAGTGAGCAGAACTGGTGGCAGAACGCCGTTGTCTATGAGATCTATCCTCGCAGCTTCCAGGACTCCAATGGCGACGGGACCGGCGACCTGAACGGGATCATTCAGCATCTCGATTACCTCAAGGAACTCGGTGTCGACGCCATCTGGCTCACCCCCGTCTATCCCTCCCCCCAAGTCGACTTCGGATACGACATCTCAGACTACAAAAACATCGACCCGACCTATGGCACGCTCAAGGACTTCGACCGTCTCGTTGCCGAGGCCGGCAAACGCCACATTCGCGTCCTCATGGACATGGTCATGAACCACACATCAGACAAGCACCAGTGGTTCATTCAATCCCGCTCGTCCCGCACCAACCCATACCGCAACTGGTACGTTTGGCACGATGGCAAGGGTGAAACGGCCACTGACAGGGGGCAGCCCCCGAATAACTGGCAATCCTCTTTCGGCCATTCCGCCTGGCAATGGGACGAGAAAACCCGCCAATACTACTATCACAAGTTCTATATTCAGCAACCCGACCTGAATTGGGATAACCCCAAAGTCCACGATGCCTTTAAGGACATCATCAGTTTCTGGCTCAAACGAGGTGTAGGCGGCTTCCGCTTCGACGCCATCACCACGCTCTTTGAGGACCCCTCTCTCGCCGACGAAAACTACGTGCTCGACTCTAACGGCACACCTGTGATTAACGCATTTGGCGATCCCAAAGTCGACGGCCTTAAGACCGAGTTCCTCCCCGGAGTTCACGACGTCATGGCCGAGATCCGCGCCCACATCGATACCTTTAACTCGCCGAATTTCCCTGGAACCCGCGTTCTCATAGGCGAAACCTACGTTCCAACCATCGCTGCACTTGCCGCCGAGTACGGAACACCCGAAAAACCAGAGTTCCAGCTACCCATGGACACGCAGGTCGGCTTCATCAACAAACTCGACGTCGCCGCCTTCCGCACCAAGCTCAACGAAGTTGAGACGGAGATCGACGGCAACACGCCACTGCTCGTCTTCGACAACCACGACAACCCCCGCCTCGGTGCCCGTTATGGTGATGGCGTGCACGACACTGATATTCAGCGCGTGATCTCCACCATACTCTTCGCCTCTCGTGGCGCCTCTCTCTTCTATTACGGAGACGAGATCGGCATGAAAACCACCCCTCCAACCCGCAAGGAAGACGTGAAAGATCCAGTAGGCATCACCGGTTGGCCCAAAGAAAAAGGGCGCGATGGAGAGCGCACCCCCATGCAGTGGGACAACTCGGCAAACGCCGGCTTCTCCACCGTCAAGCCTTGGCTGCCCATGCCGCCAAGCGCCGCTGCGCTGAACGTCAAGACCGAGAGCGCCGATCCCGACTCGATGCTTTCTTGGTATCGCAGCATCATCCACCTGAAAAAGACCGTCCCGGCCTTGGCCAAGGGCGACAACGTGATGCTCGATGAAACCAACATGAAGGTCCTCAGTTGGCTGCGCAGGCTTCAAGGCGCTCCGGATGTCCTGGTCTTAGTGAACTTCACATCCGAGCCGCAGTTGGTAGCCCTCACCATCCCCGGCGCTGCCGCGGATAGCAAACTGAAGACACTGCTGAAAACGCCGGGAGCGGCCGATCCCGCCTCACTCGGCCAAATCCAACTCCCGCCCTTCGGCGTCTATATCGGCCAACTGCAGTAAAAGCACGCTGTCAGGGAATGGTGTCAACTGCATTCCCTAGCACGATGTTTCAATCCGATGGTCTTCTCAGGGACGCGGTTCCCTCGACAGGGGCTTCGCCTGGGCGTTGTCATGGCTCCCTGCACCGTACTTGAACAGGGTGCGGCCGCGCACCCGTACAAAGGCCCGCTCACGGCACTGCTTGCGCGACAACATATGCTCGATGACGAGGGATGGCGCGCCCGTAAGCTGGTGGAACAATGTCGCGCTGTTTTTCCGGTGGATCCGCTGCTTCGCGCCGTAGAAGCCGAGCTGAACCAATCCCCCTCCGGGCCTGTCCCGCCGCCTAGAATGCCTGCAACGCCAAAACCAGACTAATGGACGCGGAGCGCGACGATCCGGCTTTGAATGGGGACCTCGCCGCCGAGAGTGGTCTCAATCACTGCTTCAAAGGGCCTGACGGAACCCCCAGGCCCCGAAACGGCGCGCAGCAGTTGGTCCAAGCTATCGGGATGGCATGTGAATTCAAGAGCGGCCTGTGTTCCTAGCGTGCCCGCGCCGCTGAATAGCAGGGTCTTTTGTCCCGGTTCCAGACCGGGCATCAGCGCCACAATGGCGTATTCCTTCGTCAGCGGATGTTCGGGCCTTGAATAAGTTTCCTGTTCCCCCGGGCGCGGATGATGATTCACGATCACCGGGGAACCATTGCCTACCGTCAGCGTGAAGTCCACCGTGCCAGGAATTACGCGCAACGCCGGGTTCTCTCTTACGGATCCGATAAAGATCAGGTTCTTTTCCTTGGCTTCGTCCCAGGTGACGAGCTGACTGCGCTTCAACGTAAACGTCGCATGGCGGCTGTCAAAGAGGCGAGTGAGCTCGTAAACGCTTTCGACCTCTCCGATGCCCGTGTAGGCGTCGAAGTAAACCTTCGAGCTGTTGCGAGAGTCATCGGGGGGAAGCTGAGCGTAGCGCAGTCCGGTGGTAGGGTCGCCGATGAAGAGCGCGTTGCTGTAAATGACGAGAGAGGCGTCATTACCGAAAAACGGTCCCCAGAATCGATCAATATCGTCCGACGCCGCGAGGGGCGGTCGAGGGTGAATCTTCCACCACAAAAGAACAGCCACAAGCACAAGCAGCGTCGCGGCCAGCGCGAGCCACAGCCACCGCGCGGTTCGCGGGGACTTGTTTTGCCGGCCGCCGGCCAGGGCATGCTCCTCCGGCGGCGCCGGCGAGTGTTGCACCCGCGGCCGAAAAACTGGCAAGTAGTGGCCCTTGGGAATCTCGATGATCGTTTCCTCGCCGGCGCCCTCGTTCTGGAAATACTCGGCCAGCTTTTGGCGTAATAGCCGGGCGTGCGTACGAACGATGCTGTCTTCGGAGGAGTTGTAGCCCGGCGGGCGATGGAAAACGTGAATTCCAATCTGCTGTTCGGTCGCTTCTGCCTCTGCGCCTTTGAGCGCGCAGTCGGCGACATAAAAAAGAAAATCCCTGAGGCGCACCGAAGGCTGAATGTGCCGGCTCGCGGCTATGCGCTCAACCAATTCCCAATCAGAATGCCGGCGCACATCGTCTCCGGATCGGGCTATAGGAAGCGGACGTTCCATTAGGAAATCACTCTATTTCACGGGTGCGAACGTGTCAATTGACCGTGAAAGACAGTGAAAAACGTTGGCAACTCCGAAGCGCGCAATAATACTTCCCCCGTAGTTCCGGCAAGGAAGTGTCGGTGTTTTGCGGATTGAGGATGGGAAGCGGCAAGGATTAGCACGAGCAGATTTGCCGGGCGATCCGGGATCCGCGGCAGCAGCACGCTGGGGAAACAGTGTCCGAATCAAGCGGCGAAAGCCCGGAGTCCTCGTCGTTCTCCGGCCTCGAGCCGCCCTTTGACCTGTGGCCGTTTTTCAACTTTTCGACGTAGTGCAGCGCCCATCCGGCGTTGTATTTGGATGGCCACTGAATTGGTGAGATACGTGTTCGCCGAGAATTACTATGCCCCAGTTTTTTGAGTTGCTCCTGTTCGGACTTTGTAGGAAGGGCATCCGGCTCCGCCCCCTCGGCCTACTATGAAAACTGTCACTCGAATCTTTCCGAATTATCTTGACAACGATGATTCGTTCGGCTCAACATTTTGGCGCTATTGACCTTGGGCTTAATTCTCATCCAAAAGGATGAGAAAAGTTCCCATCTGAATGATGAGGCAACAGGTCGCGCAAAGTAGCGTGGCCAACGGCTCAAGACCCTTGGGGACCGAGCAGAATCTTGTTGGCGAGCGAGAGGTCCCATATGTTTCTCACCTCGCGTAACTCTGGAATTCGCTTCTCTGGGCTCTTACTCATTCCCTCACTCCTGGTGAGGGAGCGGCTGCCTTTGTCTTTTTGGTTGGCTCGCTGAAGGGTAGACGAGCCGGGACGATCGGTTGTCAAAGGGTACCGGTGGTCCGGCAGACGAAGAAAACAAAAAGTTGAAATAACGCCATGGGAATCAACAAGATACCAATATGAGGGCTGGGACAAGCTCCGCTTGTCCTTTCGAGCAATTGACCCTTAACAAGGCATTTGGAAATCAGGAGACCACTATGAACGCTAAAAGGAAGAATTTATGGACGATCCTCGCGTTGGGTCTGTTTGCCTGCGCGAGTTTGCTACTCCTCAAACCGGCCAGTGCCCAGTCAGTTTACGGATCGATCTTCGGAACTGTATCCGACAAAACCGGGGCAACCGTTGCAGGCGCCACGATCACCGTAACGGACGAGTCTAAAGGCACCGTCGTGACCGTTACCTCTAACGCCGCAGGGGACTACGCCGTCCCCCACCTCATTCCAGACGTTTACGACTTGAAGGCAACAGCCAAGGGTTTCAAGACGTTTGAAACCACGGGTATCAGCGTTCAGGCCGATACCGCGCCCCGCATCGACCCTATGCTTGAAGTCGGTGGCATTTCCCAGACCGTCGAAGTCAGCGCCGATCAAGAGCCGGCGTTGAAGACCGACCGTGCCGACGTGGCAACCGTCTTCAACGAGCAGCAGGTTTCGAGCCTGCCGGTGGGCGACCAGAACTTTACCAACCTGCAACTGCTGCTACCGGGCGCCCAACTTCTAGGCTGGTCTCACGCGGCCGACGAAAACCCCCAGGCCTCCAAGCAAATTCAGGTGGACGGCCAGGCTTTCGGCGGCACCGCCTTTGAACTGGACGGCACCGACAACCAGGATCCGATTCTGGGCATCATCGTCATCAACCCCGCTACGGATGCGGTGACTGAGACCAAGATCACCACGCAGAACTTCGACGCCGAGTTGGGCAAGGCCGTCTCCGCCGTGGTTACGGCACAAACCCGTTCCGGCACGAATCACTTCCACGGCGACGCCTACGACTTCCGTACCGGCAACGCCAACCTCGCCCGCGATCCATTTTCGCAGCCCAAAGCCGCCGGTCTTCCCGCCGGCCTGAAGAACCGCATGGGCGGCAGCATCGGAGGCCCGATCCTCAAGGACAAGGCCTTCTTCTTCTTCAACTACGAAGGCCAGCGCCAGAAGGTCGGCACCGGGGCTACCGACACGCTGCCCACCACGAACCTGACTGAGTCCTGCCTGGGTAATATCACGGGCTCCGGCGCAGGCGGAATCAAGGGATGCGACTTCAGCGAGTACCTGACCCAGCTTGGGGCCGCCGGCACCATCTACGACTGGACCAACACCTACGTTGACGCCAAGGGCAATACCCGTCCCACGGCGTTTAAGAACAACGTGATTCCCACTTCCCGTTTGTCCAGTCAGGCTCTGGCTCTGCTCAAGCTGCTTGAGCCCTATACCAAGAGCGTCACCTATACGCCCGGCGCCGGCTCTGTGGGCAACCTGGACTCGAACTTCCACCAAAACGGCACCGGCCTGTTCAACAGCAACCAATGGACGGAGCGCGTTGACTACACGCTCAACGAGAAGACCCACGTCTTCGAGCGCTTCTCGCGCTTCTGGGACACCCTGTCGGGCGCGGTCATGTTCGGCGCGGCGGGCGGCCCGGGTTACGGCATCAACAACTATGGCGGCAACTCGAATGGCGCTAATGACAGTTTGGCTTCGGGCATGGATATCGCTATCAACCCCAAGCTGTTGACCGACTTCCGCCTCGGCTACTACCGCTACAACGTCATCGATTCGAAGCACGACCAGAGCGTGCAGTTTGCCACCCAGTTGGGCATCCCCGGCATCAACACGGGCAGCTACTTCACCAGCGGCGCCCCTGGCTTTGTCCTCGACAACCTGCCCAACGGCAGCGGCGGCACCAACGGCTGGTCCTACGGCGACGGCCTGGGCGTCAACCGCTGCAACTGCCCGTTAACCGAGCGCGAGGACCAGGGCCAGATCGTCAACAACTGGACCATCATCCGGGGCAACCACTCCTTCAAGGTCGGCGCCGACCTGCGCTATGGCCGCAACCTCCGCGTTCCTTCCGATACAGACCGCGCCGGTCAACTCAACTTCCACACCGACCAGACGGCTGACCAGGCAGCTACCACTCCCGGCGGTCTGGGCTTCGCGACCTTCATGCTGGGCGACGTCAGCAACTTCGGCCGCTACGTCTCCACGTCAACCAACGCCAAGGAGTTCCAGAAGCGCACCTTCTTCTACGCCCAGGACACCTGGCGCGCTTCAAGCAAATTGACCCTGAACCTCGGCTTGCGCTGGGATCTGTATTTCCCGGAAACCGTCAATGCCGCCGGCAACGGATCGCTGTTGAATCTCCAAAGCGGCTACATGCAGATCGCCGGAATTGGCGGCATCGGCTCCAACCTGGGATGGACCATTCGGAAGGCCAAGCAACTTTCTCCTCGCGTTGGCATCACCTACCAGTACAATCCCAAGACCGTCATCCGCGCCGGCTACGGCCGCAGCTTTGACACCGGTGTCTTCGGATCGATCTTCGGTCACACCGTTACCCAGAACATTCCCGTTCTGGCCAACCAGGCGATTCCCGAACCCTCGAAGAACGCCCCGGCCTTCACCCTGGCTCAGGGTCCTTCGGCTTACGTGTTTCCCACGGTTCCCCCCACCGGCCTGCTGCCGGCCCAAGGTTACGCGGTTTCGCCCAGCGCCCGTGCCAACCCGCTGCACTTCACCACCATCGATGCGTGGAACCTGAGCGTGCAGCGCTCCATCACCCCAACCCTGTCGATAACCGTCGCCTACGTGGGCAACAAGGGAACGCACACTTTGGGTGACGGCGACTCGAACGGCGTCAACCCCAACGAATCAACCAACTTCCTGCCTGGCGCTTACAGCGTCACTGGCCAGTCGTTGAACTACGATCCGAATGGCTTGACGGGTGCGAGTCTGTTCCCGGCATCGTATTCCGGTGGGGTCAAGACCTCCAAGTTCCTGCAGCGCTACTACGGTGGCAAGCTGATGGCGTGCCAGGATACCAACTACATCTCCCTCGCGGGCCTGCAGGCTGTGAACAGCAATGACCCCAACCTCCAGCCCGGCATGTGCGGCTGGTCCAACAGCGTTGCCTACCGCGCCGACACCCAGAACACCGAATTCGACGCCCTGCAGATCAACCTGGCCAAGCAGATGAGCCACGGCCTCTCCGTCACTGGGAACTATCAGTGGGCCAGCGCCTTCGGCGAAAATACCGACTACTACACCTGGGATCACGCCGTCCCTCACATGCGCGACAGCAACGTCCGCGACCAACAGGTGGTTGTCTACGGCAGCTACGATCTGCCCTTCGGCAAGGGCAAGGACTATCTGCAAAACGCCAACCACGCCACCGACCTGATCGTCGGCGGATGGCAGTTGAGCGGAACCATGAACTGGTCAGGCGGCCTGCCCTTCACGCTCGGTTACAACGAGTGCGGGTCGAACATTGTCAATGGACCGTGCGATCCGAGCCAGTCGCACAAGATGTCCACCAGCCTGAGCGGTTTCACGCCCGGCTCTAACGGTGTTGGAACGCGTACCTTCTACACGAAGCACTCGCTGGGAGACGGCACGTTTATCAACCCCGGTCTCGATCACTTTGGCAACGCGGGCCAAAACACCTACCGCGGACCCACCTTCTTTACCGCCGACCTGGCCTTCACCAAGTCCTTCGCCATCTGGGAAAGCGTTGCCATGAATTTCCGCATGGACGCCTACAACGTCTTCAACCACATCAACCCCGGCAACCCTGGCGGCAACATCGAGTCCGCGGGCACCATCAGCAGCGAGGCCAACGGCTGCGTAGGTTCAACCTGCGGTCCTCGTCAGCTCGAATTCAATCTCCGCGTTCAGTTCTAATTACGCAGAGGAGCCGCACTTAACCTGGAGGGGAGCTTCGGCTCCCCTCAATTTTTTCGCACATCGCGCGCCTTCTCCGGTCGGACGCTTACAGCACGATCTGCGCCGTTTCGTTCGCTGAAGGCGAGTTTCACCCGGCCTGCGGAAAGAGCTACACTGCATGAGCAGGTTCGTTATGATTCGCGCCGTGATAGCAGCAGTTCTTTTCCTGTTCTCGACAGGGGCCGTTCGGGCGCAAGGTTCGCAAACCGCATCTCAGTCCGGCGCTAATCCTGCCCCCGTCCCCACCCTTGAATCGGCCAAGGAACTTGCGGGAAAGGGCCGTCTGGACCAGGCGATGGCTCAGCTTGACCAGCTAGCTGCTCAATCGCCTGAACCGACTGGCGTGGAGCGGTTACGCGGCATCATCCTATACCAGCGAGAACAGTTCCCGGAGGCCATCGAGGCCTTTGCCAAAGCTGCCGCGCAGGACCCCAGCGATCGTGCGTCGATCGAGATGCGTGGCGTGAGCCTTTTCCGCATGGGCCATGCTCCAGAGGCCATTCCGTTTCTTGAGAAAGCGCGCACTGCGGTCGAAAGCGCGAATGTCGATCCAGATTACGTGCTGGCGCTCTGCTACGCCGCCGTCCATCGCTATGACGATTCGCGTCACGCCTTCGCGGCGCAGTTTGGCTTTGCACCCGATTCTCCGGAGGCATATCTGCTGGCCGGCCGACTCTTTCTGCGGCGCGAGCTGCGCGACGAAGCCGGGGTCTATGCGGCCCAGGCGCTGACGCTCGACCCCAAATTGCCGCTGGCCCACGAACTCTTAGGCGAAGTGGCGCTGGCCAACGGCGATGTTCCTGGAGCGATTCGCGAACTGGAAGCCGAGCGCAGCCTGAACCCGCTTGACCCGGATATTTATGATCGGCTTGGGGATGCTTATCTGCGAACCGGCCAGTATGCGCTCGCCCAGCAGGCACTGGATCGCGCTGTGCTTCTAGAGCCTAACTCGACAGGGCCGTTCATTCTTCTCGGTGAGACTTTTCTGAAGCTGCAACAGCCGATCCAGGCGATCCACTACCTGGACCACGCGGTGCGCATGGATGCCTCGAACTACCTGACCCATTACCGGCTGGGCCAGGCTTACATGGCAGTCGGTGACCGCGCTACAGCGAATCGCGAATTCAAGACCAGCGCAGAACTGCAGCATCAGGGCAGCACCACGCCCGCGGGGAAATAGCGTATGCCGGGTTTGCGGGATGCTTGTTTGATCGGCGCACTTCTGGCTGCACCGTTGCAGCTTCCGGCGCAAGCGGCAAAAGCCAACGAACCACCCTCGCTCAAGAAGGCCGATGCGGCATTCCACGAGGGGATTGCCGCCCGGGAAAGTGGAAACTTGGAGTTGGCGCGGACAAAGTTTGCCCAGGTGGTCAAACTGGAACCCCAAATTCCCGAGGGCCATGAGGCTCTGGGCGAGGTTCTCGTAGAGCTGGGCAAGCCTGCGAATGCAATTCCGGAGTTCGAGGCGGCGGCGAAGCTGAATGCGCAAGATGTCGGCAACCAAGCTAATCTCGCCATGGCCTATGCGTTGACAGGACAGCCTGCAAAAGCCCTTCCGCATTTCGACACCGCGCTTCATTTGGCGCAAAAGCCTGGACAGGCGCCGATAAACGCCGCTTTCTACGATTATTACGGTCGCGCTTTGGCGGCGGTGGGCAGACTCGATGCGGCACTCAGCCAGTTTCTGACCGAGGAGGGACTCGTGGGAGGCCGTGCCGATTTGGAGGACGCTATCGGCTCGCTCTACGCCTGGCAAGGGAAATGGGACTCTGCCCGCAAACGCTTCGAGCATGCGATTGCCCTCGATGGCGCCTACATCCCTGCGAGGACTCACCTGGGGATTGTGTATCGACAACAGCATGATCTTGAGAATTCGCTCGCCACGCTGGGAGAAGCCGCCAAGGTCGATCCAGCCAACGCCCAGGCTCTGCTGGAGTACGGCCGGAGCCTTGTGGAGGCTGGTCAAGACGACCAGGCGGTTGAACAGTTCACGAAGGCGATGAAGCTGGACCCGAAGATACCAGGCTCCTCGCTGGATCTGGCTATGGCGCTGCAGCGGCTCGGTCGCCAGCAGGAAGCGGTTCCCCTGTTTCAACAGGCCGTGCTGCTCGATCCTCACAATGCGAGTGCATTGACCAACTTGGGTCTGGCGCTCACGCTCACCGGCAAGGCCGGGGATGCACTCGACTGTTTTGAGCGCGCCGTGGAGCTGAACTCGAAGGATGCGGTCATCTATAAGGACCTGGGCGTAGCACATTTGCAATTGTCGGCCTTTGACCAGGCGATCCAGGATTTCGAAAAAGCGCTCTTATTGGACCCAAACGACCCCCAGGTTCATTACGATCTCGGCGTGGCTTATAAATTCAAGGATCGTTTCAACGATGCCATTGCCGAGCTGGCCCGTGCAGGCCAATTGGACCCCACGCTGCCTGACCCGCCATACACACTGGGCATCCTGCTGATGCAGCTTGGCAAGCTGGACGACGCTGTCGTCGAGCTGGGCAAGGCAGTGGCTCTGCGCCCGGAAAACGGAGACGCCTGGGCCATCCTGGGAAGTACCCTCAAGCAGGACTCAAGGCTGCCCGAAGCCGCCGAGGCATTGATGAAGGCTATCCCGCTGCTTCCAAGCCAACCCGGACCGCGCGTGACACTAGCCGGCGTGCTGGCCGAAGAGGCAGCAAATCTGGCCTCGAAGGCCGATGCGGCAGAAGGCGCGGGCGACCAGAAAACAGCCGGCGACTTGCGCAGCCAAATGAAGGAATTGCGTGACCAGGCAACCGAGTTGCGACGCGAAGCTGCCGCGCTGTCGCGTGCAGCCGTCAGCCGGCAGCAGGCGAACTTCGCGCTGAATGCCGGCAACCAGCTCATGCTGCGCGGACAGATCGCCGACGCCATTGCCCGGTACCAGCAGTCTATCGCTGCCGATCCGACCTTTGCCGATCCGCATGAACAGCTCGCCATCGCTTACGACCGCCAAGGCCGCGTAGAAGATGCCGCCGCCGAGCGCGCCAAAGCGGCAGAGCTCTCGAAGACGCAGTAAAACATGAAGCAGACCTTCTGCTAGGCTCTTGCTATTGCCTTCCTCGAGGCATAGTGACGCGGCTGACCTCGGTGAGTGTATGCTGGCCCCGCAGTTGCCCGATGCGGCCTACCGCTTCAGTGCCTGAAGCTCTCTTTCGCGCCGCCACCAGCGCTTCATCCTTGAGGATCCTGCCGCCCTCTTCGATCACGTAGAGATGGTTCACGTTCAGGTCCTTCAGAGTGTCGACTATGCCCGAAACGGGCCAGCGAATCTCCACCACGTCCACCTTCTTCGCATCACCCAGTCCAAAATGAATTCGTAAATCGCTGGCGGAGAAGTAGCCATTGCATGAGCGCACCTCCTCAATCTGCGTCAGAGGCGAGCCGGGCTTGGCGGTCAGCAGGGGCGTGCCGGTTTGCGCCACCACTTTGATGCGCGCTCCGATGCCTGTGCGGTTGCTCTTTGTTCCCACCAAGCGAATCTTGATCCAGCTGCGATTCAGCGTCGAGTCGCAGCGCAGCAGTTGCGGGGGGGCGTTAACGCAGTTCACCACAGCGTCAATGTCGCCGTCGTTGTCGTAGTCGCCGATGGCGAACCCACGCGCCTTGGCGGGAGTGGTAATGCCGCTGCCACCCTGCAGGCTCAGGTCTTCAAACTGTTCATTGCGCAGGTTGCGGTAAAGATACTTACGCTCGGCATAGGCCGCATCCACTTGGGTTCCGTCCACCTCGGGGTAGACGTGCCCATTGGCCACCAGAATATCGAGCCATCCGTCATTGTCCATATCCAGAAAGCTGACACCCCAGCCCAGCAGCCGCGTATTGATGCCGAGTCCAGCCTCGTAAGTACGATCGTCGAACGAGCCCTCACCGAGATTCTGATACAGCGAATCTGTGTCGCCAGCGAAGTTGGTCTTCACAATATCCAACAGACCGTCGCGGTTGTAGTCGCCGAGGGAGACGCCCATTCCCGCCTGGGGTTTGCCGTCTGGCGAGTAAGCTACGCCCGCCTCGATAGCTTCGTCCTTGAAAGTGCCATCTTTCTGGTTCACGTAATAAGTCGCCGACGTAGAGTCGTTGGCCACATAGATATTGGGCCATCCTGTGTTGTCCAGGTCTGCTGCGCCGCAGCTCAGCGCATAGGTGCCGAGCGTGCCCCACATACCGGCTTTTTCGCTCACGTCAGTAAAGGTGCCGTCGCCGTTGTTGTGATAGAGGATGTTCTTGCCGCCTTCCAGTCCGGGCGGTCCACAAGCCACCTGGATACCCTTGTAAGTGCAGTTGGCGTCTTCGGGAAGCGGCGCGGTCTTGATGTCGAAGTCGATATAGTTACCCACGAACAGATCAAGGTGCCCATCTCTGTCGTAGTCCAGGAAGGAGCACCCCGAGTTCCAGCGCAGGCGATCCTGCCAGAGCCCGGCCTCTTTGGTCATGTCGGTAAAGGTGCCGTCGCCGTTGTTGCGGAACAATGCGTTTTGCCCGTAATAGCTGACAAATAGATCGTTCCAACCGTCATTGTTGTAGTCGCCTACGCAACAGGCTTGGCCCCAGCCCGAACGCGCTAGGCCTGCCTGCCGCGTCACGTCGGTAAACGTGCCGTCGCGGTTGTTCTTAAAGAGGTGGCACACCGGTTCCTGGCCCTTGGGAAAGCCTTCGAGTCGCCAGCCGTTTACGAGAAAGATGTCCACCCAGTCATCCTGGTCATAATCGAAAAAGGCAACACCGCAGCCGGTCGTCTCCAGGAGGTATTTGTTGCGGTGTTCGCCGCCGAAGATCGTCTCCACGTTGAGCCCGGACTCTTTAGCCACATCCACGAACTGCACGCCGAGCGGTGTGCCCCTCACCGGCGAATAAACGCCTGTCGGCGCGGGCCGGGCCTCAGCCGAATAGGTCTCACGCGCCATGCCTTTGGGCTTCGCCGGGGGGGCAGCCTGCTGGCTGGCGATTGCGAACGCAGGCCTAGCCAGCCGCAGGACATCCTCGAGCGACAATACCAGCGCAGTTCTCGAAAGTGACTTCAAAAAGCCGCGTCGGCTAAAGGTCAATGCAGAGGCCTCCCCTCACGCGAACACTGTTCGCTTGCGCTTTGCTTTAGAAGCTGAGTATATGACATTCCACGAGCAACGGCGCGTATCCCGGTGAAGTGGTCGGCGATTCCGTTGATGTGAGGCAGCGTCGGGTAATTATTCTCCGGCAGCGACTCCAGGATTCTTAATACCTCGGCTTCGCGAAACACTCGCCAGCACAAAATGCACTCAGGCCCACTTTCACGGCGATAACACGGGTTCAAATCCCGTCGGGGACGCCAAAAGCATTACATCGGGAAGCCCAGAGAAAAGATCAAATGTACCTTCAACCGTAAATACCCGCCCGTTCGGGGTTTCCTTTGGCGCAAGGACAAGCGGCTTAAAATAGGTACGTATGGCCTGCTTTGCGGCTGTACGATCTCCCAGCAGCAATGCTGAGAGGTTATTCGCCTGCTTCAATACGAACTCCCTTATTTGCTCGATACCAACGTCTGGAACTTCGAGCGTGGGATTGTTCAGCAATCCCTTGATTGCATCGATTCGATTCTCAACAAGACCTAACTCAGAGAGCAATGTTCGCGAGTGCTGAGTGCCATATTGCGCGATTGCAACACCCAAGTTGTGCGCTTGGGCCTCAAGCTTGCGGAGCTCTACTTTCAGCTTCGGAATTTCAGCCTGGGCCTTTTCACGTTCTTCGAGGTATTCAGCAACTCCGCGTTGCAGCTGGCCGTGGAACTCCGAGATCGCGTATTCCAAATTATCAGTGCGGAGAGAAACCTCCGTAACGTGCCCAATCAGTTGCTGTTCGACTCTGTCGTGCCCAATCGTCAAGTTGTTTGGGCAGACACCCTTAAACCGATGGTTTGGGCAGCCATACTTCGCGTCACTTCCCGTTCCAGCGAAGATGACCAAACGATAGCCACAGTTTGCGCATATCAGAAGCCCACTGAAGAGGTGCTGCTTGCTTGTCTCTGTCCTGTCGAGGCCTCCAAGCCGCGCTCTCCCGAACTTCTTCTCCCGTATTCCATTTACAAGCTGGACCTTTTCCCAAAGCTCCTCGGGCACGATCCGCAATTGCGGCATTTCAACGATCACCCATTCCTCTTCTGGTCTGGATCTTATTTGCATCTTCCCCTCCAGACCCCTGACCTTTTTTAGTCTTGTTCCAAATGACTCGTCCTCGATACCGCTCATTACGCAGCATGAAAAAGAGGCAATTGGGAACCCAGGCCCGGATTCGGCCGAAACGAGGTTGCGGTGCCGGAATTCCCTCCGAGTTGAACGTTTTTGCAATCGTGGCGAGGCTACAACCTTCGCTTCGCATTCGAAACATGCGGACAATAACCCGTGCCTCGTCCTCCAATATCTCTTGTTGGACTCCCTTAACTGCAAAGTGTCCGTATTCGCCGCGCCGCGAGTGATCTTCGATGGGAACGTTTCGATAGCCATAGCATCTCCCGCCATGAAGTAAACCTCTTCGCACTTGGCCCTCCGCACCACGATGTGCTCTTTCAGAGAGTCCGAAGAGGAATTGCTCATCCTACATTCCATTCATGACTAAGAGTTGACGAAAACCCTGATCGCGGGAATCTAAGTGTTGGCTGACGAAATACAGGAAGGCTGCAGCGCCCAGGCCGAAGTGCAGTCTTAGATCGTTGCTCGACAGGTAACTCGATCCGCTGCGTACCTCCTGCGTCCACTTGCGCCCCGAAGCATACACAGTCACGCGTGCGCCGATCCCGTCGCGATTCGATGTTGTTCCCTTCACAATGACCCCAAGCCAGTGATTGGCGTTTGCCGCAAGGTTCACCAGCAGCATGGGTTTGTCGTCCATGTCGTTCACCACGGCCGACTGCCTGCCTTCGTTCCAGAAATCAGCGATGGCAAGGTCCCGGCTCGACATCGGCTCAGTACAGCCCGGGCCGCATTGCTAGCTAATGTCTTTAAATTTGCCGTTGCCCTGGTCCCAGTAGAGCAGTCGAGGCTCGCGATAGGTGGACCCGAGCAGGTTGACGTCTACTTGGGGATACACGTGGCCGTTAACGATGAGAATGTCGGGCCAGCCGTTGTTGTCGTAATCAATGATTGCCACGCTGCTTCCGGTGGTCTCGATGATGTAGGGCTTGTTCGCCGCGCCGCCATTGACGTTTTCCATGGTGAGGGGCGCCTGCGTAGCAACATTGACGAACTACGCAGGAGGAGGATAGCTGGTGGTTACAGGGTAAGGATAAGTCGCTGCCTTTGGTGATGTCTGCGGAAATGCGGACGCCGCCGCGGTTACAACAAGTGCTATTGATGAAATGAACCCGACGGCACGCCATATCGCCGGTAATCTTAGCACTATTCAACCTGGACCCACTCGCGGTATGCTTGTCGACGCTATGTTGTTTACCGGCTCAGGATCAGAAAAGGGCTCGTGCTTTGTGCGGCGTCTTCTCCTGCTCGCTCTCTTTTTTACCGTTGATAGAGCGCTTTCGCAGCCGCCTTTGAAATCGATTCCATCCCAGCCGGCCTTCTCGGTGCAGACTCAGCAGGACGGCCTTTCCATAAAGCGTGAAGCGGTGGCTTTGCGTCCGTTTTCCGTAGTCGGTTCACGTGGCGCAATCCTCGGCCAGCAGGACGGAACCTGCGAGCTATGGCTCTTTCCATGGAAGGTGCTCAGCAATCTGCGCATCTCGGCGCGAATGGACAACTACCCGGTCCCGATTGATGTGAACCAACACGCGGCACAGATTGAGGTGCGCCCGGACTCGACCGTAATCACCTACTCGCACGCGAACTTCACCATCCGCCAGATTCTGGTTGCTCTGAAGACTGGGCCGGACGATGCGGGCGCAATGATCTTCTACCAGATCGAAGCCGTACGCCCCATGACCCTCACCTTCAGCTTCTCGCCCGTCATGCAGCGGATGTGGCCCGCGCCTTCAGACGATCATCCATCGCCGGAGTGGGTTCCCACATCCGATTCAGGCGGCTTCTACATTCTGCATCTCAACTTCCCCGATCACACTGCCGCCATCGCCATGCCCGCAGCGGAGCCGGACATACTTGAGCCTTACCAGGAACGCGCTGAGAGCTATCCGCTCCAGTTCGTGCTCCGCTTCGACCCTGTGCGCGATTCGCAAAAACTCTTCCCTTTGCTGGTGACGCTTGGAAACACGAAAGCCGAGTCATCGCGGGAAGCGCTCTCGCAGAAGCTTCTTGCGCTCGACCAGTCTGCCCAGTCAGTCTTCGACTCAAATCGCAATTACTATCGCGATCTTCTGCGTTCGAGCATGAGCATCGACACACCCGACCAGAATCTGAACGAGGCATTTTCCTGGGCCGTCGCTTCGATGGACCAACTGCGCGTTCAAACCACTCCCGACCGCAGCGAAGAAGCGCTGACTGCAGGTTTTTTCGGTTCAGGCGATACTGTGCGGCCAGGCTTCGGCTGGTTCTTCGGCCGCGATGCACTATGGTCGATCTATGCGGTCGATAGCTACGGCGGGTTCGATACAACTCGCAAAGAGATTGAGTTCCTACTCCGCCGCCAAAGCCCCGAGGGAAAGATAATCCACGAGTGGTCGCAAACCGCGAATCTGGTTGACTGGAAGAGCCTGCCCTACGAATATGCGGCTGCCGACGCAACCGCACTGTTGCCCATGGCTGTCAACGACTATCTCCGCATAAGCGGTGACAAGGAATTTGTGGCCGCGCATTGGGAGAACCTGGAACGCGCATGGAGGTTTGAATCAACGCATGACCTGGATGGCGACGGTATCTACAGTAATTCGCAGGGAACGGCCTGGGTTGAGTCCTGGCAACCCGAAACCCCGCAACAGGAAATCTATCTTGCCGCGCTCGACGAGCAGGCCAGTCTCGCCTTTGCCAGCCTTGCCAACGCCACGGGCCACACCGACGAAGCCGTGGCCGCCCAGAAGCGTGCCGCTCGAATCCGCCAAAAGATCGAATCGCAGTACTACATGCCTGCGCAGGATTTTTACTCCTTTAGTTGGAACGGAAGCGCCGGCACCGACAATACCCCGACGATCTTCCCGGCCGTCGCATGGTGGGATGGCGATTACTCGCTCGACCGCGGCAACAAGATGTTCTCGCGCTGGGCTTCCGCAGAGTTCTCAACCGACTGGGGAACTCGCTCTGCCAGCGACCGGAGCGCCAATTACGACCCCATCAGTTACCATCAGGGCTCGGTTTGGCCGCTCTTTACGGGCTGGGTAGCGGTTGCGGAATATCGAACCGGCCATACGCTTGCTGGTTATGCGCATCTGATGCAGAACGCCGACCTGACCTGGGCGCAGGATCTTGGAAACGTTACCGAGCTGCTTTCGGGCCGGTTCTATCAACCGCTCGGGCGCAGTACAGCGCATCAGCTTTGGTCTTCGGCTATGGTGATCTCTCCGGTAGTCCGTGGCCTCTTCGGGCTTGAGTGGGATGTGCCGCAAAACTCGCTCACCGTCACTCCCCATCTGCCCGCAGACTGGCAAGACGCCACGATTCACAGCGTTCCATTTGGCGACGCACACCTCGATCTTCGATTCACTCGCTCGTCGAATGAACTCGCTGTTGAGGTGCTTAACGCGCCGCCGGGAATCAGCCTTGCGTCAAGGGCCGCGGGGGCGCACGCGGACCGAACGACACTGCACGTTCCGCTGCCCGATGTTGAGTTTTCACTGCCCGATCAGGAGCCCCGATTCGGCGATACGACCCACGCGTTAAAGGTCCTGGAACAGCAGCGCGAGGCGCACCACAGCAGGCTCGTGCTTGCCGGCATTGGCGGATCGACCTACACCCTGCGCCTGCGCGAAAATGCTGCCAACCTGAAGGTTTCAGCTGAAGGCGCGATCCTCGGCGATCTGAAGAACGGCCTCCGCACAGTGACCGTTGTCTTCCCGCCCGCGACGGGCTACGAGAATAAGGCGGTAGATTTTTCCTGGTAGCCGTTGACGTTTCCGCGTGTTTCAATGCGAGCGTTCCGGCACGCGCCGCAAGCGAAGAACCATAGTTCCGCGGTTGACTGCCCAGGATTAATTTGAGAGGACGTAATGATGGCATTCTGGCGAAAACCGCTCTTTGCGTGTGTCCTCATCTTCCCGTTGCTTTGCTGCTCTTCAACGTTCTCGCAACAACCGCTGCATCTGAGGGCACACCCGCAGGTCTTGAGCTGAGCACGCAGGGCGGACAACTGTCCGTCTGCCGGCTCATAGATCGCGAGGTTGCTGGCGCCTGTGATTTCAATGCGCAGGCTGCCCCGCTACGCCACGTCTCCTGAAACCACCAGCAGCGCCCGCCCCTGAGAATTCGTGACTTGTTGCGCTTCGGTGATTTGCACCGAGCTTTCGAGATGACTCAGCGAAACCCGCACAGCTTTCACCGGCGGCGGCGGCCGCGCGATCGCGTTGGTCACGATGACCGTCACACTGAGCTGTGGGGCGGGCGTTTGCGCGGCCGCGGCGAGCGCTGCGCAGCCCATGCCCAGCAGAAGGAGAACCGGCGATCCTGGCCCGTCCCTCATAGCCGCACTTCCAAATGAAGTGCTGAAATCTGCCCAGAAGTCTAGCACGGATTCCTGGCGGGAAAAGCCGAATCCTGCTCGCGCCTCTTCAGCTTCCGGTGGTCACTGGAGCCCGTTATGATCCCCGGCGCGGTTCAATCGACCCGCCCTGCTATCTTTCATTCATTGCAATTCCCGCAATCCGGTCGCAAGACCATTCAACGCCTGCGTGTGATGCTAGCCGTACTCCACGAGTGCACAATCGCCGAGTCACTCATCAAGGAGAATTGGTCCTCGCGAGTCGGCATGGCGACTGGAATTTTGCGCCCTGCCGCCGGGATGGGGTCCGAGAAAGCTCCCGGAGCCTACGGCGTTTGAACTAAGCCGCTGGCGCGGCGGACGCTACACGTGCGATACTTCCGACATCGTGGTTTGCCTCGTGTCCGGAATCGCATCTCGCCTGTTTCTTCTATCTCTTTATTATTCTATTCGTTGCGGGCAGGAAATGATTCAACTCCCATAGCGCGACCGCATCCGCCGCAAACGCCACCGGCTCACTTCAAACGACCCTATCGAAACTGCCCCGGAGAAGAACGTGGGTCATCCCTGCTCATCGTGTCGGGGCAGTCCCGATAGAGAACTAACGTTTTCGGAGACTTATTGTAACCGTATGGTGTTTTTCCCCCAGAGGTGCGGGAGAGTCCGTGGTTGAAGTGTCCACTTATCCTTGGCGGACACCCGGTGAGTGCAAGCGGCTTCGGCCGTGTGGATCTGGGGCCAAGAGGCGAGGCTCCCGCGGGGAGTTTGCCGATGCGGCTGACTGGATTTCGGCGCATTGAAAGGGTGCGCGGCTCGCGATAGCAGATTCTTGCGTTGCTGGTGGCGGCGGTGCGGGCCCCCGCAAAGCCGGCAAAGTGGCGGGCGGATAGGAAAGAAATAGGTGAAGGCCGAGTCAATCAACCACCGAACGGCCTCTCGTGGCGACGCTCCGACTTGCAAGCGTTCATTTGCCGCGCGAACCGGCGAATCAGCACTATAATTCTTCACTGCTGGTCGGCCCAGGACGGTTGAAGCCGCGGAGCGAACGGTTGCTCTGCTCACCGCGATGTGGATCACGCCGTCGATCGCACACCCTCGCCGCAGCGGATGCCGCCCCTCATTCAGAAAGCTCAACCGAGGGGGTGCAATCTCATGCAAGCACTCGAGAGCGCAGGGCTCCGAAAAGAACCGCATCTCAAGGTATTCGCGTTTCTTCTGGCCGGAGTGTTTGCCGCCTCCGTCGCCGGATGCAGAGGACGCTGTCAATCCGTACCGGCCGCCGTCCCCCAGCCTGTGATCAAGAGCTTCTCCGCATCCCCTCCGCTGGTCATCGCCGGGCAGAGCGCCACCCTCGCCTGGGAGGTAACCGGCGGCACAAAGCTGACCATCGACGGCGTGGGTGTGGTTACGGGAACGAGCGTCAACGTGACACCGCAGCGGTCAACGGTCTATACCCTGAAGGCGGTAAACGCCGCGGGGGAGTGGGTTGCTTCGCCGGAGGAGTTGATCGTGGTGGATTGCAGCGGCCTCCCTCTCTGCTCTGAGATTCATGAGGCTACTGCAGGCGGCGACCTGGGAAAGCTCAAGGCGCTGCTCGAAGGAACGCCCAGTTTAGTCTCCAGCAGGGACCGACACGGCTTAGCGCCCTTGCACGAGGCCGCAACGATTGGCCGCGAGGACGCGGCGGAATTGTTGCTGGCTCACGGAGCCGAGGTCAACGCCAGGTTAGACAACGGTCAGACGCCTTTGTCCATGGCGGCGTTCTATGGCCACAAGGATGTGACGGAATTGTTGCTGGCTCACGGAGCCGACGTCAATGCCGGGGGCAAAGACGGCGTCACGCCTTTGGGCCTAGCAGCACTTCTCGGTCACAAGGACGTGGCGGAATTGCTATTGGCCCGTGGAGCTGACGTCAATGCTCGGACCAGCATCGGCTTGACGCCTTTGCACGTGGCGGCAGCAGCAGGCCACAAAGAGGTGGCAGAAGTGCTGTTGGCCCACGGGGCCGAGGTCAACGCGAGGAACAACGACGGCGAGACGTCTTTGCACTGGGCGGCGAAGGCGAACCACAGAGATGTGGCGGAATTGCTGCTGGCTCACGGAGCCGAGGTCAATGCCAGGGACAACAGCCGCGCGACACCTTTGTTCCTGGCCGCGTTCTATGGCCACACCGATGTGGCGGCTTTGCTGCTGGCCCACGGCGCAGAAGTCAACGCCGCGGATCGCGCGGCGAGGACACCATTAAATATTGCAGTCAGGTCTGGCCGCAAGGACGTAGCGGAGTTGTTGCGGCAGCACGGCGGCCGCAAGTGATTTTTAGGTTAACCCGATTGTTGATGCGCTTACCCAAGCTCTTCGGAGGGAATGCGATGAATGCAAAACATGGAATAAGAGTGTTAGCTGGTCTCCTCGTGACGGCTGCGGTTGCGTTGACGAGCGTTGCCGCACAGACGCCGCAACTCACAGTCTCACAACCGTCCGCTAACAAGGCTTTGATCCACATCTACCGTCGCGACCAACATCTTTATCCGCAGCAACCGTTCATTTTTGTTAACAATTATCTCCTGGCCTGGCTGCGGAAAGGTACTTTTGCAACGATCGAAGTGCCGCCCGGCCTCGTGGTGGTAAGTGTGTCAGCGATTTCTCTCGGATTCACCAAACCCCTTCAGTTGCCAGACACCAAAGGATACTGGACGACTCTTCCGGGCTGTGACATGTTGGACTCGTCACAGCTGGCTTATAACCCACCAGCCTTACTGGATTCCTGTGAAAGCGCTGTGAGCGACCTTATCCGGCAATGCGGAGTTCATGTTGACTATTTGGGCTGTGTGGGGGCGCCTGGTTGCCTTCTGTGGAAGGTAACTTCTGTTCCCGACTGCAACTGGAAGCTGCAAGGACTCCCTGCTCAGACGCCTTATCTTCTTACACTTGCCCGTGATGTACATAAAGCATCAGATCGGGCTGCGGCCGGACAGCCCGAGCCAAAGGCAAAACTCGATTCCAGACACACGATGGACGTCCCGCTTCGATTCCAAGCAGAAGCCGGAAAAACGTACTACGTTAGGTATTCCACCCATCAGGCTTGGGGCCGATTAGAACTAGTGAGTGAGGAGACCGGCGTGAAGGAGGTCGAAGGACTTGAGCCTTCGCTCAATCCCAACGGTGCATTGCCAGAGCCGGATGATGCATCGGGTACGTCGAAGACACCGGCCGGGGACGACGGGACCACACCGAAATAGCGACTGGAATGCACCGGCTTCGATCAGTCCCCGTGCGCTCGCAAATAAGAGCCAGCTATAGCAAGTCAAGTGTTTTGAGGATCAAGCGAATCAATGAACACGGACTGGTCCTGGTAAGCATCAGATGGGGCGCCCCAACAGGGACAGGAGGAACGC
>Ga0326728_10002108_pt1 | contig 67496 bp, 57 predicted proteins | sample MB3enrmetagenome_FD_207602 | JGI IMG/M metagenome (GOLD analysis project Ga0326728, IMG submission 207602) | Lab enriched peat soil microbial communities from McLean, Ithaca, NY, United States - MB31MN | ecosystem: Environmental > Terrestrial > Soil > Wetlands > Peat | place: USA: New York... | reverse complement strand
CAGCGGGGAATCCAGATCGTAGCGCGAGGCGTCGATTTGCAGCAGGCCGCTGATCCAGGTGACGCCTTGTTCGGTCGATGTGAGCGCGTTCAGCGCCTCCTCCCGCCGCTGGGCCTCGGTCTCGGTTCCGCCGATGATGGTGACAAGTCCGGGCAGCACCAGCACGGATCCCGGCGGGCGTCCCAGCGCCTCGGCGCGCGCCCGCAACCGGTGCGCATAGGTCAGCGAATCCTCGGGCGTATGCGCGGCGGTGAACACCGCTTCGGCATGGCGCGCCGCCAGCTCCAGCCCGTCATCCGATCCGCCGGCCTGGAGGATGACGGGATGCCCCTGGCGGGAGCGTGGCACGTTCAGCGCTCCCTGCACCTGGAAATAGCGCCCGTGGTGATGGGCCGGGTTAACCCGGGCGCGGTCGATGAAGACGCCGGTCGCCTTGTCCCCGACCAGCGCGTCATCCCGCCAACTGTTCCACAGGGCTTTGAGGACATCGGTGAACTCGACGGCCCGGTCATAGCGGGTGGCATGTTCGGCCGCCGCCTCCGACCCGAAATTGAACGCCGCTGTCCGATCGGCTGTAGTAACGATGTTGATGCCCGCCCGGCCGCCGCTGATGATGTCCAGCGAGGCGAAGCGCCGGGCAATGTTCCAGGGCGCGTTGTAACTGGAGGAGATCGTTCCAATCAGGCCGATATGGCGGGTCGCGCCGGCGATCGCGGTCAGAACGATGCTCGGCTCCAGCGCCTGGAACGGGCGGAGATCCGAACGCGCGGGCATGCTGGGATGATCGGCGAGAAACACCGCGTCAAACGTGCCTCGCTCGGCGAGGCGCGCGGTTTCCACCAGGTAGGTGGGGTCGACGAAGGCGTCGGGCCGGTTGCCAGGCCAGAGCCACGCCGCCGCATGGCTGCCGGCCGACAGGAAATTGAGGTTCAGATGCAGGCGTCTCGGCGCGGCCATGGCAGGGTCCTACGGTGGTTGGATGGGGCCGGACGAGCTGACCGGATGCGCTTGCCGTTCGGGCGTACTCCGGCACACCGCCGGAGATTCCTTCGCCGATCAGCGTATAAGTCGGCTAACCACTCGGTCAAGAGTTCGAATTTGGATCGGCCCCCGAGTTCACCCGCACGGACATGAAGACAATAACTCCGGTTATGCGTGCTTATCGGCCCGCCGTCCGGCATCAAACCACGCCCCGGCGATGTGACCCGCCTCGGCAAAAAACAGCCAACGCTCCAGCAACACGCCGGCGCCCGCGGCCAGCACGGCGGCAACGGCAAGCACCGCCGAAAAGCCGGCAAGAAGCTCAAGCAAGCTCAGGCCAAGCGGCAGCGCGAACAGCAAGGCGCCCGCGACCCGGCGCAGCATCCGCGCCCGTGAAACGCCGCCGCCCATTTCACTCAGCGCCGAACCCATGACGGCCAGCGGCGGATCCAGCAACCGCACCTGGCCGATGCGGTGCAGCCCGGCGGCTGCGATTGAGTCGCCCGACGCCGAAAGTTCGTCGAGCCGCCGCCAGTAGGCCAGCTTGACCGCCCCGGCAGGCAGGATCGCCGCCACCGCCACCGCGACGAAGCCGCCCGTCAGCAGCACCAGCAACAACGCTCCCGTCATGCCGGCGATCAAAAGGAAACTCGCCGGCACCAGTCCCGTGTGCCATTGCGGCACCGGCCGCAGGCTGGCGTAGATCATTGCGGTGCAGGCGACGGCGCCGATCGCCAGCACCGCCATCGTCAGGCCAAGGACCCTGCCCACCAAGGCGTCCTGCGGCACGGCCGCGAAGCCCGGCGCCACCACCGCGCAGGCAACCGCCGCGAGCGCCTCACGCGACAGCCACGACGTCCGCGTCCGCGTCAGCGCCCGCAGCAATCCCACCGGCCGGCCCAGATGCCGCCTGGCCGCCAGCAGCCCGCCGGCCACCAACACCAAACCCACGGCCGGGATTGCGCCGCCCAGCGCCAGAACCCCCGCCAGCGCCAGCAGACCGAACCCGGCGCCGGAGGCGGTCGTGAACACGATCAACGGGAATGCCCGGTGCATGATCAGCGCGACACAACGCGGCCGATCCAGCGGTCCAGCCCGCCGGATGACTTGCCATCAGCCGTTGGAAGCTCCGCGGCGCGCGGCCGGGGCGGCAGATACCGCACCGCCGGGCCGTATTCCGGCAACAGCGCAAACCCGCCGCGCCACCGCACCAACTCCGAAACCGCCGACGCGGGATCGGCGATATCGCCGAAATGGCGCGCGCCGCTGGGGCAGGTGGCGACGCAGGCGGGCACGGGCACGTCGCGCCGATCGATACACAGCGTGCATTTGCGCATCACCCCTGCCGCCGCATCGTATTCGCGTGCGCCATAGGGGCAGGCCCAGGCGCACAACCGGCAGCCGATACAGCGCTCCGCGTCAATCAGCACAACCCCGTCCGCGGCCCGCCGGAACGATGCCCCGGTCGGGCAGACCGTCACGCAGCCCGGACTTTCGCAGTGCTGGCACATGCGCGGCACGTAGACGGTGCGCGCCCCGCCCTCGATCTCGAAGCCGAACACCTGGTTCGGCCAGACGCTGTCGTCGAAGGCCGCCGCGCCTTTGCAGGCCACGCTGCATGCATGGCAGCCGACACAGATATCGAGGTCGATGACCAGCGCGAGCCGGACGGTCACACCACGACCCTCCGCAGCGCATCCAGCGAAGCGAATTGCGGTTCCACCGGGCCAGCCTCGTCCGGACCGCAGGGTTCCAGCCGCACCCGATGGTCGAACCACGCGGCCTGTCCGGTCACCGGATCGGCGTTCGCCAACCGCCTTGTTCCAGCCGCCGCGGGCAGGTGGTCGTCAATCAGATGGTTCAGCAGGAAACCCTCCCGCACCTCCGGCGCATCCGCCGCCAGGCCCCAGGCGCCGGCGCGCTTGCCGATGGCGTTCCAGGTCCAGACGGTATCGGCCTGGACCCCTTCCATCGTGCGGATGCGCAGCTTGATCCGGGCGTGCGCGCTGACCAGCCACGCCCGGGCGCCATCCTGCAAGCCGAGCGCCCGCGCGGTGGACGTCGCAACATACAGGACATTGCGGCTGAGGATCTGCTTCAGCCACGCATTCTGCGATCCCCAGGAGTGATACATGATCATCGGCCGCTGCGTCAGCGCGTACAGCGGAAACTGCGGCGTGTCGGCTGCAAGCGGCGGATGCCAGCCGGGCAATGGATCGAAGGCGGCGATGATCCGGTCCCGCAGGTCATCCGGCGGCTGCACCGGCCCATGGCCCTGGGCGGCGAGGCGGTACCGCTGCAAAGGCTCGGAATAAATCTGCAGCACGATGGGTTCTGCGTTGGGAACGAAGCCCATCTTCACCGCGAAATCCAGATACCCGGCATTGGCGTGGCGGTAGAAGCGGTGCGCCGGTTCCAGTTCGTGCCGCCAGAAGCAGCCATTGGCGATATACGCTTCAAGCTGTTTCGGGTTGGGGGCGCCGCGGCCGATGGCAGTGCCGTCCGGGCCGCGCCAGCCGGCCAGCGGACCAACCCCCGGCGCGCGTTCGTGGTTCGCCAGATAATCCGCATATCCGCCAGGGTAGCGCGGCGCACCGTCGGGCGTCAGCAGCCCGGGCAGGCCGAGGCGCACGCCGAGATCAAGCAGCACGTCCTGGAAAGGCCGCACGTCGCGCTCCGGCTGCACCACCGGCTGGCGTATCGAATCCGCGATCCCGTCGGCGTCGGAGATCGGCCGATCCAGAATCGAAATGCAGTCCCAGCGTTCCAGATAGGTCGTGTCGGGCAGCACCAGATCGGCGTACGCCACCATTTCCGACGCGAACGCATCGGCGTAGATGATGTGCGGAATCTTGTAGTCGCCGGTCGCCGGGTCGCGCGCGGTCAGCAGCTCCATCGTGCCGGCGGTGTTCATCGAGGAGTTCCACGCCATGTTCGCCATGAACAGGAACAACGTGTCGATCGGGTAGGGATCGCCCGCGACGGCGTTGGCGATCACCATCTGCATCATGCCGTGCGCGGCGAGCGGCGCCTCCCACGAAAAGGCATGATCCAGGCGCAGCGGCTGGCCGTCCGGTTCCATCAGCAGGTCCTCCGGCCCGGCGGGCATGCCCAGCGGCATGCCGCCCAACGGCTTTCCCTGCGCGTAGCCCTTGCCCGCCGGCTTCGGCCCCGGCGGTATCGGCTTGGGGAACGGCGGCTTGAAACGGAAACCGCCGGGACAGTCGATCGTGCCCAGCAGCATTTGCAGCAGATGCAGGGCGCGCGTGGTGTCGAAGCCGTTGCTGTGCGCGGATATGCCGCGCATCGCATGCATCGATACGGGACGCCCGCGCGTCGTGGCATGCTGCCGCCCGGTCGTATCGGTCCAGGGGATATCGAGTTCGATCGCCTGCTCGAACGCCACCGCGGCAAGTTCAACGGCGATCCGCCGGATGGTGGCGGCGGGGACGCCGGTGACCGCCTCGGCAGCCTCCGGTGCATAGGCGGCATCAAGGTAACGCTCGGCAAGCAAAGCAAATACCGGCGTCGCGACCCGGCCGTCCGGCAGGGTGAAGCGCCCGGCGACGGCGGGGGAGATGCCGGTGGCGCCGGCATCCACCGGCGCTCCGTCGGCCCAGCACAGCGGGCGGTTGTCCGCGTCGCGGGCGAAACGGCCGTGCTCCGCCGTGCCGGGCGCCTGCACCACCAGCCAGTGGGCGTTGGTGAAGCGGACCAGGTATTCGAGGTCCATGCGATCGGTGCGCAGCAGCTCATGCACCAACGCCAGCACCAGCGCGCCATCGGTGCCGGGACGAATGCCGATCCATTCATCGGCGATGGCCGAGTAGCCGGTGCGGATCGGGTTGACGGATACAACCTTGGCGCCGCGTTGTTTCAGCTTGCCGAGGCCGATTTTGATCGGGTTGGAATCGTGGTCCTCGGCGACACCCAAGAGAAGAAGGTACTTGGTTCGGTCCCAGTCGGGCTCCCCGAACTCCCAAAACGATCCGCCGATGGTGTACAGCCCGGCCGTTGCGACGTTGACCGAGCACAATCCACCGTGCGCGGCGAAGTTCGGGGTGCCGAACTGCGCGGCCCACCAGCCGGTGAGCGACTGGCTCTGGTCGCGGCCGGTGAAGAAGGCCAGGCGGCGCGGGTCGCTGCGGCGGATGGCGTCGAGCCATGCGGTGGCGATGCCCAGCGCCTCATCCCATTCGATTTCGACGAACGACGCCTCGCCGCGCGGGCCGACGCGCTTGAGCGGCTTGCGCAACCGGGCGGCGGAGAAATGGTGCTGGAGACCCGCGGCGCCCTTGCCGCACAGAACGCCGCGGTTCTTCGGATGTGACGGATTGCCCTCGATGCGGATGGGTACGCCGTCCCGCAGATGCACGTTGATGCCGCAGCGGCAGGTGCACATGTAGCAGGTAGTCTGCCGCATGGAAGACACGCCGGGGTCAGGCGTCATGTGGATTCGTTCCGTCCATGCCCGTGCCGCGTTATACGCCGCATCCACGGAAACGTGCAAACGTACTTTTCCGCGTGCGGAAAGAGTATCCACTATAAACGAATGTATGTCATTGCAAGCCGCGCTGCCCATGTGTATTAACCGATGGCGCCGCGCGCGCCGGGCCAGGTGACCGCACCGGCAATATCGCAGTCAACGAACGGAGAACGAGTTCATGTCGCGCCTGAGCCTGGCCCTGGACAACACCGACCTCGCCGAACATTACGAACAGATCAGCGCCGAACGGCAATTCAAGGTCGGCAAGCAACTGGCCGCAGCGCTGGAGATCGCGCCCGGCGAACACGTGCTGGATGTGGGCAGCGGCACCGGTCTGCTGGCCGGACATGTGTTCGAGTTGGTTGGCCCGGCCGGCTCGGTGACGGGGATCGACCCGCTGCCGCTGCGCATCGAAATCGCCAAACAGCGGCGCAATCCGGCTATCCGGTTTGAAGTCGGCAATGCCTACGACCTGAGCCGCTTTGCCGATGCCAGCTTCGATGTCGTTTTGCTGAACGCGGTGTTCCACTGGCTGCCGGAAAAGCTGGAGCCGCTGCGCCAGTTCGCGCGCATTCTGGCGCCGGGCGGACGCCTGGGGATCGCCACCGGGTCGCGCGAGCATCGCAACGTCCTGCACACGGTCAAGGCCCGGGTGCTGGCCCGCGCGCCGTTCGACCGCTATCCCGAAGGCCAAGACGGCGTTGCGCATCATATCTCCGCGGAGGAGCTTGATGCCCTGCTGAAACAGGCCGGGTTCGTTACCAAGACAATCGAGGTCGTCGCCAACCCGCATCATTTCGCCGATGGGGATGCGGCGGTGCGGTTCTGGGAGGCCAGTTCTTTCGGCAACTCCATCGGGCATCTTCCGGTGTCGATCAGAGCGGCAGCCCGCAAAGCGATCGCCGATGAACTCGATGCATTGCGCACGGCCAATGGCATCGCGCTGGGCGGGGCGCGCATTGTTGCCCTTGCCACGAAGCCCGGCGCCGCGGCCCGGGGCGTGCCGCGAGCCGGCTGATCGTTTCTTGGCTTTTCGGATCCAACGGCAGCGGTGCGTATCACAGCCAGGGTGAAACCCCCGGCCCGGTCCGATGCGGCTCCGGCGGTGGCGCCAGGGACCGGTTAACCGCCCGCAGCGCCGTGCGCTTGACCAAATCGAACTCCGGCGCCAGCCGGTCGCGCGGGCGCGGCAAGCCGACCCGCAGCGTCTCCTGCACCCGGCCCGGATGCGGACGCATCACCACGATCCTATCGGCCAGCACCACGGCTTCCTCGATATCGTGCGTCACCATCAGCACCGTCGGCTGGAGCTCCCGCCACAGGTCCAGCAGCAGGTCGTGCAGGCTGGCCCGGGTGAAACCGTCCAGCGCCGAGAACGGCTCATCCAGCAGCAGCACGCCGGGGTGGCCGATCAACGCCCTCGCGATGGCGACGCGCTGCTGCTGGCCGCCCGACAACTCGCGCGGCCAGCGCTTGCCGTAGCCGGCGAGGCCGATCCTCCGCAGTAACGACTGCGTCCGGTCCTGCCGCTGCGCCGCACCCAGACGCCGCCCGCCGAACGCGACGTTCGCCTCCGCGGTCAGCCACGGCAGCAGCCGAGGCTCCTGGAACACCGCGCTGATCACCGTGTTCTCCCCCGTCACCGCGATCGTCCCGGCGCTGGCCTCGTCCAGCCCGGCGATCAGCCGCAGCAGCGTCGTCTTGCCGCAGCCGGAGCCGCCGAGGATCGCGACGATCTCGCCTTCGCCGACATGGACATCGACCCCGCGCAGCGCCTCGGTGCCGTCGGCGTAGGTCTTGCCGAGGCCGCGGACCAGCAGCGCGCTCACAGCCGCAGCCTGTGCGTGTCCTGCCAGCGCAGCACCGGGCGGCTGGCCACCACCAGCAGGCTGTCGGCGGTCTTGCCGAGCACCGCGAACACGATCATCGCCACCAGGATGGTGTCCGCCCGCCCCATCTGCTGGCCGTCCAGCAGCAGGTAGCCGAGGCCCTCGGACGCGCCCATCAGCTCCGCCGCCACCACGAACATGAAGCCCAGCCCGAGGCCGGTGCGCAGCGCGGCGATCCAGGCCGGCATCACCGCCGGCCAGGTGACCCGCAGCGCGATTTCGGTGCGCGACAGGCCGAACACCCGGCCGACTTCGATCAGCTTGCGATCCACGGATTGGATCGCGGTGAGCAGGCCGAGATAGACCGGGAAGAACACGCCCAAGGCGATCAGCGCCAGCTTCGACGTCTCGAAGATGCCCAGCCAGAGGATGAACAGCGGCACCCAGGCGATCGACGGGATCGCCCGCAGCGCCTGCACCGACGGATCGAGCAGCCGCAGCGTCAGTCCACTCGCCCCGTTCAGCATCGCCAGCACGGTCCCCGCCGCCGCCCCGATGGCGAAGCCGACGCAGACCCGCTGTGTCGTGGCCAGCACATGCATCTGCAGCTCGCCCGATCGGCTCAGCGCCCGGGCCGTCTGCGCCAGCCGCGACGGCGGCGGCATCAGGCGGCCGGAGGCGAGGCCATGGCGCACCGCCAGTTCCCACGCCACCGCGAGAACGAGGGGGATCAACAGGCCGAGCCACGCCCCGCGCCTCATGCCTGCCGCCTTTTGAGCGTCATGCCGACGCAGGTCGGCATCCACACCTTTGCATCGGCGACCAAAGGCGTGGATGGCGGGCCTGCGCCCGCCATGACGGTGGGCCCAGCGCCGGCCGGTATCATGCGCCGATGGCGAGACCCCAGGACGGGTCGATCAGGCCGTTGGTGGTCGCCACGATATCCACGCTTGTGTCGAGCACGCCCGCGGCTTGCAGCGCGCGGCCGGCAGCGATGATCGTCTGCGCCTGGGTCTCGCCGATACGGCCGCTGGACAGGTCGGTGCGCTGCAACTGGCGGGCGATGACCGGTTCCGGCAGGTGCGCCGCCGCGGCCAGCGCGGCGTTCAGCTCGGCCGGGTGGGAGGCGGACCATTTGCGGGCGGTCTCGTAGACAATCAGGACGCGGCGGACGAGGTCGGGGTTGGCGGTGGCGAAATCCTCGCGGACGTTCAGCACGCCGTAGGTGTTGTCCTGGGGCTTGCGGTAGAACAGGCGGGCGCCGGTTTCGATTTCGGCCGCGGCCATCATGGGATCGAGGCCGGCCCAGGCGGGAACGTCGCCTCGTTCGAGTGCAATGCGGCCGTCGGCGTGCTGCAGCAGGACCAGCTTGACGTCCGCGGTGGACAGGCCGTTGTCCGCCAGGGCGCGGACCAGGAAGATGTGCGGATCGGTGCCGCGCGTCACCGCGATCCGCTGGCCCTTCAGATCGGCTACCGTCCTGATCGGGCTTTTGGCTTGGGTGACCAGGGCGGTCCACTCCGGCTTCGAGTAGACGTAGATGGCCTTGATCGGGTTGCCGTTGGCTTTGGCGAGCAGCGCCGCGGCGCCGGCGGTGGAGCCGAAGTCGAGCGAGCCGGCGTTGAGGAACTCCAGCGCCTTGTTCGATCCGGCTGATTGGACCCAGCGGATGGCGATGCCGTCTCTGGCGAACTCGGTTTCGAGCAGGTTTTGCGACTTCAGCACGATGCTGACGGGGTTGTAGGTCGCCCAGTCGATGGTGATTTGGGTGGGTTTGGCGGCTCGGGCGCGGGTGGCGAGGCTGCTGAGGGCGGCGGCGGCGGTGAGGGTGCGGCGGGTGAGTTTGTACGGCACGGGGGTCTCCGGGGGGTTTTCCGGGGAGAAAGGAGGGAATTTTTGCGGGGGAGGCAAGAGGGGACGTGGTGTGGAGAAGCTTATTCCCTACGACGATCATATGGAAGCATGAAACTGTTGGCGCCATTTAATTCACTACGAAGGACGATAGGCCACTACTTCAGTTAAACCAGCCGCCTGCAGATAATTGGCTCGCGCCGTCGTCGTCCCTCAGCCGCCAAGACTGCCGCCTGATCGGAATCAGGCGTCAATCCAGTTGGCTTTTCGCTTGAGTCGCGGAGCTATCCGCGCGCCGGCTTTCGGTGCAGTCGAGACCGGGAGGGCGCCGCAGTGGGTGGGGACGACAGTTTCGCTAGCCGTTCAGACGGGCAATCGCCTTGATAAGGAATGGCGGCTTTTGTTCGTGCTCACTAAAAGCGCGAAGCGCGTTTTGATTAAGGCCATCTCGTGCGTTGAAGCTTTCAGTGCAGATTCGATTGATAGTTTCGTGCGCTACTCGGAATGCCTCGCGAGCGTCATCGACGGGGGCGATGACGACCTCGAGACCATCTTCAATCGTTATCCCTTCAACAGAAAGCGTATACTTAATTGTAGCTTTATGATACCAAAGCTCCACAGAGCCAATCGGTTTTATTTCGGATTTATCTCTAATTGCCAGAAGGAGGTAGCTTGCGAGTATCTCGCCTGCGGCGTAAGCCTGGCTTAAGCCAGAACAGGAGATGGTAAATTCAGCAGCCGTCTCCAAAACACCAGAAAAGCGGATCGAAACAAATCCCGTACTACCTCGGCTGAACTCGTGCTTGACGTAAGCCTGGACATCGATATTCAAATCCGTCGGGGGAGCGTTTAAATCGAGGACTAGGCGAAGACCGTTAGAATCTATGGTGGGCATGACAGAACACCTTTCTCGCGTTTGTTGCTAGGGTAGTATGTTGCCTTGTTGCACACGAGGCAACCGGGGACATTGTGAATGCGCAGCCTAGCGTCCGATATCGCCGGCTTAATTGAAGGTTCCTCCGTTTGAAGTGGGGGCGCGGTATGGTTGATAGCGGCATGTCCGCTCTAGGCTTCAACCAGTTCGCGATTGGCGTCGTCTGAAGAGATCAGGGTTGTAAGTCCTGCTCGCTGTAGACCTTTCGCCTTTAGCTCGACCTCGAATTCCGAGAGGCAGGTTTCGGGCACCGCCAGTACGAACAGATTCCGGGCGCGAGTTACTGCCACGTAGCCAATACGACCCTCCTCGGTGCCGGTACCATCCAGCAGGGCCCGAACATGGCCTTTCTTGGCTACATATAGAACCGCTTCGAGGCTTTCGCCCTTCACCTTATGGACCGTAGATACGCGAAAGGTTGGGGAATCGACCTGGGTTAGAACGTCGTCCCGATCGTTCTCCTGATGGCCCGCACGACGGCTTTTTCACGGTCAGTCCCGCGCGTCTTTCCCGCAAGGTGGCGATGGAGCGTGCCTTTATCAGAACCAAAGCCGAGGTATGATGTCGATTGTCTCGAAACTCATATCAGCAATTAAGGGCGGCGAGGTGCGAAAGCCCGATGTGGCCCCTGCCACCGGGAACGGACCGCCCTATGCCTTCCCGACCGTGGCGTTCGACGCCAAGCGGGTCACTGACGCGGTGAAAGCCGATCTCGCGAACAACATCAGAGAGATAAAGTGTAGAAGTCTCGACTAAACCTGACAGTTGGGGTTCAATCGGTGGGGCAAAGGTTGCCCGGTATGTCGGCTTGCAGGGAGGCGGAGCCGACCGAAGAGCCGACACACCGGGCGGGCAAAATCGGAGCGCCCGCTATGACACAGAACCAGAAGGTCATCCGCGGCACAGTCGGCGTGCTGGAACTCGCCAAGCAACTCGGCAATGTCAGCCAAGCCTGCAAGATCATGGGCTTCTCACGCGATAGCTTCTATCGCTTCAAAGACCTTTACGAAACCGGCGGCGAGTTGGCCCTGGTGGAGATCAGCCGGCGCAAACCGCTGCTGAAGATGCTGGTGCTGCTGATCATGCTGATCATCATCATCCCGATCCAGACCCACGCCGTGAAGCTGGACATGCCGGTGGGCGATCCGCCGCCTGCCCGGGCGGCGCCGGCATCGAGCGAATGGCTCCGCAAGGGGGCCGGTTTGTCGGCGTTGGGCGGCCGTGGCATGACGGTGGGAAGATACACGCTCATCCTTTCCAACTCGATACGAACGTGCAACAGCAAAATTACGGAAACCCAAAGGTGATCGGCCTTTCACCGCACCCCGCTCGGCCACAGCACCACGCGCAGGGTCTGCAGCAGGATGACGAAGTCGAACAGGATGGAGAAATTCTTCACATAGTACAGATCGTAGCTCAGCTTCGACCGCGCATCGTCGATCGAGGCGCCGTAGGGGTAATTGATCTGCGCCCAGCCGGTCAGCCCGGCCTTCACCATGTGCCTTTCATTATACAAAGGAATCTTGTCGGCCAGTTCCGCGACGAACATCGGCCGCTCGGGGCGAGGCCCGACGAACGACATGTCGCCGCGCAGGATGTTGACCAGTTGCGGCAATTCATCGATCCGCGTGCGCCGCAGGAAGGCGCCGGCCTTGGTGATGCGGTTGTCCTTCTCCATCGCCCAGACCGCGCCCTTGGCCTCGGCGTTCACCCGCATGGTGCGCAGCTTCATGATCCAGAACACGCGGCCGTCCAGGGTCACCCGCTCCTGCCAATAGAACACCGGCCCCGGCCCTTCCGAGCGGATGGCGATCATGCCGCCGAGGATCAGCGGCGCGGTCAGCAACAGCATGACCGAGCTGACCCCCAGGTCGAACAGCCGCTTCAGAAAGCGGTCCATAGCGCCGAAGGTGAAGCCGCCGCTATAGATCAGCCATCCCAGATCCATGCGCTTGAGGTCGATGCGCCGGATCTCCTTCTCGACGAAACTCAGGTATTGCACCACCGGATAGCCGGCGCGCTTGCACTCCAGCAGGCGTTGCAGGTTCATGCCGCGCCTGTCATCCGGCGCGACGATGATCACGTCGGCCTTCACCATCCGGGCCACACTCAGGACATCGAACCCGGCGGGGCGGTAGATGCGGCCGGACGGGTTCTCCGCCAGGCGCGGGTCGATCTTGCCCAGCGCCGGATCGTACAGGAGCGAAACCTCGTCGTTCAGGCTGCTGCCTTCCCGGTTGAGCATCAGCACCAGCTCCCAGGCGCGCTGCCCGGCGCCGATGATCAGCAGCCGGCGGCTGAGGATGTGCCGGCGCACCAGCAGGTCGATGACCACCCGGGCGGCGAAGGCGCAGGCGGTGAACGTCACGAACGCGAGGGCGAACAGCACCGCCTGATCTTCGCCGCCAGGCGCAACGCCTCCGGCGATCAGCACCGGCTGGATCAGCGACAGCAGCACCGCGAGCGCGGCGCCCATGCCGACGACCAGCGGCACCCGCGTCAGGGAGCGTCCGAACTCCACCACCGCCTCGCGCCGGTAGAGGCCCATGGCGAACAGCAGCAGCAGGTCGAACAGCGGATAGCTGAATCCGCGCGCGTCCACCGGCAAACCGGACAGCGACAGCAGCCCGGGCCGGGTGAACAGCAGGACAAGCGGCCAGACGGCCAGGACGAGGGCGGCATCCAGCCCGAACAGCACCATTCCCGTGGTCGTCCTTGAAAGTCGCTTCATCATCTTGGTCCTGCCGGCGGGCCGGGCGCTCGGCCCGGAACAGGACGGGTCGTAACAGAATCAAGTGCGCTTTCGCACCGGGATTATTGCGGCACGCCGGCATGCCGTCCATGCCCCCTCGACGCGCCTGCCCGGGCGCCCCAATTATGCGGATCGAGGAGCCCCCATGTCGCAGACCCTTCTCCGCACCCCGCCCGTGCTGTTCATGCCGCAGAAGCAGGCGGCCAAGCCGATGACGCGTACTCTGCGCGTCGTCTCGGAATACGAGCCCGCCGGCGACCAGCCAACGGCGATCAGGGAACTCGTCCGCGGGGTGAACGCCGAGGAGCGGGACCAGGTGCTGCTGGGCGTCACCGGGTCGGGCAAGACCTTCACCATGGCGAAGGTGATCGAGCAGGTGCAAAAGCCGACCTTGATACTGGCGCCAAATAAGACGCTGGCGGCACAGTTGTACGGGGAGATGAAGAGCTTTTTTCCTGATAATGCCGTGGAATACTTCGTCAGTTACTACGATTACTACCAGCCGGAGGCCTACGTCCCGCGCACCGACACCTATATCGAAAAGGACGCGCAGATCAACGAGCAGATCGACCGGATGCGCCACGCCGCCACGCAGTCCCTGCTGGAGCGCAACGACGTCATCGTGGTCGCCTCGGTATCCTGCATCTACGGTATCGGCTCGGTCGAAACCTACTCCAAGATGGTGGCGAAGCTCGAGGTGGGCGGCCGCATCGACCGCGACAAGCTGGCCAAGGCGCTGGTCGATCTGCAATACCGCCGCAACGACACCGGCTTCGCCCGCGGCTGCTTCCGGCTCCGCGGCGAAATCGTCGATATCTTCCCCAGCCATTACGAAGACCGCGCGTGGCGGATCACGCTGTTCGGCGACGAGATCGAAACCGTGCGCGAATTCGATCCGCTGACCGGCGAAGTCACCGCCGAACTGAAGGACATCACCGTCTACGCCAACAGCCACTACGTGACGCCGCGGCCGACGCTGACCCAGGCGGTGCGCGACATCAAGACCGAGCTGAAGGAGCAGCTCGCGGTGCTGAACGCGCAAGGCAAGCTGCTGGAAGCGCAGCGGCTGGAGCAGCGCACGATCTTCGACATCGAAATGATGGAGACCACTGGCTCCTGCAAGGGGATCGAGAACTATTCCCGCTATCTGACTGGCCGCGCGCCGGGGGACCCGCCGCCGACGCTGTTCGAATACCTGCCGGAAAACGCCCTTCTCATCGTCGACGAATCCCATGTCACCGTCCCGCAGATCGGCGGCATGTTCAAAGGCGACTACGCCCGCAAGACGGTGCTGGCGGAGTTCGGCTTCCGCCTGCCCTCCTGCGTCGACAACCGGCCGCTGAAGTTCGAGGAATGGGAACGCTTCCGCCCCATGACGATCTTCGTTTCGGCGACCCCCGGACCGTGGGAGATGGAGCGCACCGCCGGCGTGTTCGCCGAACAGGTCATCCGCCCGACCGGCCTGATCGACCCCGTCACCGAAATCCGCCCGGTGGAATACCAGGTCGATGACCTGCTGCACGAATGCAAGGCGGTCGCCGCGGCAGGCGGCCGGGTCCTGGTAACGACGCTGACGAAGCGGATGGCCGAGCAGTTGACCGATTACCTGACCGAACAGGGCGTCAAGGTCCGCTACCTGCATTCCGACATCGACACGCTGGAGCGGATCGAGATCATCCGCGACCTGCGCCTCGGCGTGTTCGACGTCCTGGTGGGCATCAACCTGCTGCGCGAGGGTCTCGATATTCCCGAGTGCTCGCTGGTGGCGATCCTGGATGCCGACAAGGAAGGCTTCCTCCGCTCGCAAACCTCGCTGATCCAGACCATCGGCCGCGCCGCCCGCAATATCGACGGCCGGGTGCTGCTGTATGCCGACGTGATGACCAATTCGCTGCGCGTCGCGATCGAGGAGACCGAACGCCGCCGCAACAAGCAGCGGACCTGGAACGAAGACCACGGCATCACGCCGATTTCGATCCGGCGGAACATCGGCAACGTGTTGGAAAGCGTGTTCGAGCAGGATTACGTGACGGTCGCCCCGATCGCGGGATCGGAAACGAAGGAATTCGTCGGCAAGGACCTGAAGGCGGCGATCGCCGATCTGGAAAAGCGGATGCGGGCGGCGGCGGCGGACCTGGAGTTCGAGCAGGCGGCACGGCTGCGCGACGAGATCAAACGGCTGGAAGCTTTGGAACTCGGCTTGCCGGCGCCTCCGGTGGCGACCGCGACGACGCGGATGAACAAAAGCCGCGCCCCGGAGCCGATGGGTCCGGGGGGTGGCGGCTACGACCCGTCGAAGCGCCGGGGCCGCAGCGGGATGCGCCGCCGCGGTCCCTGATCCGCGAGGCAACCCGACGCCCCGGTTCGTCGTTAGCCCTACCGAGAACAGGCGCGGCGCTCGGGCAAGGCCCGGCAGACGCTGACGTTTCCCGGAGCGCCCGAGGGGCCTCCGGCAACGGCGTCCTGTTGTCAGCGACAGCAACATCCAGGAGAGCACAATGAAATCCTTGGTCCTCGGGGTCGCCATGACGGCGGTCCTGACCACCGGCACCTGCTTCGCGCAGGGCATGTCGAGCAACAAGCCGGCAGCGTCGGGCAACAACAACCAGGCCGTCGCGACGACGTCCGAGAACGCCGCCCGGCCGGCCGCCGGGTCCAACAGCTTCACCGTCGGCGAGGCCAAGGCGCGCATCGAGCGGCAAGGCTTCTCCAACGTCAGCGACCTGAAGAAGGACGACAACGGCGTCTGGCACGGCCAGGCGCAGAAGGACGGGTCAACCGACCACGTCTGGCTCGACTACAAAGGCAACATCGGCGTTTCGCAATAGGAGATCGTCCATGGCACAACGCACCATTGCACGCCTGTATGACAGCTACGACCACGCCCGCCAGGTGGTGACCGAGCTTGAAGCGGCAGGCTTCCCGCATGGCGATATCAGCCTCGTCGCCAACGAGAAGACGCAGAACGGAGCCTCCGCCGGTCATACGACAACCGCGGAAACCGCTGGCGGAGCCGGCGCCGTGCTCGGCACTGCCGTCGGTGGGGGCGTCGGGCTGCTGGCCGGGATTGGCGCCCTGGCGATCCCCGGCGTCGGTCCGGTCGTTGCGGCCGGCTGGCTGGTCGCGACCTTGACCGGCGCGGGCATCGGCGCGGCCGCGGGCGGCCTTGTCGGCGCTCTGACCGGCGCCGGCGTCAGCAAGGAGGAGGCGCATGTCTACGCCGAGGGGGTCCGCGGCGGCGGATCCCTGGTCACGGTGCGGGTCGATGAAGCCGACGCCGCGCGTGCCGAAGAGATCCTCGGGCGGCATGGGGCGGTCGACTGGCAGCAGCGCCGCGATTCGTACGGGCCGGACTGGCAGGGCTTCGACGAAACCTCCCGCCCTGGCGCCGATCGGCTGGGGTCGGGGGCGGACGTGCCGGTCGAACCGGTGACGGGCGCCGATCCGGGCCGCCGCCTGTAGCGACAATGGGGCGGGAACTTTTGAAGCGGGTTCCCGCCCCGTGGCGTTGGTATTTCCCCTGGTCTGTGCCATGGCAACGGCCTTGATCCGGCACCGGGGGAAACTCCATGACAGCACTCCGCATCGGCCTTCTGGCGTTTCCGGCGATGACCCAACTGGATCTGACCGGACCGTTGCAGGTCTTCGCCAGCCTCCCGGGCGCCGATGTGCGGGTCTTGTGGAAGACCCTCGACCCGATCCGGACGCAGGGCGGCCTCCGGCTGTTGCCCGATACCACCCTGGCCGAGTGTCCGCACCTTGATGTGATCTGCGTGCCCGGCGGTCCCGGGGTCGTGGATATTATGGATGACGAAGCGGTACTGTCCTTCCTCCGGACCCGGGCGGAGGCGGCGCGCTTCATCGGCTCGATCTGCACCGGGGCGCTGATTCTGGGTGCCGCCGGCCTTTTGCGCGGCAAGCGGGCGACGACCCATTGGGCCTGGACCGATCTGCTGGCGCCGCTCGGAGCGATCCCGGCGCCGGGCCGCGTGGTGCGGGACGGCAAGATCTTCAGCGGTGGCGGCGTCACCGCCGGGATCGACTTCGCGCTGTCGATGGTGGCGGAACTGGCCGGCCGGGGCGCGGCGGAAACCATCCAGCTCGGCATCGAATATGCCCCCGCGCCGCCGTTCGATGCCGGTCATCCGGATACGGCGAGGCCGGAGCTGGTGGCTGCCGCGCGGTCCCGCATGGCCGATGTCCGAACAGAGCGGGAGGCGCGGGTGAGGGCCGCGGCGGCGCGCTGGGGCTGACGGCGTCCCATTGTGCGCCGCAGCGGATGTCGCCGATCCGCCATGCAGGCGCGATAATGTTCCCTGAAGCACAAAAAATGCCCGCGGAAGGGCAACTTTAAGACACAATTCATTTCCAAAGTCCTTCCCGAAAGCCGCTACAGTGCTTTCTGGCTCAACGGGATTGGTGACAGATGATGTGCGAGACGACGGGTTGCACACTGACATTGGCCGCTTTGCTGACGGACCCGCTGGTCCATATGGTCATGCGCAGCGATAACGTGTCGGAAACAGACCATTCCGCCTTGCTGGCGCGTGTGCAGAAATCGCTGATCGCGCGCGCATCCATGATGGAGCCGGTATCGCGCGCCTCATTCTGATCGGGCCTATCCTGTAGATGACGGCGTGCCCGAACGGTCGCCCGGGCGTGACAGCACGCCGATGTTGTTTCGACGTATTGCAGCTTTGCTGCGAAATTTCGTGGCGTTACTGTTCGGCCTGCGCAGGCGCCCAGGGCGACGCCTATGATGAGCGGATCGGGTGACGGCGCGCCGCCCCGTCTTGGCCCGGCTTGTCCGGGCCACCTATCGCGGCAGTGTGCTGGCATGGACAAGCCGGGGCAAGACGGTTTTGGCAACACTGCCAAGCGCAGCAGCTATTCTTGGGCGGCGTCTAACCGAGGGCGGCTTCCGCCGGTGCGATCGCAGCGGCTGACAGCCTCGCCGCCGCTTCGGCTTTCTCCGCCAGACGCCTGGCGACCCTTTCCTCAAGCCGGGCTTTCTCCTGCTCCCGCTGGTGCTGTTTTTCCGCTTGCCGTTCGAGGAAGCGGCGCTGCTGGCGGGAGAGCATAGGGGCCGCAGCGGCTGGCCGGACGAACGCGACGAGATCTTCGATCTCATTGCTGGCAGGCAGATCCGGGGATTCTTCCGGGGCAGCGGCTTCGGGCTGCTGCGAACGCTTGTCCAGCCGGGTCTCGTTCTGCTGCGCCGCCCGGTTGAGCGCATTCGCATTCCCGCGCAGCCGCAGAACCTGGTTCAACGTCAGCGCCGGATCAGCCGATCGGCTGAGCGCGTCGAGCGCGCCGAAGCTGAACGCGATGGCGAGAGCGGCAAAGCGGAGCTCCCGGTTGGTGCGAGGCTCATAGCTGGCCAGCAACGCGTTGGCGGCATCCCGCGCGGCTGCGGCGTCGCCGCCCACGGCTGACAGGAACAGCGGGGCGAGAAGGGCCAGGATGCGGTCGAGGACGGCGGCGGTGAAGGCTGCGGGGTTGAGCATGGCGGGGCGCCCGGGATTGGGGTGGTTGCGTTGGTTTGTTCTAGGATAGCTTGTGGGGTAAAGCAAGAACAAAATCGCCACAGTGACAAGACTTGCCCGCAAAGGTCCGACCATACATATAATTCGAGTTATTCGAACGGCGGGAAAGCGGTGGCCATGCGCGTAACGACAGCCGAGTTCATCAAGAACTACGGCACCCTCGCCGATAAGGCGCTTACCGAAGCCGTGACCATCACCAAGAACGGACGGGACCGTCTGGTCGTGGTGTCGGCGAGCGAATACGCCAGGCTGTTGCGCCGGGACAGACGGGCTATCCGGCCGGAAGATTTGCCGGAAGAGGATATTGCACTGATTGCCGCGGCCGAGGTGCCGGCCGAATATACCTATTTGGATGCCGAAATCGCTGACTGGAAGCCGTGAGTTGGCCGGAGCCGCGACCGGGCCTGGTGATCCGGTGCTCGTATCTCTGGAAGCGAGAGGCGGATGCGGGACAGGAGGAAGGCAGCAAGGATCGGCCTTGAGCGGTTGTGCTGGCGATTGAGAAGACGGACCGAATCACGCGCGTCGTCGTTTTGCCAATCACGCATTCCATTCCTCGACCGCCTGACGAAGGGATCGAGTTGCCCCCGGAGACCGGGAGGCGCCTTGGCCTGGACAGCGAGCGGTCCTGGATCAGTGTCAGCGACGCGAACGACTTTGTTTGGCCCGGCCCGGATGTTCGTTTCCTGCCAGGGCAAGGCCCGGCGAGCGTGGCGTATGGTTTCTTGCCGCCGGGCGTGTTCCGCGTCGTTCGCGAACGATTCCTGGCGCGATTGCGTGCGCGTAAGGGCGGTATTGTTTCTCGTTCCAGTTGAAGCGGAAACCGGCTGTCGCCGGGTTGGTCAGCGAGGCGTTCAGTCGCGCCGATCGCACGCAAACAGAGGCATGTTCCCGGCGGCACCGGGAACACACCGCTCGGTCAAGTCATCGCTGCGAAGATCTTACTTCGAGGCAGCCGGTGTGAAGTTCTGGCCGGCCTTGGCCGCCTGGAGGCTTTGCGAATTCAGGCTGTCGCTATCGGCCTTCGGTGCCGCGGCCTTGGCTTTGGACGCGGTGGCATGATGGGTGTGAACCGGTTTGGCTGTCTCAGCAAAGGCTGGCACCGCCAGGGCGACGGCGAAGCAAGACGCAACAAGCAGGCGAATCGGATTGGTCATATCGTTTTCCTTCGGGAGGCTTACCATTCCCGAGCAAAGGCACCCGGGCCGAACTCCGTACGGAATTATAGCATAACCAAATCCGACCGGCTGCAACAAAATTCTCCCTCGGGAGCCCGGACGACGGGTCGGGCCTGCGGGCGCAGTTTGCCGATGGCGCCGCCAAACCTATAATGCGGCAGAAATGGAGACCGCGGCATGCCTCGCCTGCTCTTTCTTCTGCTGATCCTGTGTGCGGCTACGACGGCCGTTGCCGCCGATGGCAACGATGGCGGCCACATCCAGGTCACCCCGGAGCGAATCCTCAACCAGACCGCAATCCCGGTCTACGGCTACAGGATCGTCGCGACCTATCCGCACGATACGAGCTCGTACACCGAGGGCCTGCAGATGGTGAACGGCACCATCTACGAAGGCACCGGCCTCTACGGCCATTCCGCCGTGCGGCAATGGGATCTGAAGACCGGCAAGGTGCTGCATGAAACGACGCTGCCGGACATCTATTTCGGTGAAGGTGTCACCGTGCTGAACGGGACGCTGCACGAACTGACCTACCTCGAGAACACCGGCTTCACCTATGACCCCGGCACGTTGCGGCGGCGCGGCACGTTCCACTACGTCAACCAGGGCTGGGGGCTGACGCATGACGGGGCGCACCTGATCATGAGCGACGGATCTTCGGCCATCCAGTTCCTCGACCCGCGGACGCATCGGCTGCTGCGCCGCGTCTTCGTCACCGACAGTATCGGCCCGGTCGGCTTTCTTAACGAACTCGAATACGACCGCGGCAAGCTGTATGCCAATGTCTGGCAGACCGATTTCATTGCCATCATCAAGCCGGAGACCGGCAGGATCAGCGGCTGGATCAACCTGACGGGGCTGAACCCGGACCCGCAGAAGCTGGTCTACCCGCTGGTGCTGAACGGCATCGCCGTCAACACGGAAACCGGCCGCCTGCTGGTCACCGGCAAATGCTGGCCGCATGTGTGGGAGATCGATCTGGTTCCGCCGTCGAAGTAGGACGGTCCGGGCTGCGGCCTCAGTGCAACGCATTCGTCGCGGCGATCCAGACGCTACTGTTTGCAGAGGCGGGCGTGGCCCTCGCGGACCACGCCCAAACCGCATCCTAAGCCGCCTCAGCCAACTGCCCGTTGATCGCCAGACCGTCCGGACCGGCGCTCACCCGGACCGTCTCGCCTTCCTTGACCCCGCCTTCCAGGATCAACCCGGCCAGAGGGTTTTGCAACGACCGCTGGATCACCCGCTTCAGCGGCCGGGCGCCATACGTACTGTCGTAGCCCTCCGCCGCCAGCCAATCCAGCGCGCTGCGGTCCAGCTCCAGGCCGATCTTGCGGTCGGCCAGCAGCTTGCGCAGGCCAGCCAACTGGATCTCGACGATCGCAGCCATGTCGCTGCGTTGCAGGCGGCGGAACAACACGATCTCATCCAGCCGGTTCAGGAACTCCGGCCGGAAGTGCTGCCGCACCACCGCCATCACTTCGCCCTGCACCATCGCCGTCGACTCGCCCTCAGCCTGATGCGCCAGGATGTCGCTGCCGAGGTTCGACGTCAGAACAATGATGGTGTTCTTGAAATCGACCGTCCGCCCCTGCCCGTCCGTCAGCCGTCCGTCATCCAGAACCTGAAGCAGGATGTTGAAGACATCCTCGTGCGCCTTCTCCACCTCGTCGAACAGGATCACCTGGTACGGCCGGCGCCGCACGGCTTCGGTCAGCACGCCGCCTTCATCGTAGCCGACATAACCCGGGGGAGCGCCGATCAGCCGGGACACGGCGTGCTTCTCCATGAACTCGCTCATGTCGATGCGCACCATCGCCTTGTCGTCGTCGAACAGGAACGACGCCAGGGCTTTCGTCAGCTCGGTCTTGCCGACGCCGGTCGGGCCGAGGAACAGGAACGATCCAATCGGCCGGTTCGGATCCTGCAAGCCGGCGCGGGCGCGGCGCACCGCGTTGGCGACCGCTTTCAGGGCTTCTTCCTGGCCGATGACCCGCTGGCGCAGCTTGTCTTCCATGGCCAGCAGCTTGGACCGCTCGCCTTCCAGCATCTTGTCCACCGGCACGCCGGTCCAGCGGGAAACGACGCCCGCGATGCTTTCCTCGGTGACCGCCTCATTCACCAGCTTGCCGTCGGAGGACTTCGCCAACTGCCGCTCGATTTCCGGAATAATGCTGTATGTCAGCTCGCCGGCCCGGGTGTAGTCGCCACGGCGCTGCGCCACCTCCACCTCAGACTTGGCCTGGTCCAGACGCTCCTTCAGCTTTTGCGTCTCCTGCACCTGGTCCTTCTCGGTCTTCCAGGCGGCCGTCATCGCGTTCGACCGATCCTCGAGATCAGCCAACTCCTTTTCCAGCTTGCCGAGGCGATCCTTCGACGCAGGGTCGCTTTCCTTCTTCAGCGCCTCGCGCTCGATCTTGAGCTGGATGACGCGGCGGTCGAGTTCATCAAGCGCCTCGGGTTTCGAATCCACCTGCATGCGCAGGCGGCTGGCGGCTTCGTCGATCAGGTCGATCGCCTTGTCGGGCAGGAAGCGGTCGGTGATGTAGCGCTTCGACAGCGTGGCGGCGGCGACCAGGGCGGCATCGGCGATGCGGACGCCGTGGTGCAGTTCGTACTTCTCCTTGATGCCGCGCAGGATGCTGATCGTGTCCTCGACCGTCGGCTCACCCACGAAGACCGGCTGGAACCGGCGGGCCAGGGCGGCGTCCTTCTCGACGTGCTTGCGGTACTCGTTCAGCGTCGTGGCGCCGATGCAGTGCAAGGTGCCGCGGGCCAGTTCCGGCTTGATCAGGTTGGACGCGTCCATCGCGCCATCCGCCCGGCCGGCGCCGATAAGCGTGTGCATCTCGTCGATGAACAGGATGACCTGGCCTTGCGCGCCTTCGATCTCCTTCAGCACGGCCTTCAGCCGTTCCTCGAACTCGCCGCGATATTTCGCTCCGGCGACCATGGCGCCGAGGTCCAGCGACAGCAGCCGCTTGCCCTTCAGCGCCTCCGGCACGTCGCCGTTGACAATGCGCAGCGCGAGGCCCTCGACGATCGCGGTCTTGCCGACGCCGGGCTCGCCAATCAGCACCGGGTTGTTCTTGGTGCGGCGGGCGAGCACCTGGATGGTACGGCGGATTTCCTCGTCGCGGCCGATGACCGGGTCGAGCTTGCCCTCGCGTGCGATGGCGGTGACGTCGCGGGAGTATTTGTTCAGCGCGTCGAAGTTGGCCTCGGCGTTGGCGCTGGTGACCTTGCGGCCCTTGCGGATGTCGTTGACCGCTTTTTCCAGCGTCTGCGGCGTGACGCCGGCCGCCTTCAGCGCGCGCCCGGCGGGGGTGGACGACTCGGCCAGCGCGACCAGCAGGCGGTCCTGCGCGACGTATTCGTCTCCGGCTTTGGTCGACGCCTGTTGCGCGGCGTCCAGTACGCGGACCAGTTCCGGCGTCAGAGTCGGCTGACCCGCCCCGCCGCCGCTGACCTTCGGCTGCTTGGCGACTTCCGCGTCATTGGCGGCCGCGGCGGCTTTTGGATCGCCGCCGGCGGCCTTGATAAGACCGGCTGCGGCGCCTTCTTCATCGTCCAGCAGCGCCTTCAGCAGATGCTCGGCGGTGATGCGCTGGTGGAACTCGCGGATCGCGATGGTGCCCGCGGCTTGCAGGAAGCCCTGCGACCTTTCGGTAAACTTTTGAATGTCCATGCTTTTGTCCCTTCACTGAGGCGACGGGCCCGTTCATGCCCCTGATCAGGCGACATGCGCAGGCTTTGCAGCCGAAGTGGGGCGGCGCGGACTGCGCCTCAAGGGGGAGTGAACAAACGCGGATTGAATATCTGCACCGCTGCCCGGTCAAGGGTCAGACGGCGAAGGCGGCGGTCAGCCCGGCGGAGCGCTTTTCGGCGATCGGGCTTTTGCGCCGGTGCGAGCCGACCTGCCGGCCCGATGATGACCAAAAACTACTTTACAATATCGGACTGGAAACGTGATCGCGGAATCGTGAGAATCTAATTGCCGTCTGACGAAATCGTGAGTTAGAAACGGGGTGTTTCCTCCCCTCAACCTCGCCGCGGAAGTACGCTTCCGCGGCGCTCTTTGTTTGAGCGCCGCGGTTCGCATGTCAGGTTTCGAATTGCGCTGCTTCACGGCGGGACGCCGTGAAGCAGGATGTCAGTCCGACTTAGTGGGTGAAGTTGTTGGCCGTCAGGGTGTGGTTAATGTTCAGGAAGGTGATCTTCGTGTTGTCCGAAAGGGTAACGACGAGCGAACCGTTGACGACGGAATTGCCGGTCACGTCAGCGGGGATTCCATTCGGGTTGCCCGAATAGCCGACCAGATTGATCTTGATCTGGTTCACATTAAAGATACCCTGGACGACTTCCTGGCTGCTCTGGCCCTGGACCAGTTCGAAAACGCTGCTGCCGGAGCCCGCCTGGATCGTTGCATTGCCCGCGCCGCCGACGAAGGTGTCGGCGCCGCTGCCGCCAACCAGCGTATCATTGCCATAGCCGGCCGTGAGGAGGTCGGCCCCAGAGGAGAGGGCGGCGGTCAGAAGTTCGGATCCCGGACCCGCCGTCAGAACCTGGGCGCTGCTGCCCACGGCCGCGAGCGTATCGCCAGCGCCGCCGCCTTGCAGGGTAGCCGCCGCGCCGAAGCCAGCCTCCAGAAAGTTGTCGCCCGCGGAACCGCCGTAGACCAACTGCGTCCCGCTGCCGCCGAAGAATGTATCGCTGCCGTTACCGCCGTAGATCGTGGCGCCGCCTGCGCCACCAACGAAATAAAGGTCGCTGCTGCCGCCCTGAACGAAGTCGCTTGTCGCGCCCAGCGCGTTGACTGTTTCGGCGCCCGTGCCGCCATAGATAGAGTCGTTGCCGATCGACTGGATCAGATCGTTTCCGCTGCCCAGCAGGATGCCGTTGGCGCCGCCGCCGGCATTGACCAGCCAGTTGCCGGCCCCTTGAAGGTTCAAAGTGTTGTTGCCGCCGCCGGCGGCCACGGTTCCCGATCCGCCGGTTTCATTGAAGTCGAGGTTCGTAGTCTTGTCGGAGAGGATCACCTGTCCGGCCAGGCCGTTGGCCGCCGTAATGAATGCCGTGCCGCCGGTATTTGCGGCAACCTCGGTATAGGCGCCTGCCAAGTGGGCATAGCTGGTGGGGTCGGTTTGGAAAAACACGCCGGTCTGGCCGGCCGTCAGGGCCGGGGGAGTCTGGCCGAAGCCCGGCACCGGTGTGGTGACGTAGGTCGGTGTCCCGGCAGCGACACCCGCGTTGATCTGCGAGGCGAGTTGCGCGGCCAGGGCATAGTTGGAGGCGGCATCATAGTGAAGGACGAGCGTTGACGAACTGGTTCCGGTGATCGTTACAGATGACATTCAATCTCTCCTGAAACAAGGCATGCGAGCGGGGTGCATGGTTCGCGCTCTTAGGCGTTAAGATACCGAGATAATACTAATATGGAAAGAGGGATATGGGCCAAGTTCGTGAATCTTTTTTTTCGCATGGTTGCGTAACATGATGCCGTGGCGGCTTCCTTTTTGCCAGCTAAATTCCCGCACATGGTTTTTTTTGCGACACAAGGGCGCTTCTGCCCCGGCACGGGTCTATAAAACGAGATGGATAGACAATAAAACTCATTAACGGAACATTTATAGGTCCGGAACATCGGCGTCGAGCCCGGCTGGGCGGCGCACCGGGAGATTTCACTGATCCGCCGCTTGTCCGCGGACCGCACCCTCGGCGGGATGGCGCCGGTGCAATTGCGGTCGCAGCCGCCAGCGGCCCTCCAAAGCCGGATTTCGGCTCCCGGGGCCCCGGTCCGAACGAGCCGGCGCCGTTTCATTACGCGCGCCAAGCCGGTGCCGGTTCCTGAGCTTTGCCCGAGGGATCGGACATGAAAACAGCCCTGAATGATCGCAGTGGGCCGCCGTCCTGATCATGTGGTCGCAGCATTAAACATGTAGGAGACGGCCCGCGCGGCGCCGAGTTCAGAGAGTCGTTCGGTTCCCCGGCCAGCCCCCCGGATACTGGCCGATTGACTCACGCAGGCGCAAAGACCGGCAAACTCGGGCCGCCGCCCTCTGTCTTGATAAATGCCACCTTCACGTCCATGCCGATCCGCAACGCGCCGAAGTCGGTGTCGACGAAGTTGGTCAATACGGCCGGTCCCTCCGCCAACGTGACATACCCTATCGCGTAAGGCGGATCGGCCCGCTCCATCACGCTGAATGTATAGATCTTAGCCCTGCCGGAGGCCTGCTCCCACTCGCAGTTGCCAAAACAATATGGGCACAGCTCCCGCGGGTACCAATGCGCTTTCCTACAACTGGTACAGCGGCGGATCATCAGTTTCCCGTCGGCGGCACCGTCGAAAAACGGTTTGGTTTCCGGATTCGTGTCCGCCGTGCCGACGAACTGAAACTTTCTTGCAACGTAAGCCATGGACGATCACTCCCGTTCCAAAATCACCGTGCTGCCGCAATGGCGCGTGCCGATCGTTCCGCCGGTGCCGTGGGCGATGGCGAGGTCGCAGTTGGGGACCTGGACCGCCGGGTGGGCCTCGCCGCGGAGTTGGCGCACCGCCTCGATGATCTTGGTGATGCCGCCGCGATTCGCCGGATGGTTGGAGCACAGGCCGCCGCCGTCGGTGTTGAACGGCAGCTTGCCGACACCGGAGATCAGATTGCCGTCGGCAACGAATTTGCCGCCCTGCCCTTTCTCGCAAAACCCGAGGTCTTCCAACTGCAACAATACGGTGATGGTGAAGCTGTCATAGATCGAGGCGTACTTTATGTCCGATGGCTTGATTCCGGCCATCTCCCAGGCCGGCGGGCCGGACCAGCGGGCGGCGGTGTAGGTGAGGTCGACCTCACCGCCCGCCTGGTGCTTCGGCGCTTCGCCGGCGCCGATGACTTTCACCAGCGGCCGCTTCAGGCTTTTGGCGATTTCCGGCTTGGTCAGCACCAGCGCCCCGCCGCCGTCGCTGATGACGCAGCAATCCAGGCGATGCAGCGGAGTCGAAACCATCGGCGAGTTGACCACGTCCTGCACCGTGACGACATCGCGCAGCATGGCGTGCGGGTTGTGCTGCGCGTGGTGCGAGGCCGCGACCTTGATCCAGGCGAGCTGCTCGCTGGTCGTACCGTACTCATATATATGTCGCTGAGCGCACATTCCGTACAGGTTCGCCGTTGCGGGGCCGTACGGGAACTCGAATTGCATTTCGGGCGCGGCCGGATTCCCGGGACGCGGCGCCGTTCCGGTGGCCTGGCCTTCGCTGCGCGGCCGCCCGGCCAGGGTGATCAGCGCGACACTGCAACGGCCTGCCGCGATGGCCTCCAGCGCGTGGCCGACGGCGACCTGATAGGAGGAGCCGCCCACATCGGTGCTGTCCACGTGGCGGCATTTAAGGTTCATGTAATCGACCATGGACAGAGGGCCGAGGGCGCCCGGCGCATCGCCGGCGCAAAAGTAGCCGTCCACGTCGTCCTTGCTCAGACCCGCGTCGGCCAACGCGCCCCTGGCGCATTCGGCATGCAACAAGGCGATCGACTTGTCCGGCGCCTTGCGGGTTGGATGTTCCCACGCTCCGGCGATGTAGGCCGCACCCCTCAGACCCATGCTTCTCTCCCCTATGCGACCGCGTCGTGGCAGCGGTCCTGTTCAGACCGGGGATTATACTGATCAGTAGGCGCGGGGCTATCCCAGGGGGGGGCGGCGCGACTTTCCCTGCCGTTCGGCCGCGGGACGACAACTTCTTCGACATGTCAATTTGTGTCACATGCAGGTTACACTTGTTTGTGATCAGCTCACGGTGCCATGGTCCGGCCGGAAAGGTGGGCCATGGAGACTTTATCGAGAATCGCTGTTGTTGAAGACGATCCGGAGATCAGCCGGATGATGGTTAGTTTCATGACTGACCATGGCTTCGACGTCAGTGCAGCCCGCAGCGGCCGCGACCTCGACCGGGTCATGTCCAGCGGCAAAATCGACTGTGTGATTCTGGATGTCGGGCTGCCGGGGGAAGACGGACTCAGCATTTGCAGACGGTTGCGCGGGAAATCATCCGTGCCGATCATAATGGTTACGGCGCGCGGAACCGAAACGGATCGCATCGTCGGGCTTGAACTCGGCGCCGATGATTACTTGCCCAAGCCGTTCAACCCGCGCGAGCTGGTCGCCCGGGTCAAGGCCGTCATCCGCCGCAGCGGCGCGCCGGAAGCGGTGTCCGCGCCGGCGCCGCAGACCCTGATGTTCGAAGGCTGGAAACTCGACATGGCGCGGCGGCAGTTGTTCGACCCGACCGGCGCGCCGCGATCTCTGACCAGCGGGGAGTTCAACGTGCTCGCGCTGTTCTGCACGCATTCCCGCAAGGTGCTGTCGCGCGATGATTTGCTGGAGCTGCTGCACGGCCGGGCGGCGGCGGTGTTCGACCGCAGTATCGACGTGCAGATCAGCCGGCTGCGCCGCAAGATAGAAACGAACCTGAAAGATCCGTCGTTCATCAAAACGATCCGCTATGGCGGATATTTCTTCACCCCGGAAGTAACCCCGGTGATCGATAGCTAATACCAACCGGCGTAGCTCTTATGGCGTTGATTGTTGGTCTTCGCGAGGCGGGCACCGGCCTCACCCCGTCATGGCGGGCGAAGGCCCGCCATCCACGCCTTGGCTACGGCCTGGACCCGCGGAAGGCGTGGATGCCGACCTTCGTCGGCATGACGTTGTCGCGTTCCGCAGTGCAACTGGTGCTTACCAACAACCAACGCCATAAGAGCCACCGGCGTTGACCTTGACCCATCGGCCGAGTCACGTCCGCCGTCATGGCAGGCGCAGGCACGCCATCCACGCCCTTGTTTGCGCAGCCAAAAGACGTGGATGCCGACCTCCGTCGGCATGACGAGGCGGCGCGGCCGGAGAGTCAACGTCATCGCCGGTTGGTATAAGGCCCGAGCGCAGGACGGGCCCGGCGACTTTCCCGCCGGACCCGGTTTTTCAGCGTTAGTGAACCGGCCGTTCGAAGATCGCTGCGATCCCCTGCCCGCCGCCGATGCACATCGTCACCAGCGCATAGCGGCCGCCGATGCGCTCCAGCTCATACAGCGCCTTCACCACCAGGATCGCCCCGGTCGCGCCAATCGGGTGACCGAGCGAAATGCCCGAGCCGTTCGGATTGACCTTGTCCGGATCGAACGCCAGTTCCTTCGCCACCGCGCAAGCCTGGGCGGCGAACGCCTCATTCGCCTCGATGACATCGATCTGCGACAGGGTCAGACCGGCCTTCTTCAGCGCGATGCGCGTGGCCGGCACCGGGCCGATGCCCATCAGCTTCGGCTCGACGCCGGCATGGGCGTAGGCCACAAGGCGGCCCAGCGGCTTGAGGCCGCGCTTGGCCAGCGTATCGCCGTCCACCAGCACCACCGCCGCGGCGCCGTCGTTGATGCCGGACGCGTTGCCGGCGGTGACGGTGCCGTCCTTCTTGAACGCGGTCCGCAGCTTCGACAGGTCCTCGGCCTTCAGGTCGCCGCGGACATGTTCGTCGGTGTCGAAGATGGTCTCGCCCTTGCGGGTCTTCAGCACCGTCGGCAGGATCTGCGACTTGAAGCGGCCTTCCTTGATCGCCGCGCCCGCGCGGTGGTGCGACACCAGCGCGAGGTCATCCTGGTTCTGCCGGGTGATCTGATGCGCTTCCGCGACGTTCTCCGCGGTGATGCCCATGTGGATCGTATGGAACGGGTCGTTCAGCGCGGCGACCATCATGTCGATGACCGTGGCGTCGCCCATCCGCTGGCCCCAACGCTGTCCGCCGGACAGGTAGCCGCCGCGGCTCATGCTCTCGGCGCCGCCGGCGAGGCCGATATCGGCATCCCCGAGGGTGATCGCCTGGGCGGTGGAGATGATCGCCTGCAGGCCCGAGCCGCAGAGACGGTTCACCGTCAGCGCCGGGGCGTCGATGGTGACGCCGGCGTTCACCGAAGCGACGCGGGACAGGTACATGTCCTTCGGCTCGGTGTGGATGACGTTGCCAAACACGACGTGCTGGACTTCTGCGCCGTCGATACCGGCGCGGGACAGGGCCTCCCGCGATACATTGGCGCCGAGTTCCGTCGGCGGGACATCCTTAAGGCTGCCGCCGAAATCGCCGATGGCGGTGCGGACGCCGGAAACTATAAAAACTTCGCGTTGCATGGACGTGCCCTTTTGTTGCGTGGACCGAGGGGTTCATGGCACGCACCGGGGGTTCAACGCAAGATGGGGTGATCTGCAAACTGCGGCCATTATCACCGGTTCGTGACCGGCCGCGGGGAGCGAGGCATCCCCGGACACCGACGAATCCGCCGGATCGAAGCGCGGAACGGGTCACCTTCCCGCCCGCCCGCGGGGCTCAGTGATCGCGCTTCGCCTGAGCAACCTTGACCGCCTGCGACACCCGGCCAACCTCCCGCGGGTCGGCCTTGACGGTCGGGCGAAGGCTGGTCTTCGGCTGCATGCCGCCCGACGCGGTTCGTCCGCCGGAGGGATGACGGGTCGCGGGCTTGGCGGCTTTCAACGCCACGGCCTTGCGCATCACCTCGGCCTGGGTCGGGGTATCCAGTTGCCGCAGGGCGGCGGCGACCCGTGCGAGCGCGTCGGCGAGGACCTGCGCCTTGGCCTCGGTTCCCGTGTTGTCGCGGGCTGGCGAGGCGCCCCTGGGATCGCTCTTGCCGCGGATTTCGCGCTTCTGCTGGCTGCCGATGCGCCGGGCCCGGTCGCGCGCCTGACGCAGCCGCCTGGCCAGGGCGTGCAGTTCCTGCCGGGAGCGGCCGGAGAGCGCCGGGGGCCGGGTCTGCTGGACGATCTCCCGTTCCGCGACGCTGAGAAGCCGATCATCGGGGCTGTTTGGTTCGCTCATGGGCGCCTCCTTCGTTCATATGGAATAGGCGACGAATTGGCGGCTGACCGCCACCTTGGGGCGCTCTGTTCACGGCGAATTGCGGGGCGGCCCGGGTGAGGTCCGGGGCGTGGACAAGTCCATGCCCAAGGGCTACCGGTCGGCCAGGAGGGTCGAATGCCTGCTCAGACAATTCTCATCTGGCTTGCCATCATCTGGGTCGGTGCGGCGCTGATCGGGCTGGCGCTGCACATCATCAAGCTGCTGCTGATCGTGGCGCTGCTGGCCTCCGCCGTCCTTCTGGTGCTGGGCATAGCTTCCAAGATCGGCATTGTCCGCTGGCGGTAGCGATCAGGTGCGACCGCACGTCGTTTGGTGAATCGGCCTAGGTTGGGGCGAAGATCCCTACAGACCGACGTTGATCACCACGCGCCCCCTGATCTGGCTGGGATCGCCGTTCGGATACGACAGACCCGTGCCGAAAACATCGATGCCAGCCGCGCCAAGGCCCGCCTGGACGAGCGCATCCTTGACCACCGCAACACGCTGCTGCCGCAGCGTATCGATGTCGCCCGTATCCGGCCGGGTGGCGTCGCCTGCAATCGACACCGGCATCAAAGCATGAGCATTGGCGTACGCCGCCGCAGCCTGGACGGTCGCCTGCCCTTCGGCGTCGAGGGCTGAAGAGTAGGGCTGGAAGAAGACGGGGAACGACTTGCCGGCCTGGCCGCCGCAACCGGCAAGAAAGGCAAAGAGCAGAACAATGGCAACGCGGTAGCGCATGAAAAGCCTCGATGAACGATGGACCGTGCGGGCAAGGGCAGGAGCGTTACACCGAGTTTAGTTTCGCTTTCCCGATACTGCCAGTCCATCCCGCATGCCACGCCGTCTGCTGATAGTTTTTACGCCGACGGAGATCGGCATCCACGCCTCTGCCTCAACCGGCACCGTAAGGCGTGGATGGCCGGCCTGCGCCGGCCATGACGAAAGGGCGGTAACCGGCCAGCCCATGCCGGGGGAGGCGATTAGATCGGGCAAACCCCGCCGGCGCATTGCAGGTGCACCAGATCGATGCCCTCGCGCGCCATGCCGTCCTCAATACCCAGCACGATCGCGGCGAAATCTTCCGCAGAGACTTCTTCCTCCGGCAAATATTCGTAGCCCAGCTCATGATCCGGACGGCTCGGCAGCACGGCGCAGCAGCGGACCAGAGGCTGCTGCTCCCGCACGATCGCCCGGAACGAATCGAGGTCATGCCGATCGGTGAAGATTTTCAGGGTGTAGCTGACCTGGTTGCCCTGCTCGGCGCCGATCCAGTGCTCCTCGAGCAAACGCAGCCAGAGGTATTGCGACGTCGGCGACGCCTCCCCGGCGGTGACGCTGCGCTGACCCAGACCCAGGCGCATCAGCAGCGGCACGGTCGGGAAGCCGACCACCGTCATTCCCGGGAACGTCTTCAAGGTGCGCATCGGATAGCCGCGGTCCGCGTATTCCGCCAGCAGCGGATCGGAGCCCAACGCCCATTCGCCGGTCTCGGCATCCTGCACGCCCTTGAACTGTACCCAGCGCAGATATTGCCGCCGCGCCGGCAGATGCGCGCCCTCGGTCAGGCCGAACAGCTTGCTGGTGGTTCCCGCAGGCTTCACCGTGGTGACCGTCGTCGGCCGCACCCGCCCGAGTTCGTCGGCGTAGATCGCGCCCTCCTGCTTGGCGGCCTCGGACAGGTGCCCGAGCATCGACCAGAACGGCGCCGACTTCACCTCATCCAGCAGGTCGTTGAAATCGAAGCCGAAGCGCAGCCACGCCCATTCGTGCAGCCCGGTCGGGCCGATGCCCATCCGGTTGGTGCGCGCCACTTCCTCGGCATACAGGGCGTCCATGCCGTTGGCGCGCATCAGGAAGCGCACGCCCAGCCGCACCGAGTCCTCGACCCGCGCATCCCACATCGCCGCCACATCGTCCGGCGGCAGGCCGGGGGTCACATCTTCCAGCGGCACCGGGCAAGCCAGCAGCGGCGCGAAATCGGCGATCACGCAATAGCCGCCGGTGACGTGCAGGGCGATCTCGCCGCACGGGTTCGTAGTGACCGGGAACCGCGATGAAGCGGCGCGGCGGGAGGCATCGGCCAGCAGGCCGGCGGCCGCATCCACCTGATAGCGCAGGCTGCGGAAATCGCGGCCGTCCTCATGCACCGGCTTGTCCCAGGCGGTGCCGGTGCGGTGGTCTTCCAGGGCGTCGCCGTTGATGAAGCCCGGCTCGCCGTTGATCCAGGCGCAGCGCGTCGCCTCGGCGAACACCGCGCGGGCATGCTGCGCCAGCTTGCTGGTCGCCTCGGACTGCACCAGGCGCCAGAAATCCGCGTCCACCATCACCGAGTGATTGGCGGTCCACAGCCCGCCCTCGGACTTGGCGCGGATGAAGCGCAGGATGCCCGGGTCGCGCCAGCTTTTGGTTGCCATGCGGGCGGCGCGCCGGGCGCCGCCGACCTGAACCTCGACCGAGAGGTGGTGGTCGATCAGCAGCGCCTGCTCCCAGGGTTCGAGCGTGGCTGCCGCATCGATGACGTGGCGGCGGATGTTCAGGAAGGCGCGCATCAGCGACACCGGCCCCGACGCCGGGCGCCCCTGCATCCCGCGTATCGGCGAGCCGGCGCAGCGGATGTCGGAAAGGTCCAGCACCAGGGTCTTGTCGCGCTGCTTGTGGAAGGCCATCGCCTCCAGGATTTCGACCGCCTTGGCCCAGCCTTCGCGGCTGTCGGCGATCCGGTGGCGGACCGCGCCGGCCGGGACCGTATCCAGGTCCAGCACCAGGTGTTCGGCCAGGAACGCGTCCATCACCCCGTCGTCGTCGGTGGCCGTCCCCCAGGGCAGCAGCCCCAGATCCACGCCCAGGCGGCATTTGGCTTCGAGACTGTGCGGGTAATCCGGATGCAGCGGCGACAGGTGCAGCAGCAGCGTCGGCGCATCGGCCCAGTCAACCGCGGTCAGCGCATCGTCATAGGCGCGGCCGACGCCGGAGCCGTTCAGCAGCAGATAGAATTTCGCGAATGAGGCGATGGCGGTGGCGCAGTTGGTGAACACCTCCATGTTCCGCTCCGGCTGCTCCATGTCGCCGTGCTGGAGGTGCCTGCCGGAGGTCAGCAGCGCCCCGGTAGCGATAGCATTGCGCAGCCGCGCCTGCTCCTGCCGTTCGGCGTCACTGAGCGCGCGGCCGAGCAGCGCCATATTTCCGGCCGCCACCCGATCGGCTACGCGACCGAAACACTCATCATCGACGGGACGGAAGACCGTGCGGCGGGCGACTGCGACACCCATTCCGGCGTCCAGCAGGCGAGGTTGCAGCGGAGCATCGCCGAAGAATGCGCCCGGCACCGTGTGCAACCGGTTTGGCCGGGAGAAGTCGAATCCGAATCCGTCCATAGAAGCCCTCCGCTCTAGGGAGGTATATATAGGGACCGACGCCGGGTTGAAACACTAAATGTGGATTCCCTCCCCTGACCCCGGCAGGCGGGTTGGACCCCCAGTGCCGTTGGGCACCCGGCCTCGTTTTCGAAGCCGACCGCGCTCAGGGCCGGCAGCGGTATATCGCGGGAACGGCGGCAACACGCCCAGCTTCGCCTGGAACCTCTAATGACCGCGATGCCGGGGGATATCCGCGCGGTGATCGAGGTGGCGCGGAGGGAGACACAGGCCGCTGCGAGCGCCAAGCCGGGACATGCGAATCCCGCACTGCCGGCGCGCATCTCTCGGGATATAAACGCCGTCGGATTGCTTAGCCGGCCACGAGACGGCCTGCAGGGGAGCCAAAATTCGAACTGTTGTTTGGCCGGTGGAGTCGCCCAACGAAGCCGGGCGATCGATCGCGAAAGCCGCCGGCCCGGCTGTGCGGCGCGCGGGACCCGAAAGATTAAGTCACGGGAACGCCCTGATAGCCGCGGGCTGCGGCGTAGGCGGATCGGCAGACTTGCAACCAGGGTTCGGGGTCAAACGGATAACCGTATTCGAACCTGATTTTAGCCAGCAAAAGACCATCATCGATCTTTTCGAAGGAAAATGATCCTTGCACATCGTCGGTTTTCGTCACGAACAAAAGAATGTTGTTCCCATATTCATGCATTGCTTCCGCCAACATACGGATATCCGCCTCAGAAGCGCTGGCATCGGCCAGCCGGTAGACGAAAATCTTTTCCCCTTCGGCAAGGTCGTTCATCAACTTACGACTCAGGAACTTAAATCGCTTACACACCATGTTTTTTGCGTCTTCTAGTCCGACCTTCCCTCGATCCAGGTGCGTGTGATCCATACTGATATTGTAGTACTTTTCTCGTACCTGCCAGTCGTAGCTCGATATCGCGTGCAACTCCGTCGTCTCACTATCGCCAAGGCCGGCAAATTTGTTCTCGAGGGCACGCTTGAGATCATGCAGCTCCACACTGGCCCATCGCAACAAGCTCAAGGGTTCGGCTCCGTAGCGCCGTTGGACGAAACCAAATTCGCAGCCGCCCGTTCCACCACCCTCCGGAAGCCCGCCACGCCCGCCGCCCAGACTTTCGAATGACGACAGGAGATCCCGATCAGATACGTCTGCGTCGGGCCCGTTCGCGACGGCCCGGCTCCCGGTCGAATCGACGACCATGGCTGCGGCGGCCTCGTGATCCGACAGCAGTTCATTGGCTTCGGCGGACAGCAACTGCATTCGGACATGGCCGACCGGAGCTGCCTCACATGCCTTCGAAAGGCGCCGGCGATACTCGACCCAGTCAAGCCGCTCCCGCGCCAGCAAAGCGTGCGCCGTCAAAATGCGGTATGATGCTGCGGGTTCGGACGCATAAGCCTCGACCCGGCGTGCGAGTGCCTGAAATTGGCCGTCCGGCAGCTTGCCGCCCGGGCGGCAGACCTGATCGACGATAGCGGCCACGGCGTCTGCGATCCCGGAAAATCTCTCGATATAATCGGCGACCGTACCAGCCGCTTCAGCGTGTTTGCCCTGCTCGTGCAAGGCATTGGCCAAAGCCGTATGGTGGCGCCAGTCGTCGGGGTCCAAATGCAGACACGCCCGCCATTGCCGTTCGGCATCGACCCAGTCGCCGCGATGGTCCGCCAGCCGGGCAAGATCGGTAAGCAATCCGATATCGTCCGGAAACCGCTCGACCGCTTCAGTCAGCAAAACCTTGGCTTCTTGTGAGGCTCCCGCCTGGCGCAGTGCGCTCGCGCCACCCCGATAGCCTTCTGAAAGGTGCGGGAAGCGATGCCGGACGCTCTCCCAGCGTTTCCGGGCCTCAGACCAATCCGCGGAGCGTTCGGCGCGCCGGGCGTACTCGACAAAAATCGACGGATCGTCAGCCTGCACCGCGAACTGGTCAACCAGAACGGCATCGGCTGCTTCGATCAGTCCCGACTCCCGCAGCACGTTGGCCAGTCGCGCATAAACCCACCGTATGGAACCGTCCAACGCGATGACGCCGCGCCACCAGCGTTCCGCGGCCGTCCAATCCTTTGCGTTCTCGGCTAATCCAGCCAGCTCAATCGGCGGTTGGAGCATGTTTGGGAACCGAACCGCAGCGGTCGTGAACATTTCCCGGGCTGCCGCCGGATCGCCATTTTCGCGCAATGCGCGGGCCAGTCCGATATATCCCTCCCCGACGTCCGGAAATTGCGCAACCACATTTTCCCAGCGTCGTCCGGCCTCCTCCCAATCCTTCGACCACTCGGCCAATCGCGCATGGTCGATGAAAATCGCAGGCTCGTGACCGAACCGACGGAACTGGCCGCTCAACGTGGCCTCGGCGGCAAGCAACAAGCCTTGCTCCCGCAAAGCGGCGGCCAAGCCGGTGTATGCCCACGCCATGCCCGGCTCAAGCGCCAGGAAAGCCCGCCACCACCGCTCCGCTGCCGGCCAGTCGCCAACCGCCTCAGCCAGGCGGGCAAGATCATGCAGCGGGGCACTTGCCGAAGGAAAACGCGCCGCCGCCGTTGCAAGACAAATCCGCGCTTTCTCAAACTGGCCGCAGGCACGCAACGCCCGCGCAACACCGGCGTAGCCGTCCCAGATGTCCGGAAACCGTTGTTGAACGGCCGCCCAGCGTTTCTCCGCCTCCGGCCAGTTTTTTGAACGCTCCGGCAGATAAGCATACTCGGTGAGGAACGCCGGAATCTGCGCGAACCGGTGAGACTGACTAATCAGGACCGTCTCGGCATCGGCATCCTGCCCTTGCTCGCGCAACGCCCTCGCCAGGCTGATCCAGCCCCACCATAAGCCAGGATCGATTGCCAAAGAGATGCGCAACCACCGCTCCGCCGCCGTCCAGTTCCGAACGAACTCGCTCAACCGAGCGAGATCATGGATTGGCTCGTTGGCTTTTGGAAAACTCTCAAGCGCGCAGATAAGAAGAGCGTGCGCCTCGTCCGTTTGTCCCAGCTCGCGGCGAGCCCGCGCCTGGCCGGTCATGCCTTCGCAGACGGCCGGAAAACGCTCCGCCACGACAGCCCACCGGTCGGCCGCTTCCGGCCAGGCCCGCCTGATCTCCGCCAGGCGGGCATAGTCGCTGAACAGCCGCACTTCGCCGGGGCAACAGCTTTGCCCTTTTGTCAGGACCGCCTCGGCCTCGGTCAACCTGCCGGTTTCACGGAGCGCAGCGGCGCGCGAAACCCAAGCTTCCCAAACTTCTGGAAAGCGTCCCGTCATCATGCCCCAGCGTGCTTCAGCCTCGATCCAATCACGGCGCGAGTCAGCGCCGCGGGCGTAATCAGCGAACACCCCCGCTTCGTTCGGAAACCGCTCCATCGCTGCCATCAGCTCAATATCCGCTTCTTCGTGGCGGTCCTGCCGGCGCAGAGCATGAGCGATGTGGGAGACGCCCCACCAAACGGCTGGATTTAGATCCGAAAAGGCCCGCCAGTGGCGTTCGGCTTCCCGCCAGTCCGGCAGCGCTTCGGCCAGACGTGCAAGATCATGTCGCACCTGCGAGACGCCGGGAAAGCGCTGACGCGCCGCCTGCAACAGCCTATGCGCTTGCCCAATCCGGCCATTTTGGCGGGCCTGCTGAGCCCTCTGTAGCCAGCCCCCCACGTCGTCCGGGGCGTCCAGAACCATCTTCGCGATCAGCTCGTCATCTCCTTCAGAAGGCGACATACCGTCCTCGAGGGATGCCGGAGCAACGGGATCAACATTCATGGCGCATCCGAATAACGTCTTTGTGAGCAGGTATATGCCCCCCACGAGCCAAGGACATCAAGAGATGTTGCGGTTTCTCGCAGTTTTTGTTCCACGTCCCACACTTACGGTCCCAAAAGGAACGCACCGCCGTCCTGCGCACCGCTACATGATCCCGTTGCGGCGTTATCGACGGAACTCGAACAGTGGCGTCATGCCAGGCAATGATGGTCGCCGAGTTCTCGACCCGACCGCGCGGGCTTGCCGGGCCAGCGTAGGCGTTGCGGACAGAGTTTCGGAGTTCGCCCGCATCGGCGATTGTGTGCGGCGGGTTATGCTGCATACTCCCTTTTCAGGGACGGCGGACGCGCTTTCGCGCGAGTGTCATGAATAATCAGTTCGAGCGCAAAACCGGAAGGCGATCGATGAACGTCCTGCGCGGCAACAACGGTCCCCGCTATCGCCACATCCCGGACAACGCGGCGCCGTATGAGACGATCTCGATCGACAAGCTGACCCCGATCATCGGAGCGGAGATTGCCGGCGTGGACCTCTCGGCGCCGCTGCCGAATCATCAGATGGAGGAAATCCACCGCGCGCTGGCGGAGAACCAGGTCATCTTCTTCCGCGACCAGACACTGACGCCGGAGCAGCACCTGGCATTCGGGCGCAACTTCGGCCCGCTGCACACCCATCCGGCCGCGCCGCATGCCCCCGGTTATCCGGAGCTGATGATCATCCGCGCCGACAAGGACAGCCCGCGCGCCAACGGCGAAGGCTGGCACAGCGACGTGTCGTGCGAGGCCGAACCGCCGATGGGAACGATCCTTTACATCACGCAATGCCCGCCGCGCGGCGGCGACACGCTGTTCGCCAGCATGTACGCCGCTTACGAGGCCCTGTCCGACCGGATGAAGGCCTACCTGAGCGGGTTGACCGCGTTGCATGACGGCGAGGAAGCCTATCGCGGCACCTACGCCAACCTCGGTGTGGCCGACAAGCCGGTGTATCCGCGCGCCGAACATCCGGTGATCCGCACGCATCCCGTTACCGGCCGGAAAAGCCTGTTCGTGAACCGGGGCTTCACCAAACGCATCCTCGGCGTGCCGCGCGACGAGAGCGCGGCGATCCTGTCCTATCTTTACGATCATGCGGAAAACCCGCTGTTCCACTGCCGCTTCCGCTGGCAGGAGAAGTCGGTGGCGTTCTGGGACAACCGGTGCGTCCAACATCGCGCCATGTGGGACTATTGGCCGCACACACGCTCGGGCTTCCGCGTGACGGTGAAGGGCGATCGGCCGGTGTGAGGGCGTATCGTCTTGCCTATTATCGTCATGGCCCGGTTATCGTCATGGCCAGGTTATCGTCATGGCCCGGTTATCGTCATGGCCCTCTATCGTCATGGCCCGGCTTGTCCGGGCCACCTATCGCGGCAGGGTGCTGGTATAGGTGGCCCGGACAAGCCGGGCCATGACGAATAGGGGGGCCATGACGAACGATGAACCGGGCGACGATGAACAGTAGGCACCCCCATGACCCGCCGACCAACGAAGCCAGCCGCGCCATCCTCCCCCGGCCCGATCCCCGCGATGACCGCCGATGCCGCCCGCATCGCCTTTCTCGGCTGGACGGAACAGGAACGCCACGCAGCGGCCAACACCGTGGAAGCGTACACCCACGCAACCGCCGGCTTTCTCGGCTTCCTGACCAAACATCTGGGCGGAGAACCCGACCTCGCCGCCCTGGCCGGACTCCACGCTTCGGACATCCGAGCGTGGCTAGCCGCCCTTTCGAATGACGGGCTCGTAGCCGCCTCCCGCGCCCAGCATCTGTCGGCTGTGAGAAGCTTCTTCCGCTACCTCAACCGCCGGCACGGGGTGGACATCACAGCCGTCCGCCTGATTGCCACCGCCCGCGCGCGCCCTGCCCTGCCCCGCGCCCTCACGGTCGATCAGGCCCGCGACGTGACCGAGCACGTCGATGAAGTCTCCGACAACCCGGCGCTGCAAGCCCGGGACATTGCGTTCTTTTCACTCTTATATGGCAGCGGCCTGCGTATCGCCGAGGCGCTGAGCCTGGACGTCCGCGACGCCACCGCCATGCGCACCAGCCTGACGCTGACGGTCACCGGCAAGGGGTCGAAAACCCGCATCGTCCCGGTGCTGCCTGCCGTGCGGCAGGCCATCGACGCCTGGCTGGCGCTGCACCCGGACCGCCAGCCGGACAGCCCGCTGTTCCTCGGCGCCCGCGGCAAGCGGCTCGATCCGGCGGTGGCGCAGAAGGTGCTGCGCACATACCGCCGCCTCGCCGGACTGCCGGAACATGCCACCCCGCACGCGTTGCGGCACTCTTTCGCCACCCATCTGCTCGCCAGCGGCAGCGATCTGCGGTCGATCCAGGATTTGCTCGGGCATGCCAGCCTGTCCACGACGCAGCGCTACACCTCGGTGGATGACGCAGCGCTTCTGGCGGTCTGGCGAAAAACCCACCCGCGCGGCTGTGCAAAAAAAACGGCGCCCGAAGACGCCGCTTAAGTTTGGGGGGGAAACGTCACGCGGATGGGGGCAAAGCCGCCATCCGCAGCACCGACATTGTGCGGGGCACCAAGGAATCAAGATCACGCCTGCACGGGAAAAAGGCGCCGCCGATTGAACGCGCCGTGAGCGCATATCCGACGTCAGCCTGCGGGGCTGGCAAGCCCTGTACCTTCCGTCCTATACCGCCGCCTCTTTCTTTCGTCCCGCAGGAGACAATTCGCATGGACTACGTCGAGACAGCCGGCATTCGCATCGCCAAGCCGCTCTTTGATTTCGTCAACAGCGAAGCCCTGCCCGGCACCTCCATCGGCAGCGACGCCTTCTGGTCCGGCTTTGCGTCGCTGCTGGCCGATCTGGCGCCGCGCTGCAAGGCGCTGCTGGAGAAGCGCGACCACATACAGCAGCAGATCGACGCCTGGCACATCGCCAACAAGGGCAAGCCCGCGGACATCGAGGCCTATCTAAGCTTCCTGCGCGGCATCGGCTATCTGGTCGAGGAACCGAAGAGCGTCACGGTCGCCACCTCCAACGTCGATCCCGAGATCGCCAGCATCGCCGGTCCGCAGCTTGTCGTTCCGGTGACCAATGCGCGCTATGCCCTGAATGCGGCGAATGCCCGCTGGGGCAGCCTGTATGACGCGCTGTACGGCACCGATGCGATCCCTGACGATGACGGCGCCGAACGCGGCCGCAGCTTCAACAAAAAGCGCGCCGCCAAGGTCGTGGCGAAGGCCCGCGCGGTCCTCGACGCGGCGGTGCCGCTTGCCAACGGCAGCCATGCCGATGCGACCAGCTACACCGTGCAGGACGGAGTCCTGACGGTCGGCTCCACCGGCCTGAAAAACCCCGCCCAGTTTGTCGGCTATCGCGGCGAGGCCTCCGCGCCGACGGATATCCTGCTCAAGCACAACGGCTTGCATCTTGAGATCGTCATCGACCGCGGCAACCAGGTCGGCAAGGACGATCCGGCCGGCGTGGCCGATCTGATCGTGGAGTCGGCGATCACGACGATCCAGGATCTGGAGGACTCCATCTCCGCGGTGGATGCGGAGGACAAGGTCCTCGCCTACCGCAACTGGCTCGGCCTGATGAACGGCACCCTGTCCGACAGCTTCGAAAAAGGCGGCCGCCAGCTTACCCGCAAGCTCAACGCCGATCGGCAGTACACGAGGCCGGACGGGGGGACGGTGACGCTGGCCGGGCGCAGCCTGATGCTGATCCGCAATGTCGGCCACCACATGTATACCGACGCCGTGCTGGACGCCGCCGATCGGCAGATCCCGGAAGGCTTCCTGGATGCCGCCGTTACGTCGCTGATCGCGCTGCACGACCTCAAGGGCACAGGTCCGATCAAAAACAGCCGCGCGGGGTCGGTTTATATCGTCAAGCCGAAGATGCACGGACCGGAGGAAGTCGCGCTGACCAACGACCTGTTCGGGCGCGTCGAAACCATCCTAGGGCTGGCCCCGTACACGCTGAAGATGGGCATCATGGACGAGGAACGGCGCACCTCGGCGAACCTCAAAGCCGCCATCGGCGAGGCATCGCATCGGTTGGTGTTCATCAACACCGGCTTCCTCGACCGCACCGGCGACGAGATTCACACCTCGATCGAAGCCGGCCCGGTGATCCGCAAGGCGGAGATGCGCGGCACCGCCTGGATCAAGGCCTATGAGGACCAGAACGTCGAAATCGGCCTGGAATGCGGACTGCGCGGCAAGGCGCAGATCGGCAAGGGCATGTGGGCCGCGCCCGATCGCATGGCGGACATGCTGGCGCAGAAGATCGGCCACCCGCAGGCCGGCGCCAACACCGCCTGGGTGCCGTCGCCCACCGCGGCGACGTTGCACGCCCTGCACTACCATCAGGTCGATGTCGCCGCCCGGCAGACCGAACTGGCGTCGCGCCCGCGCGCCGCGCTGAAAGACCTGCTGACCATCCCGCTCGCCGAGGGCCAGAACTGGTCGCCGGACGACGTGCGGCAGGAGCTGGACAACAACTGCCAGGGGATACTCGGCTACGTGGTGCGCTGGATCGACCAGGGTGTCGGCTGCTCCAAAGTGCCGGACATCCACGACATCGGGCTGATGGAAGACCGCGCAACCTTGCGGATTTCCTCCCAGCACATCGCCAACTGGCTGCTTCACGGAGTTGTGTCCAAGGCGCAGGTGACCGAATCCCTTCAGCGCATGGCACTGGTGGTGGATCACCAGAATGAGGGCGACCCGCTCTACAAGCCGATGGCTCCGGGGTTCGACGGCGTGGCGTTCAAGGCAGCGTACGACCTGATTTTTGAAGGCCGGACCCAGCCGAACGGATACACCGAGTTCATCCTGCACCGCCGCCGGCGGGAGGCGAAGGCGGCGGCCTGAAGGCAGCCGCCCGGACGGCACGCGCCGGTCAGGCGCCCGCCCGGACGCAGAAAGGGAGTCCCTTCGCTCGCCCAACCGGACTATACCCGCCGGCATGTCCAGGCGCGCGGCAGCTTTAGGCTTGTCTTTGGGTCTTCTGGGCGGCCTCGCCGCGGCCGGCTGGTGGTGGTGGCCGGTGTCGCCGGACCAGCAGGAGGAGGCTGCCTCGGATCTTCCGCTGCCGCCGTTCCCGCCGCGCATCGCTGAGGGCAAGGAGTACGAGTCCTGCCTCGCCGCCCTTGCGGACGATCCGGCCGGCGCGGTTGCGATGGCCGAGTCGCTGCTCGCCGGCGGCGGCGGCGATGGCGCCGCGCATTGCCAGGGCCTCGCGCTGATCGTGACCGGCAAGCCGGAAGCCGGCGCCCGCGCGCTGGAAGCACTCGCCCAGCACAGCGAAGCGCCGCCGATGGCCAGGGCCGTGGTGCTCGGCCAGGCGGCACAGGCTCGGCTGATGGCGATGCAACCGGACAAGGCGGAGGCGGATGCGTCCGAGGCGCTCGGCCTGTCGCCCGCCGATACCGAATTGTTCATCATGCGCGCGACAGCCGAGGGCATGCTCGACCGTTTTCAGGATGCGGTGTCCGATTTCGGCGCAGCGTTGCAGTTGGATTCGAGCAGGGCGGATGCGTTGGTTTCTCGGGCAGTGATGTACAGGCGATTGAATGAACTCGATCTGGCGCAGGCCGACGTAAGCCGGGCGTTATCGATGGATCCGGATTATGCTGATGCGCTCCTGGAACGAGGCATCCTGCGCGAACGCATGGGCGACCGGGCAGGCGCGCGGGTGGACTGGGAACATGCGAAGGGCGTAGACCCGAACACCACCACGGCCGATCTGGCGGAACAGAATTTGTCGTTGCTGGAGGCGGGACCGGAGCGGCGGTGAGGGGATGCCGTCCGATCTGTCTGCATCATATGCGTGCGACGTTTAGAAAACGAGACGAACACATTCTCCTGACAACACGTTTTTATCGTATCGATCGCGCCATTGGAACGCTTATTGGCTGACGTGACCGGCGTGGAGAAACAGGTGTCCACTGATATGAAATTCGATTCGCCCTCATCGGACGTTGATGTGGTCATCGTCGGCGCGGGGTTGGCCGGCACCCTCGCTGCTATTCTGCTGGGCCGGACAGGCGTCAGGGTCGCGCTGATCGACCGCGCCGGGGTTTATCCGCCCGACTTCCGGGCGGAACAATTGGTCGGGTATCAGGTGGAGATGCTCGCCAGGCTTGGACTGCTCGAAATCGTTGTCGGCGACACCGTTCCGGCCGAACGTGCCGTCGGGGTCAGGGCCGGGCGCCCGGTCGGGGTCGTAACGGTCCCGCATTACGGCATTTCCTACGAAACAATGGTCAACCGGGCGCGGCAACACCTGCCACCATCTGTTCATTTCATTAACGCCAAGGTCGTCGACGTCGTTGCGGGTCCGGAGCGGCAACGCGTTGTTCTGGCGACCGGAGAAGCCGTCACCGGCCGGCTGGCCATCATCGCCACCGGCCTCGGCCGGCAACTGCTCGCCAAGGCCGGCATTGGCAAAACCATGGATTACGGCATCCAGGTGCTGGCGTTCGGTTTCGATCTCAAAGTCGAGGCGCCGGGGTTCTTCGATAAGTCGGTGCTTGTCGTGCAAGGGCAGAGCCCGCCGGACAAAATCGACTATCTGACGCTTTTCGCCATCGGCGAACGAATTCGCGGCAACCTGTTCAGCTATCATGACGCTGATGACCCCTGGACGCAAAGTTTCCGCCGGCAGCCGCGCGAAACGCTTCGGCGCGCCATCCCCTGCATAGAAGACATCACCGGCGAAATACGCAGCGCCGGACCCGTCGAATACCGCATTGTCGATCTGGTCGGCTCGACCGGACACCGCCGCGACGGCGTCGTTCTCGTTGGCGATGCGTTCCAGATTTCCAGCCCCGCCGCCGGTACCGGCGTCAGCCGCGTACTCAGCGATATCGATCGGCTGTGTAATATTTATATACCGGAATGGTTGGCAACGGACGGCATGGGCGCCGCCAAGATCGGCCAGTTCTACGACGATCCCGCGAAGAAGAGCAGCGATGCCGAGGCGCTGCGGGTCGCCGGTTACCGCCGCGCGGTCACAGTGGAAACGAGCCTGCGCTGGCGCGCCCATCGCAGCCGGGTCGCGCTGCAAAATACGGTTCGTTCCCGGTTGGTAAGGCTGGCCGGACCCGCCGGCATGGCGGCGTCGTGGCTCGAGTCCCGCATCGCGCCGCCGCCGCTGAATTAGGCAGCGTTCTCTCCTCGCCATGGCGCGGCTTCTCCGGCCGTGACGTTATGGAATGCAGAAAGCCCACGGCCTGTTGCACTCGACGCGGACAGGTCGGGGCTTGCCGCTCCCGGCAAACCCGGTCCAAACTGCAACGATGGTGATTGAATGAAGCTCCGGGCGGCTTCCGCGATCCTGTTCGCGGCGTGTCTTGTGACCGCCGCGGCGAACGGCGAACGCGCCCCCGGACAGCACGACACCCTGACGATCGGCATCGCCCAGTTCCCCTCCAGCCTGCATCCCGACATCGACCCCGAAGTCGTCCGATCCTACGCCATGGGTTTCGTGATCCGTCCGATCACCGCATTCGATGCCAAGTGGCAAAACACCTGCCTGCTCTGCTCTGAACTGCCGACGCTGGAAAATGGCCTGGCGAAGCGCGAAACCCGGGCCGACGGCACACAGGGCATGGCGGTGACGATCACGCTGAAGCCCGGCCTGGCCTGGGGCGACGGCCAACCCGTGACCGCCCGCGACATCGCCTTCACCTGGAAGCTTGGCAGCAACCCCGCCAGCGGCTTCTCCAATGCCAACCCCTGGAGCCGCGCCACCAGCGTCGATGTCGTGGACGACCGAACGGCGGTGCTGCACCTCGACCGCGTACGCGCCGATTTCGCCCAATGGGACCAGATCCTGCCCGAGCATATCGAAGGCCCGGTCGCCGCCAGGTCGGGCGCACCCGGAGACTATATCAACGCCACCGGCTTCAACCGCGCGCCGGTTACGCCCGGACTCTATGACGGCCCCTATCTGATCGCCGGCTACGACAGCGGCTCGCAGATCGTCCTGGAGCCGAACCCGCACTGGTCCGGCACGAAACCCGGCTTCAGGCGCATCGTGCTGCGCCACATCGACAACACGGCGGCGCTGCAGGCCAACCTGCTCAGCGGCGACGTGGACATGGTTGCGGGAGAGGGCATCGGCCTGACCATCGATCAGGTGCTCGCGTTGCAGAAGCAGCATCCGGATTCGTTCCGCTACACCTTCAAGCCGAGCCTGAACTACGAACATATTGACCTGAAGAAGGAAAACCCCCTGCTTGCCGATGTGCGGGTGCGGCGCGCGCTGCTGATGGCGATCGACCGCCAGACCATGGTGGACCGCCTGTTTCACGGCACCCAGCCGGTCGCGGCCACCTGGGTCAATCCGCTCAGCCCGAACTACGATCCATCCATCCCGGTGGTAAAGTTCGACCCGGCGGGTGCGAGGGCGCTGCTGCAACAGGCCGGCTGGACCCCCGGCGAAGACGGGATCTGCCGCAACGCCGCCGGTGAGCGCCTGAGTTTCGAGTTCAGCACCACCTCCGGCAACCGGCTGCGCGAATTGCAGCAGCAGGTGCTGCAAAGCAACCTGAAGAACGCCTGCGTCGAGGTGACGATCAAGAACGAGCCGGCCCGCACCCTGTTCGGCGAAACGTTGAAGAAGCGGGTCTACACCGGCCTGGTCATGTACGCCTGGAGCAGCAACGTGACGGAAACCCCGTTCCGGACCCTCGCCGGCAGCCAGATCCCGACTTCTGCCAACAACTACGGCGGCTCGAACTACCCCGGTTTCAGCGACCCGAGGATGGACGCCGATATCGCCGCCGCCGAGGGCGAGCTCGACCCCGCCAGGCAAAAGCAGATCTGGGCGGACATGCAGCGTATCTACGCCGAGCAACTGCCGGTATTGCCTTTGTTTTTCCGCTCGGAGGCGCACGTGACCCCGACATGGCTGCAAGGCTACGCGCCGACGGGCCAGGCTGATCCCGGAACGGATTGGGCCGAGAATTGGCACCCGGAGTGATCCGGGCGGCGGCGCTCGGTGCCGGGCTGCTGCTGTCCCTTCCGGCCGCCGCGGCGAATCCTCATCCCGACCTGACCATCGGCGTCGCTTCATTTCCGTCAACGCTGCACCCGGAAATCGACCCCGACCTGATCAAGTTCTATCTCCTGGGCCTGGCCGATCGGCCGGTCACCGCGTATGATGCGGTGGGGAAACTTGTTTGCTTGCTGTGCGTGGAAGTGCCCTCGATCGCCAACGGCGGCGCGCGGCTGGAAGATCGTGGAATGGCAGTTACGTTCCGCTTCCAGCCGGGTCTGCAATGGGGTGACGGCGCGCCGCTGGGGGCGGAGGACCTCGCCTTCACCGCCCGCGTCGGGCGCGATCCCAACAGCGGTTTCGCCAACGCCCACACATGGTCGATCATCAGCCGGGTGGACGTGGTGGATCATCTGACGGCGGTGATGCATTTCACCGAACCGAACTACCAGTTCGACGAACTCGGCCAGTTGCTGCCGGCCCATCTGGAAGAAACGGTGTTCGATCATGCCTCCGGCCCGGCGGCTTACATGCAAAACAGCCGTTACAGCACGACGCCAACCGATCCGGGATTGTACAACGGGCCGTATCTGATCGCCGGCTATGACACCGGCACTCGCGTGGTGCTGGAACGCAACCCGAACTGGCACGGCAAGCAGCCGGCGTTCGGCCGCATCATCGTCAAGACCATCGGCAATACCGCCGCCTTGCAGAGCAACCTGCTCAGCGGCGATGTGGACATGGTCCCGGGCGAGGGCATCGGCCTGACGCTGGATCAGGTGCTGGCGCTGCAAAAGCAGTACCCGGATCGTTTCGCTTATGCGTACAAGCCGAACATGGCGTACACGCATATCGATTTGCAACTCGACAATCCGATCCTGGCGGACATCCGGGTCCGCCGCGCCCTGCTGCTGGGCATCGACCGCCGGAGCATGGTGGACAAGCTGATGGGCGGGCGCGTGCCGATAGCCAACAGTTTCGTCAGTCCGCAACAGCCGATGTTCAGCGCCGAGGCGCCAGCCTATCCCTATGATCCGGACCGCGCCCGCGCGCTGCTGGCCGAGGCCGGCTGGACTCCGGGTGCCGATGGCATCTGCCGCAACGCCGCCGGTGAGCGGCTGTCGCTGGAATTTTCCACCAGCACCGGCGTGCGCGTGCGCGAACTGCTGCAGCAGGTGATGCAGAGCGAATGGCGCCGCATCGGCGTGGAGACCACCATCCGCAACGAGCCGGCGCGCACGCTGTTCGGCGAAACGCTGAAGCACCGCGTCTTCAAGGGCCTGGCGATGTTCGCCTGGATCAGCGCGATCGAAAGCACGCCGCGGCAGACCCTCAGCAGCGGGCAGATCCCGACGGCGGCCAACAACTGGGGCGGCGGCAACTACCCCGGCTTCCGTGACGCGACGATGGATGCCGACATCGACGCCATGGAGAAGGAACTCGACCCGGCGAAGCGGCGCCCGCTGTGGGCCGAGATGCAGCGCATCTACGCGGATCAGTTGCCGGTGCTGCCGCTGTTCTATGGCGCCGACGCGCATGTCTGGCCGCTGTGGCTGAAGGGAGTCGATCCCACCGGGCTTCAGGTCAGCACGCTGCGCGCCGAGAACTGGCACGCGGAATGATACGCCGATCGGCCCGACACTCCGGCGCCACCGTCCCCTCATGCCGACGGAGGTCGGCGTCCACGCCTTTTGCTCGTGCAAACAAAGGCGTGGATGGCGGCCCTGGGCCCGCCATGACGGTAGAGGCGACCGTGCCCATGGGCCAATCGTTTTGGTTTTCCGAATGACGGCCGTTCTGGAGGTGCGCGACCTGACGGTCAGTTTCGCCGCCCGCCAGGTCGTTGCCGGCATCGGCTTCGGCGTCAATGCCGGCCGCACCCTGGGTGTCGTCGGCGAAAGCGGTTGCGGCAAGACGCTGACGGCGCTGGCCGTGATGGGTTTGGTGCCAAAGCCCGGCCGGGTCGGCGGGTCCGTGGTGCTGGAGGGGCGCGAGATGCTCGGCCAGCCGCCTTCGGTCTGGACCAGCGTGCGCGGCGCCCGCGTGGCGATGGTGTTCCAGGAACCGATGACCGCGCTGAACCCGGTGATGCCGGTGGGCCGCCAGATCGCCGAGGTCATGGTGCTGCACCAGGGTTTGTCCTGGCGCGAGGCGGATGCCCGCGCCGTGGACGCATTGGCCGCGGTGGGGATCACCTCCCCGAAGCAGCGGGCCGCGTCGTATCCGCACCAATTGTCGGGCGGGATGCGGCAGCGGGTGATGATCGCCATGGCGCTGGCCTGCCGGCCGGCGCTGCTGATCGCCGACGAGCCGACAACGTCTTTGGATGTGACGATCCAGGCGCAGATCCTCGACCTGATGCAGGCGTTGCAGCAGGAAATCGGCATGGCGATGCAGTTCATCAGCCACAACCTCGCGGTGATCAGCGAGATCGCGCACGAGATCATCGTGATGTATGCCGGCCGGGTGGTGGAGCGGGCATCCGCGGACGACCTGTTCGCCACGCCGCTGCATCCCTATACGCTCGGCCTGATCGCGACTTTGCCCGACCCGGCGCGGCGCAGCGCGGTTCTGCCGGTAATCCCGGGCGGTGTGCCGGACCCGGACAGTGCCGCCACCGGCTGCCGCTTCGCCGATCGCTGCGAGCGAGCGGACGGGGGGTGCCGGGGGGCGGAACCGGCGCTGGAGGAAGTGGCGCCGGCGCACTTCGTGGCCTGCTTCAAGGTGCGGCCGTGAGTCTGGTCGCGCTGGAAGATATCCGCGTGCAATTCCCGGCCGGGCGCCGGACTCTGACCGCAGTCGATGGCGTCAGCCTGGATATCGGCCCGGGCGAGACGCTGGCTCTGGCGGGTGAAAGCGGCAGCGGCAAAAGCACCATCGGCAACGTCGTCGCCGGCTTGCAGCGGCCGAGCGCAGGGACGATGCGGTTCCGCGGCAAGCCGATGGACAAGCAGACGACCCGCGCGGCGCAGCGGGCGATCCAGATCATCTTCCAGGATCCGTTCGGCGCTTTGGACCCGCGGATGCCCGTCTCGTCCATCATTGCCGAGCCGCTGCGCATCCAGCGCATCGGCAGCCCCGCCGAACGGGCCGCCCGCGCCGAGGACCTGGTCGGACAGGTCGGCTTGCCGCGGGATGCGCTGAACCGCTATCCGCATGAGTTCTCCGGCGGCCAGCGCCAGCGCATCGCTATCGCCCGGGCATTGGCGCCCGGCCCCGCCCTGGTCGTCGCGGATGAACCGCTGTCGGCGCTGGATGTGTCGATCCAGAGCCAGATTTTGAATCTGCTCGGGGCGCTGCAACGGGCGCGAGGGCTGGCGTATCTGTTCATCAGTCATGACCTGGCCGTGGTGAACCATCTGGCCGACCGGGTGGCCGTGCTGTATCTCGGGCGGCTGGTGGAGGTGGCGCCGCGGGCGGATCTGTTCGGAACGCCGTCGCATCCATATACCATCGCGTTGCTGGAGGCGATGCCGCGCATCGGCCGCCGCCACCGGCGCCCCGCTGTGATCGGCGGCGAGATGCCAAGTCCGCTGGATCCGCCCCCCGGGTGCGTGTTTCACACGCGGTGCCCGAAGGTGCGAGAGGTGTGCCGGGTCGAAGCACCCGTGCTGGAGCCGGCCCCGGGACGACCGGGTCAGCGGGCGGCATGTCATTTCAAAGAATGACCTCCCCGTCATGGTGGGCGAACGCCCACCATCCACGCCTTGCGGTGTGCGCTGCGCGAAAGGCGTGGATGCCGACCTTCGTTGGCACGACGGAATGGAACCGCCGGCAGCGTCGCGGTGACCGTCGAGTGTTCGCATGACCCGCTTCATCCTCGCCCGCTGCGGCCAGGCAGCCCTCGTTCTCCTGGTCATGAGCTTCGTCATCTACAGCCTGATTGGCCTGATGCCGGGCGATCCGATCGACGTGATGATCGCCTCCAACCCCGGCGCGACACCCGAAGTCGTCGCCCATCTGCGCGCGATCTACGGGCTGGATCAGCCGATACTACTGCGTTACGCGCACTGGCTGGCGGCGGCGCTGCGAGGGGACTTCGGCTATTCCCGCACCCACGCCCAGCCGGTGCTGACTGTGCTGCTGCCGGCGTTGCTGCAAACCTGCAAGCTGATGCTGACCAGCTTCGTTGTCAGCGTGGTGCTGGCGTTCGCCCTAGGCGTCTGGGCGTCGCTGAAGCCCGGAGGCATCGCCGACAGCGCCATCAGCCTGTTCGCCTTCGCCGGTATTTCCGTCCCGGTGTTCTGGCTGGCGCTGGTGCTGATCCTTGTCTTCGCCGTTACTTTGCACGTCCTGCCCGCAAGCGGCATCGGCACCGTCGGCGATGACGGCGTAACCGACCAGGTCCGCCACCTGATCCTGCCGGTGACGACACTGGCGCTGGCGAATATCGGGTCGTTCACCCGCTTCATCCGCGCGGCAATGATCGAGACCCTGCGCATGGACCATATTCGCACCGCCCGCGCGAAGGGCGCCGGAGAACGCAGGGTCGTACTGGTTCACGCCCTGCGCAACGCCATGATCCCGGTGGTGACGGTGATCGCCCTGAGTTTCGGCGGCCTGTTCAGCGGGGCGCTGATTACGGAGACGATGTTCGCCCAGCCCGGCATGGGGAAGATGATCTACGACGCCATTCTCGGCAACGATTTCAACCTGGCCCTGACCGGCCTGCTGTTCGCCACGCTGGTGACCTTGCTCGCCAACCTGGCAGCCGATCTGGCGTATGGCTGGCTGGACCCGCGGATTGCGCTGTGAGGACGGATCGCGCCGTCTCCCCCCGGGAGTTGCGCTGGCGGCGGTTCCGCCAACACCGCACCGGCATGGGCAGCCTGGTCGTTCTGCTGTTGCTGGTGCTGTTCGTTGCTTCAGCGGCGCCGGTCGCGTGGTGGCTGTCGGTCGATCCGTACGAAACGGATCTGCTGTCGCAGTACGCGCCGCCCTCGGCCGCGCATCCGCTGGGCACCGACGATGCGGGGCGGGACGAGCTGGTGCGGCTGATGCTGGGCGGCCAGATATCGCTGCTTGTCGGCGTGCTGGCGACCGCGGTGGGCAGCGTGATCGGGCTGACCGTCGGGGTGATATCCGGCTATTTCGGCAGGCGCCTGGATGCGGTGCTGATGCGCTTCACCGACGGGATGATCGCGCTGCCGCTGCTGCCGCTGCTGATCGTGCTCGGCGCGCTGGATCTGACGAAACTGGGGTTCTCGGGGGAGTTCGCGCATTCCGCCGCCGCCGGGTTCTGGCGGGTGGTGATCATCGTGGCGCTGGTGGACTGGACCGGGATCGCCCGCCTGACCCGCGCCGCCACCCTGGCCCTGAAAGATCGCGACTATGTCCGTTCAGCGCGCGCCAGCGGCGGGCGGCCGGGCTACATCATGACCGCCCATGTCCTGCCGAACGTGGCCACCCCGCTGATCGTCGCGGTGACGCTGACCGTGGGCCGGGTCATCCTGTTCGAATCAGTGCTCAGCTTTCTCGGCTTCGGAATCGTTGCGCCGACTCCAAGCTGGGGCAACATGCTGAACAACGCGCAGGAACTGGTGACCACGGCGCCGGCCCTGGCGATCTACCCGGGGCTGCTGATTTTCATCACGGTGATCGCGGTGAACTTTCTCGGCGACGGGCTGCAGCACGCGTTCGATCCGCGCAGCGAACGGTAAGTTCCCGGATTTACGGCCATTCGCGCAACGTTCCGCCCGGGGCGATCCAGGCGTTGGCGGCCCTGGTGCCGCGCGCGGTGCGCACCATGACGGCTGTCAGGCGATAGCGCGGACCTTCGTAGATCGAAAGCCGCACAAGCGCCGCATGATCCACGCTCGCAACGGCGCCGCTGACCGTCCCGCGGGCACGGCGAATGGTCGGGTACGGCGCGCCGTGCAACGCAACCCGCCGCCAGCCGTGCAAGGTGGCCGGTGTCAGCGCGACGGTGCGGCCCGCGAACCTCGCCAAAAGCACCGGATCGAGCAGCGTGCCGTAAAGAAAAAGCCGCACCATCTGTCCTTCTACAAAGCTGAAGCCGGAAGCCCCTTATCATGATACCTAACGCCAAAGACGCCTGAAGGACCCTGATCGATGTCTGTGTTCCACGTGCCCGATATCCATTGCGATGGCTGCATCCGTGCCCTGACCGGCGCGGTGCACGATCTGGATGACAAGGCGACTCTGCAAGCCGATCTTCGGACCAAGCAGGTGCGCGTGGAGACGACGGCACCGGATGAGGCGGTGGCGGAAGCCATGCGCGACGCCGGCTTTACCGTCGAAACGGTCTAGAACCACGACGCCTTGTCGACAACGTTGCGCAATGGCTGGCCGTTGGCGAAGGCCCGGCAGTTGTCCTGGATGATCTGAAACCGCCTCTCGTTCAGGTGCGGCCCGTAGCCCGCCATGTGCGGGGTCAGCAGCACGTTCTTCGTGGCCCAGAGCGGGTGCTCGGGCGGCAGAGGCTCCTGTTCGTAGACATCCAGTGCCGCCCCGGCGATGTCTCCGGCGTTCAAAGCGGCCACAAGATCGTCCAGCCTCGTCGTCATGCCGCGTCCGATGTTGATGAAAAACGCGGTCGGCCTCATCAGCCGGAACTTCGCGGCGTTGAAGAAGCCCTCGGTGGCGGGCGTGTGCGGCACCGTCAGGACGACGAAGTCGGCCCGCGGCAGCAGCGAGTCGAGCGCATCGGCCGGATGCAGTTCGGCGACATGCTCCGGCTTGTCGGTTCGGCGGGCGTCCGTCGCCAGGACCTGAACGCCAAAGGCGGACAGCAGCCGGGCGGTTTCGACGCCGATGCCGCCCAGCCCGACGATCAGTGCCGTAGAGCCGGGAAGCGCCACGACGCCCTGATCTTCCGGCGGCTTCGCCCAGACGCGGCGGAGTTGCTGCGGGATATACACATGCAGGCCGCGGGCGAAGGCGAGCACGAAGGCCAGGATGTGGGCGCCGATATGGTCGTTGAAGATTTCCCGGAAATTCGTGACGATCACCGGGTGCGCGACCAGTTCGGGATAGTAGTATCCGGCGGGCGGCGCGGCCTGCGGGGCCTGAAGCCAGCGCAGCTGCTTGGCTTTCGCCAGCAGCCCGGGCGGCAGCGTGCCGAAGGCGGCATCGGCGGCGACAATCGCGGAGGCGGCGGTTTCGGCGTCCTCGGCGACGATCAGGTTCATTCCGGGCACGGTCTCGGCCAGCCGCTTCGCCCATTGGCGGGTCAGTTCGGTCTGCGGCGGCAGCATCAGGAAGGTGAAAACGTTGGTCATATCGGCCTCGGTGGCAAGGGATACGGATCGAACGGCTGGCTGTGCGGCCAGTTCGCGCCCCAGGTGTCGGCAAACGCGACCTGATGCACAGGCTTGCGGGCCAGCGGCCCATAACGCCCGATCGGAAAGCCGATTGGCATGAGCGCGAAGGTAAAGACATCGGACGGGATGCCAAGCACGGCGCGGACATCGTCCTCAAACAGCAGATGATTCGTCGTAATAACGGTCCCGAGGCCGAGCCCGCGGCAGGCGAGGATAACGTTTTGCACCGCCGGGTAGATGCTCGCGCCGCGGATGCGGTCCTGGTACGCCAGATGCGCTTCGTATCGCGCCTGCACGGCCTCGGGCAGTGCCTCCCGCGGTGGCATCTCACGGCGGGACAGGCAGGGCACCAGCACAACCGGCGCATCGCCGAGATGATCCCACAAATAGGTTCCGGCCGCCATCATCCGGCGATACTGCTCCTCGGTCTGGTGCGCCGGGCGCCCCCTTGCGGCGTAGATCGCGGCGACCTCGTCGGACGCTTTGCGATAGATCGCGCCGAGCGCGCGGCGCTTGTCCGGATCGCGCACCACGACGAACGCCCAGTTCTGCGCGTTGCCGCCGGATGGCGCGCGGATCGCCGCGTCGAGGACCCTGGCGATCAGTGCCTCCGGCACCGGATCGGGCTTCAGCTTCCGCAGGGCGCGCGCTGTGTAGATGGCCTCGAACAAGGCGATATCGTTCATCGTTGCCTCCTCCGGTCCGATGTCGATCAAGGCTGACGACCTTGATCCGATCCATCACGGTCGAGACTCTTCTGAAGGAATGGAAGAAGCAAGATCGTCGGCGACTCCGGGATGACGCCGGCGGAAACCCTATCGAACCGACGGCGCGTAGATCTCTCCGCCTCGGGTCCACAACGCGTTGCGTCCGCGCGCAATCCGCAGCGGCGATTTGTCGCCGACATCCCGGTCGAACATCTCGCCGTAATTGCCGACCGCCTGGATTGCGCGGAACGCCCAGCCGTCGTCGAGGCCGAGGGGCTTGCCGATGCCGGCAACACCGCCGAGCAGATACCGCACGAACGGGCGCCCGCTATCCCGCAGCGTTGCGGCGTTGTCCCGGGTGACGCCGGCTTCCTCCGCCAGCACCAGAGCATGCCGCGTCCAGGCAACGATCTGCGCCCAGTGCGGATCGCCGGCCTTGTAGACCGGGGCGAAGGGCAGCATTGAAATCGTCTCCGGCATGATCTCGTACTCGGAGGTCCTGGCGTGAAAACCCCTGCGCATCTCGGCAAGTTGTGAGACAGACGCCGCAATGGTGGCGCAATGCCCGGTTACCAGCGCGGCTTCCATCTCACCGGTTTCCTCGAATGGAAACGGAATGACACCGACGCCGCGCCGCGCCAGGCCGTCGATCAGATCGTCCTCGGCACGAGTCTCCGTGATGTGGCAGACCTGCTTGCCTTCAAGATCCTTGATCGCCGCAAGACCATCCTGCTTGCGAACCAGGAACCCCTGGCCATCCAGGAACACCGGCGGCCCGAAGCCGACTCCGTAAGCAGTTTCATCCGCCAGGTTCGGCGTCCCGCCCGCCAGCAACACGATCTTGCCCGAGGCCACCGCCGCCAGGCCCTTGGTATCGTCCGCAAATACCGCCGGCGTCACCTTACCCGCGTCCCCAAGCACAACCGCCGCCACGGCCCGGCAGACATCCAACCCGAGATCGGACAGATCGCCATGCGCCTCCGACTTTGAGTAGTCCTCCGATTCGATCGTAACGCCGCAGACCAATACCCCGGCCGCCCGAACATCATCCAGCGTGCCACCCGCCAGGGCGGCACGCGTGGATGCGATCAGGCAACCAACCAGCAGTGCAAGCCGGATCATGGAGTCCAGGCGCCGGAGGTCGGGGTACCCGGCGTCGTGCCCGGCCGCGGGTTGAAGTCGGCCGGCGGCGGATCGATCAGTTTTCCCCCGCGGTAATCGGTCGGGACGATGTTCAGCGTATAGCACCCCTGCCCGCCGTAATGCGGCAGCGACGTCACCACCGAGTCCGCAATCTGCGCATATTCCGCCGGCAGCGGCTGAAACGCCCCGGTCAGGCGGCCATTGTCGAAAGCCGAGAACAGGTCTGTGATCTCCGGCACCCGATCGTCGGCGGGCCCGAGATCCTTCTGCCCGAACTCCTGCAGCCCGAGCTTGCGGCCCCTCACCTCATCCGGCAAATCGGCCAATGGGGTCAGGTCAAACAGTTCGTCGATGAACTTGATCACCGAACTATGCTCGGCATAGGCGTGGGAGATCTCATGCACGCGGCTATAAGGCGAAATGACGATGGCCGGGATGCGCGGGCCGCCCGTCAGCGGGCTGCCTTCCGGATCGAACGACCGGATATGCGGCAGCGTATGGTCGTAGAGCCCGTCGGTTTCGTCATAGGTAATGATGATCGCGCTCTCCGCCCAATACGGGCTCGAGGCGATCGCATTGACCTCCTTCGCCAGCAAAGCCTCGCTGATCTGCGCGTCCGAATAGCCGGGATGGTCGTCGTCGCCCGGGAAGTTCTTCTGCACCGCGGGGTTCTGATCGATCGGCGTCAGGCCGAATATATTGTCGTAGCCGCCGCGGACATAGAACACGCCGCCAGTTGATGGCAGCTTCTGCGCCGCCAGGTCCGCAAAGAAATCGCCAAGTCCATGCAGACGTGACGCAACCTGCGGATTATCACCGATATAGCCGAAATACTGCGGACCGTTATGATGCACGATATAGCTGGCGTTTGCCGCGGACCCGGCCGCGCTGGCAGGCTCGGTATCGTAACCTTCCTGATACCAGCCCCAGTTTATCGAATCCAGGCCGCCCGCGATCGTCTGGATGTCGTGCTGCACGTCAGCGAGGTCGAGCGCCGGATTCTGGTCCGACTGGATGATCTGCTCGATCCGGTTGCCCATGAAGGAAAGCGGCAGACTCGCATAGGTCTGATTGAGCGCCGGCGTCGCCGGATTCTCATCCGCCGCATTATACGGCGGTTTGATCGGCGACTGATCCAAATTCGACCCCGGAAACGGCCCTGGGTCCGCAACGATCGGTTCGCCGCCGCTGCTTTTGATCACCGGGCTGCCGGTATTGTTGCTACCTTGCTCCGGGTGCAGCGCCCATTGCGTCTCCCCCGACTGGCCGGCAATCATTGCGATGGCGTTGGGCGTCGAGGGGCCGATCGTGGTCTGGTGGAAATTGTCCAACAGGGTGAAACGATCTGCCCATTGCCACAGAAACGGAATCGTGTCGCAGTCGATATGCGACACCACCAGCTCGCCACGCTGCTTCTGCACCAACGTCGGGTTCGAGGTGGCCGCCGCGCCGGTGGACAGCGAGACGATCTGCCCGTCCTTCGTGGTCAAACCTTCCTCGTTCAGCGCATAGCGGTCGTTACGGGCAATACCGCTGGCGTCAATGTCCAGCGAGTTGTCGATGCCCGCATGCGAATGATCCACTGAATCCGTATCGGCGGGATACAGCGGCACCGTCTTGCCGTTCACGTCGGTGACGGTCTGGGTGATCAGGAACGGCGAAATCGTTCCCACCGACCCGTCAACATCGACCAGCGGCTGGACAAAACCCGGCGTCTGATCAGCGGATTTCGAAAACAGTCCGTCGGCCCCGGGAAAGGTGCCGAAATGAAAATCAAACGAACGGTTCTCCTGGAACAGGACGAAGACGTATTTGACCTTCTGCCGAAGTAAAGCCAGCTTCTCCGCATACGACAACGACGGTTCGCTCGACGGCTCATGCCAATATTGTTGCACTACCGGACTGGACGGCGGTCCGAGCGTTATCGGATCGCTCGTCTGGGCAAGCACCGCTGCCGGTTGCATCATGCCGAGCAAAGCGGCCGTCGCGGCGGAGGCCCTCAGCGATCTGTTCCACTTCATCAACGCAAATTCCTTGTTTCGACATCGCAGCTTAAGCCGGGTGCGGGTGTCCCGAAATCTCTTGCAGCAGCGCAAATAGCGCCGGCATGACCATCCGGTTAGCATCCGAAAGATTACAGTCGTATGAACGTACGGGGGCGACACAAAGAAAGCGTCGACTGCTCCGGAATACCGGCATGACAACAACGTGAGCTTCAACGCCGAGAATTCTTCGCGCCGCCGCATGCGACCGCGGGCGCCGTTAACGCCTTCTTAACCTGCCCGTGTCATTCGTCGCCCATGCCGCACGGTCCCTCCATCGACTCCCCTCCCCCTGGCCTGCCGGCGCCGCAGCGCCTGCTTGTCATCGACGACCAACGGCTGGATCGCGCGATCACCACGCATGCCGCCAGCCGCATGGGGTTCGTCGCCACAGCGGCCGGCAGCATCGCGGAAACCCGGGATATGCTTGAACAGGGTGCGCACTTCGACATCGTCGTGCTCGACCTGCTGCTGGGCAGTGAAGACGGTCTGGAAGCCCTGCCCCTGCTCTCGCGATTCAACCCGGCCGCCGTCGTTGTGCTCGCATCAGGCTTCGATGGACGCATCCTGGCCGCCAGCCAGCGCCTGGCCTCCAGCCTCGGCCTCCGCGTGGCGGGGGTGCTGCGCAAGCCCATTCTGCCCACCGCGCTTCAGCGCCTGCTGAAACAGGAGCCCGGCGCGCAGATCCTTGCGACCGATCCGGGCCTGCACATACCGCCCGAGCGGCTGCGCGTGGCCATCGCCGACGGGCGGATCAGGCCATGGTTCCAGCCGAAGATGTCGCTGACCACCGGCGCCGTCGTTGGCACCGAGGCGCTGGCCCGCTGGATCCAGACCGGCGGCGAATCGATCGCTCCCGGCTCGTTCATCCCGGTGGCGGAGCAAAATGACCTGATCGCCGATCTGACCGATACGATGCTCGACCAGTCGCTTCAGGCTTGCGCACGCTGGCGGCGGCAAAGGCCGGACTGCTGGGTCGCGGTCAATCTGTCCCCGCTGCTGCTGGACGACCCGGGCCTGACGGACCGCATCGAACAGCGGCTTCAGCGGCATGGCGTGCCTCCCGGTGCGCTGGTGCTGGAGGTCACGGAAAACAAGGGCATTCCCGACACGCCCTGCGCGACGAAAATCTTCACCAGGCTGCGCATCCGCGGGGTCAACCTGTCGATCGACGATTTCGGCACCGGCCATTCCAGCCTGCTGTCGCTGGTTCGCATGCCGTTCAACGAAATGAAGATCGACCAGGCCTTCGTGCGGGAAGCCGTCGACAGCCGCGACTCTCGCAAGGTCGTCCGCGCCGCCGCTTCCCTGGGCCGGGAACTCGGGCTGAAAGTCGTGGCGGAAGGCGTGGAAACCCAAACCATGGCGCATCTCGTGGAAGATGCCGGCTGCCAGGTCGGCCAGGGTTGGCTCTACGGCAAGGCAGTGCCGCCGGATGAGTTCGAAAGGCAGTTGGCCGCATCGCCCGATCTGGCGGAGGTGACCTGAACCGCCGCGATGCCGCTCCGGATCGCCCTTGCGACCTTTCCGATCATCGCCCTGCTCTGGCTGGGCCTATGGGCATTCCTCGCCCAGACGCATCACGCCGATCTGGAGGAAGCCGGACAGACGTCCCGCAATCTGGCGCATGCATTCGAGGAGAATATCCGCCGCAGCGTCGAGGCGATCGACACCACCATCCGCGCGCTCCGGGTGGCCCGGGCGCAGGATCCGGACCATTTCGACCTTGCCGCATGGGAGCGTGACAGCGGCCTTAACCGCGACCTGACGCTGCAGCTTTCCATCGCGGACCGGTTCGGCGCGATCGTCGCCACGAATCTCGGCCCGGCCGCCGCCGGCATCAGCATCGCCGATCGGCAGCATTTCCGGGTGGCTCGGGATCGGCCGGGCGATGCGCTGTTCATCAGCCGCCCGGTCATCGGCCGGGTTTCCGGAAAATGGTCGGTGCAGTTCGTCCGCAATCTGTTCACGCCCGGCGGGGCGTTCGACGGCATTATCGTCGCGTCGCTGGACCCGGCCTTCTTGTCGCGTTTCTACGGCTCGCTGGATATCGGCCGCGGTGCGCTTCTGTTGATCGGCCAGGACGGGATCGTTCGCGCCGCGGCGCCGGGCGGCGTGGCGGAACTGGCATCCGACCTGTCTCCGACAGCGTTGATGGCAGGCGTTGCCGCCGCGGCGCATGGCTCGATACGGATGATCGGCCCCGGGGATGGCATCGGCCGCATCTATAGCTGGCGGCGGGTCGAACCTTTCGGTCTCGTGGTGGCGGTGGGCTTGTCCACCGCGGACGCGCTGGCTGAGTGTCAGCGGGATCTGACCGGCTGCATCGGCGCGGGCCTGGTGCTGACGCTGATCGCTCTGTCCGTCGGCGCGGTCCTGGCGCGCAACCGGCGCGAAGCCGGCCGATCGCAGGCAATCCTGCGGGCGGCGGTGGACAATATCAGCCAGGGTCTGCTGGTCGTCGATGCCGATCGGCGGGTTCCCGTCATCAACGGCCGGGCGGCCGACTTGCTGGGCCTGCCGGTTGAGCTTGCCAGACCCGGCGTGGCGTTCGACGCCCTGCTGAACTGGCAGCTCGGCGCCGGGGAGTTCGAAGGCGAGGACGCCGAACCGGTCCGCGCACTGGTCCGCGCCGGCGGGATCGAACAGGGCAGCAGCGTCTACCAGCGCACGCGTCGCGACGGCATGGTCCTGGAATTTCGCACCAAATCGCTGGACACCGGGCTGGCGGTGCGCACGATCACCGATGTCACCGAGCCGCAGCAGCATGCCCGGGCGCTGGCCGAGGCGCGCGACGCGGCGGAGGCCGCGGCGCAGGCGCGCTCCGAATTCCTGGCGGTGATGAGCCACGAAATCCGCACGCCGCTGAACGGGGTCATCGGCGTGGCGGACCTGCTGGCCGGGATGGATCTGGACGCGGCACAGCTTGAGTATGTGCGGCTGATCCGGGAGTCCGGCGGCCACCTGCTGGACCTCATCAATGACATCCTCGACTTCTCCCGGCTGGAAGCCGCGCGGATGCAACTGGAAGCGGTGGCCTTCGACCCGAACGCGGTGATGCGGGACGTTGGTGGATTGTTTCTGGCACAGGCCAGCGCCAAGGGCCTGGAGCTGTCCGTGCAGACCGCCGAACACGGGCCGGTGATCGGCGATCCGGGCCGTTTGCGCCAGATCCTGCTCAACCTCGTCAGCAATGCCGTCAAGTTCACCAGCCAGGGCCGGGCGACGCTGAGCCTGGAGCAGGAACCCGCTGAAGAGGAACGCATCAGGCTGCTTTTCCGCGTCGCCGACACCGGCATCGGCATCGCGCCGGAGGCGATCGGGCGGATCTTCGAGGAATTCATCCAGGTCGACGGCTCGATATCGCGCCGATTCGGCGGCAGTGGATTGGGATTGGCGATTTGCCGCCGGCTGGCGACGCTGATGGGCGGCACGATCGTGGCGGAGAGCCAGCCCGGCATCGGCAGCGTGTTCCGTTTCGACGTGACCCTGCCGCGCGCCGCCGAGGCCCTTCCGCCGGAAGCGGTGGCCGAACCCGATCCGGCAGGCAGGCTGCGCGTCCTGGTGGTTGAGGATAATCCGACCAACCGGCTCGTTGCGCTGCGCTTGCTGGAACGCCTCGGCCATCAAACGGATACCGTCTGCAATGGCGCGGAGGCGGCCGCCGCATTCGGTCAAAAGCGGTACGATGTCGTGCTGATGGATGTGATGATGCCGGTGATGGACGGGCTGACCGCAACGCGGCGTATCAGGGCAGCGGAGCAGCCGGGGTCCCGGGTGGCGATCGTCGGCCTGACGGCGGGTTCGCGATCGGAAAGCCTGGCCGAATGCAGCGCGGCCGGGATGGACGCGGTGACTACCAAGCCGGTCACCTTGGCGAGCCTGCGCGCCGCAATTGCCGAAGGTCTGGACGCTGCCGGGAAACATGCCGGGGCGGCGGGATCCGACGACCCGATGCCCGGTATTGGCGCGCTGGTAGACGAACTCGGCGAAGACGCGGTCAGAGAGATACTCGCAACGTTTGCCGCGGATACGAGCACCATTCTGCAAACCATGCGCGAGGCTGCTGCCCTGGGCGACACCCGGACGGTCTACCGGGGCGCCCACAGCGTCGCCGGGGCCGCCCGCAACGTCGGCGCCAGCGCGCTGGCCGGGCGCGCCAGCGCGCTGGAACATGATATCGGATCATTCAGTGCGACTGATATCGAGGCCGAAATCGTGGCGATGCAGGCCGATCTTGATGCAGCGATGGCGAGACTGGGACTGGCGCCGGCAAGCGCTTGAGCGTGTCGGCTGTAGCCAGTCGTCATGGCCCGGCCGGGCCATGACGAGGAGAAAAGGACGTCAGCCCCCCGGCCGGCGGGCCGGAGCGGAGGCGAACCTGTCTGACGCCCTCCCGTCGCTTGCAACGAGTGCATCGATCAATGTTTCCGGGGCGGCGACCTGCCCGTGCGGCAGCCTTTTCAGTGTGCCGATATGGTCCGTTTGGGCGATCACCACCCCGCCGCTTTTTCGCGCGGCGCGGGCGATGGCCATGGCATCCCGGGTCATGGCGATTTCACCGGTTTCCTGGACGAAGGCCACCGCGATCAGCGCCACGTCGACCGGGAATGTGCTGAACAGCAGCGCTTCCTCACCGGCGGAATGCACCAGCCGCACCATCTCCTCACGGGTCGAGCGGTTCAACCTTCCCCCGCCATTGCGCGGGTCGGTGAAGGTGCCGATGCCGCTGCGGCTGAGATGGCCGGACACGCCCGCGGCGATGTCGCGGAACAGACGGTTGATGACGCCGACCGGCAGGCTGTACGCCTCGATCCGGTCGGAGAGAGCCATTGCCTGCAAGGCCGGGACCGGGTGCCACTGACCGCCGATGACGCGCCGGACGAGGCCATCCTCAGCCAGCATGTTCAGTCCGTGCGTCCGGCCATTGCCCTTCGTCGCGCCATAAACGAGCGTCAGATCCCGCGGTTGCCGCCGCGCCAGAAACGCCGCCTGCAACGCGGATGCGACGGCATCCCCCAACCAGCCGACGGCAACAGTGCTGCCCGTCCGGATCATCCCGGCGGCAACGTCAGCCGAAACCACCTGCCAGTGATGCAGAGGACGAACCGCGGGTCCCGGCCGGGAAGGCAATGTCAACATGGGGCGCAGGCTCCGCGATTGTATCGGCGTGGACCGATATTACCGCGCCATTGTAACGGGTATGCGGCCGGTTAACGTTGACATCAATGGGAACCAGCAAGATTTCGGCCCCGGTCGCGAAAATGTGGTATGATAACGCCGCAAATCGGACCCAGCCCGTGACCGGCAGCGCACACGTGCCGGCCCCAGCCCGTCCACTCCCTGCCCGTGAGCAGCTACGGACCGTTCGCAGCCGACCGCCAACGCGGACTCACCATCCGTCTAACTCTTCGGTTATACACCTCGCCGGTCAGTGCATCCGATCGCTGGCATCGGCATCCCAGACAACCGTCTGATAGCCGAGCGAATGAGCACTCGCTTCAATCCGCCGCATCGCCTCGGACACGGAAGCGCCGACCTGGTAGGCAGGCAGTTGCCGGAGGTCGCCGGAAGCATCGGAGGTGCGATAAACGGCGTGGAAAAGGCCGTTCTCGATGATGCTTAACGATGCACACAGAGTCGATCCCGGCTTACTGGCGGTCGGCATGGAAACCACCCTTTGATCTCGGCATGAATCCCCCCTATCCACGTTCGCTCCGCGGGTCTGAACGACGTAGCACTACAAAACTCTCATATGGCTTGTCCCCGGGCCGTCTGACGATCACAAAGATGGCGCGCGAAACAGGCGATTTGCGGAGTCCGTTGCAGCATCGGCGGAATAGTGCCGGATATTTCCCGGGCGGTGCCGGCATTGGACGCCTCTCAGTTGCCGCAAGGTGGCGCTTCGGCCGGATTTGCGCATTTTCATGGCGCCCGGCTCTGCGCACCCCAGTTCCGTTCCAGATTGCCGATGAGCGCCTCACTGAAATGGCAGGCCGCCTGTTCCCGCGCGTAAACGGCGAAGTAGCGGCGGAACAAGTCCAACGGCTCCACCGCCACCCGGAAGGCTCGCCGGTTGCCGATGGCCCCCACCGCTCCGGCGCTGGTCAAGAGTGCGACCGTGCTGTCGATCGCGGCATCCATGCCGGAAGCGGGGACAATCTCATCGCAGATCAGCCTTCCTTCGGCGCTGTCGCATTCCAGGCGCCGCTCCGCCTGGATCAACTGGCGCGCGAGGCGGTCGCCGGTGAACCGGGGCAGTCGCAGGTTCGCCGCGCCCGGAATGATGCCCTCCTTGCGCGCCGGCAAGGTCATGAATGCGTCGGCCGCCGCGAGCACGTAATCGACCGCCAGCAGGATCTGGCAGTGGCCGCCGATGGCCCAACCCTCGACGGCGGCGATCCAAGGCTTTTCCCGGCCGGCGCCGTTCACGTCGTCGGGCAGCATGTCGGGCGAGGCGACCCCGCGCAGGAGCTTGTGCACGAAGCCGAGGTCGCGCTGGAGATACCACACGAACGGGATCGTGCCCCGGTACAGGTGCGTCAGGTTGATGCCGCTGCCGAAAATCCGCTGCCCGGCGTATTTCGCGTTCTGCACCGGCTCGCCGCGAAACACGGCGATGTCGGTCTCCGGGTCCAGCGTAGCGACATCGACGCCGGTTTCGAACGCCGCGATCGTCTGCTGGTCTTCGGCGTTCAGATAGCGAGGGTTGCTGACCAGAAAGTGCGCCGCCCGGCCGCGGCGTTCCACCCGCGCGGCGCCCAGATCGACGAAGCCATCGGCAGCCAGCTTCGCCAGCGCCGCGGCGGTTTCCGGCCGCGGCAGCAGCATCGCGTGGCACAAATGCGTCCCGCAGTGCGGATGGGCCAGGATCTGCGCGATCAGGATGGCCTGATCGATCTCCCACCCTTCCTTCTCGCGCAACGGAAGCCGCGCCTCGGCGGCAAGCAGGGCCGCATCCGGCACCAGGCCGGGAAAAGCGTCCGCGGCCTGAACCACAAGGTCTTCGACGCGCACGAAGCGGGAGAAGCCGCCGGTCAGGGTGGCGTAAACCTTCTCGACGTGCTGGCGCAGGAAGCGATCACGCGCCTCCCGCGCGTCGCGGTGCAGCGCCGCGGCGGTATCCGCTTCGGCCTTGTCGCGCGAGGCGCGCGGCGGCAGGCGGGCGATCGAGTCAGCCGAACGCTGCCAGAACTGGCCGAAGCTGGCGGTATCGGTGGCAATGTCCGCGGTGACCGCCGGCATTGGCATCACCCCTGCGGCCGCAGGTCGAGCACGCGCTGCGCCTTGCCGTGCGAACGTTCCAAAGTCCCCGGCTCCACCACCCGCACTTTCGCCGTGATCCCGACGAACGACTTGATCTGGTGTTCGGCGCTCCGCTCCAGCCCCGCCAGATCGGCAGCGCTCAGCTTCCCGCCCAGGATCGATCGGGTTTCGACCACCACGTCCAGCTCATCCAGGTGGCCCGGCCGCCGCAGCTCGATCAGGTAGTGCGGTGCCAGCCGATCCTCCAGCGCCAGCGCGGCCTCGATCTGGGAGGGGAACACGTTGACACCGCGGATGATCAGCATGTCGTCGCTGCGGCCGTTGATGCGGGCGATACGCCGCATGGCGCGGGCGGGATTCGGCAGCAGGCGGGTCAGGTCGCGGGTGCGGTAGCGGATCAGCGGCATCGCTTCCTTGGTCAGAGTCGTCAGAACGAGTTCCCCCGGTTCGCCCTCGGGCACGGGCCGCCCGGACTCCGGGTCGATGATCTCGGGGTAGAAGTGGTCCTCCCAGACCGTCAGGGCGCCCTTCGATTCGGCGCATTCCTGCGCCACCCCCGGTCCCATGACTTCCGACAGGCCGTAAAGATCGAGCGCCTCGATCCCCATACGCTGTTCGATCTCCTCCCGCAGCCCGTCGCCCCATGGCTCAGCGCCGAAAATACCGAGGCGGAGACTGGATTTCCGAGAGTTGACCCCTTGCCGCTCGAACGCGTCGGCGATGGCGAGCATATAGGACGGCGTCGCTATGACGATGGTTGGCCGGAAGTCGGTGATGATCTGTACCTGCCGATCGGTGAAGCCGCCGCCGACGGGGATGACGGCGGCGCCGAGATGCTCGGCGCCGTAATGGGCGCCCAGGCCGCTGGTGAACAGGCCGTAGGTGTAGGCGATGTGGATGGTGTCGCTGCGGCTGCCGCCGGCCGCCTGGATCGATCGCGCCATCAGCCGCGACCAGGTTTCGATGTCGTTTTTCGTGTAGGCGGACACGGAGGGTTTGCCGGTGGTGCCGCTGGAGGCGTGGATGCGGACCACCTGCTCCAGCGGCACGGCGAACATCCCGTACGGGTAGTTCTGCCGCAGATCCTCCTTGTCGGTGAGCGGGAACCGGGCGATGTCGCTGAGGTGGTGCAGATCGTCGGGGTGAACGCCGGCGGCGGCAAATGCCTTGCGGTAGTGGGGGATGCAGCCATGCGCGCGGCGCACGACATCCCTTAGCCGCTTCAATTGGAGCGCGCGCAGTTCATCCACGCCGCCCGTTCCGATCTGGTCCATCCGTCATCCTCCCCGCGGCGTTGGCGCGGCCTGCCCGGGGTGGGCCAGTCCGATCCTTCCTTTGGTATGTCCCGCGGTTATACCAGTACGGGCGCAGACAGAAATAGCGGGAAGTACGACGCCCGGGGCGTCCCGGTTCGCCCGGTCAGGTCCCGGTTCCCTCGATAAAGCAGATGATCGCCTGGCCCGACCAGCAGGCGACGCCCTCCCCGGTCGGGTTGTCGTGCCGGTGAAGGACGCTCGATTCAGGGACGTCCACCCAGTCATAGGGCGGGTTCTGCCAGCGGGCGAACTCGCCGCCGATGAAGGCCTGGAAATGGCCGTCAACGATGCGATACTGCACCGTCCGGCAGTCGGAGCGATCGCAGCACGACAATTCCGTTTTCGGCTGCCGCAGGCTCTTGAACCACGGCGCGAGCTCCGGATCGGCGCCCGGAGGCGGCGCCGCGCGCGCGGACGCGTGGTAGCAACATACGAAACCGACAGCGGCAAGCGCACGGATCACCCCACGCGGCATCCGATCCATCCTTCCCGGACTATGACCACCCTGATTCCAATGTATCTGATTTCGCGCCAAGCCAACCGTTGCGGCGCCAGGATTCGTGAAGTTGAACACGGCGGCGGGAACTCATGCGCTTTCACGGCGTTCTCGCAGCGCTTACCGACGCGGTTCCGGACTGGTGCCAACGGTCCGGCCTGGTGGTTGGATTGTCGACTATTTTGTAGCGACCGGGCGATGAGCGTTCCGCGTCTTGAGCGCAGCGGCCCGGTATCGCGTTCTAGCAGGGGTTGGCTGGCTTCGCAGGAGGCGTTGCCGTAATGATCAGGAGGTTGCCATGAGGCTTATCCGGCTGCTTACCTTCGGAACGTTCTTGGCGCTTTTCGCAGCGGTTCACGCGTTCGCTCAGACGTCGCCGGAACAACAGCGGCCTGTGCAGGACGGCAATAACGCTGCCATGAAAAGCGGCGCTGAAAAGCAGAGCACGCAGGGATCATTGCCGATGGTCGGACCTGCAAGCCGGGCGTACAAGCAAAATACGCAGAGCCCGGCTGACTCTAACCTGGGTTCGCGGTCACTAGACAGACGCGCTGATTTCCTCTGATTTTTCCATGGCTTACGAAGGACGGATTCCGGGCGTGTGTCTATGTCGCAGCGGTGGTTTCGGCCGGCTCCGAGACCGAGAG
>Ga0326728_10002107_pt1 | contig 67501 bp, 51 predicted proteins | sample MB3enrmetagenome_FD_207602 | JGI IMG/M metagenome (GOLD analysis project Ga0326728, IMG submission 207602) | Lab enriched peat soil microbial communities from McLean, Ithaca, NY, United States - MB31MN | ecosystem: Environmental > Terrestrial > Soil > Wetlands > Peat | place: USA: New York... | reverse complement strand
GGTCTAGTCTCCAGCGGTTATCCACAGGTGCTTTTTCGACGCTACCGGCTCAAAGTCAGGCCGCAGTCGCCGCTCTCAGCGCCCTCGAAGCCGATCCCAAAAAGCTGGTGAGAAATACGGGCTAGACATTTGAAACAACGAAATTACGACAGGGAGGGCGGGTGGCCCTCCCTCTCTTTTTCTACGCGTCTTGCAACGGAATATCCCCTCTGAAAGACGCTTATCGGATATCATCGACCCGCCAATAGCGCTTGACTTGTGTCACCCAGCACGGAGAATGTCAAATATGTCTGGTTAGTCTTCCCTGGACTTGTTGCCATCAGGTATATTAGTTCCGGGTGTGTGGCGACGGCATGCGACCGTGCCACAGGAAGGATGTAGCTGCCCGGATACGGTGCGTTGATCATGCTGGCCCTTGAAACCATCGAGCTGACGAAAGACTACCGTCTGGGTTTCTGGCGCAATCGGGTTAAGCGGGCGCTCGACCGGCTTAATCTCAATGTGGAGGCTGGCGAAGTTTTCGGGTTGCTCGGACCGAACGGCGCCGGCAAGACAACCACGCTGAAGCTGCTCTTTCGCTTGATCTTTCCTACCTCAGGGACGGCTCGCATCCTGGGGAAGCGACTCGACGACGTCTCCGTCCGCTTCCGCGTCGCCTATTTGCCGGAGAATCCCGCCTTCTATGAGCACCTGACCGCGCAGGAGTTCCTGAACTATGTTGCATCCCTGTTTGGTTTGTCGGCTGCTGAACGCCGCCGTCGCCTCGGCGAACTCCTCGACCAGTTGGGTCTCACCGCCTCCCGTAATGTTCCGCTGCGCAGATTTTCCAAGGGCATGATTCAGCGTGTAGGAATTGCTCAGGCCTTGATCAATGACCCCGAAGTGGTGTTTTTGGACGAGCCGATGTCTGGCCTGGACCCGCTGGGGAGAAGGGAAGTCCGTGAGGTCATATTGCGCTTGAAGGAACGCCAGAAGACAGTATTCTTCTCCACGCATATTCTCACGGATGCTGAGATGCTGTGCGACCGAGTCGCGGTTCTCCACCACGGCAGGCTGCAAGGCTGTGGTGAGTTGAACAAAATCCTTTGCCTGGGAGTTTCCACCACCGAGTTGGTGCTCGAAGGCCCATCCGCAGAGGTCATGACAGAGCTGATGCCTTATGCCTCATCGGTGATCCGGACAGGAGAACGAGTGCACCTTGAGATACCGGAGGAAGGCAAAGTTCAAAAAACTCTTGAGATTATCGTGCGCGGCGGAACGAAGCTGATCTCCGTAAGTCCGGTGAAGAGATCGTTAGAGGATTACTTCCTTCAGAAAGTCGGCGCCTCTGATCCTTCCCAAGAAGCGGTGAGTGTTTATGATTCGAGTTAATCACGGGAGCGAGCATGCGCGTGGCCACAATTGCCGTCCATACATTTAAGGAGTCGGTTCGCCAAAAAGTCCTGTACAATCTGGTGGCCTTTGCACTCCTGCTGATCGGGGCCGCGATCCTGTTCGGAAGCATTTCCGTGGGTGTTGAACAGATTATCCTGATAACTCTGGGGCTCACCTCGATCTCGGTTTTCGGTCTGGTGATTGCCATTTTCATTGGAATCGACCTCGTCTCGAAAGAGATCGAACGCAGGACAATCTATAATATCCTTTCCAAGCCTGTCTCCCGCGTGGAATTCATTCTCGGTAAATACTTGGGACTTCTGCTCACCCTTTTTGTAAACACGGCTATCATGACAGTGGGTTTCTATGGGGCTTTGTTCTATCAAAAGCGCGCCCTGCTGCTGGACGACCTTAGGTTTCTCGGTGCGGTCTATCTTATCCTGCTCCAACTGGCCATGGTGGTGGGGATCGCTGTGGTCTTTTCCTGCATATCCACTCCGGTGCTATCCGCCGTATATACTTTTTGTCTTTATGTAATAGGGAATTTCTCGGCCGACTTACGCGCCTTCGGTCAGGAAACTCAAAGCGCGCTGCTCGGGACGGTAAGCGACATCCTCTATTACTCGCTGCCCAATTTCGGGAATTTCAATGTTATCAGTCAGGTAGCCCATGCAGAGAAGATCCCCGGTTACCTGTGGCTTGGAAACTCTCTTTATGCTCTTCTGTACATAACAGTCCTTCTGGGCATGGCAGTCCTTATATTTGAGGAACGGGAATTCCGATGACATCTTCCTCTGCCTTCCTCTCCCAACCTCACCTCCGCCGGCGCGTCTGCTGGCTTCTGGTTTTGCTGTGCCTTTTGGGATTGGTCCCAATCCAACGGAGCATTGACCTCCGAACGGGAAGTGAGAGGGGAATTGCCGAGGTCTTATTTCTGCCCTCAGGCAAGTTTCTGCGCCGACTCAGTTTGGGATATGAAGGGTTATTCGCAGATATTTATTGGACACGCGTGGTGCAATATTTCGGTAGAAAACGACTGGCGCATTCCACAGAGTTCAAACTGTTGGGGCCTTTGCTCCAAATTACTACGGACCTGGATCCCCACTTGCTCATTGCTTACCGTTTCGGCTCAATCTTTCTTGCCGAGAAGTCACCTCGGGGAGCAGGTCAACCCCTGGAAGCACTGGCGCTTCTACGTCGTGGCATTGTTGCCAATCCAGACCACTGGCGTTTATGGGAAGACGTTGGCTTCATTTACTACTGGGATTTAAAGGATTACGCCGCTGCGGCGCGAGCGTTTCAAGCTGGGAGCAAGAGGCCGGGAGCCATGGAGTGGATGCGGGCTTTGGCAGCGAAGGTGGCAGCACAGGGCGGGCAACTGGCTACCTCGAGGTTCCTATGGTCCGAAATCGCCCGCCAAGCGGGCAACGAACAGATACGCAAGAATGCTGAAGACCACCTGATGGCCATCGACGCAACGGAAGAGATAACCAAACTGGGGGAGTTAGTCGCCCTTTACAACTCGCGGCAGGGCCGCCCCGCGCGCTCCTTCCAGGCGTTGGTTGTCGCAGGTTACCTGCGTGCTCTGCCGCGCGATCCTTCGGGGATACCCTACATCCTTGGGCCAGGCGACCGCGTCCGCCTGAATCCTCGAAGCTCGGTCGACTCGAGCTTGCTACAGTAGTGGCTAGTGCTTGGGGGCTCCGCTTCACCAACCACTAACCACTGCCGCCAGGCCAGGAGTGGCGAAGTGGAGCAAAGCCGTTTCGTTATTCCGGCGGCATGGGCCGACGGATTTGCGGGGAGGGGAGTCACCGGCACGAGGAAAGCCATAGAGCCGCCCGGCAGGGCTGAGGATTAACCATGAGCGTGGATCCTCTCAGCAGGGAAGATGTTAGAACGAAGCAGGACTCTGTGCCTGCAGGCGCTCGCGGCCTGGGCCGATTGGCGACTCACGAATTGCTCGCGGTTCTTATCGTCGTTGCGGTCTTGCCCTACCTTAACTCGCTCTTGAACGGCTTTGTGCAGGACGATAATCGTCAGATCCTGTCCAATCCCTACCTTCGCAGTTTTTCCCACCTGCGGGAAATCTTTGCCACCAATGTGTGGTCGTACGTCGGCGCGCAAGGCATGACAAATTACTACCGCCCGGTGATGACGTTGGGGTACCTCCTCTGTTACCAATTCCTTGGACCATTGGCTTATGGATTTCATTTGGCCAACGTGGTCTTGAATGCCGCCGTGGTTTGCCTTGTTTTCCTCGTTACCGAACGGATTTTCCGCAACCGAACGTTGGGCTTTGTGGCGGCGGTCATCTTCGCGCTACACCCGATCCATAGCGAGTCCGTTAATTGGATCGCCGCCGTAACAGACCTCCAGCTCACGTTGTTCTACCTGCTTACCTTCTGGTTCTTCCTGGGGGTTGCAAAACCAGGCGGAAAGCGCTCCGGCGTGGCAGAACTTGGCATGGTTCTGAGCTTCACACTGGCGCTGTTGGCCAAAGAACCGGCAGCGACGTTACCTTTTTTGGCAACCTTTTTTGAGCATTTTCTGCGTGACGACCGGGCGCAAACAAGTCCAGGGCAGAAGCTTTCCCGGTATTTCACCTTGTGGCTGATCGATGTCGCCTACCTGTTGTTTAGAATTCGAATCTTTGGCGGGCTGGCGCCGGTCTTGCAGTTGTCGCAGATCAGCCGGCGCGAGGCCTTCTACTCGTCATTCGCGTTAGTCGCACAATACGTCTGGAAACTCCTCTGGCCTGTGAATCTTTGCGGCTTTTACGCTTTCCACAAGAGTCTTGCGCTGTCTGACCCTCGAGTGGTCGCGGGGTTCCTCGTTCTGGGACTGTCCGTGGCTACGTTTATTTATTTCTGGAGGAGAGAGCGCCTTGTCTCGTTCGGCGTTCTGTGGTTCTTCCTCAATGTCGCGCCGGTCCTCAATGCTCGCTGGCTGGGCGCCAACGTTTTTACGGAGCGGTACCTTTATCTTCCTTCTCTGGGTTTCTGCTGGATCGCGGCATGGGGAGGGCGGCTGTTGTGGATGAGGTTGGCAGATCGTCCCACGGCTCGCAAGTTCTACGCAGCGGGGCTGGCAATTGTGGCCATCCTGTGCCTGGTCAGAATTGTCACACGAAACCGCATTTGGCACGATGACCCGACCTTTTACAGGAACACTCTAGCAGCGCAGCCGGATGCCATTGCTCTTCGCATCAACTTGGGCGCGGTTTACTGGAATCTGGGCTCCCCGGATCAAGCTGAGGCGGAGTGGCGCGAGGCGCTGCTTCGAGCCCCCAATCACTGGTTGATTCTGAACAACCTGGGACTTGCCTGTGCCAGGAAGAAGCGCTACGACGAAGCCATCGAGGATTTTCAGCGCTCCATACGGCTTCGCCCAAACTATGCCGACTCCCACATGAACCTGGGGCGAACCTATGCCGAAACTGGGGCCGTAGAAAAGGCGGAGGCGCAGTTGAGGGCGGCCGTGGCCCTTGCCCCCCTCTACGTCCAGGCCAGGAACGAGCTGGCAAAGTTCTATTTCGATGCCGGAAGATTCGTGGAGGCAGAGCAGCAGTTTCGCAGCTCCGTAACGAGCGGGGGCACGACTCAGGCCTGGAATTCGTTGGGCGAGATCTACAGTCGCTGGAACCGCAGGCAAGACGCCGAGCACGCCTTCAGACAGGCGGTAGCATTGGACCGTTTCGACAGTCGTGCACACTTCGGCCTGGGAGCTGTTTTGGAATCGGAGGGCCGGACAAACGAAGCGCTGAAGGAATATGCGGCGGGCCTCCAAACTGATCCCAGGAATCCTGTCGCCCTTGAATCCGTGGAACGGTTGAAGGAATTGTTACATACTTCTAAATGATGGGGAGATCGGGAGAACAGGAGATCGGGTGATAGGGAGGTCGGGAGAACAGGAGATCGGGAGATCGGCAGATCGGCTGATCGGGAGAACACGGCTCTCGTTCACCCGATCTCCGGATCATCCGATCACCCGATGGGCGGGCTCTCATTCGCCCGATCACTCGATCACCCGATCACCCGATCACCCGATGGGCGGGCTTTCGTTCACCCGATCTCCCGATCACCCGACCATCCGATTAGCCCGCTCACCTAAGCCCCTGGCGTGCTTCATCGTATTGTTCTTGTTACTCGGCGGCGATGAGCGAGCCAACCCCGCCTTTTGCAGCTTCCGGCCCTCTCCCCCTTGGAGGAGAGGGTGTCCGTCAGCCGACGGACGCCGGCGATTTCTTCAGCCCGTCAGCCGACGGGGTGAGGGGGTCGCCACTCTGCGCCCGTCCGTTTGCATCTCACGGGCCAGCAGTGCATTTGGAAATGGAAGCACGGATTCCCTGGAAGAGTACGTGCGTCAATTCGAGTCGAGCTACCATACGGTCCGGACTATACGTGCGGACTTTACTCAGACCTACGTTAGCGGCGGCAGGACACGCATCGAGTCCGGCGTCGTTTACTTTGCGCGCGGTGGCTTGATGCGCTGGGATTACCAGCAGCCTCAGCCGAAGCTGTTTCTCTCCGACGGGAAAACCCTGCTGCTTTATATCCCGGCGGAGAAACAACTCACCCGCTCGCCCCTCAAAGCCAGCGATGATATTCGCATCCCGTTTCGCCTCCTGCTTTCAAGGCTGGAATTGCGCCGTGTCTTTTCGCGGATTGAGTTTGCCGCCGACGCTTTGGAGCACGATCCTGCTGACCACGTTCTGCGCGCATACCCCAAGAAGGGATTTGAAGGGGACTATCACCAGGTGCTCATGGTGGTGAGTCCCCGGTTTGATATCCGGCGTCTGCTTGTGAACCTTCCCGACCAGAGCACCATGGAGTTTTCCTTCGACCACATTGGGCGGAATGTGCCGGTTAGCCGCTCTTTGTTTCGATTCAATCCCCCGCCCGGAACCGAAGTCATCGACCAGCATTGATCCCCACCGCCGGCCCGTGAGCCAAACTGATTGTCGTGAGTTCCCGCTTTCGCGGGAATGACTCGAGGCCGCGGGTGTCATTCCCGCGAAAGCGGGAATCCATCGCACTCAGGCCTCAACCTCTACGTATCACCGTGACCCGCCACGGGCCATTCCCGTCCTCCCGTCCTCCCGCCTTGCGGGACGGGAGGACGGGAGGAATCCATCGAACTCATAGCCCCAATCTTCGTGCAGCAACATGGTCGGCCCCAGATCGGGATTATTATGATAAGTGCTGTGTATTCAACTACATACCCGCTTTTAACGTGTAACTACCTTTGTTTTCTATAACATTCCCGCCTTGGTCCAGCCCGCTGAAAGCCGACCCTTTGTTTTCATAGACATTCGCGCTTCGTTCCGTCAAAAAAGAATTCTCTTTCAACGTTGGCAGGCTTTCTTGAGCCGCAGGACAGATTGAGCGAGTGATGCTGGCACGCACCGGCGGCGGGCAGGCCTTCGTCCGCCAGTCCCCAGCCCCTGTTTTTCATTCCCCACCTCCCACCTACCACCTCCCTTCCTTGTTTTCATAGACATTCCAGCTTCGTTCCTTCACTTTTTGAAATTGCTACAGCCATCTCCCTTACCGAGGTGGACGACATGTTGTCCCTAGCCGTCGTCTGTGCAAAAAGTCATCGGGGCCCCGGCTACTCTCAAACGGACCACCAGGCAAGCGGCAAGCACCAAGCGGTGCCAACAAAGAGCAGAGCAATTCACAATTCACAATCAGAATTGGCCCCTTTCCTTGTCCCCTGTACCCGACCTCGGCTCTTCTGCCTTCTGACCCCTGAATCCTGACTCCTGAATCCAGAACCCTGTTCTTCCCCACCTACCACCTACAACCTATCACATTCCTAGCCTCGTGTCAAGAGGAAAAACGCCGGAGTCGCAAGAGCAGGAGTGTAGGGGCGGGCGGGGTCCAAGGCTGTCCAAACTAGCGAACCGTTCGAGGGCCTAACGCGGCTTTGCCGCCTGATGTGCGGAAAGCCTCTGGCTTTCCGGCTAAATCCGCCCCCCTCTTACACTCCGCGCTGCGGGATGCTGCTGGTCACGGAATGTAGCGCAAGGCCCGCACTTCAGCCTTGCGGCTTTTCCACCGCGCCGTGGTTTTTGCGGCGCGGCCCTTAAGGATTCGGATTGTCTTGTTTGCGGCGCGGCCAAGCAAGTGTAGCGCCGATCCCGCGCCTGCGGGATCGGCATTCCCCGCGAGTGACCGACCTGCTGACCCCGCCTTGCGGGGTCAGCGCCACTGCGGGGCGGCGAGAACCCGCGCCTCTGGAAAAGCCGCAGAGCCTGCCCTGAGCAGAGCGAAGGGGCCGGAGTGCGGGCCCTGCGCTACGCCTTGAGGTCGCGCAATAACCGTTCGAAGGACTTTTGGTATTGGTCGTGATCTTTCCAGGCCCGGAAGTCGCCGATGTGGCGGGCGCGGCGGAGGCTGGCGGCCCAGGCTTGATCGGTTTCCATTACGGCGTCATCCAGGCGGATGGGGAAGAGGACCAGTTTGTTCTGCTTACGTTCTTTCTCCAGCGCCGCTTCAACCTCTTCTTCCACCCAGGGGCTGCGGATCGAATTCACCGACAGGATCACCATGGCTTTGTCATAGATGCGAATGGATTCCTCGAAGCGCGCTCGGAACTTGTCACCGATCTTTAAGTCTTTGGGCGCAAACCAGCAGCGCACGCCTTTCGGCTGAAGGTCGGCGTGCAGCCGCTGGGCGAAGTCGTCGTCTTTGCTCGAGTAGCTGATGAAACAAGAGTAGAAATCGATGGCCTTGCTGACCAGCGACCGCATGTAGACGATGAAGTCCTGGGGGACGCCCACCCCACGCAGGAAGGCTTCGGGAATGTTGCCTTTGGATCCGTAAATCGTGTCAATGCCGATGGTTGAGGGGCCAAAGTGCCAAACTGAATGAAGCCCCTTAATTGTGCTGAGGTTATTGTCCGCAAACACGGTACCACCCGCCCGAGCATGCGTGAAATCCGAGTCATCGAGGAGCGCCCCGGTGAGGTCCGCCCTAAAGAGCTGCGCCCGACTGAGGTTCGCTCGGCAGAGGTTCGCCCCGTTGAGGTTGGCCTTCGTGAGGTCCGCCCTGCTGAGCTTCACCTCGGTCAGGTTCGCCCCGCCGAGGTCCGCCCCCCTGAGATTCGCCCAGCGGAGCTCTGCCGCTTGGAGATCTGTGGCGCTGAGCTGCGCCCCGCTGAGGTCTGCCCGTTGGAGGTTCGCCCCCCCGGCCTGCGCTTCTGCTAGGTTCGCGCCGTACAGGTTCGCCTGCCTTAGATACGCTCGGGGGAGGGCTTGGCGGAGGTCCGCCCGCCGAAGGTTCGGGGTTATCCTTGGATTTTTCTCCCTCCATTTGTTCCAAGCGCCGACGCCTTGCTTGAGAATCTTGAGGTGTTCTGGGTTGGCCATGGTTTGAACCTCGGTAATGGCGGTTGGAAGAGAATACTCGCACGGACGGAGAGAATTGTGAAGAGTGAATGCTGAAAGGTGAATTACGAATTCTGGATGATGGACAGAAATCGGGGAATTGTACCACCCCGATGCATTGGGGCGGTTCTTCCCCAATCGACGACAAAAAGCGCCGGACCTGAACCCCAGCTCCGCGCTACGGTTGCTATGCAACGAGGCGGTTGGCTTCTTCTGCGAGCCTACCGGCCCGGGCTGTGACGAACGCATCAAAATTGTCGTCAAATAGTGAGTACCGGCAAAGTGCCCGTTCCAGAATGGTATCTACAGTCGGGCTGCCTGGCATCTTCGCCCGATAAACACTTGGCGCGCTGCCGCCGAGGGTTTCATTGTCGATACGTGACATGAAACTGAAATTAGCCAGACAGTTCACGTCATTCTTCACCGGATTGGCACCGGCCTGCAAGTCACGCAAATAGGACCTCGGGTACAGATGATGAAATTCATTGCGATTGTAGTCCCGCAGGACGTTTTCCAGGTTGACTGGGCCTCCTGACACGAAGCTCAACGGACCCCGGTTGGCAAGCATCAGCACGAAGGTCTTGGTATTTACGCTGTCGATTCTAAACGAGTTCTCCAAAAAGAAATCCGGCACAATGGCTGCCTGAAAGGTGTCCAACTTCGACTCTTGCCCGTCCCGCAGCTTTTTGATTTCCCCGATGTCTGTTTTCAAGTTTCGCAGCACACCGCCGCTGTAACGACGCGAGAAGCACGACCGCCAGAACCATCGAACCAAACGCGTCCGCTGCTCGTTCGTAGTCTTTGCTGCCTGATTCTCCGGGACCGCAAAAAAAGCGGAAAGCGGCACCAGAAGAGTCAAAAAAGGCAAATTGTTTACACACTGAACCTGAAGGTTGCGCCGTAGAAAATCAATTGCACCTTTGATGCCGTTGACGATATCGCCGAACTTATCGCGAACTCTGGCGCCCTCGACCTCAACAAGTGAGTCCGGTGACGCTTCCCCCTTGAGCACAGCAGCACAACAACGCAGCAAGAGATTGGTGTCCTCTCCCACGTCAGCAAAGCCAAAGGGCTGCAGCTCCGAAGAGAGGCTTTTGAAGGCCTGCTGAAGATCAAACTCGTCGCTCCAAGTCCAAGCCGACAAAAGCTGTAGGGTGTCAAGCTCAACGCCCTTCCGGTTGACGCGTTCGAACACAATGGCCACGGTCGCACGATCTTCGGTCGAGAAGGTCTGAACGGGAATACGGACCTCTTTAAATCGCGCCTGGAGTTCATCAATCCGATTCAACAACGCTTCAGAAAGGCCGCTGGTTGCACTCCGGTACCCCACTACATCGAAGAGAACGTTGAGTGGAAAGTGCCGAGATGCGTCAACGTCCGGCGGACTAAGGACCATAAACTGCGACTGCTGGGCAGTGGGGTCCGCTTGAAAGTCGAAGTACACAGCGGTCCAGTCTTGCTCTTTTTGGGCCTTAAGGTCGGTCTGGAACACTCCAAAGATAGATGTAATCCGCTGCTGGCCGTCGAGCACATAATCGATTGGATACTCCGGGTCCCGTTCCGGGAGCATGAACGGCCCCAATTGTCTTTCGGTCTTGAGTTGCGCTTTGGTACGCCAGAACAAAAGTGTCCCGAACGGGTAGCCTTTGTACAGGCTGTCCATAAAGTACGCTACCGTGTCAGCGTCCCAAACGAAGCCGCGTTGAAAGGCGGGAATGCGGATGTTCCCACCCCCGACTTGTTCCAGAATTTGACGAATTGAGAGGTCATCTGGCATTGGAGATCCTTCATCCGAATAGCTACAGAGTATATATCAGAGCATGCTAGGGGAGAGCAAACGCAGGCTGCCGGAGACCCCTGTTCTTCAGAGTCTCCCATTACCCGAAGGGCCTTGCGGCAGATGACGGGTCAACTCAGGCAGCTAGTAAAACGGCTCGCTGCCAGACACTATGCCCGCGACAATGCCGTGCCAGACGAGAGTCCCCCTGGGAGATCGCAGACGGTAAAACCGACCGCCTGCACCAGTCCGCCCACTGAAGGGTGCTATGGCGTGCGTTTCAGGCTTCGCAGCTTTCCAAGCAGGTCCGAGTACTGGAATACGGCCTTCAGCACCTCTTTTGTAAACTGAATCCCGATTTCCACTTCTTCTTTTCCGATCGTATTAAATTCCTGCGACTCAATGTGCGCCGCGTCGTTGCCAAGCAAACGCAGATCGTCGAGACCGTCTAGTAGCTCTTGCGGGAGTATGACCTTGGTCCCGAGATTTCGCAGCCGGTCTTTGAGGTTCGCGCCCGTTGCACCCCGTTCATGACACAGTTCCTCCAGTGTTTTGCGGACCATGATCGCAGAGGCAATGAAGCACTCATTGGCGTGGCAGGTGATCGCCTCTTCTAACGCCTTAGCTACGGAAGCCGGGATGTTCGTCGAATCGAAATCGAGCCGCTCCGGGGGGTATGAGGCCACCAGTTTCGGAACCGCTGCCTGGTCACAGACAAAGAATATAAGCGCTCTGCAAGAGGGGTTCGGGCATAGGCGTAGCCCAGCAGTATATGACCGACCACCACTCTGAGTCTGTGCATCAAACTGCAGAACTCCGTCAAACGTGCCGATCTGACGGCATCCGGGGCACCTGAGAGATACCGTCACACTCCGTCGTATTTCTCCCCCTCCTTGCATCATCATTTGTTCAAATCCCCACCCGCTCAATTTCGCTCACGTCATCGATGCGCCGATCATAGAGGCTCGTCGTTCTTTCGTTCGATTGCCGGGCCATGCGCTGCGCGACCTCGACACGCCCGCCGTTCGTGAGGTAGTCCCTAACCCACGCGGGCTGGCGCAGACGCTAAGCGCCGACCATCTGCGCGAGCCCGCGGATTCCTCCCTAGTTCGTAGTCAGTTCATAGGCGAGCTCTGCCAAGGCGCTTATTGCTTCGCCCTAAACTTCACGTGCACAGGCTTCTCGACCTTTTTTTCCGCGACAAATTCGACTTGTTTACCCTGCTTTGTGGTGAAGGCGACCTCAGTTGGTTCTTTAACCTTCTTGTGAGCGTTGAATTCCACCGTCTTTTTCCTCATCGTTATCTCCTCGAGTCAATGGTTGACATTTGGAAACGCATTGACGACGATGCCTTGTATCTGAAAATCCTCGTGCAGAACGATCGGTCTGTGGTTCGGATTCGAAGACCGTGGCATCAGGATAATTGCCCCTTCTGATTTGCGCAGCTCTTTGACGGTTGCTTCGCCGTCGATCAGAGCCACAACAACCTGTCCATTGTCTGCATCGGGCTGCTGACGTACCAAGACAAGGCTGCCAGATTGAATTCCCTTTTTATTCATCGAATCGCCCTCGACCCTCAATAGGAAGTACCGATGGGGAGGTCTGGCCAGCGCGATGGAAACGGGTAAGGTGGCCTCGATGTTTTCTTCTGCGAGCATCGGTTGGCCGCACGGCGCGGAACCAACGACCGGAATGCTCACGGTCCGCGCATGCGATCGGTCCGCTTCAGGATCTTCGATAAGTTGAAGCCGGCCATCGGTCTTCCGCCTCCTCAAATACCCACGCTCAATCAGTTGGTTGACCAAAAGCATCGCCGAATGCGGAGACCTATACCCCAGGGCTTTCATTATGTCGCGAATCGAAGGGGCAATCCCCGTGTGCATTAGGGAATTTCGAATAAGCTTAAGTGCACGTGCATCGTTGACGGACAGTCTTTCGTTCTTCATACTATACAAGCGTATCATGCTGTATTATAGTCTGTCAAGAGCGACGGTAGCGCGGCCCTCTGCGGAGTGAGGTCCGCGGCATTCCGCACCCGCCGGCGCTCGCCCTCTGGTCTGAAGACTACATCTCTCCCGTGAAAATGGCTCCCCTCCTCGGCTGAGGGGGGTCAGGGGGTGGTGGCTGGAGGAGCAAGCGCGGAGGTCAACCACCCCCTGGCCCCCTCCTTATCAAGGAGGGGAATCACCCGAGGCATTTTCATGCACAGTGGCGAGCCGAAGGCTCATGGAATCTGCGCTCAAGGCGACAGACCATCGAATGTTTAGCTTTCCTCAGCAACAGGCCACTGGTGTCGTGTAACACCCAAGTTTTGACCATTCGCCAGCGGATCTGCGCCCTGGTTGTAGGGGTACGGCTTGCCGTACCCTCTTGGTTCGGTCGCGCGATAAAGACGAAGAGGGTACGGCAAGCCGTACCCCTACAACCGGCCAGCGCCGCGTGACCATTGCCAAGAATTAGAGGTTACAGCACACTAGCTGTTGGACCCGAGCTGGAGATAGAACTGGCGGGGACTTAACTCGGGGTAATCTCCGGTCAAGGCGAGGTGCTTCCGCAGGTCCATGCAGAGGTGGCATTTGGAGTAGTAGCCTTGGGCGGATTCCTGGTACCCGCGCTCCCTGGCCAACGCCAGCAGGCCCTTCAGGTTCTCCTCCATCAGGAGCCCGAGGACGGGGAAGCGTGCCGTGTCCACGCCTTCCCTCAGCAGTTGGTTGAGCTTGCGGCAATCGCCCAGGGTGACGCCGGCGCAAAAGCCCGGGACGTAGTTTCCGTAGTTATCGAAGTGGTTATGGAGCGGACGCAGAAACGGCATCAGGCACGGCTCGCGCAAGAACGCCTGGGCGCGGCGCAGCGGATAAATGGACCGGAGAAACTCCTTGAGCTTGTAAGGCGCGCTCCCCATCACGAAGAACTCGGCGTGGCGCGCAAAATCCTTGGGGCTTTCCAGTCTCAGATAGTCCTCGAAAGCCACCGTGCCCTCGATGCCCCACTCCAGGAAGCGCTGGAAGTAGGGCGCTTGATAGATCATCGTGTTCCGGCCAAAGACCTCCAGGCTGAGGCGCGCGGCCCGGAGGGTCCTTTCAAACGGCACGTACTCCAAGTAGAGAGGATTCACCGAAATCAATATTCCCCGCAGTCCCTTGCGCTTCAGGGTGTCGAGTTTCTCCCGCGTGGAGCGGTCGTCAAGGCACCAGTAGCCGTTGGTCTCGACGAAGGTCGAGGGAATCCCGAGTTGGGTGGCCAGTTCCACGGCCCGGCAAAGCAGGGGAAAATTGACGAAAGGCTCGCCGCCGGTAAAGTGCAGCCCGTGGTTCAGCGAGGTGGTGTCCGGCCCATAAGGCGCCGGGAGGATCTTTCCCGCAAGCTGACTCAGGATATTCTCCAGCATCTCCTCCGGCATCCAATCGGCGCTCCATTGCGGCGAACAGGCGTATATGCAGTGACGGCAGGCGGAGGGACACTTGTAGGATAAAATCAGACCACCCGAGATCGGTTTCGGTATCGGCTTAATCATGCGATCTGATGTGCCTCAAATTCTGACCCCGTAGCGCCAACCTTCAGGTCGGCATCCAGCGTGCTGACCTGAAGGTCAGCGCTACGACGCGCGGTCCAGTGTACCACGTCCACACCAGCCTTCCGAGCAGCCAGCATGTCGGACTTGTGGCTTCAAAACTCTGAGACAGCGTCCGGGGAAGTAGGTTCTGCATGGTCGCCGAGGGTTCACCTGTCCGCGCATATCGAAAAAGGCTATCTAAAGGCCGAGCGGGGCGACGTTATTGACGGCGCTCAGGCGCGCCGTGAAATTCAGGCGATGAAAGGCGACTGGCGATTGTCCAAACGTGGACAAACCCCTAACGCCTCGAAGTGGTGCAGGTCGGTCAGTGGCAACAGAGCTGTTGCTTTCATGGGCCAACAATAACAACAAAACTTGGTATCTCTGCCCAATGCGCCCGGCGTCACCGCAGTCATGGAGCGCGCAAGAATCCCGTACGAAAAGCGCCCGCTGAGCGAAGATGAAGCCCTGAATCTGATATGCGATGCCCGCAAGCATCAGCCCGTCCAACCTATTAGCAAGCTCCTGAAAAAATACAAGCATGAGTTGGGAGATTAGATATCGGGCATCGGTCGAAAGGGACGTCGACCGGCTCCCCGTCCACATCCGCGCGCTCGTGTTGAGGAGAATTGTGGCCCTTGGCGAAAACCCCTTCCCTCCGGGATGGCCTCGTTTCCGAGTCGCGCCGCAAGGAAAAGGGCATTCCCTACGAGGAATACCGGGCCAAGCGATTGAGGGACAATCGTCGGCGTGGCTAAATACGCCCTCGAAATAAAGCCATCTGCCGGGATGGAACTGGACGCGCTGGACGATGCCCTGTTTGGCGGATAGACCGCAGGATTCTGGTGCTTGCCGAAAACCCACGCCCGCCAGGATGCAAGAAGCTCAGGAGCCCTGCGGCTTTTCCAGCGGTGCGGGCTTTTGCCGCACCGCAAACAAGATAATCCGAATTCTGAGGGGCCGCGCCGCCAACACCACGGCGCGGTGGAAAAGCCGTCCGTCGGCTGACGGACTGGAGAGCGAGCCTTGCGCTACATTTCTTTTCAGCACCCTGCCAGAACGTATTTATGGATGGCGGCGGCGACGCCATCTTGGTCGTTGGGGAGAGTCAAGGTCCAATCAGGCCGGTGCAGCTCAGGGCAGTGATTTCCCATCAGGACGGGTAGCCCCGCGTACTGAAGCATCTCCAAGTCGTTAAAGTTGTCGCCGACGGCCATCACTTCTCCGGGTTGGATTCCACACTGCTCTGCCCAAATCTTCAGCGCGCGTCCTTTCGAGCAGCCCCGGTTCATGACGTCGAGGATGGAAATATTGGTGGTCAGGTACTTGGTCCAGGTCAGATGAATGCTGGAACGGATGGGGGATTCTGCCAGCAGCGCCTCGGCCGGTTCGACGTGTGCCGGGGGTCCTCCAATCATCACCTGGATCGGATCGGTGTCAAGCGCCGCCTCCAGGTCCGGGACGAGTCGCAGGCAATGAGGGCTGGTTTGGACATACCAACCGAGAGGCCCTTCGTCTACGGCGTTATTCTGCATGGTGACCTGGCCATAGCCGGGCGTGTGGAAGATGGCCACGGAGTAAGGGCGATATTCGCGTACGGCCTCAAGAGCCTGCTGCGCCACTTGCCGGGGGAGGAAATCCCGATGGAGAACCTCTCCAGAGGAATTGGCGATCAGGGCGCCGTTGGAGGTAATTAGAGTGACGGGGCAGGGAATTTGGCTTACAAGTGGGAGGGCAGAATGAAACCTGCGCCCGGTGACGATCACCACCTGGACGTTGCGTTCAACCGCCTCGAGCAGTGCCCGGCGGTTGCCTTCCGATATTTCCCGACGGCTGCTAAGCAGAGTGCCGTCAAGGTCAACGGCTACGAGGCGAATCGACATGGAATGAGCATTCTAACATGAAGAGGTTTCCACTGGCTCATGGGTGCGCGGCCAAGAAAGGCGAAATGGGCAATCACCAATCACCAATCGTTGACCTGATGCACGCTGCTTGCTAGACTTCATACCTCATGTCTCTTGTTACTTACCTCGAGTGCGCCCGGTGCGGGAAACACCACGAGCCCGGCCGGGTCTACAACCTCTGTAGTTGTGGCGCGCCTCTCCTGGTGCGCTACGACCTTCGTCGGGCGGCGGAGACATTGTTACTCGGCCGAATGGCCTCGCGTGAACCCACGCTGTGGCGCTATCGGGAAGTTCTTCCCGTAACACAGGATTCTTCAGTCTTGTGTTTGGGTGAGGGATTCACGCCGCTCATCCATGCCCGGCGTCTCGGCAAGAAGCTCGGACTGCCCAATTTGTATTTGAAAGACGAATCCCAGAATCCCACCGGCTCTTTCAAGGCACGTGGGCTTGCTGTGGCAACCAGCATGGCCAACGAATTGGGCATTCGAAAGCTGGCGATGCCGTCGGCGGGAAATGCCGGCGGCGCATTGGCCGCGTATGCTGCCAAAGCGGGCATGGAAGCAGCGATTTATATGCCCAAGGAAACGCCCGCAGCGAACCGGCAGGAGTGTGCTCTGCTGGGGGCGAAGGTCGTGCTCGTCTCAGGCAGCATCAAAGACTGCGGTCTAGCAATGAGGGAGCACCTGAAGGACGGCGAGTGGTTCAACGTTTCAACGCTTCGCGAACCCTACCGGCTGGAAGGGAAGAAGACCATGGCCTATGAAGTCGTGGAGCAGCTTGAGGGGCGAGTTCCCCATGCCATGATCTACCCAACCGGGGGTGGGACGGGGCTGATCGGTATGTGGAAAGCCTTTGCGGAGATGGAGGAACTTGGCTGGACCGGCGGGCCTAGGCCACGTATGTTCTCAGTGCAGGCGCAGGGCTGCGCTCCCATCGTTCGCGCTTTCGCCACGGGTAGCGACCGGGCCGAAGAGTGGGAGGGCCCGCAGACGATCGCTTCCGGTCTTCGAGTGCCATCGGCCATCGGCGACTTCATGATGTTGCGGGCCCTCCGGGAAAGCCGCGGGGCTGCTCTGGCCGTATCCGATTCTGAAATGCTTGTCGCCATGCGGGAACTTGCGGAAACCGAGGGCGTGCTCACCTCGCCGGAAGGTGGGGCAACCCTCGCGGCGCTCAAGAAGCTGTTATGGGACGGCTTTCTGGCAGGTCACGAGAGCATCATCTTGTTCCTCACTGCCAGTGGATACAAATATCAAGAAGTGCTTGAAACCATGACTGCAACTCACCCTATTTGAAAGACATGGCAAAAACCGAGAGGCTCTATTATACCGATTGCTACTTGCCCGAATTTGAGGCTCGTGTCCTTCGTTCGGAACCCGCGCCAAACGGTTTCATAGTTTATCTTGACCGGACGGCCTTTTATCCTACCTCCGGTGGGCAGCCGACGGATTTCGGGACCATCGCAGGCATCCAAGTCCTCGAAGCTATTGACGAAGGAGACGAAATCGCGCACCTCCTCCGCCAAGCTCCGGAGGGAGAAGGCGTGAGTGGGAAGATCGATTGGGTGAGGCGGTTTGACCACATGCAGCAACATACCGGGCAGCACATATTATCGGCCGCCTTCGAAAGGATCGGTGATTACAAGACCGTCTCTTTCCACTTAGGGGAGGACAGCTCGACCATCGATCTGGATTCTGATCGCCTCGGCGCCAGGCAGCTCGAGGAAGCCGAGGATGCCGCAAACCAAGTGGTCTTTGAGAATCGCCTGGTGCGGGTTTCTTTTCAGCCGGCGGGGGAGGCGAGCCGATTGGACTTGCGCAAGCCGACGTCTCGCGAGGGGGAGGTTCGATTGGTCGAGGTTGAGGGATTTGATCTCTCAGCTTGCGGAGGAACTCACGTCAGCCGTACGGGAGCCATCGGCTTGATTCTGGTGCGCAAGGTGGAGCGCATGAAGGGCTTGACCCGCGTCGAGTTCCTGTGCGGGGGCCGCGCCCACCGGCAGGCGCGGCGGGATTTCAGGGTATTAAGCGAAGCAGCGCGGCTGTTTTCCGCCGCCCTGGACACGGTGCCGGAACTCATTGCAAAACAAAGCCAGGAACTGCGCGAAGGGATTCGAGGAAGCGAAAAACTGCTCGAGCGCCTGGCCGAATACCAAGCCAGAGAATTGTGGCAGGCTGCTCCCGTAGTCGACGGGCGCCGCGTGCTTCGCCGAGTCTTCCCAGCAGAAGAATCGGCGCAGGTCAAATTGCTGGCCCATGCCCTGGCAAAGTTGCCCTTGGCAGTGGCCCTGCTCGGAGTAGAGGGGAAGCCGGCCAAGCTCTTCTTCGCGCAGACCCCCGGCGGGGTTTCAGATATGGGCAGCATGCTCAAACAAACGGTTACGAAGTTCGGCGGCAAGGGGGGCGGCGGGCGTGACTTCGCCCAGGGCGGGGGGCTGGAAGAGGGTCGTTTGGAGGAGGCTCTGGCTTACGCCGAAACCCTTGTGGCAGGGGCGTCTGAAGCCGTGAAAGAATAACTTCTCACAGCAGAGACGCAGCGCGGCATAACCGCCACGTAAGACCAGGTTTTCATTGCCGATTGTCGATTGAAGAAGTGGTGTGGCAACTTCCTCCCCTGTCAATCAGTCCCGCCTCGGCGGGATCAATCGGCAATCGAAAATCGGCAATTCGAGACATCCTGGTCCAAATCACGATCCCAGTGATTCTTCGCAAGACACGAAGAATTTCGGAAATAGTAGTACAGCACGGGCCGGCGGCCGCAACCAAAAACAGGTTCTCCGTGTTCTCCGAGCCTCCCAAGCCTCAACACAGAGAGCACGGAGGTTCTCAGTGAGCTCTGTGTTAAGGTTTTTTGGCCACGGAGCACACGGAGGCGTAAGTGGCGCGAGAAAAGATCTTCGCGGCACAACAAGGTCCCACGAACTAGTGCTACAGAGACCACAGAGAAAAAGACTTCTGCTCGTGCGAGCGGGAATGGCTAGGTCTCTCAAATGACACCAATGCCGCCGGGGCAATTGTACACGGCGCCGCTCGCGTGCTATATTGGGACGTTGCAGTGAGAGGCGTGGGCGCGTAGCTCAGTTGGGAGAGCGCGGCGTTCGCAACGCTGAGGTCGAGGGTTCGAATCCCTTCGCGTCCACCATCTGCTTCGCACGGAAGGTCGCAGGTCGCGACCCCCTCACCCGGTCTCCGTCACCTGACGGACTGAAGAAATGGCGGTGTCCGTCGGCTGACGGACACCCTCTCCCCAAAAAGGGGAGAGGGCCATCAAATGGCCGAATATGCTTAGCTATGCTATGCCCCAAATGCCGTCATGAAAATCCCGAAAGCGCGCTATTCTGCACGCGCTGCCACGCGCCTCTCCGCTTTACCTGTCCCGCTTGCCGGCACGTTCAAGACCACGGCGGCAAGTGCGAGCAATGTGGCGTAGACTTCGCGAAATACGCAGCGATGTTAGTTTTCCAGGCAAGAGAAGGAGCGCAGGAGAAGCACAGGCACAGCAGGGACAAGGCCTCGCTTGCCAGGCACATTCTTTTGATCCCTTTGACGGGGGGGCTTTCGCTTCTGAAGTACGTCTTATCGCGATTTCGGCGGGACTGAGAAGCCGCAGCACGAGCAGGGGGATCCCTACCACACCGCGAGGATTTCTCTTAGGGTTAGTAACGCCTCCGTGTCCTCCGCTGTCAGAAGAGCTTCAACACGGAGGCCACCGAGAGGCTCAGTGTGCTCCGTGTTAAAGCTTGAGAGGCACGGAGGACCCAGAGGGTCTCATTTTGGTTGCCGCCAGCAGCCGCGCTGGGCTACCAGCGGCGGAATTCTTCGCGGGCGCAAAGATTCTGCGCCCGAGTATCTTTCACTGTTTACCTTTGACTCTTGCTAGCGATGTAGCGCTTGGCTTTGGCAAGCAGTTCGGTGGCTTGGGGCATGCTCTCGACAGCCTTTTGAACCAACGGATCGTTTGCCATGCCGAGCCGGCTGGCTTCTGTTTCGCCGAAAATGAAGTCAACCAACTGCAAGCGGATACGCGTCCGGATGAAATCCGAATTGTCTTTCAGGTCTTGGTCGGATATCTGGATTTTCTGCTCGGCAAGAAACTGGCGGAATTCCTGAAGAACAGTATCCGTTGCTTGAAAGTCATTCGGAATGGTCTTGTGGATTCCAAGGTAATACTTGCCGAACTCAAATAAAGCGTTATGCTGCAAGAGCGCTTCCTGAGTGGGAGTGAGCTTGGGATCCTGGTACTTAACATCAGGTGTGATGCCACCACCGCCATAAACCTCACGGCCGCCGTCGGTGAGGCGAACATCTGTGTGCGGCGTGGGGGAATCCTCGGGACGATAGTAATAATCGTAGAGTGAAACGTTGTCATAGTCACGCTGGATAAGCCTGCCGCTGGGGGTGTAGTATCGCGCGGTGGTCAGCGCCAAGCCCGTGTGCTCGCTGAGCGGGAACACAGTTTGAACAAGGCCCTTCCCGAAGCTGGGCTCACCCATCACCAGGGCGCGATCGTGATCCTGCAAGGCTCCGGTAACGATCTCCGCCGCACTCGCTGTCATGCGGTTGATGAGCACCACGATGGGATATTCTTTGCCGCTGTCTCCCTTCGTCGTGTAGTAGCGTTTCTCCTGCGAGTGGCGACCGAAGTGGTAGACGATCAACTGGCTCTTTTCGAGGAAATGGTCGGATACCTCGACGGCTTCTTGAAGCAGGCCGCCGGGGTTTCCACGAAGGTCGAGAACCAGTCCCTGGAGGTTCTTCTCACCCAGATTTTTCAGCGCCTCGGAGAGCTCATCATTGGTATTCTCGTTGAACCTGTTGATGTGGATGTAAGCAACCCCAGGCTTGAGCACAAATACGTCGTCCACGCTGAGCTGCGAAATCTCGTCGCGCGTGATGTCGAATTCGAGAGGTTGATCGTAGCCCTCACGCGTGACCGTGATGTGTACGCGGGTTCCCTTGGGCCCCTTTAACCTCTCCGAAACTTGCTGGGTATTCATCCCCTCAGTTGACTGCCCGTTGACCTTGGCGATGACATCGCCGGGCCGCAGACCGGCCCGAAACGCAGGCGAGCCGGGGATCGGAGCCACTACGACAATGATGAGCTTGCCCAACTTCCCAGGGCGCGGCCCGATTTGCATTCCGACGCCATAGTACTTGCCCTCCTGATCTTCGCGCAGCTTCGAGAAGGCCTGCGGGTCATAAAAATTAGAGTGAGGGTCCAGGCTTCGGAGAGCACCGGGGATGGCGCCAATATTCATTTCGCTGGGGCCGTAGATGACCGTGTCCGGGTTCACTACATCGGCGTAGTTCTGCTCAACAACGTTGTAGACGCGGGTGAATTCGGTGAGACTGTTTTTTACATCCGAGTCGTCTCCGACCGTTGTGGCTTCCACTTGCCGACCGTATAGCCCTCCCAGCAATGTGCAAAGCAGAACCGTGGAAAGAATAAACCACAACCACCGTGACGCCTGTTTCATGTTATGTGCAGCTCCTCATCCTGCGTGCTCCAGTATAACATAGGGACTCCCTTGGCTTAAAGGGGAGCCTTAGTCCGGTAGTGTCTCAGTTTGATGTAGGGGCGGCTTTATGCCGTCATTTGGTCCGTCGGCTGACGGATAAACTCCCCGCTACATCATCAAACTGAGACACTACCCTTAGTCCCTTGTCATCTATTATTGGATGCTTGGAGTTGGCAACAGGTTCTGCACAAAATGAGGGCTCTTTCCTTCCCCCTCAGTGCCCACGGCTCACCGTCTGCCTTCTGACTCCGCGCTCCTGTATTTTGGCGCCGTGGTTTCGCTTGACAACCTTACTAGGGTCACCTATCATCAACAGGAGAGGCTAACCTTGTTTGGTGGCGGATTTGGCGAAATCGGGTTCATACTATTCATTGCTTTCCTTCTGTTTGGACCCAAGAAACTCCCGGAGATAGCGCGGACACTGGGCAAGGGTCTGGGTGAATTGCGCCGCGCGTCCAACGAATTGAAGACTTCGCTGGAAGAGGAAATCAAGAACCTGGACCACTCCCCGGAGGCTCCGTCCGACTCAAGCCCCAAGTATGGCTACAACGATCCAGAACCCACCCCCAAAGAACCCGGGCAATGATCCTGAGGATGAAGAACTGACCGGCAAGCAAATGTCGTTCCTCGAGCATCTCGAGGAGCTTCGCAAGCGGTTGCTCCGGGCCGTCATTTCGATTATTATTGGATTCGGTATTTCCTTTTACTTTGCTGATAACATTTATGGTTACCTGGCCAAACCCCTCACCGACACCCTTCGTGCCCTGCACATGTCGGACAAGTTAGTTTTCACGAATCCCATCGACCCATTTAATCTCTACATCAAGCTTGCCGCCATGGCGGGGATTTTTGTGGCGTCGCCTTACATTCTCTATCAGCTCTGGCTTTTCATTTCCCCGGGGCTTTACCGCCATGAAAAGCGCTACATATGGCCGTTTGTGCTCCTGACAAGTGGCTTGTTCATTTCAGGCGGGCTGTTTGCTTACAAGCTGGCTTTTCCCAAGGCTCTGCGATTCTTGCTGACCTTCGGCCACAGATTCCAGCCAATGGTGACGATCAATGAGTATTTCAGTATTGCGATGACCATCATCGTCGGCGTGGGACTGGTCTTTGAGCTCCCGGTCATTATTCTAGTCCTGTCTTTGTTTGGGATCGTGACGCCCAAATTCCTCCTTAGGCAAATGCGCTACGCGGTGCTGCTGACGGCGGTCGCGGCCGCTGCCATCGCGCCCACTCCCGACATGGCCACTCTGTTTATGCTGTGGATTCCCTTGGTGGGGCTCTACATCCTCAGCATTGGGCTTTCCTGGCTCGTCTATCTGCGCAAGAGGTGGAAGCAAAAGCGTGCTCAGGCTTAAACGTGCAGATCGGCGGCGGCCCCTGGCCCTGATCTTGGGGTGGGCGTGCCTCGGGCTGGCTTCACTCTCATCCGGAGCCGAGCCACCGGGCTTCAATGGGGCGCGTGCCTTTGAGGATCTTAAGCACCTTGTGGGTTTCGGCCCCCGACCTTCGGGCTCCCCGGCTTTGACCCAAACCCGCCAATGGTTAATTTCTGAACTCCGAAGCGCGGGGGCACAGGTGGAAGAAGATTCCTTCGTGGCGAATACCCCCATCGGGCCGATCCCCATGACCAACCTGATTGCCCGGTTTCGCGGTTCGCGTCGCGAGACGGTGATCTTGGCCGGCCATTACGACACAAAACGTTTCGCCGAATTCCGCTTCCTGGGCGCCAATGACGGCGGCTCCAGCGCTGCGCTCCTGGTCGAGCTGGCTCGCGTCCTGGGGCGACGACAGAACGCGTTAAATTACTGGCTGGTCTTCTTTGACGGAGAAGAAGCTGTCCGGGATTGGTCTGCTACAGACAGCCTTTACGGAAGCCGGCACTTGGTCGAGAAGCTTTCCTCGAGCGGTGAACTCAGCCGCATTAAGGCTCTTATCCTGGTTGACATGATCGGTGATGCGCAGCTCCGGATACCCCGCGAAAGCAGCTCCACGCCCTGGCTGAGCGACGTGGTCTTCAACGTTGCCCAGCACCTGGGCTACGGCAAGAATTTTGTGAACAGCCAGAATGCGGTCGATGATGACCATGTGCCATTCATTAATGCGGGCGTCTCAGCGGTGGATCTGATCGATCTCGATTACGGACCGAACAACAGCTACTGGCATTCGGCCCAGGACACGCTCGATCATTGCAGTCCCCTGAGCCTGACCATAGTGGGCCGAGTAGTGACGGCGGCGCTCGACGAACTGGAGAAATCTGGCCGCAAGAATTAGCTTTCCCGACCGGTGGCACAAGAAGTAAGAAGACAGAAGTCAGGAGACAGAGGGTAGCGCCGCGCTACCGTTAGCCACAAGCAAAACGTGATTCTCCGTGTCCTCCGTCCCTGTCGAGCTTTAACACGGAGCACACGGAGCGTCTCCGTGATCTCTGTGTTTAGGGTCTTCTGACCACGGAGGGCACGGAGGCACCGCTGAAATGAGTCAATGAGGCAATGGACCAATCACTCATTGCTCTTCTTCCCCCAGTCTTCTTTTTCAACTCAGAACTGAGAACTGACGACTGAGAACTGACCACTGACAACTGACTACCCAAAAAAGACGGGTGCGTGTTTTGAAGCAAACGAGTGCTTCGCTGGTGTGGTTTCATCTTTCAAAGGGAAATCTGAGCGGTAGTGGGCGCCGCGGCTCTCCTCCCGCGCCAAGGCACTTTGGGTGATTATCCTGCCGATCTCCAGAATATTGCGAGCCTCGTAAAACTGACGGGACGGCGCCGTGGGACGGACCAGCAGAAGCGAATCGAGCCGCTGCACGGCGTCGCTAAGGTCCTTGCCGTTGCGGATAATGCCCACCTTATTCCACAGGATGGAACGGACTTCGTTCACGGTTTCTTGCAGAGAAAGGCGAGCCGGCTCAGCCTCTCGCGCATTCAGGTCCGGCCCGGGGGTAGCGTGGCCTGCTAGGGAGTTTGGATCTTTGGGCGGCAGGAGTGGCTTGAATTCCCGCCTTTGGTCAATCATGGCGGAGGCTGCTCTGGCGCCAAACACCAAGCCTTCCAGAAGGGAATTGCTGGCCAGACGGTTGGCGCCGTGGACGCCTGTGGTGGCGACCTCACCGGCTGCGTACAAGCCCTTCAGGGAAGTGGCGCCGTGCAAGTCCGTGGCAACACCTCCCATGGCATAGTGAGCGGCAGGACGAATGGGCACAAGGTCGGCGGTGATGTCGATGTTGTAGAGCAGGCAGGTCGAGTAGATTCTTGGAAAGCGTTTCTTAACATGCTGCGGTTCGAGCTCCGTCAGGTCCAAATAAACGCATTCGCTCCGGGTCTTTTGCATCTCCATGATAATGGCGCGCGAAACGATGTCGCGGGGGGCCAATTCCGCAGCCTCGTGATAGCGGGGCATGAACCGCGCCAGGAGAATATTGCGAAGGCAAGCGCCTTCGCCGCGTAAGGCCTCGGAGAGAAGGAAACGAGGAGCTTCCTTGACGTACAAAGCCGTGGGATGAAACTGAACAAACTCCATGTCGCTGCTCAGCGCACCCGCGCGATGCGCCATGGCCACGCCGTCACCCGTGGCGACCAGAGGATTTGTAGTCTCCTTATAAACCTGCCCGAGCCCGCCCGTCGCCAGCAGCACCGCTTTGGCGTGCAGCGTCTTGAGCGCGGAGGTGTCTTCATCGAGAAAGGTCACTCCGCAAACCCGATTCGCGTCCACCAAAAGGTCAACCGCAAAGGCGTGAGGCAGGAACTGGATGGCGCGCTGGGACTTTGCCTTTGCCATCAAGGCACGCAGGATTTCGCTGCCCGTGGAATCGCCATGCGCGTGCAGGACACGCGAACGGCTGTGAGCCCCCTCGCGCGTGAAGGCCAGCTTGTTCCCGTTGCGGTCGAAGCGCATCCCCCATGCGATTAACTGCTCAATCTGCTGCGGGCCTTCGCTCACCAGGATTTGCACGGCTTTTTCCCGGCACAACCCGTCGCCGGCGCGTAATGTATCATGGAGGTGCAGCCTCACTTCATCGTCCTCACCGAGGGCCGCGGCGATTCCTCCTTGGGCGTATTCTGTACTGGATTCGTAAAGTTCGCCCTTGGTTAGAGCCAAAACCTTACCGGCTGGGGCAAGTTCAATGGCGGCCCGGGTGCCGGCAATTCCTCCCCCGAGGATAAGGAAATCAACTTGGAACTCTCTCTTTCCCGACATGGTACTTCAATGATAACCTTGGCATCACGCGCCTGCAACAAGTTCAAGAGCAGTGGCTAGTGGTTAGTGGTTAGTGGCTAGTGTTGCGTTACCAAAGAAAGTGAAACAGCCGACGGGGCCGGGTGAGGGGGTCTCGAGCCCGCGCATGGCTTGACGTGATCCTCACAATCGGCGGCCGGCCCTTGCGGTTGGTGTGCTACCGTGGTATCAGTACCGTTTCGATGGGATGCTGACGCGGCTGATCGTTGGTAGCTGCCGGCTGAGTGCTAGTGGCTGAGAGCTGTGACCTATGCAACGTTTCTGGGTGACTTCCAAAGGTTTCAAGTACAGCGTCAACGTGGGTTGCGGAGCTTGGCGGGCCCTTGCCGATTTCCCACAAAATCGCTACTCATCGATCTTCATACTTACCGAAAAGCATTTGTGGGAGCGTTGGGGGAAGAAACTTCTCCGCGAAGGTGGGGTGAAGAGCGCCCGGCCCCTGTTCGTCCCGCCCGGAGAGAATTCGAAAAGCATGATGATGGTGGAAAGGGTCGGGGCTGAGTTGCTGGAAAAAGGGGCAGACCGGCGCTCACTGCTTGTGGCGTTTGGTGGGGGTGTAGTCGGCGACCTGGGTGGCTTTGTCGCCTCCACCTACATGCGCGGCATTGACTGCGTGCAGGTGCCCACCACGGTCTTGGCCCAGGCGGACAGCTCCATCGGCGGGAAGACGGCGGTCAACGTGCGTGCCATGAAGAATCTTCTTGGGACGTTTTACCCCCCGCGCATGGTGCTGGCGGAGCCTGCGGTTCTTGCTTCACTTGACGAGCGATCGTTCCGGTCCGGCTTCTTTGAAGTTGCAAAGCACGCCATCCTCTCGGGGCCGGGCTTCTTCAAAGAGTTGGAAGTGCAGGCGTCAAAGCTCCTTCCGAAGCGGGCCAGGGGCCTGGAGGAAATCCTGGCGCGTGCGGCGAAAGTCAAAGTCGAGGTCGTCAGCCGCGATGAGCGCGAAGCCGGTCTGCGGCGTGTTCTCAACCTGGGCCACACCTTCGGCCATGCGCTCGAGGAAGCGAGCGGCTACGGGCGGTTTTTGCACGGGGAAGCCGTGGGTTGGGGAATTCTGATAGTGTCGCGCCTGGCAGAGTTGTTGGGCGTGCTCGAGCCCGCTGAGGGCGAGCGAATTGCGCACTTGGTGCGGCAGATCGGCCCCCTGCCCACCCTGCGGGGCCTTCGAGCGCGCCGAATCTTAGAGCTCTTGCCCCAGGATAAGAAGGCTGTCGGAGGACGAATTCATTGGGTTATTCCTGAACGAATTGGCAAGGTCCGGATTTCAGATCAGGTCCCTGTGAACCTCGTCGAAGCCGCTTTCCGGGACGTGCAGCGGGGCGGCTGGCATGAATGATGCTGCAAACGCTCCTCTCGGGGGAAGTCCGCCGGGTTCTCCGGCCGCTACTGACCCCACCACCCACGCCATGCGCAAGATGTTCTCGGCAGTCGCACCGCGTTACGATTTCCTGAACCATCTCCTTTCTGTAGGTCGGGACATCGCTTGGCGGAGGGCCACTGCGAAGGCTTTGCGGCGCATCCTGGAGCGTCCGGATTCCAAGGCAGCGGACCTTTGTTGCGGCACGGGCGACCTTGCGTTCGAGCTGGAACGGTATTCGGCGGGCAGAGTGTTCGGGACGGATTTCTGCCACCCCATGCTCGTGCTTGCCAAGAGGAAGGCCCTCCGGCACTCATCCCTATTCCTCGAGGCTGATACTCTGGCTTTGCCATTTCCTGACGAATTTCTGGATGTCGCAACCCTTGCTTTCGGTTTTCGGAACCTGGCCAGCTATGTGACTGGCCTCAGGGAGATACGGCGGGTTCTCAAGCCCCAGGGTACGCTTGCCATTCTTGAGTTCTCAGAGGTCCGTGGGCCGGTGTTTGGGCCTTTCTTTCGGTTCTATTTCCGCCATATGCTGCCCAGGATTGGGACCTGGATCTCCAGCGTTCCGGGGCCATACCAGTACCTTCACGATTCTGTGTCAAAGTTCCCCAACCAGCAGGCGCTTGCACAGTTACTGAGCGCGCAGGGTTTTCAAAATATCCGTTACGTTAATTTTACGGGTGGGGTTGCGGCACTTCATCTGGGGGAAAAAGCCTGACGGGGTCTTCGAAGGAGTCAGGAGTCAGGAGACCATGGCAAGAAACGGTGTCCTGAGAATGGCAGGGTTGGAATGACAGGCCGGACTACGGGGAATCTTCAACTGCCAAGAAACGACCTCCTGAGAACGCCACGGGAGCCGATGTGACGGCATGGTCCCCTGACTTCTGACTCCTGACTCCAGGGGCTCTGGCGGTCACTTGGAGGTTTCCGGCTCCGTTTCACTCCATTCATCCGGGGCACCGCTCGCCTTGAATTCGTCCTGAAGGTCCTCGAGAGTTTTCTGGGCATCCTCAGTCGCTGCTCGCGCCCCTGACACCTCATCCTCCTTGGCCTTAATCTTGTCGGCAAGTTCAGCCTTCGTGGTGGGATTGAGTTCGCGTGCATCCTGAATCTGGAGGAGGTTTAATTCGTCTTCTGCGAGCTGTTGTCGTTCTTCGGCGTCGGCTAGTCGGGCGCGCGCAGATTTAAATCTGGCTTGCCAGTATTCCTTGGTTTTATTCTTGTCTTCCGGCTTCTCAGATTTATTAGCGGCGTGGCCCGTCTCAGGCGCCTCGCTGGTTTGCTTGGCCGCTTGACCGGACTCGCGTTCTGGTTGTGCCTGGTCAGATGGGGTCTCGGTTGGAGTACTCGAAGCGCCCGAGACCGCCGAGCGGGATTCATCCGGCGAGCGGGCAGGCAGATTATCGTTTGTGTAGACTTTAGTGGTTTTCAGCCCCGCCTTAAGCTGCTGCTCGTGTAGCTGGCGGGCAAGGTCTCCAAGCGACTGTTGTGGCGCTGCAAGCAAGGGCAGGGAAGTGATAGCAACCACGAAGGAAAAGGCACAAGTCCTTATCCTCATATGTTCCCCCCTGGCGTAGCGAGCAGCAATTTCGCGCACGTGTCGCGCACCCCAAAACTGCCCTAACGAAGCCACCCCGCATCACCACCTTCGCGTCGCAGTTGCTCCCGGAGGTCATCGATAGCCTCCTGATCTGCCACAATCTCTGCCTTCTTCTTGTCGATCTGGTCCTGCAGTTTGTGAATATCCGACAAAGCCGTGGGACCGCTTTCCTGGAGCAGGCCTTTGTTCGGATCGGGGTAGTATTGCATCTGGTTTTGGCCCAGTTTCTGCTCGAGCACGCTGAGTTCTCGCTGGTCGATTTGCAACCGATCTTGCAGTTTGCTCATGTGCTCGCGGTAATACTTTTCCCCGTGCGTTTCCTCACCCGTTTCAGCCGGGGGCGCTTTCGCGGATTCCTTTTCGGCTTCATCCCCGCTTGCCTTGCCGGCGGGCTTTTCCCCCGGCTTTGCCTCCTTGGTGGTTGTGGACGGTTTCGCGGGCGATGGCGGCAGGGTGGCAAGGTCGTCGTTAGTGAAAACCTTGGACTTTTCTTCAGACTTTGCGCGTTGTGCCTTGAGCTGGCGCGCGAGATCACCAAGCGGCACGGAAGTCGTCGAATTCTGTGCCGGGGCTATGCCTGTCCCCAGGGCCAGGCCCAAACCCAGTGCAATCGTCGAAATTCTTGCCATTTGACACTTCATGGTACCCTCCCCCTTACCGGCGGGCGACCCCCTTCTATTAATTTACCATCTTGGAAACACGAAATCAATGCAGGCTATTTTGTTTCCAGGATCGCGCCAAAGTCGGGGCTTTGACGCGGTCCTGGTTTCGTTACGGCGAAATCGGCTATTATAGTGGGTCTGCGAAACTGGCAACGCGCCGGTGCTGCGCATCGATCCGCGTTGCCGGAAGCGAAGCCGGTGACTGAACAAGAGTAGCGCGACAGTCGGTCTACGGCAGGAGGATGCATCCGATGTCAGAGCCAACCAAAGAAGACTTGATGGCCCGGATTGCCGAGCTTGAGAAGAAACTAGGATCAAAGCAAGGCGGCAAGCTGGAGTTCAAGATCGGCGACAAGGGGGGCGTAAGCGTCTATGGATTGGGGCGCTTTCCGGTGACCCTTTATTACGAGCAATGGACCAAGCTGCTCGATGCTACAGAGGAGCTGCGGGCTTACCTGGAAGCGAACAAGAGCCGCTTGAAGCTCCGGCCCCAAAATTAAGACACGAAAGAGCCTGCCAGTAGGCGCCAACTTCATCGCGTGGCGCGAAGAAAAGCAGATCCTTCTCCCGCAAGGCGGGATCAGGATGACATGTCCCACCGCGGCGGGAGCGGAGCGCAGCGTAGCGAAGAATCTGCTTTTGGTTATAGCTATGCTGTGCTGTGGTTCTTATTTCGCCGTTACGCCGGCGGTGGTGGGAGCATTTTTCACCCAACGGTCGTACCAGGTGAGCATCTCCCACAGCGTGTGCTCCACCGATTCCAGCCCCATGTAGCCATGGGCCTCGTAGGGCAGCGTCACGTACCGCACGGTCCCGCCATTGCCCTTAATAGCCTGATACATGCGCTCGCTCTGGATGGGGAAAGTGCCCGAGTTGTCGTCTGCTTCGCCGTGAATCAACAGAATCGGGGTTTTGATCTTGTTGGCATAGGCGAAGGGCGAAACCTTCATGTACATCTCCGGCGCCTCCCAGAACGTCCGCCGTTCGCTTTGGAACCCGAACGGAGTCAGGGTGCGATTGTAGGCTCCGCTGCGCGCCACGCCGGCTTTGAACAGATCGGAGTGCGCCAGCAGGTTGGCGGTCATGAATGCGCCATAGCTGTGGCCGCCCACACCCACGCGGTTGGGATCGGTGACACCCATCTCCGCCGCTTTATCGATGGCCGCTTTGGCGCTGGCCACGATCTGCTCGACATAGGTGTTGTTCATCGTCTCCGGGTCGCCAATCACCGGCATGGTCGCGTTGTCGAGAATCACGTAGCCTTGAGTCAACAGAAACAGGTGCGAAATCCCGCCGATCATCGTGAATCGGTAGGGCGAGCCCGAGACCTGTCCGGCGGTAGCAGCATCGTTGTATTCCAGCGGGTACGCCCAGACGATGGTGGGCAGCCGCTGTCCTTGCTTGTAGTCTGGCGGCAGATAGAGCGTAAAGGAGAGCTGTACACCGTCGCTTCGCTTGTAGGTGACGATCTGCTTGGTGATGCCACGCAACTGCGGGGCCGGATCAGGGAAGTGCGTCAGCGCCATCTTAGTCTCCGGTCTTGCCAACTCGCGGATGAACAGGTTAGGCGGATCATTCGGCGTCTCGAAGCGCGTGATGAATCGCGACGCGTCGTCGCCCAAAAGCGCCACGAAGGACTCGTAGGTCTTATCGGCCGATTGGAAGAGGCGGGCCGACTTGTGGGTCGTTAGGTCAAAACGATCCAGGAAGGGGAATTCGCCTTTCGGCGAGGCGCCTTCACCCTCCATGTAAATCGTGTTCTCCTGCTGCAAGATCACGCGCTGACCGTTGGGCAGGGTACGCAAGACGGGAAAGCCGGGGTCCCCGTACCGGTCTCGGATCGACCGCTCCCAAACCAGCTTGGGCGGTTGTCCGGGAAGGTCAATGCTAATCTGAAAGGTGCGGATCCAGCGCCGATCACGGTCGTAGTCGTGAACGAGTGCCAGACCGTCCTTCCCGCCAAAGAGGATACTGCTGGAGCGGAAACCGGGCCCCGCAAAGCGCTGTTCGAGTTTCACCCATTCAACCGGCCTGCCGGTGAATGGGGCGGAGAGAAGGAGCAAGTGGTCGCGATAGGGGACTTTCTTCTTCGGATCGCCTTGGTCGAGCGCTTCCGCCCAGACGAGCGAAGCCGGCTTCGTAGCCACCCACTGGTAGTCACGGGGGCCGGTCAGCACTCCCTCGATGGGTACCTGTTCGGCGGTGGGCAGGGTTGCGAGTTTGTATTCCAGCTTGCCGTTGCGATCCCAGACTTCAACTTGTTTGGCAAACCCCTCGGCGGGCAGCAAGTATGTGTAGGGGCGCACGATGCGTCCCACCAGAATATGCTGGCCGTCAGGTGAAGGGGCGGCGCTGTCGAAGATCGCCGGCGCGCCGATCTCTCTAAGCTTCCCGGTTTGGGCGTCGATCAACGCAAGCTGCGAGGTGACGTAGTAATCAAACAGGTCTTCGTCGTGCGCATTCTGGAGAAGGTCTTCATAGGTGCGCACAGGGCCCGGTTTTCCCGCGCTCTCCTGGACGGTGGGCCCCGTCGGTACCCTGGATTCTGCGGGTGGCGCTCCACGGTGGGGTGGAACGAGTTGCACCAGCAAGTCGCTGCTGCCTGCCATCCACTGCACGGGCTCTCCGTAGGTCGCGTTGATTTTCACGTTCGAAATACGGTGTAGCGCGCCGCTGGCGGCGTCGCCGAGCCACAATTCGGTGGCGTTTGCGGTGGTGTTGGTGAACGCGAAGCGCCGGCCGTCCGGCGACCAGAGAGGCACGCTCAGCCAGGCGTTCGGCGGCGTAGGAAGTCTGGTTTCTTTGCCATCGGCAATCCTGATAATCCTCAGGCCGATGTGGCGGGGCGGATGGTGACGCCCATTGGTCGCCGGATTGATTCGCAGGCCGGCAATCCTCAGCATCGGCTGGGCAAGATCGGAGACAGGCGGATGACGCATGCTGTCGATGACCAGCACGCGATCACGAGAGGGACTCACCAGCGTCATGGGAGGCGCCGGCGATTCGAGGATGTCGGTTATGACCTTAGGTGGCTTTTGGTAGAGCGGCTTTGCCCGCCCGCCGGGCTGCGGCGCATCCGCTCCATGCCCCAGCACGATGGCAAACAACAGAACGATTGCCTGCACGCAAGACGACCGCAAGGACTTCAGCATTGGTCCTCCTCATGGTGAGAATCGGCTGTGAGAATAGCTCGGAGGTGCGGGATTGTAAAGGTTCCCGTTTTTGCACGGCATTACGGGCACGCCATTACGTGCTTGAAATAGCGCGCGCTGAGGGGTAAGCTAACGCGCGGACATTTAAAACAAGCTGGAACCGGGAACCGCTCCTGCCCGGCAACGCGCCAGTGAGCCTGTAGGGGTAGGGCTTGCCCTACCCTCGTTGATGAGGGGTGGAACAGCCAGGGGACGGCAAGCCGTCCCCCTACCATAAACGGGGGTTGCAATATGTCGAGTTGGGGGAAAGTGAGATTCTTCATGCTTAGCCTGGCATTCACAACGGCGCTCGGGTCAAAACTTCCCGCGCAGGCGCAGGCACCGCGCTACGACCTTCTCTTGAAAGGTGGCCATGTAATTGATCCTGCCAATGATGTCGATAAAGTCGCCGACGTGGGGATTTCCGCAGGGAAGATAGCGGCAGTGGCGGAGAGCATTCCGGCGAGCGCGGCGGAGAAAGTGGTCGATGTATCCGGCCTGTACGTAACTCCCGGCCTTATCGATATTCACTATCACCTCGGCCACGGGGGCTCTCCCCTTAACTGGTTTGCGCCGGAGGCGCGCTCTCAGGCGGGCCCTTTGGGCGTTCCCGCGGACCTCGCGCTTGCGGCAGGCGTGACAACGGTTGTGGACGCGGGAACCGCCGGGGCCGATACCTTCCTCCAGGAAAAGGAGGAAGTGATCGACCATGCCAGGGTCCGGGTGCTGGCTTTCCTTAATATCGTTGCGGATGGTATGAACGGCGGCCTCGAGCAGACCGTCGACCAGATGGATCCGCAGCTCTGCGCGCAGACGATCAGGAAATTCCCGGACCTCATTGTGGGAGTGAAGACGGCGCACTTCTGGACAGAAAAACCTTGGGACGCGCTGCACCCACCCTGGGCCGCGGTGGACCGGGCCGAAGAATGCGGCAGGTTAGCCAATGTGCCGGTGATGTTCGATTTCTGGCCCCGCCCGGAGCGGACCTACGCCGAACTCATTCTGAAGAAGATGCGGCCGGGTGATATTCACACGCACGTGTTCGCGCAGCAATTTCCCATCCTGCTCCCTGACGGCAAGCTTAATCCCATCCTGGCAGAGGCAAGGCGGCGCGGAGTGGTCTTTGACGTAGGGCATGGGGCGGGCAGCTTCTGGTTCCGGAACGCCGTGCCCGCAGTAAAGCAGGGATTCATTCCGGATTCCATGTCAACGGATCTGCACCTGGGGGATTTCACTGTTCTCAGCATGACCGAAGTGATGTCGAAGTTCCTCGCCATGGGTGTGCCGCTGGAAGACCTCATTCGAAGGTCAACGGTGAACCCGGCGAAGGAAATCCGCCGCCCGGACCTGGGAACCTTGTCAATCGGACAGGAAGCGGATGTGGCTGTACTCGAAGAACTCCACGGCCACTTCGGTTACATCGATGACGGAAATGCCAGGATGAATGGAAACGTAAAGGTGGTTGCCCGCATGACCATCCGGGGTGGACGGATCGTATACGATCCCTCGGGTCTGAGCATGGTGGAGTGGGAGAAGGCCCCCAAGCAGTACTTCACCACGCCGCAATTGGGCAGCTCCCCTCCGGCGAAGGCCGACAAGTAAACGAGAAACTAGATTCATCTACTGAGGATTACGAAACCTGGTGACAGCCATCATTGTCCGCAGAGATCCACGGCGGTCCCAGACCATCGTTGCAGGGAACGCTTTCACTCTCTCTTAAATCTCTTTTACAGGAGAATTGACTACAGTGAACAAAACAGCAACGAAGTTGGTAGTTTTGGGAATTATCTTCTTGGCGGCAGCCCTGTTTACGGCTGCTGGCCGCCCTCTCAGCTCGGCAAAACGCGCCGTTAATCCGCCGGGCACGGCAGAAGGACTGCCTTTTAGCAACGGCATCCTGGTGGGCAACACGCTCTACGTTGCTGGGCAAGAGGGATTAGACAATGGCAAGCTGCGCCCCGGGGGAATTGGGCCGGAAACCCAAGCTGCACTGGAGAACATCAAGAAAATCGTGGAGGCTGCCGGCCTAAAGATGTCAGATGTGGTGTCAGTGACCGTCTACATCGCGGACATTGCTGAATTCGGGGATATGAACAAGGTCTACAAGACCTTTTTCCCTGAGCCGAAGCCGGCGCGTGCAACCGTGCAGGTGGCGGCGTTGGTCAGCAATGCTCGGGTCGAGATTTCCGCAATCGCCGTAAAGACACGCTAAAGAAGACTGGAGGAGGAACCGATGTCTAGCGCCATTACCCGCAGAAAGTTCTTTCGCAAGACCGGCCAAACGCTGATGGCGAGCGGGGCCGTCGTGTATGGTGCAGGCGGCGAGGCTCGCGCCAAGGGGCATCCCTCGGAAAAGGGGGTGGATTACTACAGCAAGCTGGGTGTTACTCCGTTCATCAACGCGGCTGGGACCTTCACCATTCTTTCGGCGTCCACCCTGCCTCCCGAAGTGCAGGCAGCGATGACGCGGGCCGCACAGAAGCCCGTCAACATCGAAGAGCTTCTCCGGGCATCAGGAGAGTACCTGGCACGTTGTCTGCACTGTGAAGCTGCCCTGGTGACGGCGGGTGCAGCCTCTGCCTTGACTCTGGGAACTGCTGCTTGTATCACTCTCGGGAACGACCAGGCTATCGTAAATATACCGGTCGAGATGACAGGACTGAAGAACGAAGTCATCGTTCAGAAAACCCATCGCTACGGCTACGACCACGCCCTCCGCAACTGTGGGATTAAGTTCGTGGACGTTGAAACGCTGACGGAGTACGAGGCGGCATTCAACGAACGCACCGTGATGGCCCATTTCTTCAACGCCGCCGAGAGTGGCCAAATCAGCCGCGAAGACTGGGTGCGGGTAGCCCACAAGCACGGAGTGCCTTGCTTCAATGATGCCGCGGCCGATGTACCGCCCATCTCGAATCTCTGGAATTACATCCAAATGGGATTTGATCTTGTGACTTTTTCCGGAGGGAAGGGAATTCGGGGTCCGCAATGCACCGGCCTGTTGCTGGGGAGGAAGGATCTGATCGAGTTTGCGGTAAAGAACAACTCCCCCTACGGGAACACGGTGGGCCGCGGCATGAAGGTTGGAAAGGAAGAGATCGTCGGCTTGGTCGCCGCAGTGGATTGGTTCTTGAGCCAGGACGAGGAGACCGTGCAGGCGGGGTTCCAGAAACGCGCCGAGAGAATCGCCGGCCAAGTGAAGGGTATTCCAACAGTGGAGACCAAGATCTTTCTTCCTCCGGTTGCCAACCACGTCCCGCACTTGCTGATTACCTACGACCAGAATCGCATCCCCATCACCGGGCAGCAAATAGTGGAGAAGCTGCGGCAGGGAAGTCCGCGCATTGAGTTGCACCCGGCGACGGGTGGGGGGCCTGCCATGGCAGGATTGCCCTCCGGCCCCAATACAGTCGTGGTGGGCGTGTGGATGCTGGAATCAAATGAGGACTTGATCGTGGCGCGACGCCTTCGCGAGGTACTGCGGGGAGCAATGCGAGCCTGAGGCTCGGAACGGGTCGGCTGGCGCAATCCTGGCGAACCTCGGCGAGGAGTGCGAAAGGGTCTCGTGGCTAACATCTAACGTGCTTGTTTTCAACAACATACACAAAATTGACGTGTAAGTATCTTTGTTTTCTATAAGATTCCAGCTTCGCGCCGACCTGTGAAATGCCGACCCTTTGTTTTCATAGACATTCCCGCATCGTTCCTTCACTTTTAGAGATTCTTTGTCTGTTTCTGTTCCGTGCTCGGACTTGCTGCCCGCCTGAAACCAGAGACTTTCCTGGGCCTCTTGCCCCGCTTCGACCGCGATCGAGAGTGGATCAGGCCCTCGAGGTCGCGCTGTAACCAAGTCTTTCTCCAAGGCCATGACCGCTCGCACGGCTCCAACTTCCCAATCTAGCCTATCTTGCTCCGTTTGTCAAGAGACACGGTGTCCGCTTCAGCCGGTCGCCGGACGCAGGGGCAAAGTCACGGGCTCGCGCGTGTAAGAACCATAATGCGAGGCTTTGGAATAATGCGAGTGATGTCATTCCGAGCGGAGTGAGGAACCGCGCTGCGGAACTCCAGGACTAGCGAAATCCCTTCATCGCTCCAGTGAAAGAAAGAATCAGTTAGTGATTCACAAGGACTTGCAAGATAGCCTCGAAGTATAAGTTAACATAATATACCTTATCAGACGTACTGCTTATCCTCTGGACTCCCCGAAGACCCCCTTCACACGGCTCCTGGGTGCTCTCCCCTGGGCCTGTCGAGGCACCTCTAGGGGAGGTTCTCGACCTCTCCCCCAGCAGTAAGCTCGCGGTCGAAGAAGCCCAATTGGTGGCCACTAATGTTCAAGCGCGTCTCGTTGAACTGAGCATCGGGCGTAGCGCTTGGGACCTGTGCGGAAAAATCACGTCTGAATCCCATTCTGGGCATGGACAGTAGAAAACGGCTATCCGTGACGCCAGGAGGCCATCGCAAAGCTGACTTTGCCAATACGTTGAATTAAAAGGACTCAATTTCCGGTGTCCTGTTGAGCTAAAATGCCAGTGTCGCCGCCGCGGCGGGTCCGTGATAGTGGTTGCGCCTTGCTCTACCTGTTGGCCCTGGTCACGCGCCAAATTGCAATCGCCTAACTCACAGTTTGTCTGGTAGATAGCCAGCGTTCTTTAGGAATTGCTCTAAGTCATGGTGTCTTGCCTCGCTACTCGCTCATTTCTTTGGAAACACCGCGACTTCGAAGACGATGTTCTCTGTCGCCACCGCGTCTTTCTTCTTAGCTTGTTCGTCGAGGATGAAGTACTTTTGCCCAGGGGCAATGTAGTACGCAATTATTCGGTCGCCGACATTCAGCCGTGTGACTTTCTGCTCGGGATGGCCTTTGACGTAGGCTTTGACCCGAGACGTGAATCTTCCAGTGAATGTTTGTGTTTGGCCGTTCTTACCGGTGTAACTGAGTGTCAAGGTGGCATCGGCCTGCCCAAGGGAGGCGATTTCCCCGGTCCAAGTGTCGCCTTTGTAGGGAAAGTTATAGAATCGAGATTCTTCTACTTTACCGTGCTGTGCCGGTGCGCTGGAAGCGAGCACCACGGCAAGGATCGCCAGCCCGAAACCCTTCCTCATCGGATTCCCCCTTTGAGCCCTGGTCCAGGATTTCCGTTTGACTCCCTGGCCATGGTGCATTCTACGTCCAACCGCCTTCGTTGGAGACGTTTTTTCAATCTTACCAATCGAGGCAGTTCTGGCGGTGCCGGGAGGGGGGAGCCGAGCCTCGTTTCCTCCAGGGCCTTGATGATCTCCGGCTTAGCAAAAGCGGCATCGCCGCGAAAGGCCACTTCCCTGCCCAGCTTCCGCTGCCGCTCGATCTCGGGCCGCAGCACTTCGTCCAAGTCCCCAGCGCTGTGGGCATTGGCGGGCCGGTACCCTCGCTGGTAAACAATCACCCTCACGGTTGAACAGCATCAGCGAGTGGTAGCACGTCGACTCGAAGTACCCGTTTTAAGCGCTCTGCTCCTGTTGGCCATAAATGGGCAGTTTTGTTTCTCAGCCACTGGGTATCGTCCTCCAAAGCTTCTTCAGTGCGTCAAACCCCGCATGAATATTGATGCAGATGAACATTCGAAGATTCGCATGCGGGTTTCAAAACGGAAATGTGAGGTATACTGAATGGTTGTCCGAAGGCTGCGCTGCGCCTGAGACCCTCACATGCCTCTTGACGTTCAACTTTACCGTTCACAGTTTCCAGTCACTGAGTCGTCGATTTACATGAATCACGCGGCGGTGGCGCCGATCTCGCGTCGAGTGCGCGACGCCATGGTCGGCCTGCTCGACGAGGTTCACCAATTCGGCGCCGAACGCTGGCAACGTTGGGTGGAAACGTACGGCGGTGTGCGGCTCTCCCTGGCGCAGTTGATCAATGCGGAAGCGAGCGAAATTGCCTTCGCCAAGAACACTTCGGAGGGCATCTCGTTTTTCGCGAACGGCTTGGACTGGCAGCCGGGAGATGAAGTTGTTTCCATTGAAGGCGAGTTTCCGGCCAATTTTTATTCCTGGAAGGCTTTGGAAAAGCGCGGAGTGGTTTTGCGGCTAGTGCCGGCAGAAGAAGGCCGGGTAAGCCAGGAGTCGATCCTAAGGGCACTGACACCGCGCACGCGCGTGGTGACGGTAAGCTTCGTGCAATACCTTAGCGGGTTTCGGCTGGACCTCGAAAAGTTGGGTCAGGCTTGCGCTGCACACGGCTGCTTGCTGTTTGTGGACGCCATCCAGGGACTGGGGGCGTTTCCGGTGGACGTAAGGAGAGCCAACATTGCGGGCCTTGCCGCAGACAGCCACAAGTGGATGCTCGGACCGGAGGGTTCGGCGTTACTCTATGTGAATCGCCAGGTGATGGAAAAGATCTCACCCCCGGAAATCGGATGGATGACAGTTCGCCATTGGGGGGATTTCTCCCGGCGAGACCTTTCCTGGCGGGACGACGCCCGCCGATATGAATGCGGCACGCTCAATACGGTCGGGGTTTACGGGCTGGGCGCCGCAGTGAATCTCCTTCTCGAGGTCGGAATCCCGAATATTGCCGAGCGCGTTCTGGATTTGACTGATCGGTTACGGAACGGACTGCTTGCACAAGGCCATTCTGTGTTCGGTCCGTGCGCCCGCGAAGAAGCCTCGGGGATTGTCTCTTTTGTGCCGCGTCAAGGTGGGGCGGAGCGCCTCCTGGAACGGTTTCTCGCCCACCGTGTGCAGGTAGCTGCGCGATGCGGGATGGTTCGAATCTCCCCTCATTTTTATAACACCGAGGAGGAGATTGACCGGGTGTTGGAACTGGCTTCCGGGAGCTAAGAAGTCGAGAGTCGAGGAGTTAAAGACTTTTCGACTCTTCCACTCCTCGACTTGTAAGCGCGAGATTCCTCGCTGCGCTCGGAATGACATCGGCAGTCGAAGGTCGAGGAGTTAAGAACATCTTGACTCCTCGACTCTCGACTTCTCGACTTGTAATCGGCGGACGCAATCCATGGTTACAACCTTCTTTGAATTTCTGGCGGGCTTCATCATCGCTGTGATCTCCCACTCGGGCTACCTGGGCATAGTGCTGCTGATGGGCATCGAATCTGCGTGCATTCCCTTGCCTTCGGAAGTCATCATGCCCTTTTCCGGATACCTCGTCTCCGTGGGTCGCTTCAAACTGGTGTGGGTAGCGATTGCCGGCGCTTTTGGCTGCAACGTCGGCTCGCTGGTGGCGTATTACGTGGGTTCGCTGGGAGGCCGGCCGCTGGTCGAGAAATATGGCCGCTATGTTCTGGTCACACACCATGACCTGGAAATGGCGGACCGCTTCTTTGGGCGATACGGTGATTGGGCGGTTTTCCTGGCACGTCTGCTGCCCGTGGTCCGGACCTTCATTGCCTTTCCAGCGGGAGTGGCCCGCATGGATTTTCTGCGCTTTAACCTTTATACATTCCTGGGTTCGCTTCCCTGGTGTCTGGCGCTGGCCTACGCCGGCGTGAAGCTGGGCGAGCGTTGGGAAACCCTGCGGATTTACTTCCACCGCTTCGACACCGTCCTGGCAGTTCTTATTCTTCTCGCCGTCGGCTGGTTCGTCCACGGTCGGTGGAAAAACCGCGTGCGCTCAGCGTAAGGGTTTGCCGCGGTGGATTCCCGCTTTCGCGGGAATGACCGCAGAGGGTAGCTCATCCCGACAAAACCGTCCAGACGTACGCTCAACCGCCCATGACGGCATTTTCCGTGTTCTCCGTGCTTTTCAAGCTTTAACACAGAGAGCGCGGAGGATCTCAGTGGCCTCTGTGTCGAGGCCGTTCTGGCCACGGAGGACACGGAGGCACTAGCCAAACGAGGACAAATCTTCGCGGCTCGAGAAGAGGGATGATGACTTGTGCTTCAGAATGGTGATCGAGGCGCTGCCGAGACTCGCGATTATTTACGCCAGCACGTATTGCAAAGGAGCTCAGCGAGAGCCTTTCACCTGCCTATACGTGATGATTACGGCGCCCGGCTGATCTCGTATAGCCACAGGAAGCCCTTTTTCGCTCAACTCCTGGCCGCTAAACTGAGTCTCGCCCGGCACGTCCATATTGCTTACCGCATATTGCGCCTTTGCGTCCAGCCCGCGGAGTTTGAAGCGCACTTCCTCGATGGGGCTGGCGGGGCGCCGGAAGGCCTGGAGCATGCCGTCGCCCATGTCCGGCCGGTCAAATTGCCATGCCACCCACGCGCTGTCGTCGGTGGTGTAAGGCGTCAAAGGGTAATAATCACCGTAGTAATAGGAGGCTACCTGCCGCCACTGCGCGATGAGGCGCCGCAAGGTGTTGAAATCCACGTTGCGGCTGCGGGGGTCCGGCCCGGCGCTCAACGTCGGCACCATGATGCTGCGAAAGGAGTAAGGGGCCGTGGACCTGATGCCGGTCCCGGAGAAGGGTATCCACAGCGCGGCTCCGTACGTGAGGTCTTGCATTCCGGTGGGCTCGTCGTAGCCGTAGTCGCTCCGCCACAGCGGCACCGCGCGCCGCAAGGTTTCCAGGTCATTCCGGCGTCCGCCGCTGGCGCAACTATCAATGAGCATATTGGGATGCCGGCGTTGCAACTCGTCCCAGTAAGCCAGATATCCCGTCACGTGACGAATCTCGGTGATGCCCTGACGGTCTTCAGCATCATTGGCCCGCCACATCGAGAGGGGGTCAAAGTTAAAGTCCTGCCGATAGAGATCGATCCCTTGCTCAGTGAGCAACCGGTCGGTGTGGTCGGTCAGCCACTTTAGGGCTTCCGGGTTTCCGAGATACAAAAGCTTGCTTTCTCCCTCCCGCCCGAGGAGCCACTCCGGGTGATTCTCATAGAGCCAAGAGCCCGGCCGGACACGCTCCGGCTCAAACCACAAGATGGTCTTTACGCCCCTCGCGTGTGCGTAGTCGGAGACAGGGCGGAGACCATGAGGGAAACGCCGCGGGTCCGGCTCCCAGGTCCCCGTGTCCCACCATCCCTCTTTGAACGAATACCACCCCGCATCCATCCACCAATAGTCGAACTTCAGGCCTTCGTCAAGGTACCGCTGCATGAATTCTTTCTGGTTCTCTTCGTTGGCCCCTTGCATTTCGATCGTATAGCCGTTGGCGCCCATGGCGAACTGCGGTGGCGGCAATTTCCCACCCGGACGCGGCAAATTATGAGCAACCATCCACCGCCGCCAGATGTTCTGCGCGCCGATCCAGTCGCCCTTCCAAAACAACATGGCGACGAGCGGGCCGCGCACCTCCTCCCCCGGAAGCAACTTGAAGTGGGTCAATTCCTGCCCGGCGCGTATCTGGAGCCCGTTCCCTTCGTCGCGCGTGAATTGTGCCGCCCATTGGCCCGGCCACCCGAGTGCGAGGATCACACCTTCACCCGGCCACTCGATATTGAAATAGCAAAGGTCGGTGTTGGTAGGGCGGCCGCCCGCCGCGGCGAAATGCTTTTGCGCCTTCCGCTCCAGCACGGTTTCATACGGCTGATAGTCAGTGGGGGTGGCCTGAGAGCCTTTGCTATGGTGCAATATGAATTCACCTTCCGCATTGCGCTCTAGGCGGGTATCCAGGGCCTGGATATTCTCGAGAATGGGAGTGGGTGTGCTGCCGGCGTTCTTGAAGTAAAGCGTCCACTCCACCGCCGGGAAATCCTGATATTCAACCCCCACGCACCGAACCACCAGCCCGGTCTTCGGATCCGTGTAGGTCAAAGTATGCTCGGACCGATGGTCATCGACCCGGCGGGAACTGCGCTCGAACTCCCAGGTCCGCAACAAATCGCTCGCTGGCCGGTCGCCATAACGAAACGAGAAGGGCACTTCGGTGTTGTAGGGGTCGCGCAGCGGCCCTGTCGGCAGGTCTCCAAGCCAGACCGTCTTTCCATCCGCCAACACCACGCGCGCCTCCGCCCAATCCGCCTGAGTAAAATCATTGCCAAAGACTTTTCCACCACCGCCATCCTCCACCTTGAGGCTGAACTGCGTGGCGTTGCTTAGGTCTACTTTCACCGGCGCCCCCGGCATGCCTTCTCGCATTACCTCGGAACGGAAACTTCCCTTCCCTTTCACCTCCACGGAGGCAACGACGGCGCCGCGGCCGACGTTCGAGTAGTAACCGACATCGTTACTGTCCACACCCACCGTGGCGTCGAAGCTCTTGCCCGGGCCTGGAAGGACCACTACGACTTTGCCTTCGGAGGGAAAGTGCAAGCCGCGCCGATAGTCCCTGTCCACAATGCGGAAGGGGCGGCCCTGGATCCCGTTCTTTGCCAGTGAACCCGACCTGATGTACTCCATCAGATAGCCTTCGGCAGGCTTGGGCAACACCTCTCCGAGGAACTTTGCCGCTACCCAGCGGTGGGTTTCGGCCATCGCTTCGGGCGCCTGCTCGGAAGACAACGGCATCGTCAACAGCAAGATCGTCGCCGCGCATAAGCAACCGGTGCGCTTCCAGTAGAAATGCAGCATGGTCAAATGCTCCCTTCTATTACTCTTTAGAGGTCGAGAGGGACATGGGGTCTCGAGCCCCGGACGGCTCGCTGTCGAACTCTGCCTTGCTACGGAAGTCCTAACTCGAGCTTTTGTTTGGCCCGAAAATATACGCCAGCCGTCCTCTCAATTCAAGTATTCAGATTTTTCCAGCATCCTGCTAAAACATCCGGCTGCGGGCCTGTCGCGGAAAGGGTCTGCTGATGTTATAGTTTGTGGTATCGGACCCTGGAGGTTTCGCGTGCCCAAAGAAGGTTTTTCACGACGGAGCTTTCTTCGCAAGGCCACCGCAGGCTCCACGGGAGCAGCTCTGGTTTCCCTGCCGGCGGTCGCCCACGCCGCAGCGGGCGAGGCGGCCCCCGAGCCACCCTGGCCGGTGACCGTTGAATCCTACCCGCTGCTGGAACCCGGCAAAACCGCCGGCCTGGCGCGCTTCAAGCTGGCGACGATGGATGAGATTCCGGCGGCCTATCAAGAAAAATTGCGCGCCTCTGCGCCCAACCTCGATCTCACGTTATGTCGAGACGAGGAACAGTTCCGAAGAGAGGTGGCTGACGCGCACGTAATCTTCGGCGATTTCTCCCGTGAAGATCTTCGGGCCGCGCGCCAACTGCGCTGGATTCAATACAGCGCCGCAGGCGTTGAGCACATTCTGCACCCGGAATTGGTGGACAGTCCCATTGTGCTCACCAACATGCAGCGCATATTTTCACCCACCATTTCAGAGACGGCCATCGGGCTGCTCCTGACCCTCACGCGCGGGTTGAATCACTACGCGCTGCAAACTCGCGAGCACGTCTGGAAAGACGTGAATGGGCTTACAGAAATCAGCGGTCTCACCATGGGCATTGTGGGGCTGGGTGGCATCGGCACGGACACGGCCTATCGCGCGCACTATGGTTTCAACATGAAGGTGCTGGCGGTGGACCCCAAGCCCTTGCCAAAGCCTGCCTTCGTCGCCGAACTGCATTCCCTCGAGTGGCTTCCCAAGATGGCGCCGCAGGCGGATGTTTTGTTGAGCGCGGCGCCGCACACGCCGGTTTCCGAAGGCATGTTTAACGAGACGATTTTCCGAGCCATGAAGCCGACCGCCTACTTCATCAACGTCTCGCGTGGCAAGCTGGTGGACGCCCCCGCGCTCATTCGCGCCCTCAAGGAAGGCTGGATTGTCGGCGCCGCCCTCGATGTGGCCTACCAGGAACCGCTTCCGCCCGATGATCCCGTGTGGACAGCGGGCAATCTGGTCATCACCTCGCATTCTTCCGGGGTTTCGGAGGGCTCAATGCGACGTGGGTACGATCTGTTCTGCGAGAATGTTCGCCGTTATCTGAGCGGACTGCCGCTGCTCAACGTGGTGGATAAGAAACGCGGCTACTAGTGTTGTGCCCCAGAAATAACTCGACAGTGCGTTCGACGTAGCGCCGACCCCGCAGGCGCGGGGTCGGCGCTACACTCCGGGCTTCAGGTTTGCGATTGCTGGCGAGGGGGAAGCTGCGCGATGGGAATGGGGGCGCGATATTCCCAATCTGCCGTCAGCCCTGCCTTGTACCGGAACAATCTACATAGGGCGCAGACCTGCGCCATGACGTAGGGGCTTTCCTGATTTTGCCATTTGTGCTGGCAGGATCCCGCCAGAGGTTTCGCCGAATTTGGCACAGAATCCATCAATGCGTCTTCATTGGGGTCGGGGCGCCCACGAGGGGTGCCCCTACGTCACTTCACCTTGATCATGACAACGCCGTGCGTGGGCACCTGGGCCGTGAAGTGCGTTTTGAACACGCCCAGGTCGCTCTTCTCCCACAGGTCGCGAACCAAAGCCGTGTCCCCTACACCGACATCCCGGAAATGGGCCGTAACCGGCATTGTGGATTCGCCGCGGTTAAAGAGGCCCACCGCCTTCGAGCCGTCGGCAAGTGGCTTTACCCAAACCTCGAGTTGGCCTTCCTGCGCCACGCGATGGCCCTGGATGCTGAGAGGATCCTGGTTCACAGCGATCACTTCCGGGTTCGTCAAGATCGCCAGAGCCTCGGGGGTCATCTTGGAAAGGTCGTTGCCCGCCAGCAGCGGGGCCGCGAGGAGGCACCAAAGGCTCATGTGAGTGCGGTACTCATCCTTGTTCATTTTGCCGTTTCCGATTTCCAGCATGTCGGGATCGTTCCAGTGCCCGGGTCCGGCAAAGCGCTCCAGCCCGTTCTGGCCGAAGCCAATGTACGCCATGCGGTCGTAGTCGTCGGAAATATCGCCGGTGGTCCGCCAAAGGTTGCCTCCCACCGAAGGTCCCCAACTCCACACCCTGTCCATGCCGTATTGACAAAGACTGAAAACGATGGGCCGGCCGGTTTTTTCTAGCGCCTCGTGCATCTTCTTGTAGGCCGCCAACTGCGCCGCAACGTCGCCCTGGAAGCTGCAATAGTCGTATTTCAAATAATCGATACCCCAGTGGGCGTAAGTCTGTGCATCCAGCTCCTCGTGGCCAAGACTGCCCTCGTAACCGGCGCAGGTTTTGGGTCCGGGCGAAGAGTAAATTCCCAGCTTTAAGCCCTTGGCGTGAACGTAATCGGATAGGCCTTTCATGTCAGGAAACTTCTCGTTAGGATGAATGACCCACTGCTCATCGCGCTTGCCTTGCCAGCAGTCATCGATATTTACGTAAATGTAGCCGGCGCTCTTCATGCCGGTTGACACTATCGCGTCTGCCGCCGAGCGCACGTCAGCCGCCGTTACCTTGCAGGCAAAATGGTTCCAGCTATTCCATCCCATCGGTGGTGTCTGAGCCAGCCCATTTCCCTGGGCAAATACAGGCGCGCTCAGCAAACCAAGCCCGGCCAGAAAGATACATCCTCGAATAATAATTGAAACAAGTCTCCCAACCATGTTTTGTTCTCCTTCCGACAAAATGCCTCACTCAGAATCGCATGAATAACTCTGAGGCCCGGACAGCGGGGGCAATTTTACTACCGAGCTTCGAAGCGAGTCCAGCATGGAATGCGACCTCTGGCGTGAGAAGACCAGGGTCGTTTTTTCCCGGCAACTCAACAAGGCGAGCGAGGGAATCCGAATTCGGAAGACAGTTGCATTCTCTGTAGCTTGGTATAGTCTCTCCTGCTAGACACCTTGAGCTTGGGAGGAACTTTCTTGCCCTCGAGATTCACTTGTAAATCGCTCTTTGGGATCTTCTTTGGTCTGGCGCTGGCGCTCGCGCCACCCGCCGGAGCTTCGGAAGTCGGTTTTCCTGCTTTCGCGATGCCGGAGACTGCCTTGACCCTTCGCGCTGAGGGCACCCCTCGACGCTTCATCGCCGCACACGGACGCCGCGGGCTCATCGTCGGCTACGCGGCCGGGTCGCTTGAAGGATGGGTCTATCCGTTCCGCGTCCTACATGATTATCGCGTCGGCTTCCGTCCTGAAGGCTCAAACGAGGCCATTCCCGGGGCGGCGGCGGTTCGCGAGGTGATCGTCAACCCTGAGACGGTGACGCGCGTCTACTCGGGTGAAGACTTCACGGTGCGAGAGACCTTGTTCGTGCCGCTCGACGAGGGCGGCTTCGAGATCCTCTACCAGGTAGACAGCCATTTCCCGCTGCACATTGCGGTCAGCTTCCGGCCCGACCTCGACCTCATGTGGCCGGCTGGAATCGGCGGCCAGAGCTACGCCTGGGATGCCGACCGCCACGCCTTCGCGCTGTTCGAATCTTCAGATAAGTATTCGGCGCTGGTGGGCTCGCCCGTCGCAGGCCTTCACTCCGCACTGAATTCCGACGCCGAGCCGGGGCAGGTAGGCCGCGCGCTTTCGCTCGAACTCGATATTCCGGCAAACTCTGCCGATCGCATCTTCCCGCTCCTCGGCTCGCTTACCGCGCCGCCTTACTACAATGCGGAGAAGACGTACGAGGCGCTCCTGGCGCGTACGCCTGCCCTCTATGCCGAGGCTCGAGAGCACTACAGGAAGCTGCTCGCGGGCGGCGTACAAGTTGAAACCACGGATGAGCGTGTGAACCTCGCCTACCTCTGGGCGCGCATTGCGCTGGATCAGGCGTATGTCTGCAATCCCTGGCTCGGCTGCGGGCTCGTGGCCGGGTACGGGCCCTCACACGCCACACGGCGCCCGCAATACGCCTGGTTCTTCGGCGGCGACGCGCTCAACAATACGTTCGCGCTCGAGGCTTCGGGCGATCACGCGCTGGCCCGCGACGCCCTGCGTTTCATCCAGAAGTACCAGAAAAAGAGCAGTGGCGAGATCTTCCACGAGCTTTCCCAGAGCGCCGGCCTCATTGACTGGTTCAAGGATTATCCTTACGGCTACCGACACACCGACGCAAGCGCATTGTACCTTGTGGCTTTCCGCAACCTCTACCGCGCCTCGGGTGATGCCGATTTCGTTCGCTCAAGCTGGGATTCGATCAAGGCTGCTTACCAATATCTTGTCTCCCGCGTGGACCCCTTGGACGGACTCGTCACCATACCGGCGGGCGGCTGGGGCGGCGACGAAACCATCAACCAGCAGGTGGCCAAGGACGTTTATCTGGAATCCGTCTGGGTGGCGGGCGCGGAGGCATTCGAGGGCCTGGCGAATTGCATGGGCGATCAAAATCTGGCTGCCGACGCTCACGCTCACGCCGAAAAGGCTCGCGCCTCGCTCGCCGACAAGTTTTGGAACCCCAAGCGCGATTTCTTTTTTTACGGCTTCAACGGCAAGGGCGAGTTGCTCAGCCAGGAACTCGGCCAGCCCAACTGGGGCATCTGGCAGGGCGCCGTTGACGAGGAAAAATCCCAGCGTGCGCTGGCCAACATGGCGCACGCGCGCTGGGAAACGGACTGGGGACTGCGCAGCGTTCCTGTGGACGACCCGCTCTACATTGGCAACTCCTACGGCCACGGCAGCGTGTGGCCGCTGGGCACGGGAGTGCAGGCACTGGCTTTCTATCGTTATCACCGTCCCTTCAACGCCGAGCCGCTGGTACACGCGCTGGTCGAGCAGACCTTCGTAAATTCGCTCGGCCATGTGCCCGAAGTCTTCTCCGGGGACTTCTACCGCGAGCTCGATGTGAGCGTGCCGGAGCAAATCTGGTCGTCAGGCATGGTGATCACCTCGGTGCTGCGGGGTATGCTGGGGTTCGATCCCGATGCGCCGAACGCCCGGCTACGCTTCGCGCCACATCTGCCGCCCAATTGGCACGGCGTGGTGATCCACAATTACTGCGTGGGCCAAGCGTCACTTGACCTCTGGGTGGAGCAGTCCCACGACCACATCACCTTGAAAGCCGACCCGCACGGGCCGCCCGTTGAGATCGAGTTCTCACCCCAGATTCCTCTCGGTAGCCGGAACGTGCGCGCCGTTCTGAACGGGGGGTATCCGCTCCCCGTCAGCATTCGTTCCTATGCAGAGGATCTCCACGCCGAAGTGAAATTCACCCTTGACGAGAACTCGGAACTCGTCCTCAAATTCGAAGGGGGGATGCGGCCCTGGTTCCTGCCGGATGTTTTGCGAATTGGTGACCAGAGCCACGGCCTTCGAGTGCTCAGGTCGACTATCGAAGACTCGGTGAACGGGGCCGAAGTTCTGCGGCGTTACAAGGCCGAAGTCGAGGGACGTCCAAATGCTTGCTCGACATTCGAGACCGTAAGCCCTGGCCGGGTGATTAAGGTTTTGGGCGGCAAATACGTTGGCACCAACCTCGAAGGGCGAGCCCTTTTCGCGGTTTCCCCCCAGCCGGATTCCTGTGTGGGGTCAAATGCCGGCAGTTGGAATTTCTTGACAACCTGGCTGCTTCAACAACAGATAGCGATGCCTGAGCCCGCAGTGCACCACCAGGAGGCCGACTACGGAGCCTACAAAACCTGGACCTTTGAGATCGACTCAACTGCGGGTCGCCCCAGGCCAGAGGAGCAGGCACACCCCTCGGAACGTGTGAAAAAATAGCGTTTTGGCCCCGCGTCGTAGGGGCAATCCGTCAACTGGCGGAGGGCAGCCACAAGGGCCGCCCCTACTCGAAGTCAGAGCGTCGCGAACTCCGCGCGATTGTGCCCATTCGCTTTGGCGCGCGAGACGGCCTCGATGGCCAAGCGCCAGGCCGTATCCAAATCCAAGGCCTTCTCCGACGAAGTTATCACAACGCCGAGGCTCACCGTCACCGGAATCATGGCCTCAGACGTGTCAACATCGCGCCGGTCAACTCGAGCCCGGAACTTTTCTGCCAAGTTCGCAGCCGTGGGCGCGTCGCATCCCGGCAAAACAATCACAAACTCATCCGCCACGGATCGGCCGATCGAATCGGGCGGGCGCAGGGCGCCGCGAATCCTTCTCGCCACTTCCCGCAAGACCGCATCCCCGGCGAGTGGGCCGAAGGTGGCGTTGATCTCCCGGAAGTGGTCAATATTTGCGACCACCAGGGTGAGGGGTGAATCACATCGAGATGAAACAGTGAGCTGGCGCTTCAGGAAGTCCAGAATCACGTTGCGGCTCCAGACGCCGGTCAGCGGATCCACGGTCATTTGAGCTTCGATCAGGCGATGGGCCGTGACAAGCTGCTCCTGTAGGTCCAGGATTCGTCTTCCCGCGCGCAAGCGCGCGCGGAGTTCGTAAAGGTTGTAGGGCTTGATCAGGTAGTCGTCCGGGCCGGACTCCAAACCCTCCACGATATCCTGCTTGCTGACCTTCGCGGTCAACATCAGAATGTAGACGTAGGGTCTCTGGATAGACTTTCTAACCTCGCGGCAAATCTCGATGCCGTCCAGGCCCGGCATTATCCAGTCAAGGATGGCCAGCCGTGGCGATTCAGGGGCTTGCAGGACTTCCAAGGCCTTTTGACCGTCCGTTACAGTCGTCACTTTGTACCCCCACTCGGCCAAGTAAGCGTGGAGCAGGTGGAGAGAAACAGGGTCATCTTCAGCAACAATTATTTTCATAGTACAGTAGCTCCGCGTAAGGCAATGAGCGCGTGGTCAAGCCGCTCCATTTGCCGCTCCAACATCCTCATAGCTTCGCTGGCGCGAGAGAAATCCTCCTGCTCGGCAAAGGCCTCCAGCCGCCCCGCAGTTTCGAGGGTTGCTCGGGCAAGGAAATTCCCGGCTGAGCCCTTGATGCAGTGAGCCACGCGCGCCAGTTCTCGTCCGTTTTTCTCTTGCAGGGCTCGTTGCGCCGCCGCGAGCAAGGAAGGGCTTTGGCTCAAGTAAATTTCGATGAGTTCGCTCAAGAGCTGCGAGTCGCCATCGAGTCGATTCAAAAGGGCGCACCTATCCACTTGTTCACCTTCGTCACCCGGAGGCCGGCAGTCCTCTTGCTCTTGAGGATAAGAGACCTCCAAGGTCTGGACGGGTAGCGCCTCATATTCACGCAAGAGGTCGAACAGCTCCTGCACTTGTATAGGTTTTGAGAGGTACCCATCCATTCCGGCAGCCAGGCAACGTTCCCGGTCGCCCTTCATCGCATGGGCGGTGACCGCGACGATGGGCACATGTCCGCCCGTCAACAATTCGCACGCGCGGATGGCGGCCGTGGTTTCGAATCCATCCATGCCCGGCATCTGCACATCCATCAGGATCAAGTCAAATACACGCCGTGGGGAGTGCTGCACCGCCGCCACTGCTTCCCTGCCGTTGCGCGCCACCACCACGTTGTGCCCCTGCTTTCCGAGCAAGCGGGTCAAAAGCGTGCGGTTCACCTCGTTATCCTCCACGAGAAGTATGCGCAACTCCCGGGCAGCTTTCGGCTGCGAGGGTCCGCCGGGTGCTGTCGCCTCCGCCGTCTGTTCCTGTAGGGTGCTGGACGCGCGCAGGATTGCCTCCAGAAGTTCGTGCGCAAGGACCGGTTTTGTCAGATAGGTTACAACTCCCGATTCTTGGCACCGCGCGATGTCTGCGCTTTGGCTGGCGCCGCTCAACAGCATGACCGTGGCCTTTGCCAACTCCGGGTCGCTCTTTATTCGTTCAGCAATGGCAAAGCCATCCGGGTCGGGCAGGCGCGCATCCAGCAGGGCTACGCCGAAAGGTCCGTGCTGCTGTTTTGCCTGCGTCAGTGTGAGGAGCGCCTCGAGGCCGCTTCCGCAGAGAGCGGGCTGCGCGTTCCATTGCCTGAGCAGACTTCCCAGGATTCGCAGGCAGGTGGGGTTGTCATCCGCGATAAGGACTTGCAGGCCGCGCAGGTTGGGTGGCGGCGCTTCTTCCAGGCGTGGCACCGCAGAGCGAAAGCAGGCGGTAAAGTGAAACGTGCTTCCTTTGCCCACTTCGCTCTCCAGCCAAATCTTGCCGCCCATCATCTCGACCAGTCTCGAGCAGATGGTCAAACCCAACCCCGTCCCACTGAATTTCCGCTTTGTCGACCCATCGGCTTGGGCAAAGGGCTCAAAGACCACCTGCTGCTTCTCCGGGGGAATCCCAATGCCAGTGTCTCGGACGGAGAAATGCAAACAGAGATTTCCAAGGTCCTCGCTTTGCCTTTCGACTGTTAATACAACCTCCCCCTGTTCCGTAAACTTGATGGCATTACCCAAAAGGTTGATGATGACCTGCTGCAATCGCCCGGGATCACCTTGGAGTATGTCCGGAACGGCGGGGGAGATCTCCAGACAAAGCTCCAGCCCCTTCTGCTGGGCACGAAACGCCAGCGGCTTAAGGGCCTCTCCCAACGTGTCAAGCAAGTGAAACTCGATGGAATCCAAATCCAGCTTTCGGGCCTCGATCTTGGAGAAATCCAGGACGTCATTGATCACGGCGAGCAAAGAACCGGCGGACGACTTGATGGCTTCCAGGTATTCACGTTGTTCAGGACTCAAAGGGGTTTCGAGCGCGAGTTCCGTCATGCCCATCACGCCATTCAAGGGAGTGCGAATTTCGTGGCTCATATTGGCAACGAACTCGCTTTTGGCGCGATTCGCTGCCTCGGCGGCCTCTTTGGCCTGCCGCCATTCTTCTTCCGCGCGTTTCCTTTCGGTTATATCGACAACGGTGCCTTCGATCTCAGGCGCCGCACCGTTGCCATTCTCTACCAAGCTGGAGTTTTCCAGTAGCCAGGCGCGACTACCGTCTTTGCGGCGGAGGCAAAGCTCATAGGAAGCGACTGCCTTGCGTTCCTTCAACCGTGAAATGAGCTTTGCGCGCGTTCCGACGTCCACAAAACAGTCCTGCACCCGAAGGCGGCGCACTTCCGCCGAGGAGGAGTAGCCAAGAATTTGCGCAAACGACTCGTTGCAGTCGATGAACCTGCCATCCAGGGTGGTGCGGAAAACTCCCGCCATGTTCCGCTGAAATAACGAGCGGTAGCGCTGCTCGCTCGAACGCAGGGCTTCGTCCGCGCGTTTCCGCTGGATCAGTTTCCACATCCCATCCATCAGTAGCGTCAACTGCCGGACATCCGGCTCGTCGTACTCCTGTTCCTTATTCGCCACACCGACCACGGCCACAACGTCCTCATGCTCGAGCACCGGAATGCACAGTAAGCGGAGGATATCGATGTGACCTTCCGGGCAACCTTTCTTGAGAGGGTTCGCTGCCGAGTAGTCATTGACAATGATCGGTCTGCGCTGCCGCGCCGCCTCTCTCCACAACCCGAGACTGGGCAGCGAGTGAGGTCCTTGCTCCTCGTCCAGGGCGCACTCCTCCATGGCCGCTCTCGAGCAGGAGCGAACGGTCATACCCGATCCATCTTCGTGGCTGAGAGCCAGCAAGCCGTACTTGCTTTTGGTGAAGAAGATTCCCTGCTCGAGCACAAAGTCGGCGATTTGCTGGGGAGAGCTTTCCGACATGTGACTGAGCGTCAGGAGAGCTTCGAGGCGCGCCTCATCAAGTCGCAGAACTTCCTGTGCTCTCTTGCGCTCACTTATATCGCGGGCCGCTCCTTGTATTCCCACGATCTTGCCTTCTTCTTCGATCAAGCGGGTGCTGACTTCGACCGGAATCCGGCGACCATCCTTGGCGACCAGTTCTATTTCATAGGTGGTACTCGCCTGGCCCTGAAGTTTCAGGTTGAACATTTCAGTCGCCCGCTCGATGGACCCGGGAGTAAGCAAGTCGGAAATCTTTCTGGTCAAGAATTCGTCGCGGGTGAAGCCGGTGAGAAGTTCGGCCGCCCGGTTCCAGGAGGTAATTCTGCAGTCGAGGTCGTGCGTATAGATGGCGTCCGTGGAATTCTCGAAGAGATCAAAGAACTGTTTCCTCAGCGAGGCCTCACGCCGCACCCATTCGCGCATGGTTGCAGTATTCTGTCGCACCCGGTTCCTGAGAATCGCCACCCACACGATTCCCCCCAGAACAAATGCACCCATGACGACCGGCAGCCAGAGCTGTTGGCTAAGGGATATCACGATTAGGTAGCCTCTCCAACTGGGGCTTTAGATGTACCTCGTAGCAGTCAGGGCAAACTCCATGGCTGAATTGGGCTTCCGAGTGGCTCGCCACGTAGGCGTCGACCTGTTCCCAGTAGTTCCGGTCGTTTCGAATCTTCTTGCAGAAGGAGCAAATGGGGAGGAGCCCTTGAAGTTGCCTCACTCGCTTCAAAGCGTCTTCACGCTCGTGCAAGCGTTCCAGGAGAGCTTTCTGTAACTGCACGATGCGCATGCCCGCGTGCAAACGCGCGCGCAGTTCACGGGGATCGAACGGTTTTGTGACGTAGTCGTCAGCCCCGGCCTCGAGCCCCTGAAGAACGTTTTCAAGTCCCCCGCGAGCCGTTACCAGGATGATATAGGTCGTCGCTTTGGGCATCGCGGCGCGCATCCGGCGGCAGACGTCCAAGCCATCGACCCCCGGCATCATCCAATCCAGCATGGCGATTTCGGGCGGACTCGATCCTTCCAAGATACGCAAGGCCTCGCCCCCGTCCACAGCCACCAAAACCTCGAATCCCCAACCCCCCAGGGTCGACTGGATCAGGTGTCGCGACGTAGCCTCATCATCGGCAACCAGAACCCGCACGTCGTTCCTCCCGCGCCCACCTCTCAATCCCGGGTTTCGGGTCCGGGCAGCCCAGGATCTGGATCTTCAGTGCTTGCTCGCACGCTCAACGATTCAGGCCGGCGCAACGCACTGGAGAGTTCCTCGAGCGAGTAGGGCTTGCCGATGAAGCCCATGGCGCCTGCCAAGCGCGCTTCACGTACAACCTCACCCGAGCTGTAGCCCGAGGAAAGAATCACCTTCACGTTGGGATTCATCTCCCGGAGCCGGCGGCAAGCCTCCAGGCCTGTAGTGCCCGGCATCACCATGTCGAGTAACACCATGTCGATCTGTTTGGAGTGGGAGGAATAAACCTCGCAGGCCTGCCGCCCATCCACGGCTGTGAGTACCTGGTAGCCGAGCTTCTTCAACCCCTCCTCGACAAAGGCCAGAACCATGGGCTCGTCGTCCACCACAAGGACAGTCCCGCTCCCGGCTTCGAGCACGGAGTTTCTAACCGCCACTCTTTGCTCCACTGGGGGGGCCTTCAGCGGCAAATGCATTGAAAAAGCAGACCCAGACCCTACTTCACTCTCCACCTGCACGAACCCGCCGGCGCCGCTCGCCATTCCATAAACCATGGAGAGCCCAAGCCCAGAACCTTTTCCTGGTTCCTTCATGGTGAAGAATGGATCAAAGATCCTGCCCAACAATTGCGGGGCGATGCCCACACCGGTATCACGAACTGTTATGCGCGCATAATTGCCGGGGAGGCAACGGCTGGGCCGGGATGAATCGCCTTCACCAAGTGTGACCCGTGAACTTTCAAGCGCAAGAACTCCCCCCTCGGGCATTGCATCTCGCGCGTTAATGCACAGGTTCAGGATTGCCTGCTCGAGCTGGCCCGGGTTCGCATTTACCCATAAGGGCCCGGACTCGGTGCGAGTTTGTACCTGAATGCGCCGGTCGAATGTGCTGGTGATGATCTTTACCACGCGACCGAGGACCTCTCCCACTCGAATGAGCACTGATTCGCTCTTTCCTTGCCGGGCAAAACCAAGTAATTGCCGAGCGAGGTCAGCGCCACGCTCGGCAGATTGTTCGATCATTTTCACAAACTCAAGAAGGGGGTCGGAAGGGGCTAAACGCAGCCGCACGATGGAGGCAAACCCCAGAATAACACCCAGCAGGTTATTGAAATCATGCGCAATGCCTCCCGCCAAGGTCCCAAGCGCTTCCGTCTTTTGTGCCTGGAAGAGTCTTTCTTGTAGCCTGCCACGTTCCTCCTCCGTGTCCTTGCGCTGCTGAATGTCCTGAATGAGAGCTAACACGTAGAGGGGTTGCCCCGCAGTGTCATGGATAAGAGAGAAATTCTCCAGGAACCACTTCGGCGCACCGGACCTTTGGACATAGAGTCTTTCCGTGCTGTGAACCAGCAACTCCCCGCTCTGAATTTCCCTAACCACCTGGCCAATGTCGGCATGATATTGGGGGTGGGTCAAGTTCGCGTACCCCGTGCCCAGAAGCTCCCCAGCCTTGTAATCCAGCATCCGTGCGAAGGCGGGACTTATGGCGACGAGTTTCCCTTCTGCCGTACACAGCGCAGCGCCGATGGTTCCACAGGCAAATAGGGAGTGGAGCACATTACCTTTTTGCAGGAGCCCTTCCCTCAATAAACTGAGGTCGAGGGCGAGCTGAGGACATGGCTGTTGTGGCCCTTTCAATGCGTCCACTGATTCGTTGAGTTGACAAACCTCAATGCAGGTCGAAACTTTGGAAGAGGAAGGTTCAATACATGGCTCTTCAAGCGACTCTCTGAAGGTTTGTTCCGACATTCCGAACCTCAATCTGTTTTTCGGCAGAAAGGAACAGAATCTTAAATAGGCGGAAATGAGGAAACCTTCAATGGTCAGCAAGCCTCGGCAGTTTGGTGGCATGGAGGGCGTCGAATACCCTGTCCGGAAGAAGATTGCCTGTTCAACCCCCGAAGATCGATTTTACGTGTCGGTGCACTTGCATGAGTTGCGCGGTCAGCTCACGGACCAGGAGCGCCGGACCAAGCCGGGCTAGCTTCGCTGATTTCGCGCTGAGGATACTCCAAGCTACCTCCTGAAGAGGGTCCGGAAGCGTCTTTTCACAATACCCGTACCCCAACCCGTTTCTCCGGCATACGAGATCAGTAAGGCTCACCAGCGCCACCAAGTCCGGGTATAGCTTGGTCTGCTGAATAGTATGGTGGAATCGAATGACCTCGCTGAGGTGGTATGGCAGCCGCCACATCTCGGCCACCACGCTGCCACTATCGCAATGCGTGAAGCCTATCGAGGTGAGTTCCGCTTCATAGAGCGGTATCTGCTCCGCCGAGGCGTATGCGAGGTAGGCACGCGCTTCGCCGGGAAAAGCCACCAAATTGATAAGCTCACCCAAGTCATGTAAGAGTCCTGCCAGGTACGCCCGTTCGGGGTCAGGGTAATCGATCCGGCGAGCAAGCTCGCGGCTCAAAAGGGCGCACCCGAGGGAGTGTTCCCAGAATGCCAAGGCTGGAATCAGATCCTGTTTCTTGGGCAATAGGTTGAGCATTGAGCAGGCCAAGAGAATCTCTTGCACCTGTCTCACTCCCAGCACAATGACCGCCCCGTGGATGGTTTTCACAGCCTGGGGGAGGAAGTAGAGGGCCGAATTCGCCATGCGCAGACACTGCGCTGCGATGGATTCATCACAGGAAATCATGTCAACGATTCTTTTTACTTCCATCTGGTCAATTGGTTTTTCCATGTAACGGAGAAGCGGACGGATGATGGCGGGAATGGTAGGTATGAAATTTAACTTCTCCAAGCGAGAGCGAATCACCTCTCTTGCACTCGAGCCATCGGAGGACAATGCGATGACTCCCGTGGCCCCACTGGTTGAGTTCAGATTCTCCATGCCTTCCCTCACCCCTCTACCCCCCGCTGCCTCGCCTCGGTCCAATCAGGACCGAAATGGCCTTCGGTTTATGAGCCAACCCAAGGGCACGACGCGACAACCATTACTTGCGGCGTCCTGGAGCTCCCTCCTTGAAAACTTTGGAGCGTAAGGGATTGCTTGCCTCGCCGCTCAACGGTAGAGAGGGTTCCTGGATCGGCGGAGCTATGATGACGATATCCACCCGGCGGTTAAGCGCTCTTCCCTCCTCGCTTCCGTTCGGCGCCACAGGATGGAACTCTGCAAATCCCGCCGCAGACAAGCGTTCTGGAGGAAACTCGTATCGGGTAATAAACAGCTTGGTCATTTCTGTCGCGCGGGCAGTGGAAAGCTCCCAGTTGGAGGCAAAGCGGTCGGTGTGAATTGGAACGTTATCCGTGTGCCCTTCTATCCGGACATGGTAAGGACGCCCCTCCAGAACTTTTGCGATGCGAGCTACTGAGGGCTCAGACTTCAATTTGACGTCGGCGGAGCCGCTATCAAAGAAACCCACTTCGCGAAGGCTGATCACCAACCCGTCCCGCCCCGTCTTCAAGGCCACTTCGCCCCGCTTGATTTCGCCCGCCAACGCTTGCGCAAGCTCCTTTTGAAGCTTGGCCAAGTTGCTGATGTTCCTGGCGTCAAGCAAATTGGTAATCGAGGGAAGAGCATCCTGGGGCGGTCCCTCCGGGCTCACGGAAGTCTTCGAGGAAGGACCAGGAAATATTCCAAGATCATCGAAGGCCACCTGAATCGCCGCGGCAAGTTTACCGATCTTGCCCTTATCCACCTGCGAAGAGGCGAACATCACCACAAAGAAGGCAAACAGCAGAGTGACGAAATCCGCATAGGAAACCAGCCAACGCTCGTGACTGGGGCTCGAAGCGGGCCGTCGTTTCAGGCTCATGACGGCTTCAACTCCTCTTGTTTGGCCGCCTCGGCCAGGAAGCCGCGCAGCTTGGTTTCGACCATGCGCGGGTTAAGACCTTCCAGAATGGAGACGACCCCCTCCAGCATCATCTCGCGCGCCATTTGCTCTTCTCGGATGCGAATCTTGAGCTTGCCGGCCGAGGGAAGGAAAAAGATATTTGCCGCCCCTACTCCATAAATTGTCGCCACAAATGCCACAGCAATTCCCCGCCCCACTTCATCCATCTTGTCGAGATGCTGCATCACCTGAATGAGGCCGAGGACAGCACCAAGGATTCCGATCGTGGGTGAAAAGCCCCCCGCCGCCTCAAACACCATGGGGATTTTCTCCTCTTGCTCCACCCTGTTTTGGAGTTCCAGTTCCATCATTTTTTCCAGTTCCTGAGGCTCTGTGCCGTCGATCGCCAGCATGAGTGATTTCTTAAGAAATGGATCATGGATGTTTTCCATGTCCCTCTCGAGCGAGACAATTCCTTCCTTGCGTGCTTTTTGGGCATAGCCAACAATTTCACGAATCACGGCCTGACCGTCTTTTTTTCGCTCGAAGAAGACCCGCGCCAGACTCCGAAAAGCAGCCAGGACAGTAGAAAGCGGAAACTGCAACATGGTGGCCCCAATGGTTCCTCCGAAAACAATCATCGCTGCTGTCGGTTGAAGTACTTGACCGAGATTCCCGCCTTCCAGAATCAGACCCAGCAAGATCCCGCATACGGCAAGAACAATTCCGCCCACACTGGATTTGTCCACGCGCCAATCTCCTCACACTCTCAACTGCCAAGCCCTTCAGTCTCAGTCTCTGCCTCGTCGGGGCCCCGAACCATTGTGCCTGCGGCTGCCACTACGCGGCGGCGAAAATTCAAGATCTCTTCCAGCACCTCCGCAACTGTTTCAAGTACGACAATCTTTTCCCCGGTAACCAGAGTAAGGACCGTGTCCGGGGTGTTCTCAATGAACTTGATCATGTCCGAGTTGACGACGAGGGGTCGATTGTTGAGCCTCGTGAGTAGGATCATTGGGAACACCGGCCCTGGCCAGATCTCCGAGTGCTTGAAATCCGTTGAGATTCCAGCCAAGTGCATTCAGGAAACATCACCATATTATCTATCGGAACATTTTGATTATTTGTTAACACCCAGGGAGCCATAGATCCGCCTGAAATGAAGAGAGGGGACAGAGCCACGCTGGTGCGCTTCTGCCATGGTTAGGCTTTCCTAACGCGGTCGCAAAATCCTTCCGGCGATAGGCAACTTTTGCCGGGTTTTGGCGACCCTTCAGGGTTGCGACCAACCATCGCCCATGTCCGGAGCAACTCCGTGACCAAGCTGAAGGCCTTCTCGAGTAAAAACATTGCTCGAGCCGACGGCGTAGGGCTGACCGCGCATCGCGGGCTCAGCATCATGGAATGACAGGAAATTGCCGACGTAAAGGTCAGGGCCCCAAATTGGATGGCCCTAATGCTTTTTGGCCAGTGAATTGCCGTCAAGCAAGTCGGTGCTTGTCGTCATCCGCGCCTAGTGCTGGAAGTGTGGGCAGCGACTGCCGGGTGCGCAGGGATCAAGGTATGAACAGGAGTCATTGATGCTGGGGGAAAGCAGCCATCAGACGGGGCTGAAACTGTTTGAGGAGGGACAGTACCAAAGCGCCGCTCGGGAGTTTGAACGGGCCCTCCGCGAGGAAGAAACCAGCGAACGATGGAAGGACTGGGCCTCCGCAGAATTGGCCTGTGGCCGCGCGGTACGCGCCGAGTGGGGCTACCGCCGCGCACTCCATTTGGACCCTTCCAACCGCCAAGCTGCCGTCAATCTGGCCGTGTTATTGATTGTTCAAAGGCGGCTTCAGGATTGCGTTCCCATTCTCAGGCCCCATGCGCACAGCCTGAGTGAAAGCGAGAAGACGATCCTCACAAATCTACTCACGATGCTTGGTGGGCGTGGCGTGGCCGCAGCTCCGCCCCCGCCGCCGAAGCCGCAGCTCCTGCTGGACGCATTTTTGACCGTGATCTCGCTCATCCCTCACGATGATCCCGGGATGCCGGCCGATCTCCGTAAGGCCAGTCGACGCACGCTGCTCGATTCCAGACATTACGTGAAACAATGCTGTGAGTTGTTGAATGACCTCCCACTCGAAGTCCAATCGCTGGCGATCGGGAAGCTTAGGGAAATGTCAAAGGATGACTATCGTCTCCTGCTCGTGCTGGCCTGCCACTACTTGACGCTGGACGAACCCCGAACCGCACTGTCGTTGGCGAGGGACGCATTGAATCGAAACCGTACGATAACCATGTTCAGCGTTTGCTCATCGAATGCGAACTTGGCGCGACTTCCGCCGGCCGTAGCACCGGAACTCTAGGCAGCAGCGGCTTCTGCGGGTTTTGATTATCCAGTTTCGAGTTTCGGATTTGGGTGATCGGTTGCGTAAAGATTTGCGCTCTCGTGCCGATAGGGTAGGTGAATTTGGAAACGGTTCCGTGAGTCGGAAAAGAGCTCCTGCGGTGAGCCGTAGAGGCTCAACCCGAAGACGGAAACTTAAACAAAAAGGAGCCACCCCATGGCACTCAGCATTTTAAGCAACATCCCTTCCCTGGAAGCGCAGAACCAGTTGGCGATCACCAACGCCAATTTGCAGAACACCCTGTTCCAATTATCTTCGGGTTCCAAGATCAACTCCGGCGCGGATGATCCTGCCGGCTTGTCGATTGCGAACGGGTTGCAAGCCAACATCTCGGCGCTCACGCAATCCGCCCAGAACGTCACGGACGGTGTCGGCATGTTACAGACCGCCGATGGCGCCCTGAGCCAAGTGACCACCCTGCTCAATCGCGCTGTGACCCTGGCGACGGAGGCGGGCAACTCAGGGCTGACGTCCGCGCAGCAAACGGCCCTAAACAATGAATACTCTTCGATCACGAACGAAATCAACCAAATCGGAACGAACACCACCTACAACAGCTCCGCGGTATTCACGGGAGCCCCCTTGTCGGTGTTCCTGAGTGACGGTTCAACAGTGGACGAGAGCAGCGCAAGCGGCCCCACCATCAGCGTCGCCATGCCCAGCCTATCTGCCACCAGCATTGGCCTGGGTAACTTTGCCACGGGCACCTTCACGTTGACCGCCGCGCCCACGGATGGTGATACCGTGACCATCGGCGCCACGGCCTACACGTTTAAGACCGCGCTTACGGGCGCTGCCAACGAAGTGCTGATCAGTAGTGCGAACGGGTCAACCGGCATTACACAGACCCTGCAGAATTTGGCAGCGGCAGTCAACGGTGGCGCCGGCGCGGGCGTTGTTTACGGCACAGGGACGACCGCCAACGCTTCGGCGCAAGTCACGGCGGTTTCGGGCGGTTCGGCAACCGTGCAATCTCTCACCGCGGGCACGGGAGCAGTGGGCCCCCCCGAAACAGGCAACTCCATTGCCGTCGCCACCACCTCTGGTGTTGGCACCTGGACCAACCCGGCTGGGGGAGCCCTAGCTCTGGCGGGCGGCTCGGGGAACGCCATCGATTTGAGTACCGCCGCGGACGCGCAATCGGCGCTGGTGGCCATCGAGGGCGCGATTTCCACCGTGGCTGCGGATCGAGGCGCGGTCGGTGCGGGCATCAACCAGTTGAATGCCGCGCTCAACGTCATGAGCAACACCTCGCAGAACCTGTCCTCCTCCCTGAGCGGCATCCAGGACGCGGATGTGGGGCAGGTGGTGGCGAACTTGTCCAAGTACCAAGTCCTCGAACAGACGGGTATTGCCGCCCTGGCACAGGCCAACACGCAAGAGCAAGCTGTACTGAAGCTGCTCCAGTAATCGAAGCTGGGGATTTCCTGACGGAGGGGGCCGCACGGGCCTCCTCCGTTGGCTTTCCTGAGGTGAAGCGACCATGAGCGTCTCCCCAGCTCATATGATCCTGCAAGTCGCCAGCGCGGAGAGCCCCGCGCCGCTGGGGCGCAAAGGAGAAGGGGAATGAGCAGCAGTTCAATTAGTTCGCTTCTGTCAAGCTTGGGGAACACCACCAACGAGTCGCTGAGCGAGCTCCTGGGGGAATCCAGCACTTCCAGTTCTACAAGTGCGAGCGAAAACGAAACGCTCCAGGAAGCCGTGGATGCCATTCTGAACTCCGCCACCAACACTTCCGGGAGTGGGATTGATGTGACATCGACTGTGGACGCCATACTGGAAATCGACGCTGCCCCGGAAGAACAGTTGCAGCAACAGGTGACCAACCTCAACACTCAGACTTCCGCCTTGCAAAGCATCCAAAGCGACTTGACGGCTTTTCAGACCAGCCTCGAGGCCCTGACCGATTTCACCGGGGATTTCGGGGCGTTGTCCGTGAGTTCTTCAAACAATGATGTGGTCAGTGCTACGGCGGCGAACGGGACGGCCACGGGGACGCACACGATTACGGTCAGCCATCTCGCCACCACTTCCGCAGATTATTCCACCTCCTTCTCGTCGGGAACCACCCAACTCCCCACGGGATCGTTTGAGCTTCAGGTGGGGACGAATGCCGCGGTTACCATCCCCGTGGATAGCGCTGGCAGCACCGACACTCTGAGCGGCTTGGCGACTTACATCAACGATAAAAATCTGGGTGTCACGGCCTCGGTCGTCACGGACAGTTCGGGATCCCGCCTGGCGTTGGTCAGCCAGACCTCCGGTGCGGCAGGCCAGATAACCATCTCGAATGACACCACCGGCGCCAGTGGCGGCAGGATGGGTTTCACGGATGCCGTGAATGGGCAGGACGCCTCCCTTGCCGTGGACGGCATCCCTATCGACAGCGCCAGCAACACGGTCACGGGGGTTATTCCGGGCGTGACCCTGACTTTATCCGGGCAGTCGAGCGCCCCCGTAACCATCGGGATCACACCCGATTTGACCCCGGTGGCCAGCGACATCAACAATTTCGTCAGCAGTTGGAACACCTTGATCCAGGCAGTAAATTCGGGCATCCAATACAACAGCAGCACGGGTACGGCCGGCACTTTGGAGGGAGACACGTCGGCTGACTTTGTGCAGCAAGAGTTGCTGTCATCCCTCGCCACCGGCATGTCCGGGAACAATGGCGTCGTCAATTTGGAATCGATCGGTATCTCGCTTCAGGACGACGGGACGTTATCCGTGGACAGTACGACACTGAACAACGCCCTTCAAAATAACTTTTCTGCTGTCCAAAACCTGTTCCAGTCCACTTCAGGGGTGGGCCAGGCGCTCCAAACGACTATTGACTCCCTGTCCAATCCCGTCACTGGTCCCTTGAGTGCGGACATGAACGGAATCAGTTCGGAAATAACCGACCTGAACAGTCAGATTAGTGATTTTCAGACGCAGCTCCAGAACACGCAGACGCAACTTACGGCGGAATACTCCACCATCAACACGACGCTCGAGCAACTGCCGGAAACGCTCGCCTCGATTAACAGTCAACTCGATGCGCTCAACCCCCCGCAACAGTCATGAACCACCCCGCCCGCACCTATCGTCAATTCTCGGTCCAAGGCGCCACGCCCTTGGGCTTGGTGGTCATGCTTTTCGACAGAGCGATTGCCGACCTGCAACGCGCCATGACCGCGGTTGAGGCCCACGACATCGAGCAGAGAACGAAACACCTGAACCACTTCTTCGGTGTTATTGCTGAACTCGAAGGCTCATTAAATCATGAGGGTGGAGGCCCAGTGGCGAAGAACCTTGCAACGTTCTACGAGTATGCAAGGGCGCAGGCCCTCAACGCCGCCGTCAAGAATTCTAAGGAAATCTTAAGCGATCTTTCCGAGCATTTCTCTACCCTGCGCGATGCCTGGCGCGAGGGAGAACGTCTGCTTGCGACTCAGGGCACAAGCTCCCCAACCGATGACAGAAGTGCGAGCAAAGACTTGAGCGATGCCGGAACAATGGAAATGACGCCATCGAACTGGACTGTCTGAACGGACTACTCCCCGTACGGCTGGTCGCTGGGACGTTGTCGCTCCGCGAAGATTCTGCGCGTTCTGTAGGGGCGCGCGGTGCTCGTTTGAGGGCCGAACGCCGTTCGGCCCTCCAAGACTTGTTTGGTTGCGGCCAAGGGCCACGCTGTTGAACTCCCCCCCACGCTTTGCTCCGCAAGACACAATGTGCTATGGCTTCGCAAATACCAAGCCGAAGGCGTATCTCTTTTGGCAGGCCCGCTAAAAGTGTTACCAGTACTGAAAAAGTCTCATGAATCCGCCTCCACCGCCGATAATACGGGCATGCAAGCGCGACAGTTGCTCACCGTGAAGGAAGTCACCCACGTGCTCCGTCTCGCGCGCGCGGCAATTCACAAAAGGTTGAGGAATAGAGACCTCGACGGACTACGCATGGGGGCGCAAGGGCGCTTCAGACAAGAGGCAATCAACACCTGATCGGCTAATGCGGCGGCGCTACAGGAGACCAAGGAATGAGCGATATGGATGACATCGTCCGCGAATTTCTGGTGGAGAGCACCGAAAACCTGGACCAGCTTGACCGCGACCTGGTGGCCTTGGAAAAGGACCCCAAGGCGGAAAACATTCTGGCCAGCATTTTCCGGACAATCCACACCATCAAGGGTACAAGCGGCTTCCTCGGATTCAACAAATTAGAGTCGGTAACCCATGTGGGTGAAAGCCTGCTGAGCAAGATGCGGGACGGAGAACTGGTTCTGAGCGCGGAGATCACCTCAGGGTTGTTGGTGATGGTGGATGCCGTGCGGGAAATGCTGGCCAACATCGAGGCGACGGGCCAGGAGGGCGATCGAGACTACCAAACACTGATTGAGTCCCTGACCCGCTTGCAGAGTTCCAAGCCCGAAACCGCGCCGGCCAAGGCAGAACCAGCAAGCGCCACGCCCTCACCATCGCCGCAGGAGGGCGCACAAGCGGAGACAGGAGAAGTGGACAAGCTCCTGGGGGAAATCCTGGTGGATAAAGGCAAAACATCGCCGGGACAGGTCGCGGCAGCGTTGGACAAACAAAACCAAGGGGATCCGCGGCGAGTGGGAGAAATTCTGGTTGAGAACGGGTCTGCACGCCCGCCGGATGTCTTGGAAGCCATCCAGGAGCAAAAAGAGGTCCGCGCGCTTGCTGCCGCGGACAGCAACATTCGCGTGGACGTGGGGCTTCTGGATAAGCTGATGAACCTGGTAGGTGAGCTGGTTCTGGCCCGTAATCAAATTCTCCAGTTCTCGACCACGCAACAAGATCCCGTCTTCCTGAGTACCTCGCAACGCCTCAACCTGATAACCACCGAGCTGCAAGAAGGGGTGATGAAGACGCGCATGCAACCCATCGGCAACATCTGGGGCCGGTTTCCCCGCTTGGTGCGCGATCTGGCCATGAGTTGCGGCAAACAAGTGCGCGTCGAGATGGAGGGCAAGGAGACCGAACTCGACAAGACTCTGGTGGAAGCTATCAAGGACCCCCTCACCCACCTGGTGCGCAACGCGGTGGATCACGGCATCGAAACCCCGGAAGATCGGCTGGCTTGTGGCAAGCCCGCAGAGGGGCGACTGTTTCTACGGGCCTTCCATGAGGGCGGCCAGGTCAACATCGAGATCTCCGATGATGGGGCTGGCGTAAACCTGCAGCAGGTGAAGCTGAAGGCCCTCGAGGGTGGACTGATTACACCCGATCACGCCGCGCGCATGAACGACCATGAAATTCTCAACCTGATTTTCCTTCCAGGGTTTTCCACTGCCCAAAAAGTAACCAACGTCTCGGGCCGCGGCGTGGGGATGGACGTGGTCAAGACCAACATCGAAAAGATCGGCGGCGTGGTGGACATGCAAAGCCAAACCGGAAAGGGCACCACGTTCAAGATCAAAATTCCCCTGACCTTAGCCATCATTCCGGCACTCACTGTCACGACCGGCGGGGATCGCTACGCCATACCTCAAGTCAGCCTGTTAGAACTCGTGCGGCTGGAAGGTGAGCAGGCGCGCAAAGGCATCGAGATGATCCACGGCGCACCCGTCTATCGGCTGCGAGGAAAGTTGCTTCCTTTAGCCTACCTGAACCAGCAAATCGGCGTGGGGGAAGGCGGCAACGGATCGAGCCCACCGGTGCCGCAGGGTCGAGCGACGTTTTCAGGAGGGGGTTCCGACGTCGAACAGCAGACAGCAGGCCGTAGCGCCGCTAACATCGTCGTTTTGCAGGCGGATGATCGCCGGTTCGGTCTGGTCGTGGACGAAATCAATGACACGGAGGAAATCGTCGTCAAGCCGCTGGGCAAACAGCTCAAAGGCATCTCCACTTTCGCGGGAGCGACCATCATGGGGGATGGTCAGGTGGCATTAATCCTGGATGTTCTCGGGCTGGCGCAACGCGCCAACGTTGTTTCCGAGGCTCGCGATCGAGGCATGGGGGAAAAGGCCACAGAAACAGAAGCCCGTCACGACGATGGGGAATCGCTCCTCTTGCTGCGCGGGCCGGATGATGGGCGGATGGCCATACCCCTCTCGCTCGTGGCGCGTCTGGAAGAGTTCAACCGCGGCACCATAGAGAAGGCTGCGGGGAGGCACGTCGTCCAGTATCGGGGTCAGATCCTACCCTTGATCCACCTCTCCTCCGCTCTCCCGGAGCGCCGCCAACAACCTCACAGTTCGGGCCCGTCTGAGCCGGGAGCAGAAGGTGAGAAGATCCAGGTCGTGGTGTATACCGACCAGGGCCGAAGCGTCGGGCTCGTCGTGGACCGCATCCTCGACATCGCCCACGAAAACGGCAAAATCCAGAAACACACGGGCCGCCAGGGAACTTTGGGCTCCATGGTCGTCCAGGGCCGGGTCACGGAACTGCTCGACGTGAAAGGCATCATCCAATCGGCCGACCCGAGTTTCTTTGAAGAGCCCATGGCGGCTTAAACGGGGGACAAGTCATGGCAGGAAAGAAACAGTTCTCGACCTTCGTAGTTGACCGGCTCCTCTTTGGAGTGGAAGTGGAAAAAGTCCAAGAGGTCATCCGCTATCAGGAAATGACCCGAGTGCCGTTGGCGCCTCCGGTGGTGAAAGGCCTCATCAACTTGCGTGGCCAGATTGTGACCGCGATTGATCTGCGACGCCGTTTGGACCTGCGCGAACGCGCCGCGACCGATCTCCCCATGAACGTCGTGGTGCGCCACGAGGACGGCGCGGTGAGCCTGCTCGTAGATGAAATTGGGGATGTCTTGGAAGTCGAGGAAGAAGCATTTGAGTTGCCTCCCGGTACTCTCTCGGGAGAAGCACGTGAGCTCATTCGCGGAGTTTACAAACTGAAAGATACGTTACTGATTGCTTTGGATATCGACAAGATACTGAATCTGGCGACGACCGCCGCGAGAGGCGCCTAGCCAGACAGATTTCAGATAGGAGGATATGTACATGCAAAATCATGTGAATTCAAAGCCCGCAACGCAGCACGCTCCCAGGAACCTTGTGTCAGCCAATGACGAGGTTCGTCGGCTGCTCCAAGCAGCCCGAGAGGGCCGCTTGAACGAGCGGGCCGCAGTGGAGAATTTCGCTGGAAAGGACCGTGAGGTCCTTGAAGCCATGAACGGAATCCTGGACGCCGTGATCCGGCCCCTGAATGTGGCCGCAGGCTACGTCGACCGGATTTCCAAGGGCGACATCCCGGCCAAGATCACGGACACCTACAACGGTGACTTCAACACCATCAAGAACAACCTGAACCAGTGCATCGACGCGGTGAATGCGCTCGTTGCTGACGCGAATGTCCTGAGCA